>OJTC01000007.1_pt1 | contig 157890 bp, 136 predicted proteins | sample 1599601 | NCBI WGS metagenome assembly OJTC01 (sample SAMN04436982, study PRJEB24849) | human gut metagenome | biome: human gut; feature: NICU; material: stool | host: Homo sapiens | place: USA: Saint Louis, MO | collected 2010-07-03 | reverse complement strand
GTGGTGTGTTTGGTGTTTCTGGTGGTGTGTTTGGTGTTTCTGGTGGTGTGTTTGGTGTTTCTGGTGGTGTGTTTGGCGTCTCCGGCTCGTCGATCATGGTCACCTTTTTCTGTTTTGCGGTGGCGCTACTGTTGCGTGTTTGCAGTGTTACGGTTCCGTCGGCCTCAACAGAGAAGGTGACTGGGCGAGCAATCTTGTATCCCGTGGGAGCTTTTACTTCAATCAGCGTGTACGTTCCTGGGGTAAGCCCGAAGGAACGGGGAGTTAAACCGGTTTCCCATTCTTCGATTTGCGCGCCGCTGGGAGATTTCCCCTCTACAAGGCGCAGGGTCGCGCCTTGTAGTTCTGTTTCTACTCCGAGTGTTTTCTTTGAAATTGTGATTTCAGGGTGTGCTGGTGTGGTTGGCGGCGGTGTCCTGTCAGTAGGAGGCTTTGGTGGTGTAGTCGGTGGTTTCACCTTGTCGAGCATGGTGATGGTGTTGGTGTTGTTGGTGGTGTAGGTGCCGTTTTGGGTTTTGGTTTTGATGGTGCCGGTTGTGTCGATTTGGAAGGTGATGTGTTCGGCGATTTCGTATCCGGCTGGGGCGGTGGTTTCGACCATGGTGTAGGTTCCGGGGGTTACCTGGATGGTTTTGGTGGTTTTACCGCTGGTCCATTCGGTGATGGTTTTGCCGGTGGGGTTTTCTCCTTCTACGACTTTGAGTTTGGCGCCTTCTAGTTCACTGGTTCCGTTTACTGCTTTTTTCGACAAGTGCACGGTGTGTGTTTTGTGCTTGTCGAGCATGGTGATGGTGTTGGTGTTGTTGGTGGTGTAGGTGCCGTTTTGGGTTTTGGTTTTGATGGTGCCGGTTGTGTCGATTTGGAAGGTGATGTGTTCGGCGATTTCGTATCCGGCTGGGGCGGTGGTTTCGACCATGGTGTAGGTTCCGGGGGTTACCTGGATGGTTTTGGTGGTTTTACCGCTGGTCCATTCGGTGATGGTTTTGCCGGTGGGGTTTTCTCCTTCTACGACTTTGAGTTTGGCGCCTTCTAGTTCACTGGTTCCGTTTACTGCTTTTTTCGACAAGTGCACGGTAGTGGGACGGACGATGACCCGCCCGCTAACCAAAGATTGGTACTTTGACTTCTTGAGAATACCAGTTGGCACTGCCTTATAGAGATTCACTCTAACATCAACATTTTGCGGAATTACCTCGTCGATAGGGCGTTCTAGCAGGTCCTGCACCATCTTCTGAGCAGTATTTTGCTCTAGTCGAGGATAAGTGGTGTACTTGTCGCCTTCAGTGTAGTGGTAAACCAGATTTTGAATAATGTTATAAAATCCAATTCCGTTAGGGTTGATGGCGCGTAGACCAGAGGCACCCTCAATATCTGTGGGGTCTGCAACATAAATGTAGATGAGCTTCCTGAGGGCGTCATCTAACTGCGCAGAATCGATGCGATTGGACCTTGTTCCTCCTCTGTTGTGTAGCCATTCTGTATAAATGTCATTAGCGCTTGCGTTATCCGTGCGATGGTACTCGCCGCTATGAGAATTGTGGCTATACGAGGGAACCTTCTTTTGCCTATTAATGCAGAATGCGAAGGAATCAGCCTCATCGCCACTGGGTGTCATAGGCTTCAGTCTCGAAGCTTTGTCGTGAGCGTAGTAGATTCCGTTATCTGAAACGCCCACGGAATTGTTCGGGTAAGCAGCCAGTGCGGACAGGGGTAAGCTAAAAATAATAAGCGTTGCGGCCAATAAGATGAGCATAAAATGCTTGCCAGTTCGCAACAGAGGAAACGAGATAGCGTGATTGTCTTCACGCAGAGACGTAAGCATTAGAGCGGAATTCCTTTGTCGTACTTTCTTGTTACGAAGGAATGTTAACTATTCAACCTATGTGTTCTATATGAGGTTCCGCTATGACGCAGTATGTGCGTGAGCGCATGAAAAAAATAAGGTTGAAGACTCAGAAAATACGCAAACATTCGGTGGTGTCTGATTCGCTGTAATGATTAATACAGATTCGCCAGGCGCATTAGATAGTAAGGGGTTATCCAGGTAACCTGTCTTTCTAGCAACTTTCGGTTGCCCTCCCCGCGGGGAGGACAACCGGCACAAAGTGTTCAGTGAGTAACTGCCAAAGATCTCAATGGAGCGAGCCAGTGGAAAGGCCTACTATCTAGTTAGCTGGCTGCTCGGCGAGTAGAGCGGGAGCGACTGCCCCAACTTGGGGAAAGCCGTTGTCATGCAGAACCGTAATCAGGCTCTGGAAGGCGTCGTTGTCGGTTTCCGGGTCGAAGGTTTGGGCCTGATAGATCACTGCGTAGTTGGGCTCGGAGTAGGTGACCCAGAACAGTTTGTGGCCCGCGGCGGCCTCGGCTTCGTAAATGAAGTTCTGAATGATCAGCCTTCTTGCGGAAACCATAGAGAATTCTGGGTCGATAGTTGCGACGGAAAAATCGGGATCTGCCGGTATTTGTTCGGCCGCGTTGGCGGCTGGCACCCCGGCGAGCAGTGCGGCAGTCATAGGGATTGCTGCAAAGAAAAGTTTTTTCATGATTGCACCTAACGTAGGTTACGGGCCCACCTTAGGACTTGTAGATGAGGTGGCAATTAAAATGCGTCTAAACGGTAATGTGATCTACTACAAGAAGTGGGGGAACGTTTCTGGCATGCACAAACTAAAGCCGGCTGAGGTTAGGCGAACCTAAGTGTAGAATTGTGGTGTGGAAAGCTCACTACCGCAATCGGATCGTCCCGTAGAAACCGCAGCAGGACATTGGGTGTTAGCAAGGGCAGGAAAACGGGTTCTTCGCCCGGGAGGCTTGAAGCTCACTAAAGCGATGCTGGCTGCAGCGAAATTGCCGGGGGCTCGCGTGGTTGAGTTCGCCCCCGGACTTGGCCGTACCGCGCAGCTAATAGTTGCTGAATCTATTGCTTCATACGTGGGCGTGGACCGAGACGTCAATGCGGTGAGCCGAGTACAACGGATCGTGAGCGGCGCTAACGGTAAGGTGGTGTGCGCTAACGCGGCCGAGACAGGGCTGCCGGATGACAGTGCAGACGTGGTCGTTGGGGAAGCCATGCTAACAATGCAAGGGCGGAAGTCTAAGCAGAAGATTGTGGCCGAGGCAAAGCGCGTTCTTTCAGTGGGAGGGCGGTATGCTATCCATGAGTTGGCGCTGGTTCCAGATGGCATAGAGGCAAGTAAGGCAGATGAATTGCGCAAAACTTTGGCCCGCGTCATCCGAGTGAACGCGCGCCCTCTTACTGCCGCGGAATGGAAAGAACTGCTAACAGGGGCAGGATTTAGAGTTACTGAGGTTGCCACCGCGCCTATGGCCCTGCTGGATCCCAAGAGGGTAGTGGCCGACGAGGGTCTGCTGGGCACGTTGCGCATTGTCCGAAACCTGATGCGGGATAAGGACTTGCGTGCTCGCGTGCTCCAGATGCGCAGGACTTTCACAGAGTATAAAAAGAATCTGGCAGGCATCACCGTCGTTGCTACTTTGGAGGAGAAATGATTAATCCTGATGGGCTGTCCGACATTGAAAACATGGCGGAGCTGGTAGAGGTCAATGACGGAGCTACCGTATCTCGCACTATTTTGAAGGGTGAAGGGGTCAATGTTGTCCTCTTTTCCTTTGACGAGGGCGAAGAGCTATCCGAACATACCGCTGCGATGCCGGTGCTGGTCCAGGCGCTCGAGGGCGAGTTGTTGATCGCTGCAGATGGTCGTGACGTTGTGCTGCGGCCGGGCGGGCTGGTTCACTTCACAACGCGTCTGCCCCACGCTGTGAAGGCATTGAAACCGTCGAAGATGGTGCTGTACATGATGGCTGGGCCAGCAAAATAGTTGGCAGCGCCTCTAGCAGCATGTCGCAGAGGTGTAGAGACCGCGCCTCAGCGGGACGAAAAAGTCTAGCTGTGGCAGGCTAATAATATTTTTGTGCTCCTAGTATTTGGGGCGCTCCTTCTAGCGTGGAACTTGCGTTTTTTGAGAGAAGGTGGATGGCTGTTCTGCCCACGCCTTGTTTGTATCTCGCAGAGTTATGCGGTAGTAGCTTCTTATTTTGTGGAATCGGTTAATTATTGCCATTTTCTGTGAACGTTATGGGAGAATCTGGTTTAGACGTGTACGCAGTCATGCATAGGTCAATGTTGCCGTATGGGCGCTAAGTTGGAATATTGTTTTTCAGCACCTTAGCGCATTCAGTGATGAATGCAATATAAAAACATCAATAATCACTAACGTATTATTTTTTGCCGGGTTCGCATTTTTAATAGGCTCATTTGCCTCTAGCTAGAAACATTCACGTGCCTTAATGTGAGTGCGAATTTTTGCCTGCATAGTAGGGTGACACGAACCGTGAGGGAATGCGATGGCAATAAATCGTAAATCAAGACCGCTGTGGGCTGTCGCAGCTTTAAGCTTGGCTGTTTCCGGCCAAGCTCTAGTTGCAAATGCCGCGAATAAGCCTGTCGATTTCAGATATAGGCTGCCAAGTCGGGCGCAAAGCGCCCTATTTGTTGCTTTTGATCCGAAGAATCCGGAAGGATTCATGACGTTAGAGCAGAATCGTACATATAAGATTCCTGCTGGTTGGGTTCTGTCAGACAGGATCAACATGCAGCCGCAATGAACTATGAGTTGCACTGGTAGCGCGGAAATAAATGGAGCTATTACCCGCTCGGTTGTGGGCGAAGGGCTAAGGCCTACGAGGTGCTCGGCATCGATAAGTACGAGCCCAGGGGGAATAGTAGTACCTACCCAAGTGCCTGGCAGATGCACCAGTTCAATCGTGTTATTTTTGACCTGAAAGGCGGTACGTGGACGGATCCCCGCAAATCCGATGTGGACTTTAATGATCCCAACCGTTACGCGCTGTTCATTGCCCCGTTCCGCACGGTGTACAAGCCCTCTGCTCCGGTGCGCGAAGGCTACACTTTTGTTGGTTAGATCGGAACCTCCAAGCTGGATCCGGAAGCCAATAAGGCTAATAAGCCAAAGGAATTTGATAGGGATAATCCTTATCCGTTCACCGAGGTTGATCCGGACATTAACGTTGGGTATATATCCGGGGCGAGATCGTCAAGTTGTCCGCTGAGTGGGCTAAGCTGCCTACTTTGACAGTAGAGGATAAGGCCATCAGGCAAGGGGGGGGATTTCGATCCGGCCAGCATGGTTGCAACCGCGACCGATGATCTCGGCAACTCCCTGAGTGATAAGGCCAAGGTAGAAGGTACCTATGACGTCAATACGCCTGGCGAGTACGAACTGACGTTTACTGTTACCGATAAGTACGGTGGCAAGACTGTAGAGAAGGCCAAACTGGTCGTCAAGCATCCCGCCCCCACTCTTGAGGTGAAGAAAAATACTCTTGCTTACGGGGAAAACTTTGATCCGGCCTCGCTAGTGGTCGGCTCTACTGGTGCCAACTGGGAGGGCATCCTCCCGAATGTCGAGGACGTAGCCAAGATTAACGTGAATAAGTCGGGCGAATACAGGGTTCGTTACACCGTGACTAACCCCGATGGGAAAAGGTGGAAAAGACTGCCACGCTAACCGTGAAGCTGAAGCCTGCTGAGGAAGAAAAGCCGAATCCTGCTGAAGAGGAAAAGCCCGCTTCTGCTGCTACGTGAGAACGACAGCAAGTCTGCTGTAGCTCAAAAGGAGCAGCAACCCCAGAAGGATCAGCTGTCTGAGGGCTGTAGGGTAGTCACTACCAAGGCCGCACCTGCCCTGTCCAACAACGGGTACCGCAGCACTCTTGACAGGTATTGTCGCAGCGCTGCTGATGGCTGGCGGCGTCCTCCTAACTCTGGGTGGGAAGAGGCGCTAGGAGTAAGTAAATTACTCTGAGTTTGGGGTCCACCAAAGGTGACCCAAACCTTTTAAACCAGGTTGGCAAGATACATAGCTATTGCTTTCTTGCCAATGCACACCCAAGCTTCGCCCTCTAGGCTTACTGGTATGAAGACACAGCAAAAAGGTGCCGCTGGCGTGTGCGTACTACTAGCTCTGGTAGGGCTTGCCGGGTGCGCGGGTTCAGCTAACCGCTCCGCTGGGGTAAGTAATGCCAGTACTGCTTCGCCAAAGGAACAGAGCAGCCAGAGTCAATCGGCCCGCCCTCTAGAGAAGGAAGCAACGCCGCAGGGCAAACCGAAGCGTTGCCGCTCTAAGGGGCTGAAATTGGAAGTTGTCCAGCCCGAGGGGGGCGCGGGTGCAGGGTCACAGTATTACCAGCTGAAACTAACCAACATTTCGAAGGAGAGCTGCAATATTTACGGTTTCCCCGGAGTCTCCTTTACTGATGCAGGCGGGGATCAGATCGGCGAACCGGCTAAGCGTCAGGGCGACGCTAAAGAGCTCATAACCCTGCAGTCCGGGGAGCATGCTACCAGCAATCTTCAGATTGCTAACGCGCAGAACTTTGAGGGATGTAACCCGCAAAAGAGTGTGGCGCTTAAGGTCTACCCTCCCGAGGAGCGGAATGCGCTAAGCACTGATTTTGAGGTTGCGGTGTGTTCTTCCGAGGTCGTAAACGCGTCGGTCGCTCCGGTAGCCAAGGCGGAATAGGCCCTGGCTACCAGAAAGGTGAACCTATTCCTTGTTTACCACTACGACGGACTTTAACGAGGTAGGATCGCCCGTCGAAGTTAGGGCCTCTTCGGCCTCTTCAAGGGTGAACTCGGCAGTTACTAGCTCGTCCAAATTTACGAAGGGCTGACTTGCGGCGGCGATCGACTTAGGCCAGGTGTGTACGTAGCGGAACAGGCCGGTCACGATCAATTCGCGCACGGAAATTCGGGCAACGTCAAGGGGCACAATGTTTGAGCCCATGCCTACGAACACGCAGGTGCCTGCGGGGGCTAACGCGTAGAGGCCGGACTGGATGGCGTCGGTTACTCCGGTGCATTCAATGAAAACGTCAGCTTCGATGCCGTCCGTTGTGAATCCGTCCTCGGTGGGGTCGACGACTTTGGTCGCGCCGTGTTTTAGGATCATTTCCCGCCTGGTGGGGTTGGGCTCGGAAACGATGATTTCCGATGCTCCGAAGCTCTTGGCCGCCAATGCGGTCAGGGTACCGATCGGGCCCGCACCGGTGATGTAAACGCGGGAACCCAAAGTGGTGTGGGCTTCCATGTTTGCCCACAAGCCGACGTTGAAGGGTTCAAGAAGTGCGGCCGCGTTGTTGCTCATCTGGGTTGGGGCGGTGAAGGCAAAATCTGCTGGCGCTAACACGTAGTCACAGAATGTGCCGTCGACCGGGGGAGTAGCGTAAAACTGCATTTGTGGGCACAGGTTTAGATGACCGGTCTTGCAGTAGCGGCATTTCCGGCAGGGCACTTGCGGGTCGATTGAGACGCGTTCGCCGACGCGGTTTTCATCCTCCGGGCTTCCGGCTGCAACCACTACGCCGGATGCTTCGTGGCCTAGGATTAGCGGCTCTTCTACCTGGAAGCCGGCGCATTCACCGGTTTTGTAGTAGTGCACGTCGGAACCACACACGCCCACCGAAAGTACTTTGATCAGTAATTGCCCGGCCGAGGGCGTAGGAACGGGCCGTTCCTCCATCTGCATTTTCTGCTGCCCAAGCAGCACGTTCGCTCGCATTGTCTTAGGAATGTCATAGGTAGCCATTTTGATTTCCTCCTACATCGACGCGGCATCGTAGCCGGGCGAACTAACCTGCAGCCCGCCATTCACAAGTGTAGGAAATGTGTTGATGCGTTTGGGTGAAATCAACAAGGGAGCTAATAGTTGTGCCGGTTGCTTTTTGAGGTGGCTGTTTCGCCCTACTGCCCCTACGACCCTTTTGCGTTCGGGATAACAACGACCGAAAGCAAGCTTCCTTCGTGGTTGCCCTCTCTTGGATACTTAGACGTCGAAAATGATAAAAACCACTTTAGCCCTTGAATCCCTGTTGAGCAGGGGTTTTGTCGTTTCTGGGGTTGTTCGCTGGCGTGCTGGAGGTTCAGTAATCGGGTGCTCGTCCCCGATCTTCCCGTTGGATTGGTGCATATTTCTGGTTGAGGGGGTCTGCTGGTGGGCTTGCGTTAGCGGATATCTGGCGAGGGGGCGTGCCCTCAATTGTGATTGATAAGACCGTTCCCACCTTCGACCTTGTGGGGCGTCCTGGCTCGCGCGCATGTCTCCATCTTCACGAAGAATCACATGCAAAATTACATGTAGTATCTCGCGCATATTGTGACGATATTTTGCATGCATTTATGGTAAAATGAGGCGTTGACGGTAACTCGTGGTGAAGGAGGCGATGGTGCGGAAGCGTACGGCGAAGAAGTCGATGAAGCACATCAACATCGGCGACCTTGGACGTGGTCAGGCATCGAAGCTGCTCAAGGAAGTGGCTGATGGTGACGATGTGGCCTACGTGTTGCGTTACGGAAAGCCTCTCGTGGTGGTCATGTCGCATGAGCGTTACGAGCGATTGATGGAAGATGGAGTTGACCCGAATGAGCACTGAGAAAACAACGAACTATGTCAGCTTCATTTGGAAGATCGCCAACCTGCTGCGCGGTGACTACAAGGAGCACGAGTACGGAGACGTGATCTTGCCGTTCACGGTGCTCACCCGACTCGACTCCGTGCTCGTTGACACGAAGACCGACGTGCTTGCAATCCGTGACCAGAAGGGTGTCCCGGCTGAGGTCAAGCGCATCCAATACGCGAGAGCTACCGGATATCCGTTCTGGAACGCCTCCAGGTTCACGCTGCACACGCTCAAGAACGATCCTGACAACCTGGAGGGCAACCTGCGCTCCTACGTGGAGGGCTTTTCGCGGAACGCCCGCGACGTGCTGAAGTCCTACGACTTCTACACCGTGATCGATCGGCTGGATCGCTCCGATCTGCTCTACCAAATCGTCGATGCTTTCACCGACCCAGCCGTAGACTTCTCACCTGCAGCGGTCTCCAACGAGGATATGGGTTCGATCTTTGAAGAACTGATCCGGCGCTTCAACGAACTGTCGAACGAAACCGCAGGTGAGCACTTCACCCCGCGTGAAGTCATCCAGCTCATGGTCGAGGTGCTGTTCGACCCAGACATGAACGCGATCTGCGAGCCCGGCTTCATGGCGTCGCTGTATGACCCAGGGGTCGGCACCGGTGGCATGCTTTCTGCCGCGATTGAACGAGCCCACGAGCTCAACGAAGGGGCGCGGATTGAGGTGTACGGGCAGGAACTCAACCCGCAAACCTACGCGGTGGCAAAGTCCGACATCCTCATCAAAGGTGACGACGCCGAACGCATCTACTTCGGCAACTCGCTGACCGCTGACAGAACAGCTGGACGAACGTTCAACTACATGCTGTGCAACCCGCCCTTTGGCGTGGAATGGAAGAAGTACGCCGACCCGATCAAAGACGAAGCCGAGAAGCGAGGGTGGAAGGGCCGGTTCGGTGCCGGTCTGCCGCGTATTTCGGACGGGTCGTTCCTGTTCTTGCAACACATGATCTCGAAGATGAAGCCCTACGATCCGGCTGATATCCAGAACGCGCCGGGCACTCGGATCGGGATCGTGTTCAATGGATCGCCGCTGTTCACCGGCTCGGCTGGGCAAGGTGAGTCGAACATTCGCCGCTGGATTCTTGAAAACGACTGGCTGGAAGCCATCATCGCCCTGCCTGACCAGATGTTCTACAACACCGGTATCCTCACCTACGTTTGGGTGCTCTCCAACCGTAAAGCGTCAATCCGCAAAAACAAGGTGCAACTGATCGACGCCACCGGACTCTTCGCCAGGATGCGCAAACCGCTCGGCGAAAAACGCAAATACTTGACCGAGGACAACATCGCCCAGATCGCGCGCATCTACGGCGACTTCACCGAGGACGAGCACTCCAAGATCTTTGACACCTGCGAGTTCGGCTTCCATGAAGTCACGGTGGAACGTCCGCTACGTTTGAACTTCACCGCCACACCCGAACGAATCGAGCGACTCTGGGAGCAGACCCCGTTCAAGAATCTGGCCACCTCGAAGAAACGCAGCGAACCCGCCCGTAGCCAAGAGATCAAGGACGGCAAGAAGACCCAACAGGCGATCATCGATACCCTCGAAACCCTCGACGGGCAGCAGGTGTGGAAGAACCGAGACGAGTTCACGGCCGTACTCAAGAGTGCCTTCAAGGGCGCTGGGTTGGCTGTGCGTGCCCCGCTGCTAAAAGCAATCGTGACGGCCCTGGGTGAAACCGATCCGACCGCAGACATCTGCCGCGACGCCAAGGGCAACCCGGAACCTGACCCGGCGCTACGTGACACCGAACAGATCCCGCTCGCCGAAGACATCGACGCCTACATCCAACGCGAAGTCATCCCCTACGCGGCTGACGCCTACGTCGACCCCGACAAGACCAAGATCGGCTACGAGATCCCCTTCACCCGCTACTTCTACCAGTACGAAGAACTCGGCAACCCCACCCAAACCCTGGACGAAATCCAAACCCTCGGAGCCGAAATCCAAGCCTCCATCGCCAAACTATTCAACGAGCAGGTGAACTAAATGGATGCCTACGAACACTACAAAGACAGCGGTATTGACTGGATTGGGAAGATTCCAAATAGCTGGCATTCTCGTTCTCTGAAATCTCTGTTGACCCGTAAATCGCGTAAGGGTGAGCCTTCCTGGAGAGTTCTTTCTGTTGAACGTGAGCGTGGGGTTGTAGATCGTGAACTTGAAGGGTCGCCAGATAACAACAACCGTCTACCAGATGATTTGAGTGGTTATTTGGTAGTTCGGAACGGTCAATTTGTTATGAACAAAATGAAGGCTTGGCAAGGATCATATGGAGTGTCGCTGTATGACGGGATTGTCAGTCCTGCGTATTACACCTTCGATTTAGCGTCTTCCGTGGATTCTGAATTCTTCAACTGGGCTATACGGTCAAAAGCATATATTCCCTTCTTTGGCAGGGATTCTTACGGAATTCGCACAGATCAATGGGACTTTAAGGTACAGGCGCTCCGAAATATTCCACTATTTGTTCCTCCGGTGGAAGAGCAAAGGCAAATCGTTGATTACCTTGTTCAACGGCTGAAAGGGATCGATGGTTTGATTACCGATTTGGATCGTCAGGTTGAGTTGTTGAGGCGGTATCGCAAGCAGGTTATTAACGATGTGGTGACGGGCAAGGTCCGCGTTAGTGAGGAGGCATGATGGATACGTCGGAGCGCAGGTTTGAGTCCGAGATCGAATACTGGCTGACTACCCAGGGATCGGATTTTGACCGGTTTGAGACGCGTGACCCGCAGGGTTTTGATCGCGAGCTGTGCCTGTATCCAGCTGACTTGATTGAGTTCGTGAAAACAACGCAACCGGATCAATGGGCCAAACTGGAACGCACTTACCGGGGTAACGCGGAGCAGAAGTTTCTGAAGCGTGTCGCTGCGCAGCTTGATCAGCGTGGTGTGATCGACGTGCTGCGCCGTGGCATTGAGGATGTGGGTGCTCGGTTCAAGCTGGTGTACTTCGCTCCCGGCACCGACTTGAATGAGGTTCTTGCTGAAAAGTACTGGGCGAACGAGATGAGCATCGTGCGCCAGCTACGGTATTCAACGCGTAACGAGAACTCGGTTGACACGGTGCTGTTGGTGAACGGCATCCCAGTGGTGACACTCGAGTTGAAAAATCAGCTGACTGGGCAGACCTATCGTGATGCGATCCGACAGTACAAGATGGACCGTTCCCCGTCGGAAAAGCTCTTCGCCCTGGGTAAACGCGCGGTGGTACACTTTGCGGTTGACACCGATGAGGTGTGGATGACTACGAAACTTGCCGGCCAAGATACGGTGTTCCTGCCGTTCAACCGTGGTTTCAGCAACGGTGCTGGTAATCCGCCGGTGGAGGGCAAGTTCAAGACGTCCTACTTGTGGGAGCAGGTGCTTGCGAAAGACTCGTTGCTCGACATTCTGCACCGGTTCGTGCAGTTCGTGCCCGGCAAGACCCCTGAGGGGCGTCCGGCGAAGTCGAAAGACAAGGTGATCTTCCCGCGCTTCCACCAGCTCGATGCGGTCCGCAAACTCATCGCGGACGCGAAGGCGAACGGTGCTGGGCACAACTATTTGGTGCAGCATTCGGCGGGCTCGGGCAAGTCGAACACGATCGCGTGGCTCGCTCACCACTTATCGAATCTGCACGACGACCAGCAGCGGGTGGTGTTCGATTCGATCATCGTGATCACCGACCGGCGCGTGTTGGATAAGCAGCTCCAAGACACGGTGTTTTCGATGGATCACACAGCAGGCGTCGTCGTAAAGGTTGATAAGAACGCCCGCCAGCTCACTGATGCGCTGGGTCGGGGTGCTCGGATCATCATTTCGACGTTGCAGAAGTTCCCGTTCGTTGACGTGTCCAACATCGCGACGGCTGGGAAGCGGTTCGCGGTGATTGTGGATGAGGCACACTCGTCGCAGACCGGGCAGGCGTCTGAGCGGCTCAAGCAGGTGCTGGCTGACACTGCCCAAGCGGGTCAGGAGTCCGAGGCAGAGCTGCTGGATCGTTACGCTCGAGCTGAGGCTCAGGTAGAGGCCGAGGAGCTCGAGGTTGACGAACAGATCGCGGCGGATATGGCGACCCATGGACGGCAGGCGAACCTATCGTTCTTCGCGTTCACGGCCACCCCGAAGCAGAAGACCCTCGAAATCTTCGGCACCCCGACTCCTGGTGGCACGCCGCGCCCGTTCCATGTGTATTCGATGAAGCAGGCGATCGAGGAAGGATTCATCCTCGACGTGCTGGCAAATTACACCACCTACCAGACGTACTACAAGGTTGGTAAGGCCACCGCTGAGGATCCGGAGTACGCCAAGAAGCAGGCCAACAAGGCGCTGGGCAAATACTTAGCCCTGCATCCGCACAATCTGCGGCAAAAAGCCGAGATCATCATCGAGCACTTCCGCAGCAACGTGGCGCACAAGATCGGCGGCAAAGCCAAGGCAATGCTGGTGACCGGCTCCCGGTTGCACGCTGTGCGCTACTACTTCGCGTTCGCCAACTACATCAAAGCCAAGGGCTACACCGACCTGGGTGTGCTGGTGGCGTTCTCCGGCACCGTCGAAGACGATGGGCAGGACTACACCGAGGAGCAACTCAACGGCTTCCCCGAAGCCGAGCTGCCCGATCGGTTCGACACCGGTGAGTATCAGATCCTGTTGGTGGCCGAGAAATACCAGACCGGATTCGACCAGCCCCTGCTACAGACCATGTATGTGGACAAGAAGCTCCACGGGGTCAAGGCCGTGCAGACCCTGTCGCGGATCAACCGGATGTGCCCGGGCAAATCAGATACGTTCGTGTTGGACTTCGTCAACAGCGCTGACGACATTCAGGCGGCGTTCCAAGACTATTACGTGTCGACCTCGATCAGCGAGGAAACCGACCCGAACATCGTCTACGACCTCTACCACCTGATCGCCTCCTACCAGCTGTGGCGAGACGAAGAGATCGACGGATTCGCGACCGTGTTCTTCAGAGAGCAAAAGCAGCAGACCAACCTCGACTTCGGCAGGCTCAACGCCTACCTCGACCCTGCGGTCGGCCGCTTCGACGCGCTTGACGATGAGGAAAAGCTCGAGGTGCGCTCGGCGTTCAACAAGTTCAACCGCAACTACGAGTTCTTGACCCACATCATCCGCTTCGACGACGAGCAGCTGCATAAGTTCGCCGCATACGCGAAGCTGCTGACCCGCAAGCTCCACATCGACGGCGACCCTGCCCCACACCTGGATGATGAGGTCACCTTGCAGTACTACCGGCTCCAGTCGGTCTACGAGGGTTCCATCGACCTACAAGACCAGGTGGGTGAGTTGAACAACTCGCCCAAGCTGGGCATGCCCACCGAAGACGACCGCGAGCGACTCTCCAAGATCCTCGACTCCCTCAACGAACGATGGGGCACCGAGTTCACCAACATGGACAAAGTGCTCGAACAGGTCGCCGACGACCTCGCCCAAGACAACGAGATCCAGCTGCGAGCCCATAATCCGCTCGACCTGTTCAAGATCATCTACGACGAGAAGATGCCCGACGTCATGCTGGCGCGGATGACCCAGAATCACGACTTCTCCATGAAGTACCTGTCGGACAAAGCCTTCCGCGCCGACGTGGACGCGATCCTGCTCCCGCTCATCCACGACCGTCTCAACCGACCCCGGCACGAGGACAGCCAGCGAGACGGCTCCTGATCCGTAGACTTGCACCAGTTAACTTCACGTGTTAGCTTAGTTGCTAACAGACGTGAGGAGGCTGTTCCAATGACCAAATCAGAGAGCTTCGGTGCCTTCCTGGAAGCACATAGGAAGACGCAGGGCTTAACCATGCGCAAATTCGCGGACGCCATCGGTGTGACCGCTCCATACCTGAGTGACATCGAGAAAGGGCGCCGCGCTGCCCCGGACGGCAAGCTGGGGGACATCGCCGAGACATTGCGACTCTCCCGCTCCGAGAGGGAGCGGATGTATGACCTGGCAGCATTGACTCGCGAGAACCAGGTGTCTACCGACCTGTCGGGCTACATTATGCAAACCGACATGGCTCGCGTCGCTCTTCGCCGGGCGAAAGAACATGACCTGAGTGACCAGCAGTGGCGGGACATCATCGACATCATTGAAGGCGGGGAAGCTGACCAGTGAGCCTTGACCCCAAATACCTCAGTAAGGAGCGACTCGAGGCTCGCGCAGAGAAGGAGCTCGAGAAATTCGCCGGTGGCGCTCAACTGGTGGCGCCTATCCCGCTCGACGTCGACAGCTTCGCCGAGTTTCACCTGGGAGCGGCACTGGACTATCAGCGGCTTTCGTCGGACGGCAGCGTGCTTGGAATGTCGATCTTCCAGGAGCTGTCCATCCCTGTCTTCGAGTCTACCGGCGCAAGGGTTGACATCGTTTTTCCAGAACGAACAATCGTTATCGACGACGATGCCTTGCGTGACTCCCCGGACAGTCGACTGCGTTTCACGATTGCCCATGAGTGCGCTCACCTCCTCCTGCATCGGCATATCTACTACCGAGACCCTCGGATGAAGTGCAAGGGAGGAACAGGGTATCGCCCGTTCACTACTACCTCGGAGGGCGTTCGCGCCGACAACAAGGTAGACCGCGCCGAGTTCCAAGCCAACTACCTCGGGGCTGCGCTGCTCATGCCCCGCGACCCGTTCTCGCAGGCATTCACCGAGCTTGCCCCCGAAGGCTGGCGATCATTGGATGAGCGACGCAAGCGCCGTGTTGTCCGGGAACTCGCTAGGACTTTCGAGGTTTCTAAGCAGGCTGCCGCAATCCGCATCAAGAACCTGAAGCTCGCCGCGTAATTCATTCGCTACGAGTCGGGTTCTCTTTTTTACCCATTTTGTAAGCAACTTAGCTAACTAGTGAATAGGAGGTGTTATGGAAACAGTAAAGAACGCGGGAGGCAAAACGATTTGCCGTGTCGACCTAGAGCGTAGGCAGATCGAGATCGTCCATAAGGGATGCCTCTCCCGGCTCTGGTTCGACGACTGCGGGGGCTTTCATCAATGTCACGAACGACGGCCCCTACCTGAACCGCACTATCGATAACCCACTGAAACACAACTGAATACCGACATAAACAGTTCGATCCGCAGAACCGCTAGACGGGCAAGGATCACGCATCACCTCGACTTTGAGGCGCGTGAACCTGCCCGTCTTGCCGTTTCTGCGGCGTTGCGGACTCCTGCGGATCCCAATCCGACAGGAGATCCCCAATGTCCAAGCGTACGGACGCGCAGGAAACGCAGAACAACAACGCTGCGCTCACAATCCGCTTTAGGCACGAAGCCGACAACAACAAGCATGAATCCGTCACCGACGTCTACGAGATCGACTCTGGTGAGTTTGCCGTGATGGTGGAAACCGACCGGCGTGAACGCGCCGAACAGGCAGGCCGTCCGGTCGATGAGATCAAGCCGAGGTATCCGCAGCAGATTCTCGATGAACTGGCTCGGCAGGAAGAGGCCGTCTTCCACGAGGCCTATCGGGGTGATCGTGGCCCCGGCGCTCGCAAGTGCAGCTGCGGTGCCGGGTGCGGTCCGCGCCGTGGCTGCCGGGTGCCGAAAAACGCGCCGTGGTCGCTCGACTGGTTCATGGAGATCGACCGTGAACCGGAATTCGTTGTTGACAAGTCCGACGATCCATCTGCGGTTGTCGAGGATATCACCGCGTCGCCCGAAGACCAACTGATCGCCGCTGAAGACACCACTCGGAAGGCCCGCGAATTCCAAGCGCTGCGGGAGGCGATCGCTGGCCTGGAGGGCAAGCACAAACAAGTGATGGAGCTGATGCTCGCCGACGCGGACATGAAGCAGTCTGACGTTGCCCGCGCCCTGGGCCTGTCGCGAGCCCGGGTCTCACAACTGTTCAAGGAAGCAGCTGCGGTCCTTCGCGCAGCGGTGGAGGCGACGCGATTTAACACTTCCGATGGTGTCGGCAGTGGGGTGAAGGGAGCAGCCACCCGGGCCACTCCCACCAGTAAGGAAGGCAGGTGAAGGAGATGACCCAGCATCGGCTCAAGCTCCATATCGCCAAGCACATCCCCGATGATCCGGGGATCGTCGGCACCCGCACAGTCACCCTGCGCGAACGCATCATGCGCAAGCTCCTGGGCCGCAAGCAGCGCGTCACCATCGTCGTGCCCGGCAACTCGGTCAAACAGATCGACATCGCCGAAACCGACGACGATCTGATGGCGCTGGCCGACGCGGTCGGCGTCACCCACAAGGGCGGTGATGCGGCGTGAATGTCACCGACGCGAACAAGCACATCGCGGCACTCAACCGGATCGCCGAAGGCGTGACCATGCTCGCGGCCGCGATCGAGGAGACCGCGTGGGGCTCATTTGAGGATCATGCCGAGATGCCTGGTGCGCGTCCGATCGCCGCCGCCGGGCTCGCCCAACCCGACCTTGAGCAAGCAGCCGCCGAGTACGAGGCCACCCACCAGCAGTCACCCGAACCCGCACCTGAGCCGGATCCGGTGTCGCTGGCGCAGGTGCGTGGGGTGCTCGCCGGGCTCTCCAGCCAAGGCTTGACCGAGCAGATACGTGAGCTGATCGTCGCCACCGGCGCAGACAAGTTGTCGGTGGTCGACCCGGCCAAATACTCGTGGCTGCTCGACAAGGCGAAGGAGCTGTCCGATGCCTGACCAGCACTCGCTGCTCTCGGCGTCGGGTGCGCACCGTTGGCTGAACTGCCCACCCAGCGCAGTCCTGGAGTCACGCGAGCCGGATACCTCGTCGGCGGCTGCCGAACAGGGCACCGCAGCACACGCCCTCGCAGAGTGGAAACTGCGGCGCGCCCTCCACCAGGCACCAGCCTTCAAACCGGAATCCGACTGGATCGATACCGAGATGGAACACCTGACCGACGACTACGTCGCCTTTGTCCAGGAACACATCTCAATCGCGCGGGAAACCTGTGGTGATCCGCAGGTGCTGATCGAGCAGCGTCTCGACTTCTCCCACATCGTGCCGGGCGGTTTCGGTACCGGCGACGCCGTTATCATCGCTGAACCCACACTCCAGATCATTGATCTGAAGTACGGGCAAGGCGTGTTGGTTGAAGCCGAGCAGAACCCGCAACTCATGCTTTACGCCCTCGGAGCGCTCCATGCGTTCGGGAGCCTGTATGACATCGAGACGGTGGCGGTCACGATCTACCAGCCTCGCCGGGGCAACGTCGACACCTGGGAAACCTCCGTCGCCGAGCTCGAACACTGGGCTGAGACCGAGGTGAAACCGAAGGCTGAGCTGGCAGCGGCTGGCGAGGGCGAGTTTTGTCCGGGCTCGTGGTGCCAGTTCTGCAAGATCACACCCACGTGTCGGGCACGAGCCGAAGCCAACCTTCAACTTGCCAAGCTGGAGTTCGCCCCACCAGCAAAACTGTCGGACGTAGAGATTGCTGACGTGCTCACACGGATTCCGCAGCTCAAAACCTGGGCGGCGGATGTCGAAGCCTACGCGCTCTCAAAGGCCGTCAACCAGGGCGTGGTCTTTGAGGGGTTCAAGCTTGTAGCCGGACGGTCGGTACGCAAATACAGCTCCGAAACCGACGTCGCTGCAGCGGCTGAAGCGGCTGGATATAGGGACATCTATGACCGCAAGCTCATCACTCTTACAGCAATGGAAAAGCTGATGGGTAAACCCACCTTCAACGAGATCCTCAGCGACCTCGTGACCAAACCTGCAGGCAAACCCACCCTGGTTCCTGTATCCGACAAGCGGCCAGCGCTCGACCTGGTGAGTGCGGCCACCGATTTCAGTAACGACAACTAGAAGAAAGAAGAAAGAAACATGACAACCGCTACTAACCCAACTCGCATTGTTACCGGCGAAGTACGACTCAGCTACGCCCATATTTGGGAGCCGAACTCCATCCAAGGAGGCAAACCCAAGTACTCCGTCTCCCTGATCATCCCCAAGACTGATACCGCCACTATCACCGCGATCGAGAAGGCCGTGGAAGCAGCCATCGAAGCAGGTATCGGGAAGTTTGGTGGCAAGCGACCCAACAAGGCAGCCCTCAAGCTCCCGCTGCGCGATGGAGATATTGAGCGTGACGACGAAGCCTACAAGGGCGCCTACTTCCTCAACGCGAACTCTCTGACGGCTCCGCAGATCGTCGATCAGAGCGTCGCGCCGATTCTTGATCGTGCCGAGGTCTACTCGGGCTGCTACGCCCGCGTGTCCCTGTCCTTCTATGCGTTTAACACGAACGGCAACCGTGGCATCGCCTGCGCACTGGGGAACATTCAAAAGACCCGTGACGGCGAGAGCCTTGGCGGCGGGCGCGTGAGCGCTGAGACTGACTTCGGTTCCTTCGCGGCTGATGACGACTTCCTGAACTAACCAACTCCAATCGTGGAGGGAACCAGCGTTCATTGTTGGTTCCCTCCACATTTTCCTCTGACGTGAAAGGAACCCCGTCATGCGAACACTCTTCTGCGATATCGAATCTTTCAGTCCTGTTCAGCTCGCCAAGACAGGCGTCTACCCGTATTGCGAGCACCCAGACTTCGACCTGTTGCTCTTCAGCTATTCGGTCGACGGCGGCCCGGTCGAAATAGTGGATCTCGCCAACGGACAATCAATGCCCGACGAGGTGCTGGCGGCACTGGTGGATCCGGATGTGGTCAAGTGGGCGCATAACGCCGCCTTCGAACGAGTCTGCCTCTCAGCATGGCTACACCGCCATCATTCCGAGCTTCTCGGTGATGGGTTTCTTGACCCAAGGCAGTGGCGCTGCACTATGGTGTGGAGCGCCTATTTGGGGTTGCCGATGAGCCTCGACGCGATAGCCGCGGTTTTGAAGCTTGACGTGCAGAAAGACAGCGCCGGACGCAAGCTGATCAAGCAGTTTTGTACACCCGCCACGCCCTCGGTCTTGAATGGCGGCAAACACAGGAATCCACCATCGGCTGATCCGACCGGATGGGCACATTTCATTGACTACAACCGTCGTGACGTCGAAGTCGAACAAGCCATCCACGACAGACTGGCTTGTTTTCCGATGCCAGAGTCCGAATGGGACACCTACGCTCTTGACCAACGCATTAATGATGCCGGGATTCTTCTCGACCACACGCTCGTCGATAATGCCGTTGCCGTGGACGAGCACCACCGCAACGCGTCGCTTGCTCGGGCGCAGAAGCTCACGGGGTTGGACAATCCTAACTCGCCGATCCAGCTCAAACAATGGCTTGCCACCAGAGGTTGCGAACTCGAATCGCTAGCGAAAGCCGAGGTCGATTCCGCCCTCGATACCGCGACTGGCGCGGTGAAGGAAGTCCTCGAACTTCGCGGCGATCTGGCTAAATCTTCGGTGAAGAAATACCAGGCGATGCAAAACGTCGCAGGCAGTGACGGCCGGGCTCGTGGGCTCATCCAGTTCTACGGAGCAGGACGTACCGGGCGCTTCGCCGGACACCTCGTCCAAGTCCAAAACCTGCCAAGGAATTACCTGCCTGATCTCGACCAAGCGCGCACGCTCGTCAGAACGGGCAACCTGGACGCACTTGAGCTGCTCTACGAGTCCGTGCCCGACACGCTCAGCCAACTCATCCGGACCGCCTTCATCCCTAGTACCGGCCACAGGTTTATTGTCGCGGACTTTTCTGCAATCGAGGCGCGCGTTATCGCATGGCTCGCAGGAGAAACCTCGACTCTTGAAGCGTTTCGTGAGGGGAAAGACCTCTACTGCGAGACCGCGTCGCGCATGTTCGGCGTCCCAGTCGAAAAGCACGGCGTTAATGGTGAGCTTCGTCAGAAGGGGAAGATTGCGGTGCTCGCCTGTGGTTATGGCGGCTCGGTCGGTGCTCTCAAAGCTATGGGAGCCCTCAATATGGGACTCGCTGAGCACGAACTCAAACCGATCGTGGACGCATGGCGGCAAGCTAACCCGCACATCGTTGGGCTCTGGGCGGACGTCGAAGAAGCAGCCATCGCTGCGATCTCGTCGCGCCAGCCGATCCGGCTACGCAACCTGCGCTTTAGCGTTGAGTCTGGGATTTTCTTCATCGAACTGCCCTCTGGTAGACGGCTTGCCTATGTGCAGCCGCGTCTGGGTGAGAACCGTTGGGGCGGCACCAGCGTCACCTACACCGGAACCACCACAGCCAGACGCTGGGGACAGTTAGAAACCTACGGTGGAAAACTCGTCGAGAACATCGTCCAGGCGATCGCTCGCGACCTTCTCGTCACTGGCATGCACGCAGTCGCCAAGGCGGGGCACCAGATTGTGATGCATGTTCACGACGAAATCGTCATCGACGAACCCGAAAATTCCGGCTTCACCGTGACTGATGCATGTGCTCTTATGTCGACGCTCCCAGCCTGGGCCGAAGGTTTGCCGTTGGACGCGGATGGGTATGAGTGCGCCTATTACCGTAAGGATTAGCTGATGATTGTCCAGATGGGATCTTGTTTCCAGCTGGGGCTGGCACCTATGTGCGTTAGATCGACGCCAGGAATTTCGGTGGGGAAACTGTCTAGGACGTCGCTGATGGCCTGTATTTCAGCGGTGAAATTTCCTCGTCGCAAGAGGAATGCGGTGATCACCAGCGCGGTGTACATACGTCCTGAAGAATGTGTCACGGCCGATAGCGTTTGGTCGTTGCGGCGGTGTTTGACCAGTGGACGGATAACGAGTTGCCTATTCCATAGTCTGGCGTGGTGAGCGCATATGTTACGAATGTAATTCGCAGTGCGCATCCACGATTCCAACTCGTCGGCACGTGCCAAGTACTTGTCAGCAATGCGACGACGCTGTTCGAAGGGAGCCAACGAAAACAGGGTCACGAGTTGTCCGAACTCAAGAATCTCGGTAACCACCCACACCGGCAAACGACCGTCGTGGGTCTGGTTGTAATGCTTGACGAAATCTTCTGTAGAGCGCGACTGTGTTTGGGTGAGCTTCTGCGTAAAGAATGCTGCTCTGTGATTCATCGCCCCCGATGGCCAAATCCGTTCGAGGTCGAGGTGAATGAACGGATCGATCTCACCCAGCACGTGCCCCACGTCAACTCGCAGGCACACCTCCAGCTTGCATAGCGCCTGCCACACAGCCAAGCGTAGCCGCTCATCAAACTCGTACAGCTCTACCACATGCCCCATACGTGCACCGAGAACGAAATGGTCCAAACGCCGTTGCGGCGAATCAGATGGAGCGATCTGACGCAACGGGTAGGAGTATCCCGAAAGCCGGTAATAGCCGACAGTAGATAACTCGCGGCGGTAATCACCGGCATCCAATAGGCCACGACGAGTGAGAATATTAATCTGCTCATCGATACTGGCCCACGGTTTATCGACCACCAGCCCACCTGCTTCCAAAAACATGAAGACCGGCTCTGACCTGTCTCGGAAACCGATACAAGCGAGCCGGTACTAGTGGTAATCACTATACCGCGAAAACAGCGACAGAATCAAGAACTCGGCGAAGTATCACCATCAGAGAAGAAAGCTTATCCAAGACCGCTAAGAAACGAGAACCGACCCTGCGCTCCCACCGAGGCGGGCAGCGGAACCGGTCATGTTGTCTAAAAGACCACCGTGTCGGCACCGCTGTAGCAAGAGAATGATGGTTCTTCCACACAGAGCACTCGAGAAATTTATCTATGCCCCGGCGAGAATACCTGCCAGATTGCTCTAACAGATAGCGCTCCACCGGGGCTTCAACACCAATCGTGCCAGAACGAGAAGCGATTGAGTACCCGTGATTTAACACTTTCGGGCTCGTCGGCAGTGGGGTGAGGCCCTTAACTCCTTGTGTCGACCGGCACGATTTTTTCTCGACGGGGTCTCGGGAAGGAACCCCGCCATGGGAAACCAGATTCAAACATTCACCAACGACGTGTTCGGCACCATTCGCACCATCACCACTGATGGCCAGATCCTTTTCTGCGGCAAGGACGTCGCCACCGCGCTCGGCTACCAGGATCCGACGAACGCGGTGAAGCTACACTGCAAGGGGGTGGCAAATTACCACCCCCTTGAGACCGCTGGTGGAATCCAGCAGGTCCGCTTCATTACCGAGGGCAACCTGTACCGCCTCATCATCTCCTCAAAGCTCCCGGCAGCGCAGAAGTTCGAAGCCTGGGTGTTCGATGAGGTGTTGCCGACGATTCGCCGCCACGGCATGTACGCATACGACGAACTGCTCGCTGATGATGAGTTCCTCGAGCATGCCATCGCCACGCTGCGTGCTGAGCGGGCCAAGCGCCTGGCAGCAGAGCAAGCCTTACTTGAGGCGGCACCGAAAGTCTCGTACTACGACCTCGTGTTGCAGTCCGATTCGTTGTTGACGACGACCGCGATTGCGAAGGACTACGGACTTTCCGCGAAGAAACTCAACCGGATCCTGCGTGATGCTCACGTGCAGTTCCATCAGTCGGACCGGTGGTTCCTGTACGCGAAGTACGCCGAGCAGGGATACACCCAGTCCAAGACCCACGAATACGGCGAGGGGCAGACCCGCACCCACATGTACTGGACGCAAAAGGGGCGTCTGTTCATCTACGACCTGCTCAAGAACCAGCTCGGCATTCTGCCTGTCATCGAGCGTCAAGGTCAGGTGCAAGCATGACCGCCACGACACTCGATATTGGGTTTTCGAAGAAGAACACCGAAGGCTACCTGGACCTAACCAGCTACCACGCGCTCAAAAAGCTGCAGCGCGAACAATTCGGCTACCGGCCCTTGATTTATATCTGCTCGCCCTACTCAGGCGACGTGCAAGCGAACGTTGAGCTCGCCCGCCAATTCTGCTCCTTCGCAGTGAGCGCGGGCAAAATCCCATTCGCCCCACACCTGTTGTTCCCGCAGTTCATGGATGACGCAGACCCTGATCAGCGGGAGCTGGCGATGTTCTTCAACAGGGTGCTGCTCGCTAAATGCGAAGCCCTCTGGGCATACGTGGGACGCGTCAGCCTTGGTATGCGCTTAGAGATCGGGTGGGCGCGCGACCTCGAGTTGCCGATTAAGTTTTTCGATTCTGATTTCAAGGAGGTCACGCCATGACCACGCCCTTCACCCTCTATGCCGCGAATGTGAGCGGCGTGCAGAACAACAACCACTACCCGAACCAGCAAACCATCGCCGACGTGGCATCCCTGTCTGCAGTCGCGGGCTTCGATCACGTAGCCGCAACCTATGCGAATGATCGCCGCTCAACTGCAGCCTTCATAGCCTCGGACTGCGTGGTGATGGATATCGACAACGATCACACCGACACCGAGTCCGAGTGGGTCACGCCTGAGAAGCTTGGCGAGGTGATGGCGGGCGTGGAGTTCATGGCCGCCACGTCTCGTAATCACATGAAGGCGAAGGGTGTGTTGTCTGCGCGGCCGCGTTTCCACGTTTACTTCCCAATCCGAGAAGTACAAGGCGCAGACGAATACGCAGGATTGAAACACCGCCTCGCGTCGCGGTTTGCTTTCTTCGATCGCAACGCTCTTGACGCAGGACGCTTCATCTACGGCACCTCTAACCCACAAGTTACGGTGCGTGAGGGCGACCAGTGGCTCGATGCGTGGCTCGATAACGCTGATGAGCAGGACGTGTTCGCCGCATTTGATGCTTCCACTCTTGTGATTGGTGAAGGCTCGCGCAACGCTACGTTGTCGCGCTTCGCAGGCAGGGTCCTCATCCGCTACGGCGATACCGACCAAGCACGAGACCTCTTCAATCGCAAAGCCAACCTTTGCGAACCACCGCTCAACGAGGGCGAATTACAGACGATTTGGAATAGCGCGTGCAGGTTCGCTTCGAAGGTCGCTGCTGATCCAGGCTATCTGCCGCCAGAGGCTTATGAGGCGTTGGCGGGTTTGCGTCCGGATGATTTTTCCGATGTCGGTCAGGCAGACACATTAGCTGGCGAATACGCGAACAAGATCCGCTACTCACTGGCTACCAAGTGGCTTGTCTACGACCATGGCGTGTGGGATGAGAACGACTTATCTGCACAAGGCGTCGTTCAGGAATTGACCTCCCGCCAGCTCGAGGAAGCCGACCGCTTGATCGCGTCCACGTGGGAGACCGTGACGGCAACCGGTGCAGATCTCGTGATGGCCTCCGCCTCGTCGAAAGCACGCGGCATCGCCAAGCTCACGCCTGTGCAAGCGACCGCGTTCCGGGCGTGGGATGAGGCAAAGAACTACCACAAGTTCGTTCTCTCCAGGCGTTTGTCACGCAACATCACGGCCACGTTGAAAGAAGCCGGGCCGATCTTGCAGGTACGTATCCGTGACCTTGACGTCGACCCCTACCAGCTCAACACCCCGGCAGGCACCTGGGATCTGCGCGACGGCACAAGCCACGAGCACAACCCAGCCGATCTGCTGACCAAGCAGACCGCTGTCAGCCCCAGCGATGAGGGTGCACAGATCTGGGCCGACGCGCTCGACGTGTTCTTCCAAGGAGATCCTGAGCTGATTAGTTACGTGCAGCGCATTGTTGGCTTGGCGGCTATCGGCCAGGTTTTCGTCGAAGCGCTCGTCATCGCCTACGGGGACGGGCGAAACGGCAAATCCACCTTCTGGAACACAATCGCCCGCGTGTTGGGGACGTATTCGGGCACGATCTCAGCCGACGCGCTCACGGTCGGGGTGCGCCGCAACGTCAAACCCGAACTCGCCGAAGCCAGAGGCAAACGTCTCTTGATCGCGGCTGAAACCGAAGAAGGTATGCGCCTATCAACCTCGAACGTCAAACAGCTTGCCTCGACCGATCAGATCTCGGCAGAGAAAAAGTTCAAGGACCCCTTCGCCTTCACCCCCTCCCACACCCTCGTGCTCTACACGAATCACCTGCCGCGTGTGGGAGCCATGGACGCAGGCATCTGGCGCAGGCTCATCGTCATCCCGTTTAACGCCACCATCGAAGGTGATACGGACGTGAAGAACTACGCCGACCACCTGTTCGAAAACGCGGGCGGAGCAATCCTTACGTGGATTATGGAGGGCGCGCGCCTCATCCACGCCGAGGGCTACAAGCTCAAAGCCCCGCCTCAGGTGGTTCAAGCCTCGCAAGCATATAAGGAGGATAACGACTGGTTCTCGCAGTTCCTTGAGGACTCATGCGACGTCGAGGATGGCTTATCGGAGAGGGCTGGTGACCTCTATCAGACGTATCGGGCGTGGGCGCAAAACACCTCAGGATGGGCGCGCCCGATGGTCGACTTCAACGCTGCGGTCGAACAAGCCGGATTCGTGCGGAAAAAGACCAAGCACGGCATGTACGTCTACGGGCTCGCGATCGCATCCGAGTTCGGCAACTAACCCCATGGTGACGAGCTGTGACGAGCCATTCCCTACCTTACGCATGTGAAATTACATGGTGTTTTTCTCTATATAAAAGGTTAGGAACGACTCGTCACATGCCGTCACCCCTAAAAGTGAACTCAAGGAGTGACCATGAACGAACGAACCATAGAACACCAACTGAAGAAAGCCGTCGAAGCCTGCGGTGGCTTGTGCTGGAAGCTTGTCTGCCCTGGAACCAGCGGCGTACCTGACCGGATATGTCTGATGAACAGCCGGGTTGTTTTCGTTGAACTCAAAGCAGCAGGCAAACAACCCAGGCCAATCCAGCAGCGTCGGATGAGCCAACTGCGCGACCAGGGTTTTCAGACCTTCGTTGTTGATTCGGTGGACGGCATACGGGAGGTGCTTGATGCACTACACGCCGCATAACTACCAATCCACCGCCACCGAGTTCATCATCGACCATGACGAGGCCGCGATTCTCCTTGGCATGGGTTTGGGCAAGAGCGTGATCACGTTGACGGCGATCTGGCAGCTCATGCTCGACTACTTCACCATCTCCCGCGTGCTGGTTGTCGCACCGCTTCGAGTAGCGCGAGACACCTGGCCCGCCGAAATTCGCAAGTGGGATCACCTTGACGGGCTCACCGTCGCGGTTGCTGTCGGCACCAAAGCTGACCGGCTGGCGGCGTTAGCCAAGTCTGCGATGGTGACCATCATCAACCGTGAAAACATTCCCTGGCTCGTGAACCAGATGGGCGGTAGCTGGCCGTTCGACATGGTCGTCATCGACGAACTCTCCAGCTTCAAAAACCACCGTGCGAAACGGTTCACGGCGCTGGTGAAAATGCGCCCCTTCGTTAAACGCTGGGTCGGGCTGACCGGCACGCCAGCCTCGAACGGGCTCATGGACGTGTGGGCGCAGTTCCGGCTTCTCGACGGCGGCGAGCGTTTGGGCCGGTTTATTACTCGTTATCGGGAGCGTTGGTTCGTACCCGATAAACGCAACGGGATGCAGGTGTTCACCTATAAGCCCCGCGCGGGTGCCGAAGATGAGATCTACGGTGTGATTGGTGACATGACGTTGTCGATGAGAACCACCGACCACCTGCAATTACCGGAATTGACGGTGACGACAATGCCTGTGGTGCTGGAGCCGAAAGAGCGCAAGGTCTACGAGCAACTCAAAGCTGACCTCGTTCTCGACCTTGATGGGGCGACGATTGATGCCGCGAACGCCGCAGCTTTGTCCGGCAAGCTACTCCAACTCGCGAGCGGCGCGATCTACACCAGCAACGGTCAATGGACGGCGGTTCATGAGCGCAAGCTCGACGTCCTCGAAGATCTCATCGAGGCAGCCAACGGCAACCCACTGCTCGTGGCCTACTGGTTTACCCATGACCGTCAGCGCATCACCGCCCGCTTCCCGCAGGCTCGCGAACTTAAAACAAGCGCGGATATCGAGACATGGAACAAAGGTGAGATCACCCTCGGCTTGATCCACCCAGCATCGGCGGGTCACGGATTGAACCTCCAGGCAGGCGGGCATCTGCTGGTGTGGTTCTCGTTGACGTGGAGCCTGGAGCTTTATCAACAGACGAACGCTCGCTTGTATCGGCAAGGTCAATCCGAACCTGTGACGATCACGCATCTGGTTGCGGAAGGGACGCTCGATGAAGCCGTGCTCAAAGCTCTTGATGCGAAAGATGCTACGCAGGCTGCGTTGATCGACGCGGTCGCACACGAAATCCACACAACCACTGAAAGGACAAGCTCATGCATGTGATGACGAAATACCTCGACACAAGGAAAGCCGCGATCGCAGCTCTGCAGGATTATGCGGTGATGGAACAGATCATCGAGAGTACTGACGAGCAGATCAAGGCGGCTTATGCTGATGCTGCTAGTCCTGCTTCTCCGCGTATGGACGGCACACCACCCTCGGGTGATCTGCACGCTTCGGAGAACAGGATCGTTGCGAGCATTGAGCGGATCGATGCGTACAAGGCTCGCTACCTGCAGGCTCGCCAGTACATGGACTGGTTTCTGCCTGCGTGGGAAGTCATCGCTGAAGACGACCGCTTCATCCTCGAAGGCTTCTTCCTCAGCGAGGGGACGCAAGATGAGAAGGTGTCGATGATAGCCGATCATTTCTACGTCGAGCGTGACACGGTCTATCGGCGCAAGAACCGGGCCCTCGACAGGTTCGCCACCGCCTTGTATGGACAGCTCTAGCGTTAGCGGGTATCCGAAACATGCGATAGAAAACCGCATATCAGTGTGAGAACATATAAGTGATTGAAAACTAGGTGAAGCCCCAAGAACCCACACACGGGAATCTTGGGGCTTCACCACATCCGGGGGGGGGAAGGAGCCAGCGATGCCGGTCAAACCAGCCTCCCCGTGCTCTCACCCTGGTTGTCCCGAGCTCACCCACGACCGCTACTGCGAACAACATGCCAAGGCAGAGGACGCCCGGTATCGGAAGTATCAGCGTGATCCGAAGATCAATCGCCGCTACGGCTCACGGTGGCGCAAGATCCGCGCCGCCTACGTCGCCGCCCACCCGCTCTGCGAAGACTGCCTAGAGGCCGGTCTCTACACGCCAGTACAAGAGGTTCACCACATTCTCCCGCTCGAACACGGCGGCACCCACAACTTCGACAACCTCCGAAGCCTGTGCAAGCCTTGCCACTCCAGGCAGACCGCGCTCGATGATGACCGATGGCGGCAACAACCTCGGGTCTACACCTACTGACGAGCACCCACGTTGTCCACTGTTGCGCCGAAGTTCTGGAACCTCAAAGTTACCCACCTTGATGGTGTTCGGCGGACACGGGGCAACGTCGAAAGCCTGGTGAGGGGGTGGGGGTTCTCAATCTCTAACCGCAGGTCAGAGGTCAGCGGGCGGGGCCAACCGTACACAAAAAGACCGAATCAAACAGGGTATTAACCCGCAAGCCCTCCATCACCGGGCTAACCGCCTGGAAGGAGGCGAGATTTCATGGCGAAAGACGGAACCAATCGCGGTGGGCGGCGCGTGAGGGCAGGCGCGAAACCCGACCCACTCAACGAGAAACTCGCCAAGGGTCTGCCTGCTACTCGCCTGGAAGATCCGCTAGCGAGCCCTTTCGATTTTGAGGGTGCAGATGTTGGTGATGGCGCGGTGCTTGCTGGTGAGGTGATGCCGGAGCCGTCTGAGTATCTGTCGGAGGTTCAACGCGATGGCAAACCCTTGGGTGCTGACCTTGTCTACAAAGAAACCTGGCGGTGGTTGGATGAGCGTGGCTGCACGAGGTTTGTTTCTAAGCGTCTGATTGAGGCCTACGCCCAGGCGTTCGCCCGGTATGTGCAGTGTGAGCAGGCGATTTCCAAGTTTGGTTTGCTCGGCAAGCACCCGACGACGGGGGCTGCTATCGCTTCCCCGTTTGTTGCGATGAGCCAGTCTTTTGGTAAGCAGGCGAATGTGTATTGGTATGAGATTTTTGAGATTGTGCGGGCTAACTGCACTAGTGACTATTCGGGTGCGGCTCCTGGTGATGAGGTTATGGAGCAGTTGTTGAAAGCCCGCTCCTAGATGCGTCCTAGTGTTTTTGAGCTTATTTGGGGCGTTTTGTTGCGCTGAAGCCTGCCCCTAGCGCGATTCCGACTCCCGTGCCAATAGTTATCGCTAAGGCATTATCGTCCATAATGAACCGAAAAATTATGGCGGTCATTATCCCGGCAATCATTCCGTAAGCCACGGCTTTACCATCGCCACCAGAAGGCTCCTGCTCCTGCGGATTAGGTTTACTCGTTTCGTCTTCCACGTATTCCAGTATCACACACGATTCGGGTTTTCCTCGTTTTCTTCGCTCCCTGCTCCTGGCTGTCATGGTGGGGAGTTTTTGTTTCTTTTGATTTTTCTACTGAAAGGGCATTCCTATGACTATGGTTCGCAGCGCTGAAGCAGTGTGTATCGGTCACCCCGATAAACTGTGCGATTTAATTGCTGATCAGATTCTCGACGAGATTCTCTACGCCGATCCCAACGCCCGCGTCGCGGTAGAGGTCATGGCTACTGGGCGACGCATTATTGTCACTGGTGAAATCAGCACTAATGCTCGTGTGGACTTGCGTGATTGCGTACGCACAGCCCTGACTGCAGCTGGCTATAAGCCGTGGAGATTTTTGGTATACGTATGGGTGAGGCGTCAATCTAACGATATTAACGACGGGGTGAGCACATCTTTAGAGGCTCGCCATGGCGATGAGTCCGCTTATTGTCTTCAGGGGGCTGGTGATCAAGGCACGGTCTATGGTTATGCCTGCACTGATACTCCTGAGCGTTTACCGTTGCCTCTTGTTTTAGCCCACGAGATTTGTAAGCGGCTAGATGCCGCGCGCAAGCAAGGAACCATCACTGGGATCTTCTCAGATGGTAAAGCACTAGTTTCGGTGCGCTACAACGACGCAGGAAAACCGCAAGCCGTAGAGACGGTGGTGGTTTCCGTCCAGCACGATAAATCCAAGGATTTCGAGGTGTTGCGCCGTGAAATCACCTCGATGATTATCGGTCCAGCTTGCTCTTCGTATCTTCCTGTCGATGAGAACACGACTATTTTGGTGAATCCTTCTGGGCGGTTCGTGGAGGGCGGCCCTAAAGCTGACACCGGACTCACTGGCCGAAAACTTATGGTTGACGCCTATGGCGGGCTGGCCGGACATGGTGGTGGAGCTTTCTGTGGTAAAGATGCTTCTAAGGTTGACCGGTCGGGTGCTTATATGGCGCGGCTGATCGCGAAAACCGTGGTGGATGCGGATCTTGCATCCCGGTGCCAGGTGGCGATTAGTTACGCGATTGGCAAAGCCGACCCGGTTGCTTTCAGTGTGGACACGCTCGGCACCGGCCAATACAGCGACCAGATTCTCACGGCTGCAGCTCAAGATGTCTTTAATCTTCGTCCGGCTGCGATCATCGACCAGTTTGGGCTGCGAGCACCCGGCTATGTGCGCTATTCGACGTATGGGCATTTCGGGGATTACACACGCAAGTGGGAAGACACCTGGACTACTAGCCGTGAGCTTATAAAGGCGGTGAAAAACCATGCGCATCAAGCAAATAGCGCTAACTGATCTCACCCCTGCTGACTACAACCCCCGCAAAGACCTACAACCCGGTGACCTCGACTACGACAAACTCAAACGCTCGCTAAGTGAGTTTGGGTATGTGGAGCCAGTCATCTGGAACAAAACCACCGGAAATATTGTGGGTGGGCATCAGCGTCTGAAAGTACTCGCTGATCTGGGCTATAAAACCGTGGACTGCGTGGTCGTTGAGCTAGACGAAACCCGCGAAAAAGCGCTCAACGTTGCTCTAAACAAGATCAGTGGCGATTGGGATGAATCCAAACTCGCCCTACTCATAGCCGACCTGGATGCTTCCGATTTCGACGTTGAACTCACCGGTTTCGACGAATCCGAAATACAACAGTTAATAGGTTCTCTTGACGGCGACAGTATCGAGGATGACAACTTCGACCTGAACGCCGCCCTAGAAGCAGCAGCTTTCGTCCAGCGCGGCGATATCTGGACTGTTGGTAGGCATCGCCTAATGTGCGCGGACGCCACAAACCCAAGCGACGTCGAAACCTTGATGGATGGCAAACAGGCTAACCTGGTGGTCACAGACCCGCCTTACAACGTGGACTTCAAATCGAACAGCGGCCTGAAAATCGCAGGCGACAAACAAGACGCAGGCACCTTCTACCAGTTCCTACTAGCTGCATTCACCAACATGGCGGCATCCCTAGCTAAGGGCGGGTCAGCCTATGTTTTCCACGCCGACACCGAAGGCCTCAACTTCCGTAAAGCGTTTCTTGATGCTGGCTTCTACCTGTCGGGCTGTTGTATTTGGGTCAAAGACTCCCTCGTACTTGGTCGTTCCCCATATCAGTGGCAGCACGAACCGGTGCTTTATGGGTGGAAGAAAGACGGCTCTCACGCTTGGTATGCGAATCGCAAACAAACCACGGTGTGGAATTTCGCCAAGCCCCGCAAAAACAGCGACCATCCGACTTCCAAGCCACTAGACCTGTTGGCTTACCCGATTCGTAACTCCACCCAAACCAACGCGATAATACTAGATACGTTTGCTGGCTCTGGTTCCACGCTAATGGCTGCACAAGCCACAGACCGCACTTGCTATTGCATGGAGCTGGATGAGAAATACGCTTCCGTGATTCTGCGCCGCTATGCCGAAGCAACCGGAGACGCAGCAGGGATCACGTGTGAGCGAGGCGGCAAACAATACGCCTACCTGGATCTGGTCAAAGAAGTCGACCGTCCCAAGCAGAAAGGCTAACTCGTGAGACAAACTTTAAGGCTTGGCTCGCTTTTTGATGGCTCAGGTGGTTTCCCACTCGCCGCCACCAAGGTTGGTATCGAACCTGTGTGGGCAAGCGAGATTGAGCCCTTCCCGATCCTCGTCACCACCACGCGCCTTCCGCAAATGCAACACCTAGGCGACATCTGCGAAATTGACAGCAGTCAGCTAGAGCCGGTGGATGTGGTCACGTTTGGCTCTCCTTGCCAAGACCTGTCGGTAGCAGGTAAAAGGGCAGGCTTAGCTGGCGAACGCTCCGGTCTATTCCACCAAGCTGTCAGAGTCATCAGAGAAATGAGAAAGGCAAGTCATGGTCTATATCCAAGATTCGCTGTTTGGGAAAACGTGCCCGGAGCCTTCTCAAGCAATAAAGGAGCAGACTTCCACAGCGTCCTGCAAAACCTCATCTCGGTTGTCGACGGGCAAGCAGCGGCTGACCTACCTCGAGTACAAAAGTGGCAAAAAGCCGGAGCGATCGTGGCAGACCAATGGAGTATTGCGTGGCGAGTATTGGACGCGCAATTTTTCGGAGTACCCCAACGACGTAGAAGAATCTACCTTATCGCAGATTTTGCAAGCGAGCGTGCCGGACACATACTCTTTGAGCCCTCGTGCAGCTCAAGGGATCTTGCGCAGGGCTGCAGTGAAAAGCAAAACCCTCCCACCAATCCTCGAGCAGGCACTCACGAGGCAAGCAAATCTTTAGATGTGTTCGCCTTGCGAATGCGGGCAGGTAAACCAGGTGGTGGTAAAGGCCCGCTCGTGCAAACAAATCTGTCAGGCACGCTCGGATGCAGTAACGATCAGAGTATTATTGAGCCGCTACTATTTGACCATCATCCTCATGATGCCAGAGTGGGCGGACCATGCCAGATAGCACCAACCGTGACCGCTCGTTACGGCACTGGCGGAGGCAATACTCCCATCATCGCTACCGCCTACGGTTTCAATGCGTTACATGAGGGACGCGGCGCGGCAGTGGGCAGGTACGGTTATTCAACCGAGGTATCAAAGACGCTCGATACGTCAGGGATAGCTCCGACCTGTAACCAAGGCGGCATCGCCATCGTCGAACCCGACGTTGTGAGTGCCTCGAAGGCAGACTTCTTCTGCCGAGGCAACGTCAATATTGCAGGAGCATTGTTGGCTTCGGACCCAACTGAGCCACCCCTGGTCACCGACCCTAGAATGCCCGAATACCGCGTGAGACGATTAACCCCCACCGAATGCGCCCGCCTACAAGGATTCCCTGATGATTGGACACGAGATTTAGCAATCAGCGATCCTACAGATTCACAGTTGGATTACTGGTGGCAGGTCTGGGCCAGCTGGGCCAAGGTGCAAGGATTGAAAAATCCTAAAACCCGCAACCAAGTACGCTCCTGGCTCACCAATCCTGGAACCGACCGGGCGTTATACAAGCTGTGGGGAAACGGGATAGCTTTGCCGTGCGCCAAACTCGTACTTTCCCAGATAGTCGCCGAGAACACTAAAACTCCTGGATTTTAAGGCGAAAATGACTGGATAAGCCCGCGAACCTATGGCTGTATGTACATGACCAAACAAAACACAAGAAAGAGAGGGTTTGGTGATGATGGGACAGCTATACGCCGATCTAGAAGAAATCGAAAGCCTCGGAGTCGACCTGACCTGTATTAATGCGGTTAAACACGCTGCTAAACAGCGCGGTTATGGGCAGGTAGAAGCCATCGTGTCCAACTTCCCACACGACTTCATGCGCCTCATCCGCACATGGATGGACGTTCAAAGCATCGAGTTTGATGGTGAGGAGGATGAGCAATGGTGAACACCAAAAAGGCTGAAAACTACGGGCTCGTAGTCACCCTGCCCGCCACGCTTGATGAGACTGAGCTGGCAAGGCTGCATGGACTTATTGCAGCCAAGAAAGACTTGATCGCTAAAGCGCTCGGCGCGAGCCGGCTCGACATCACCACCAGTAGTGAGGGGCTGAGTTTCCCGTGGTGGGATGAGCTACCCGAGTTCGAGAAGATCACAGCCTACACCGAGTTCTTAACGAAGCTGATCGCCTACGCCAAACAGATCCACCGCACCGTAACCCGCAGTACAAGACAGGTAAGTAATGAGAAGTATGAACTGCGCTCCCTGCTTTACCGCATCGGACTTTCTGGTAAAGAACATAAGGAAGTACGCAAGATTTTACTTGCACCATTAAGCGGTGATTCTGCGTGGAAAACCCCGCCACTAATAAACACTAACCAAGAGATGTAAACCACTATTTATTAGGCAAAATAGGTGGCAAAATGACTGGATAAGTAGCGAAGTCTATGGCTGTATATACATACCAAAACGGTACGCGAAGAAAGGAAATACAGCGATGGAAACGACAACGATGGAACGCCTGCAAATGGCCACCGATAGCTACGGTGCGGTGGTGCGCTACGGCAACCTAGTGATCGCCACCAGCTACAGTTGGCACAAGGGCGGGGTTTATGGCAACGACGCCTGCATCTACCACCTGACCGAAACCCCCTCCGAGAACCCCTGGCAGGGTAAGTCCTTCATCGAATGCGGCCTCGAACTGATCAAGCAAGCCGACCAGATTTTCCCTGACGACGGTCACGCGCTCGCCTGGGCGTTAGCTAATCTGCCCGAAGCCTAGCCCCACAAGGCTTGAGGGCGCCTGTTATCGCTGGTAGTAACTGATTTTTTAACCAATAGAAGGTAACTGATTCGTATGCGTGAGCTAGCTGATTATCACCCGACCCGGTTCATGGCTGAAAGCTCGCGCTATGACAAGCGCCGAGCTGATTTTGCGGTCGCGTTTATCGAAGCTTTAAAGCATACGAAAGGCCGGTGGGCAGGAAAACCTTTTAAGTTGATTGATTGGCAAGAACAAATCATTCGCGACCTTTTCGGGGTGGTCAAACCTGACGGGTTTCGCCAATTCACTACGGCTTACGTGGAGATCCCGAAGAAACAGGGCAAGAGTGAACTTGCCGCCGCCGTCGCACTCTTACTGTGTTGCGGCGATGGCGAGGAACGCGCTGAAGTTTATGGGTGTGCTGCCGATCGGCAACAAGCATCCATCGTGTTCGAAGTGGCAGCCGACATGGTGAGAATGTGTCCCCCACTAGCCAAGCGGGTAAAGATCCTTAGAAGCCAAAAACGTATCATCTACTCCCCCACCAATTCCTTCTACCAGGTACTATCGGCCGAGGCTTATTCCAAACACGGATTCAATATTTCCGGCGTGGTATTCGATGAGCTACACACCCAACCCAACCGGGCGCTCTTCGACGTGATGACCAAAGGCAGTGGGGATGCGCGCACCCAGCCGCTGTACTTCTTGATCACGACAGCGGGTACCGATACGCATAGCATTTGTTATGAGCAACACCAAAAAGCCCAAGACATCCTAGATGGCAAAAAGCACGACCCCACGTTCTACCCGGTGATCTATGGGGCGGCGCAAGATGATGATTGGACCGATGAGGACGTGTGGCATAAAGCCAACCCATCCTTGGACGTGACGGTGCCAATCCAGAAAGTTAGGGACGCTTGTAATAGTGCCAGGCAGAATCCGGCTGAAGAAAACACCTTCAGACAGTTGCGTTTGAACCAGTGGGTCAAACAGTCTGTGCGGTGGATGCCTATGAATACCTGGAACAAGAACGATGGCCCAGTCCACTTGGATGAGTTAGAAGGCCGTGTTTGTTACGGCGGCCTCGACCTCGCCTCCACAACCGACATCACCGCGTTCGTGCTCGTCTTCCCACCCACGGATGACGATGACAAATACACGGTTGCGCCGTGGTTTTGGATTCCCGAAGACAACCTGAAACTGAGGGTCGCCCGCGATCACGTCCCCTACGACCTATGGCATCAGCAAGGCCACCTACTCACGACTGAGGGCAACGTGGTGCACTACGGGTATATCGAGAAGTTCATTGAGGATCTGGGCACCCGGTTTAATATCCGAGAAATCGCTTTCGACCGGTGGGGTGCGGTCCAAATGAGCCAAAACCTTGAGGATGCTGGTTTCACGGTAGTGCCGTTTGGGCAAGGCTTCAAAGACATGTCCCCGCCATCCAAGGAACTGATGAAGCTGGCGTTGGAAGGCAAGCTCGCGCACGGCGGGCACCCGGTGCTGGCCTGGATGGTCGATAACATTCACGTACGCACCGACCCAGCTGGCAACATCAAGCCAGATAAGCAAAAATCCACGGAGAAAATCGACGGGGTGGTCGCCACCATCATGGCCTTGGATCGGGCTATCAGGTGTGGCAACGCACTTAGTGGTGGTTCGGTTTACGACTCGCGGGGACTACTTGTGCTCTAATACTTACAAAAGTGGTCGGTCAGTCTTGATACTTTGAACTCGAATTTCTCCGTTACCGTCACGTCGAAGTAGAAGAAACTCGGAGGAATCTGCAAGTTGAACAATGTGGGATTCAAGCAGCTCTCGCAAAAATAGGCACAAAGCTCTAAGTGCTTCGAAGTTCTCTTCAGGAGAAGTCTCATTCTTTTTGAATGGATTAGGTGCATGGAGGATCGCGCTGACAAGACCAAAACTGCGTCCGACTTCGGATTCCTGGAGTCCAACTTCCGGTCGTACGCCTTGCCCCACAGTTCCATCATGGGTAACATATCCGAACGAACATGGCCAATAGTTTGGATTAAGCTCCTTCAAACGTTTTCGCATCTCTCCGAAGTCTTTTGCGCTTTCCATCTTTTTCTGTGCCTTGTCGAAAAGCCTTTTGCTAGCGGCAAAGGAAGCTGTAACTACGCGCTCCAAAACGAGACGTAGGTGAGCAGCTGCGTGAATTAGATTAGCGAAATCGACGCGACTTCCTGTCAGCTCGACTTCTGCATGGTCGAGATCCCAAAATATTCGGTCATAAATCCACCGGTACAGGACTGGGGTACCCGTTTCTATGTTCTCAAAGCCATCGATTCGTTCCGACTGCATTGAGCCTGGTTCGTTTATGCGTTCTTCCGGTGATCTACGTTTATTCACATAACAAATTATCCATGCAAGGAGTGCTCCATGGGGATACGCAACTGGCTACGCGGTAGACCCCGCGAGACCGAAAACCATACGATTGGCTCGTCTTACTCGTTCTTGTTCGGACCTACGTCTTCTGGTCGTCCGGTAACAGAACGCAGCGCGATGCAAATGACCGCTGTGCATTCATGCGTGCGTATCCTGGCTGAGGCTATCGCGGGTTTGCCACTGCATGTTTACCGACATACGGAAGGTGGCGGTAAAGAAAAAGCTACCGATCATGGTTTGTATCGGCTTCTTCATGATGAGCCGAACCCCGAGATGACGTCGTTTGTTTTCCGCGAAACTTTGATGACGCATCTGCTTTTGTGGGGTAACGCGTTCGCCCAGGTCGTACGCAACGGCCTAGGTGAAATCATAGGGCTCTATCCGTTGCAGCCAAACCGCATGAGCGTAGGCAGAGACTTGGACACTAAGGCTTTGTATTACGAGTACCAGACCTCCTGGGATGAGCCGGCAGGCGAATACAAAACCATCCGGCTGACCCCAGCAGACGTCCTGCACATCCCAGGTCTCGGCTTCGACGGTTTAGTGGGTTATTCACCGATTGCGATGGCCCGCAATGCTATCGGCCTGGCACAAGCCACCGAAGATTACGGGGCGTCGTTTTTTGCTAATGGTGCTGCTCCTGGTGGGGTGTTGGAGCATCCTGGCACGATTAAGGATCCTTCTCGGGTGCGTGAGTCTTGGCAGGCTACCTTTGGTGGTGCGAAGAACGGCAATAAGGTCGCTGTTTTAGAAGAGGGCATGAAGTACACGCCTATTAGCGTGTCTCCGGAGCAGGCACAGTTTCTTGAAACACGGAAGTTTCAGCTCAACGAGATTGCCCGGATTTTCCGTATTCCGCCGCACATGATCGGCGATCTGGAAAAGAGTTCCTTTTCTAATATTGAGCAGCAGTCTCTGGAGTTTGTGAAGTACACGCTTGATCCGTGGGTGATCCGCTGGGAACAAGCAATCACGAAAACTCTCTTGAACCCGCGTGAAAAGCAGCAGTTGTTTGTGAAGTTCAATGTTGAGGGGCTGCTGCGCGGGGATTACCAGTCGCGTATGGAGGGCTACGCGGTAGCCAGGCAGAACGGGTGGATGAGCGCCAACGACATCCGCGAGCTAGAGAATCTCGACCGCATCGATGAGGCCGATGGCGGGGATCTCTACCTGGTCAACGGCAACATGCTGCCACTCGATATGGCAGGCGCTTATGCCGCCACCAAACAAGCCGACGCTGTCGCAGCTAACGATGAGCAGCTGGAAGAACAACCTGAAAAGAACCAAATTTTGAGGAGGAGAATGTGAAGCGTTTTTGGAACTGGATACCACCAGAAACAACCAACCCGGACATCCAAGAGGATGTTCGGGTTTTGCGTATCAACGGGGCTATCGCCGAAGAATCCTGGCTCGACGATGACGTAACACCCGCCATCTTCGCATCTGAACTAAATGCCGGATCAGGACCGGTCACTGTTTGGCTCAACAGTCCCGGTGGCGATGTCGTGGCGGCAGCCAGGATTTACAACATGCTTCTGGACTACCCAGGAACCGTGACAGTCAATATTGATGGCATCGCAGCATCCGCAGCGAGCGTGATCGCCATGGCAGCAAGTCATGTGGCGATGTCGCCGGTGTCGATGTTGATGATCCACAACCCAGCAACGTTGGCGATGGGCGATAAAACCGAACTCTCGCGTGCCCTCGACATGCTTGAGAGTGTCAAGGACTCGATTATCAATGCTTACCAGCTCAAGACTGGGTTGAGCAGGGCGAAGTTGTCGAAGTTGATGGATGCCGAGACCTGGATGGACGCAACTGCAGCCATCGAACTTGGGTTCGCCGACGAGCTGCTGACTGGTAAACGAGCACCAACCCCAGACAAAGAGGACGAAGAATCTGAAGAGCCGGATGAGGACGATTCCGGCGGGGATGACGAGCAAGGCCCTGCCCGTAAGAAGCCGCCGTTGCCGCCCAAAAACAAGGGTGGTGTGGTGTTTTCCAGAAAGGCCGCGGAACAGCGCCTCGTCGCGCAGTTAGCTGGCCAGCGAAAAGATAGTGCTCCGCCTGGCTCACTGCCATCTCCTGATACCCGTTGTTCTTTGCAGCCCGCTGTCTCTTGTGGTCGGCGGGTTGTTGATTTATACGCCCAACTAACTGATCAACCCCACTAAACCCTTAAGAGAGGAACTTTTTATCATGACTACTGTTACTGATCTTTATGCTCGCCGTGCCGAAACCTGGAATAAGGCGAAGGCTTTTCTGGATGAGCGCCGTAACTTTGAGACCGGCTGCCTGAGCGCTGAGGACGATGCGGCTTACGCGAAGATGGAGGCTGAGATCGAGGCGCTTTCTAACGAGATCGCTCGATCCGAGCGGGCCGAACGCACAGAAGCCAACCTCGCGCAGGCGACTCGGGCACCCATCACTGCTACACCCGGCGCCAGCCCTGATGAGGACGGCAAGGCGAGACCGGCTCGCGCCACCGTTTCCTACAAGCGCGCGTTTTGGGATGCGATGCGGCTTAACACCTCCCCCATGGAAGTAAGGAATGCGCTAAGTGAGGGGGTGGATTCTGAGGGCGGATACCTAGTGCCTGACGAGTTCGAACGCACCCTAGTGCAGTCTTTAGCTGACCAAAACATCATGCGAAGCCTCGCCAAGGTTATTCAGACCACTAGCGGGGATCGCAAGATCCCTGTCGTGTCTACCCATGGCACCGCTACCTGGCTGGATGAAGGCAAACCATATAGCGAATCCGATGAAGCCTTCACCCAAATCTCCCTGTCGGCGTTCAAGCTGGGTACCTTCCTCAAAATCAGCGAAGAACTGCTCAACGATGCAGCGTTTAACGTTGAACAATACCTAGCCAGCGAGTTTGCTCGCCGTATTGGAGCTGCTGAAGAAGAAGCCTTCCTGATTGGAGATGGTAAAGGTAAACCCACCGGCATCTTCAACCCAACCGGCGGAGCAGACTTAGGCGTGACCACCAGTAAGCCTACCGGCATTAGCGCTGATGAACTCATCGATCTGCACTATAGTTTGCGCTCCCCCTACCGGGCGCGCGCGGTGTGGCTGATGAACGATGCAACAGTAAAGACCATACGCAAGCTCAAGGACGGTAACGGGCAGTACCTGTGGCAGCCAGCCCTGACTGCTGGGAATCCAGACATGATCCTTGGCCGACCCGTCTACACCAGTGTTTTTGTGCCTGAGCTTAAAGCGGGGGCGCGCACAGTAGCGTTCGGTGACCTCGGTTTTTATTGGATTGCTGACCGGCAAGGCCGCTCCTTCAAACGCCTAAACGAGCTATTTGCAACCACCGGGCAGATCGGGTTCCTCGCCTCCCAACGCCTAGACGGCAAGCTAGTCTTGCCCGAAGCGATCAAGGTTCTTACCCAAAAGACCGCCGGGTAAACCAGAAAAATAGTTAGGAGGTGGCAGCCATGAAAACAGACGAACTCATGGCCTTAGTCAAGCAAAATCTGCTGGTTGAACATAGCGAGGATGATTCTTTGATTGCCTCGTTTGTTTTGGCTGCCATCTCCTACGCTACCGCTTACCAACATCTGCCCGAGGGCTACTACCAAACGGAGCCCATGTCGCAGGCAACCCGGCAAGGCATTATCATGCTCGCCACCCATTTCTACGAATCCAGAGATGGAGCAACCGCCGGGTTTTGGGCAGACAAAACCGATGCTGCCCGCGCCGTGTGGAACGCAGTCAACACCCTGCTTCGTCTGGATCGGGACTGGAAAATCTAAAGAAAGGACGCGCCTTGTGGCAACGCTAGGAAAAATGAGCGAGCACATCGACCTAATACAACCTGTAGTGGTTAAGGACGCTGCCGGGTTCGCCACTACTGGTGACGAGGTTATTGCTTCGGTGCGCGCATATATGGAAGTGCGGCACGCAAGTGGTGCGTGGGTCAACCGCGCCGCCTACACCAAAGCAGACCTGTTATTTAGGATCCGAGCAATACCCGGCATAAATATAACCGAGGCGATGGAAATCAGCTCCGCACGTGGCAGGTACGTTATTGATGCGGTCGAATACCTCGGCCGCTATGTCGAGATTTTGGCTCACCGCACCGAAGCAGAAGGAGCACCCTGATGGCTCGCGTACAAATCCGGCTTCCCAACGATTTCATTGACGCACTCGACTCAGCCAGCAGCCTCATTGATAACTCCGCTGAGCAAGTACTTAAAGCCGGGGCTAATATTGTGGAGCCGCGTATGCGCTCTAACCTTTCTGCAGCAATCGGCAGCTCAACGAAACAGCCCTCCCGCTCTACCGGTCAGCTCGCCAAAGCGTTAGGAACCGCGCCAGTAAAAGTCAATAGCCGCGGAGACTACAACGTCAAAGTTGGTTTCGCCGAGAACCGAGACGATGGTAGAGCTAACGCACTAATCGCTAACGTTCTTGAACACGGGCGCTCCAACCAGCCCGCTAGACCCTTCCTAGCCCCTACGCGTTCACAAACCAGGCGAGCCGCAATCACCGCAATGAAACAAACCCTAGCCGCGCGAATCCAGCAGGTGAAACCATGAGCGGGCTTTTAGAAAACATAAGCCACATCGCTAAACAACTTGGGCTCGCCTATGCAGTCAGCTGCTACACCGATTCCCCAGCCCCAGACACGTATCTAGTATTCACCCCGTTAACAGATTCTTTCGAGATCTTTGCCGACAACACCCCAGGCGTCGAAATAGAAGAAGCTCGAATCAGCCTGTTCACGAAAACCAACTACTTAGCTCTAAGAGACCAGATCGCGAAAGCTCTAATTAGCGCTCGCCTGGTTATTACAGGCAGGCGCTATATCGGATACGAGGACGATACCGGCTACCACCACTATTCAATCGACATCGCGAATTATTCACCGACTACTTTCTAGGAGTTGTTGCTTTCCTCCCAGACTCCATAATTTTGTCCCTCATCATTGACCCAGCGCGCTCTACCATTGGCGGAGGTACCTAACACTATGGCCGCTGCTGCAGAAGGAGAAGCAAAAGCAATATCCCGGGTAACCACGCCCCGCTTATTTTCTAGACGGATTGAACCGTCACTAACTAGCTTTTGGTGACGACTAGCTATAGTCGCATACGAGTTAACCGTTGCCTGACTTCTGGCTTTACTGGTTTCCCAATTCGCAACCACTATTAATCCCTTGAGGAGGAAAAACTCGCCATCAATCAGCTGCATCGAGGCGTCTATCTGATCTTTTTGTCTGCGCAGATGGAAAACAGGCGAAGAAACTATCTGAGCGGTAGCTGCTTGCACAGTATTTTCTAGGGAACGCAAAACATTGACTCCCAGGATCGGCAAAATCAGCTTCACATTATCTAAGAACGACTCGGCTGATGCTCGTTGCGCTTCAGAAAGCTTCCTAACCCGAGGAGTTTGTCTGTTATCAGGCATAGAACAACGCTCAGCATTCTTAGCGATTTCAACCAGACGGGCTTCTAAATAACCCCAATGCCCCTCGTTAAAAGACCGCTGCAAGCTAGCAATAATAACAACCTTTTCCCACTGCGGCTTCTTTTTGTCATGATCACGCAGGCGCTCTACAAAGTCTTCTGTCTTGCCTATATAGCACCAAGTGTTCTCAATAGCTTCAGGGTCATTACCAAGAAGAATATACACACCATTACAAGCGATTGAGCTGAATGACCCCGTGTTTGCATGGGGTTTTTGAGACGTTTGAGTTTGTTTGAACCTCGTAGCGACTAGACATCATAGTTCTGCTGAAGTCAACACCGCTTTAGCAGGAATTTTTATGGTTTTTGCTTCTAATCATAAAGAGATTATTTGCGGAACTCGGGATGGTAAAAACTCAGCAAAATTGCCGCAGCTATCAGGACTGCGCAACATGTCATTGGTAGCCACGGAGAGAGTCCGTAAAGTGCGGTAGAGGCTATCGGTGCCACTACATAGGCAGCACCATTGTTAGCATTAATCAACCCGGCCAGCCCACCTTGTTCTTCGGGCTTCATTTGCAAAGTAGGCGCCGTGTTGTAGCCAGGCATCGCCAGGCCTAGACCAAAGCCTGTCAAGATGCTGGCCACGATGAACAGTCCAAGATTTAGTGGATAAACCAAGAGTAGTAACCCGAGAAGAACGATTATTAATCCTCTTCTAAAGAGTTTTTTAGCACCCCAGTTTAACCTTGGAGCCACCAAGGCCTGCGCCAGTATCATCACCACACCCATTATTGACATGCACAAAGCGGTGAGCCCTGCTGTTGCGCCGGCCGCTAGCTTCAAAACATCCTGCAGTAAAAAGCCGAAAAGTGTAGCCACGGTAGAAAAAGCGGTAAACATTAGGAAACCGCAAGCCAGGAACACGAATACTCTTGAATCAAAATAGGAAACTTTTGCCGGTTGAGCGACTTTTTCTTCGCTACCTGTGGGTTTGAATGTTAGCAGCAAAACGGCAACGCCTAAAAGCATGACCAGAGGCATCACCAGCAAGGGCATCATGAAACCTCCTATAGCTGCAAGGCTGCCGCCCAATAAGGCTCCAAGAATAGACGAGAATCCTTGTGCAGCACCCAAGACTCCCAGACCCTTTACCCGTTGCGTCTCATTGTAGGTATGAGTCACAACGTAGGTTTGCGCGGCTGGGGAAACTGATGCGATGGCACCGCCGTACAGCACTCCCCTAGTTATGACTACTCCTATGATCAACGCTATGCCGGTGAGCAGACCCTTAAATCCTAGCCACACCACCATAGCGAATCCGCTTAGAGCCAGGATTCCGGCAAGCATGCCAATAAGCAAGATACGCCGAGATCCCCATCGCAATGAGACCCGTCCCCACCTGGTGGAGGTAAGAGAAAACATTATGGCAGCTAACGAAATGGTGGCGCCAATGTGCCATTCCTTCAGCCCGATTTCGCGCGATAGCGGAGCCAGAATTGGATTAAGAATCATCTGCCCCATATATGCCAGTAACACCGTCAAAAACAAGGGAAACAGTCCCGCTATTTTTGATTCGACTTTCTCGTTTCGTTCATTAGTGGCGCACATTAAAACATCCTTTCCAAAGTGAGCTACCAATCAAGCTGAGACAATACTAGAACAATGTTCTAGTATTGTCGAGGTTGAGGGTATGCTGTTTTCGTGGGGAATAAAGACAAGCGGGTAAACACGGGTAGACGCGCCTGGCTGACGCAGGAAAAGATCATGTACACCGCAATGGAACTGACCCGAGAGTGCGGTCTAGAAAAATGGTCGATTCGTGACCTTGCGCAGCGTCTGGGAGTAGTTCCCTCTGTCATCTACCACCATTACCAAAACCGTGACGCCATTACCGCTTCTGTAATAGGCGAGATCACTAGCACCATCGAACTACCGGACGAGCAGCTGGAATGGAAAGATTGGTTCATCTCCCTAGCAAAAAATGTCAGGCCTGTCTTTCTTGAATTCCCCGGAGTCACCGACAAACTGATGTATGGACATATGAACGCCGCGTTGATACCAATCTTGGAGGTGGCTTACGAAAAACTACGGGATGCTGGTTTTAGCAAGTACATTCACATCGCATACTCAATTATCATCAACACGATGCTATGGAGCATTACTGCTCGCAACTTGCGCAGCCCAACCAAGCAGGAACAGCGCCACGACCTAGGCCAAATGATTACCCAACTTCAGCCCCTAGCTGTCTGCTCCACAACGCTGGCTGACATCATCCAGGGCTACTTAATTCCGCTAGCCAACCCGAAAAACGAAGACCGCATGAGTCAGGAATACTTTGAAATCATCATAGAAGTCGTACTCGCCGGTTTAGAGATAGCAATCTTGCCTCGCGAAAACGCCTAACGAACCCGTGAACAAGAGAAATCATCAATACTCATAAAATATTTCCCAAAATCGCAAGGCATCCAGCTAAGAGCAAAGCTTTTCAGCCTCTCCCTCTATTTCCTGCGATTTTCCAATAAATACAAGAAGATCCACTATATCCAGAGCTTCCCAAACAACTGGTACGACTACATCAAATACTGCACTACCAATGAACTAGCTATCGCCCTTCACAGTACACAGGCTTCTCCCAGGAATCCGCTATATCGGATACGAGGCGGATACCGGTTTTCACCACTATTCCATCGATGTTTCGAGTTTTAGAGCCTGTCCTTAAGAGTTTGCAATGATCAGGAAAGTCAAAAATCCGATGAACAAGATCTCCAGGACTAACCCGATGACGTTAATGACTTTTTCGCTCTTTTCAGGCCAGAATCTGGCTAGCAGAGCAAAAACTACTAAGCCAGTAGCGGCTCCAGCAGTGTTCATTATGACATCGGTGATATCGCTGACCCCAATAGCGAAAACGTACTGAACGACCTCGAATGCCACGCTTGCTAAAAACGGTGGGAGCAATTGAATTAACCATGAGCGCCGTTTCAACAACATCCTCATGTACAAGCCAAACGGGATGAAAATAAGGAAGTTGACCACGATCTCATCAAAGAAGTTCGACCCGTAAAGATTCGCAGAATCTGTAAATGGGATCAGATTTAAGTAGCGCGCATGCCGCATGCTCAGTATGTCGTCAACGCTGGTGGCGAATTTGAACAGCACCATCCACAACAACAAGAGCAGATAAATCCCGAACACCGCATAGGTCAAGCGTCGCGTTTTCTCTCTCATGCCCCAATTCTATCTCTCGATGACATCTAACGAAAATTACTACCCAAAAGGAGAAACATCATGGCAACTATTGGTTTAGACAAGCTCTACTACGCGAGCATTAGCGAAGATCCCACTAGCGGTGAGGAAACTTATGCCGTTCCTAAACCGCTGGCTAAAGCAATATCTGCAGAATTGTCTGTGGAGGTGGCTGAGGCAATTTTGTATGCCGATGACGGGGCATCCGAGATTGTCAAGGAATTCAAATCTGGAACGCTCACTCTTGGGGTTGATGATCTCGGGGCTGAGGCTGCAGCTGCCTTAACTGGTGCGAGACTGGACGCGAACGGGGTACTTATCAGTACTTCTGAGGATGGTGGCGCACCCGTGGCTATTGGTTTTAGAGCTGCACGCTCTAACGGGAAGTACCAGTATTTTTGGCTTTACCGCGTCAAATTTGCTCTGCCGGGAGCCACGCTGGCGACCAAAGCTGATTCGATCACGTTCTCTACCCCGAGTATTGAGGGAACGATTCTGCGGCGTAACAAACCAGACGCTACCGGTAAGCACCCGTGGAAAGCCGAAGTCACCGAAGGAGCCACCGGCGTGAAAGCTGAGACGATCTCCAGCTGGTACAGGCAGGTGTATGAGCCTGCCGCTACAACCAGCATTAAACCGACAAACAACTAGAAATGCAGGTAAGCCATGACAGCGAAAACCCAAACCAGCCCGGCCAGCACCTCTTTAAAAAGCGCGACAATCACTATCGCAGGTCAAGAATACGAGCTTGTCCTCACTACCCGTGCGACCCGCCTTATAGCTCAACGTTACGGAGGGCTAGAACATTTAGGTCAAGCCCTGGAAACTAGCGAAGATATGGATAAGTCACTCGGTGAGGTAATCTGGCTCATCGCCCTGCTCGCTAACCAGTCCGTACAAATACACAACCTCACCCATCCGGACGATAAGCGCCCAGAGCTGACCGCAGAAGCAGTGGAGTTACTAACTGTGCCTGCAGATTTAGCTGACTACCGAGAGGCTATCGCCCAGGCACTCCAACGCGGCACCCGGCGAGCAATCATGACCGAGACCCCAGACCCAAAAGGGCAAACCAAGAAAAAGGACACTTAATAGATAGTGACGAGGCAATCTTTACCCGCCTGACCTATATCGGGCTCGCCCACCTGGGACTGACCCGCATGCAAATCGAGCTGACCATATTCGGTGAACTATTGGACCTGGTGGATTGCTGGCGTATCGAAACCGGCAGAGCCCAGCCGAAACGCATCTGGTTTATCGACGATATTATTCCTGCTGGGGTTTAGCGATCTAAATGTTTCGTGAGATAACAGGCGAATAGCTGAGGATGGGCGGCGTGCCACTGGTGCCCTGCACCTTGGATCACTTCTAGGTGAGCTGTGGGGATAAGGCCGGCGATTTTGCGGGCTGCAGGCAGGTTTGCTTTATCTTTGCTGCCGCAAACCACAGTTACGGGCATAGATAAAGCTGGAAGCTGCGAAGTAAGGTCTAAATCTTTCAAACTATCGAGCACACCCACCAGCTCAGGTTTGCTAAGCTGCGGCGGACAGACCCATTTTGTTGGTAGAACTCGCATTAGTGTCTTTTGCAGATTCATCAACAGTTTTGGGGGTTTAGCTTGCGGAGCTGAAACAAACAGTGAGGACACCTTGCCCGGATGGGTGAGCGCGATATTTAAAGCAATCACTGCGCCCAACGATACCCCGACCAGGTGCACTGGTTCGGTCAGCGAGTTAGCAATCTGGGCGCATACGTCTTCAAGCAACCAAGAAGCCAGCGGCGGTTTCGTTGTCAAAACGTCTAGAGATATGCACTCGGTTTGTGGCAGCTGTTTTATTACTGGGTTCCAAACATCACGGGTTTCACCCAACCCGTGCAAGAACACTACCTTTTGCGCATCGCTCATTTACGCAGCGCGAAAAAACCTGCAACCAGGCTAGTTATCAGAAAACCAGCAGCATTTCCGATAGCGGTGACCGGTGAAATCACGTGCGTGAACCCGAAAATAGCAAAACAGATAGCTGCAAATAATAGCCCAACGGCTACCAGCATTAACCAGTTACGCACTCGCGCATTGTTCTTTGCCATATATGCCCTTTCGCTTTTACGTGTTCGTTCACTGATTATCCCATAACTGTCGTTACCGGAAAGAAAGGTAAACACTCATGGCCGACTCCAGTTTTGGTTTGAAGATTGGGCTTGAGGGTGAGCGTGAGTTCAAGCGCGCGATCATGGATATTAACCGTGAGATGCGGGTGCTTGGCAGTGAGATGAAGCTCGTGGCGTCCTCGTTTGATAAGAACGACAAGTCCGCCGAAGCACTCACGGCCCGTAACCAAGTGCTGGGCAAAGAAATCGAGGCTCAAAAGTCGAAGATTGAGACCCTGCGCGCCGCACTCGAAAACTCCGCCACGAGCTTTGGTGAGAATGATAACCGGACGAAGAATTGGCAGATCCAACTCAATAACGCAGGCGCTGAACTCAACCGGCTTGAAGGCGAGCTGAAAGCCAACAACGACGCCCTGTCGGATTTCGGGAACGAGGCTGACGGTGCCGGTGACGATGCCAAGGGCGCGGCAAAGGACGCAGGACGTCTTGAGGGCGCGGTGGATGATCTCGGGGACGAGATGGACACCACCAGCTCCAAGACCCGCATTTTCGGCGACGTGTTGAAAGCCAACCTCGCCTCCGAAGCCATCATTGCCGGGGTGAAGGGTATCGGGCATGCGATCGCCTCGATCGGTCGCGGCATGGCCGGAGCCCTCAAAGCGGGCGTGGAGTACAACGCCCGTATGGAGCAATACTCCACGTCCTTTACGACGATGCTGGGTGACCAAGCCAAAGCCCAACAACTCGTTAACGACCTGAAAGTTCAGGCGGCGAAGACTCCGTTTGGTATGGAGGACCTCGCGGGCAACATGCAAACCCTCCTGAGCTTTGGCATGTCGTTGGAGGATGCGAAAAAGCACCTGAACGAAATCGGCGATATCTCCCAAGGCGATGCGGTGAAGATGGAATCGCTAACGCTCGCCTTCGCCCAAATGTCCTCGACCGGCAAGCTCACGGGTCAGGACTTACTGCAGATGATCAACGCCGGATTCAACCCGCTCGAAGAGATCTCCCGCAAGACCGGCAAGTCCATCGGTGAACTGAAAGAGGATATGGCCAAGGGTGCTATTTCGGCTGACATGGTCGCTGACGCATTCGCCAGTGCTACTGCTGAAGGCGGGCGTTTCTACGGGGCCATGGACGCCCAATCCAAGACCTTCTCCGGGCAGCTTGCCACGATGCAGGACGGGGTGGAAAATCTCAAGGGGTTGTTGGCTGGTGGTCTGTCGGAGGCGTTGGCTGGTTCGGTGTTGCCGATGGTCAACGGGTGGATCGACGAACTCACCGCAGCGTTTGAAGAAGGCGGAACACCCGCACTCATCGACGCCCTCGGCCAAGTCTTACAGGAAGCCCTCGCATTTATTGCTGAGCAGCTACCGATGGTGGTTGAAACCGGCATGAGCATTTTGACCGCCCTGCTCGAAGGCATTATCAAGGTGTTGCCACAAGTAGCGGAAACAGCGGTAACGCTGATTATCGCGCTGGTCGAGGCAATCATCGAAGCCCTACCGAGTCTGCTTGAGGCAGCGGTGCAGATTATTGCCACCCTCGTCTCAGGTATCGGTGAAGCCTTGCCAGAACTGATCCCTGCGGCGGTGGAGATGCTCATGGCTTTGGTGCAGGGCCTGGTGGACAACCTCCCGTTGCTTCTTGATGCGGCGTTGCAACTCATCACCGGACTCGCCGAAGGCCTCATCGCATCAATCCCCGTCATCATCGAAGCCCTGCCACAAATCATCACGGGGATTGTCACGTTCCTTGTGGATGCTATCCCGCAAATCATCGAAGCAGGAATCCAACTGCTGACCGCCTTGATTGGTGCGCTACCGCAGATCATCACAGCGATCGTTGCTGCGCTCCCGCAGATTATTACCGCGATCGTCAGCGGCGTGGTCGGCGCGATCCCACAGCTCATCGACGCTGGCATTCAGCTACTGACGGCGTTGATTGGTGCCTTGCCCCAAATCATTACGACGATCGTGGCCGCGTTGCCCCAGATCATCGGCGCGATTGTGTCGGCGATTGGTGGGGCAATCCCGCAACTCATCCAAGCCGGAATTCAACTCTTGACCGCGTTGGTGCGAAACCTACCGCAGATTATTTCCACGATCGTCGCAGCAATCCCATCGATTATTTCTGGGATTGTGTCTGCTGTTGGGCAGGGCGTGTGGCAGATGGTGGAGGCGGGTAAAAACCTCGTCTACGGCCTGTGGAACGGAATCCAAGGCTTGGCGGGCTGGCTGTGGAATCGGGTCTCGAACTGGGCAAGCGGGATTTGGGACTCGATCACTGGCTTCTTCGGCATCCACAGCCCGTCTCGCAAGATGGCCTGGGCTGGACGGATGCTCGTTGAAGGCCTGGCAGGCTCGATCAAAACCGATGGCAACAAAGCCGTCACCGCTGCCACTGGTTTGGCTAGGGACACGATGGACGCCTTCGCCGACCTTGAGGACGGGCTGGCCGTGCCGATCGAGGCGGTCGCTGACCTGCAGGTACCTGCCGTTGACCTCACCCCACAGCCCGTGACTGTATCTCAGCGGATCAGCGACGTCTCTGACGAGCGTGTGGATGTCGCTGGGATCGTGGATGCGACTGCAAAGCGCATCCTCGGGTCTTTGGATATTTCGGTGACTTTGTCGGATGGGACGCTGGTCGGCAAACTCGCACCCGCCCTCGACAAACAACTTGCTCGTCTTGATCGGCGGCAGACCGTGATGGCAGGAGGCTACTGATCATGTTTGGCTTCACCCTCAACAGCGCGGTGACCTCTACGTCGCTTGGTCTGCGCTTGACCGCCCCGGTGGCGATACCCGCAGCCGTCCGTGCGGTGGAAGATATTGAGGTCGAAGGCCGCGCCGGGACCCTGACCAGGTTCACGGGCTGGGAGGACACCGAACTTGAGCTTGAGCTCGCCGTTCCTATCCGTGATGGGCTCGACCAGTACCGGCGGGCCACTCACGAGCTCACCAATGCCCAGACGATCGCGTTCACTGGTGAGTCGGGTGTGTATCGGAAGGTTAAGCACTGCGAAGTGAGCGAGCTGCGCCGGGAGTTGTCGGGGTGGGGGTTCTTCACCGCACGCCTGACCTGCCAGCCCTTCACTTACCTGACCGAGGGCTTGAAGCCCGTAACTATCTCGGAGTCGGGGACGATCACCAACCCCGGCCTACTCGATGCCGATCCGATCATCACCGTTACTGGCACCGGAGCGTTGTCTTTGACGATCAATGCGCGCGTCTACCACGTGAATTCGCCAGCAGGCTCTATCACGCTCGACAGCGCGCGTCTCGTCGCACACGTATCAGGTCGCGTGCAGACCGATGCGCTCACCGAAACTTTCCCAACCTTGAAGCCTGGGTTGAACAGGATCACCCTCGGCACCGGCATCAGCAAGGTCGTCGTCGTGCCGAATTGGCGCAACCCCTAACCACCCCGTTCGCTCAATTGTTCCTAGCCGTCCTGTGGTGGGCGGCCTTCATGCTGTTTGGAGGCATTTTGATGATTACGGTTCACGACCGCACCGCCACGACATTCACCGCCACCGGGCTAGGAGTCTTGGATCGGGAGATCATCAACCCGATCGTGACGGAAGAACTGGGTGGCGAATTCTCCCTGACCTTCACCTACCCGGCAGATGGACCTGCTGCCACGCACATCGTACTTGAGAACATTGTGGCAGCGCCCGTGCCAAGGCTGGAGCAACGTCAGGGTTTCCGGATTAGCGAGGTCGTCACCACCCTCGAAGGAATGCTCGAAGTAACGGCGTTTCATGTCTTCTATGATTTGGCGGCGAATCTCATCGCCGACACCTACGTGGTCAACAAAACCGCGAAAGGCGCACTGACGCAGATCCTTGGGGCGGCGAACACTAAGCACGGGTTTACTGCTACCTCATCGGATACGGTGACTAGGTCTTCGGCGCGGTTGGTGCGCATGCCCATCGCCGCCGCTCTCATGGATGCGGGCGAGGACAATACGTTCGCTGCGCGTTGGGGCGGCGAACTGACCCGCGATAATTTCCATATCCATCACGCGCCCATGCGCGGAGCCAACCACGGGATGGTCATCAGTGATCGGAAGAACCTCACCGGCTTCGAATCATCCATTGATTTTTCGACGGTGGTGATGCGGATTTTGCCGATTGGCTACGACGGCCTGCTCTTGCCTGAACTCTATGTGGATAGCCCGAAATTGGGGGACTATGTGGTGCCGCGTATCCGCGTCATCCGCTACGGACAAGTCAAAGCCATCACGGATAAAGACAACCCACGTGAAGGCGAGCTTCCACTCGACCAAGCACACGGCGAACTACGCCGACTGGCGGCAGCAGAATTCAACGCCAAGCATGTGGATGAGCCGTCCGCTTCGTACAAGATCCACTTCACTGACCTTTCACAAACCCGCGAATACGCTGACCTTGCACGCCTGGAAACCGTCGAAATTGGCGACACCGTGACCGTCCGCCACGCTGATCTTGGTGTCGCGCTCACGGCACGGGTGGTGGCATACGAATACAACCCGCTCACAGGTCAATACATCTCGGTCGAACTTGGAACCGTAGCTCGGAAGTTCACGTCTGTCACCCGGCAAGTCAAGACCGCCATCAATACGGCGGTGGCTGCGTCGGATACGGCAGGATTCGCACTTGCCTCAGCGGATGGGAAGAACACCAACCACTACGGCAGTGCCCAACCCGAGAAGGCACAGCTCGGCGACACATGGTTCAAGCAGAACGGCGAAACCACCGAAATCTGGATCTACCGGCTCACCGACACCGGGCAGCCCGACTGGGTGGCACTCGCTACTGATCTGAACCATGCACAGATCAGCGCGGAACTCGACGCAGCACGCGCAGAGGTCGACCAAGCCAAGACCGCAGCCGCTGGTGCTACCCAGTTGGCGCAAGATGCCCACGACGTTGCGATGACTTCGGATGGGCGGCTCACGGTTGCCGTTGTTGACCCGAGCGTAGCGGACGCGGCTGGCCGACCGGAGGGCTCGCTATGGCAAGTGCGCGTAGACGGCGTGATCGCCCGCCAATACATCCTCACCAACAACCAATGGGAACAAACACCGGTTGGGGCTGCGATGATCGGGTCGAAAGCGATCAGCCAAGCACACATCGCAGACGCCGCCATCGGCACCGCACACATCGCAGACGCCGCGATCACCGACGCGAAAATCGGGTCGCTCTCGGCCTCGAAGATCACCTCCGGGTATTTAGCTGCTGGGCGGATTGCCGCCGGATCGATTACATCCGACAAGTTGACGATCGCCAACGGATACATCACCAATGCGATGATCAAGGACGCGGCGGTCACATCCGCGAAGATCGCCTCGCTGGATGCTGGGAAGATCACCACCGGCACGTTGTCGGCGGCTCGGATTGGGGCGCGCTCGATTACGGCCGACAAGCTCGCGACCAACGCCATCCAAGTAGGCCTGGCAGGCTGGACGCAATCTATCCGCATCACCCCGTATCAGATCGCTTGGTATAACGGCTCGACGTTGGAGGGAAAGATTACGAGCGCGGGCATGCAGTTCTGGTACGGCACCCGCTACATCGGGGAGATGGCACGCCGTGCCCACAAGGACAAGCCCGACGTGCAAGGCGTCGTCAACCAGGTCGCCTATCAAGGCGACTATGTGGCCTGGACATACCAGACGGTTTCCGGCGGTGGCTACTTCACCTGCCTCACCCTGGATCCGAAGGGACGCTTCTACGGCAAGGCCGGCATTCATCTTGGTGCTGACTTGCGCACCAACGGCTACAAGTTCTACACCACCGGCTCACGCTACGTGACCTTGCAAGACTGCACGCTCACCGGGAAAGGCACCTACGCCGGGTGGGTGTCGAGCAATGGGCTGGCGAAGATCGTCTTCCACACCTACGACGTCATGGTCGTCACCAACGGCTCGTATTACAACATGACCCGTCTCTTTGATCGCACCAAAGATTTGATGTCGCGGATGAACGCGATCCTCAGCTTACTCAATCAAGGGTGGATCACATCCATATCCGGAACCGGCTCGAACATCACGTGGCGGTACTTCTCCAACACAGGCCTGTCGGCCATGTCCACCAACCTCGCATAAGTAAAAGGAAACCCTGATGAAGATCATGCTCGCCAACCACCATTTGCAACCCATCGCCGACCTACTCGAGAACATGCCGCTCAAAGCCGCTCAATCCAGGGCGCGCTCCAAACTCCTCACGCTAGTGAAGGAAGCGATTGCACGGTTCGGGGAAGACGAATACGACCTCGTCACCCACTATGCAACACTCGACGATCATGGTCGCCCAGTGTTCGCAGATGACGGCACCTTCATGCTCGCCGACCCCGACAAAGCCAGTGAATTCCTCGATGCCCGTCAGAATCTGCTGGCATCTGTTGCGGAAGTGTCGGGGCCCACCTACGACGGCCACGACAAGGACGTGAAAGCACTTCTTGACGGCTATGAGGGTGAACTGTCTGGCGTGGCGGCGGAAGCCTACGACGTCCTCTACGACGCCATCACCAAGGGTGGCCAATGAAGGACAAGGAAGAAAAGGACACAGAAATGACCGACGTTTCAGATGATGAGTCAACGTCTAGCGAAGAAGTACAGCTACCCATCGTCCCAGTTGAGTCCGATGCCACGCCCGCACCACCAGCAGAGGCCATCGAAGCCCAAGAACTCCCAGCGCCCAAGGTGGCGTCCTTCGACTTGAGCCTGCCAATTCTCGAGGTCCTCACTGACCCGACCATGTAACACGCTGCGCTACACCAATTTTTGATGCCTTCACCCCAGATGGGTGTGGGCAATTTTTATGCCCACAGAAAGGAATACCCATGTCCCTACACGCCATCTGGCACGCCATTCAAGCCGGCATCGCTGGTATTGGTGCGTGGCTCGCCGCTTATCTTGGAGGGCTCGACGGCCTCGTCTATGCGCTGATTGTTTTCACTATCGCCGACTACATCACCGGGGTGCTGGCCGCCATCAACGAACGCCGCCTCAGCTCATCCGTCGGTTTTAGGGGTATCAGCCGCAAAATCCTCATCTTCACCCTCGTCGGCCTCGCCCATTTGATCGACGTCCATATTCTCGGAGCACCCGGCGTGCTGCGAGCGGCGGTCATCTTCTTCTACCTATCCAACGAAGGCATCTCCCTCGTGGAGAACGCCACCCGCCTCGGCCTACCCGTCCCATCCCAAATGCGTGGGGCGCTCGATGCGATCGCCAACCGCGCCGAAACAAGACCCTCACTGACCGAACCACCAACCACTGAAAAGGAGATTCACTGATGAAGAATTGGAACACGCTTGAGGCTGACATCGACCTCATCATGAACACACACTACACGCCCGGCAGGAATGGTAGGCGGATCGATAAGGTCATCATTCACCACAACGCCGGAAACCTCACCATTAGGGGCTGCTACGACGTGTGGCAAACGCGTCCAGCTTCCGCCCACTACCAAGTCCAAACCGACGGACGCATCGGCCAGTTGGTGTGGGATCGCGATACCGCCTGGCATGCAGGCAACTTTGCCGCCAACACCACCAGTATCGGCATCGAGCATGCGGATGTGTCCTCGAACCCGTGGGCTGTGTCGGAGGCGTGCCTCGATAACGGAGCACACCTCGTGGCGGCCGTTTGCAAGTTCTACGGTCTTGGCCGCCCGGCTTGGGGCAAGAACGTCTTCGGGCACAAGGACTTTTCTGCGACTGCTTGTCCGGCTTCTCTTGCTGGTTCTCAGCATGCTGCCTACATGTCCCGCGCACAGTCTTGGTATGACCAGATGAGCGGTAGTGCACCAGCACCCGCTCCTGCAGCGCCGAATATCGACGCTCTCGCTGATGCAGTGATTCGCGGCGATTACGGGAACGGTGAGGAGCGTAAGCGTTGCCTCGGAGCCAACTATGCGGCTGTCCAGCAGCGCGTGAACGAGAAGCTCTCTGGCAACGCACCTGCCGCGAAGCCAGCAGGGCCGAACATTGATGCTCTTGCCGATGCCGTTATTCGCGGCGAGTACGGCAACGGTGAGGAACGTAAGCGCCGACTCGGAAATCTCTACAGCGCCGTACAAGCTCGCGTGAATGCCAAGCTCGGCTACTAAACATCCGCGCCACGTCGGAGCGACTGAGCCCCGTCACCACTGTGACTTCCCAATCCTCGGGGAGCCGGTGGTGGCGGGGCTTTTCGTCGTTTCATGGACGGATTTAACAATCGGGGGTTTGTCGGCAGTGGGGTGAAGGGAGTGACCCCACTGTGAATGATCTTGATGAACAACGTATCCGCAACCTGCGCACGGCGGGCTGGGGGTATAAAGCGATTGCCGAGTTTTGCGCCCTAACTCGTGACCAGGTCCGCTCGTACTGCACAACCCGAAACCTTGACGCCGCTCCGGTGATGGCCTGGCAGGTATGCCACTGGTGTGCCAGCCCTATACAGGGAGCAGCTCGGGCTCGGTTTTGCTCGCCCGCCTGCAGGCATAAAGCGTGGCGGCATCGACAGAAAACCGAGCCTGCGCGCGAGCAGACCTGTACGCACTGCGGACGCCGCTTCGCGATCGTGGACAAACCAGGTCAAAAGTTTTGCTGTCACGCCTGCTATGTACGTGCTCGCTTCGGCACCCGTGGCGGACAACCATGAACACGCTCGCCGCTCCTGTTGATCAACTGGCCCAACCTGACGTGTTCGCCCGAGAACTCGCCTTCATCACGGACTCTCACACGTTGAGCGTGCTGGCGGGGCGGGGCGTGCTCACGCCCGCAGAGTATCAGCGTGCTCACCGGTTGTTATGGAAGGCGTGGACGCCGATCTATCAACCACAGATTGTGGGCGAAACGACTGGATAAACACTTGGTTTAGAGCGTGTATAGACCTAACGCGAAAGGAGAAAACGTGGCACACATCAGTGTGGTGACACCAGTTCGGTCGCCTGCCCCGAAACTGGTCAACGTGGCGGCATACGCGAGGGTCTCAACCAACGGCACAGAGCAGTTAGCATCCCTATCGGCGCAGGTTTCGTATTACTCGCGCCTGATCCAATCCACACCCGGATGGGCCTACGTCGGCGTGTTCACCGACGAGGGTATCACCGGCACGTCAACAAAATCCCGACAAGGCCTGGCCGATCTGATGGACGCAGCCAGGAGTGGGGGTGTCGATATTGTGTTGTGTAAATCAATCTCACGCCTAGCCCGCAACACAATCGACCTGCTCGCTACGGTCCGTGAGCTGAAAGACCTTGGCGTGGCCGTACGGTTCGAACGCGAACGCATCGACACCCTTAGCGCTGACGGGGAACTGCTGTTAACCTTGCTGGCCTCATTCGCCCAAGAAGAATCACGCTCGCTATCCCAGAACGTGAAATGGGCGATCCGGAACCGATACAAGAGCGGGGGCACAAACTCCTTCGTTGTCTATGGATACAAATGGGCAGACGGCCAGTTCACCATCATCGAAGAGGAAGCCAAGATCGTGCGCTTACTGTTTGCGAATTTCTTGGACGGGATTAGCCCGGAGAAAACCGCGACGATGCTCAATGCTGAAGGTAAACGCTCTCGGGGAGGGGGACGGTTCTACGGGTCAGTGTTTCGTCGCATGCTCGAAAATGAGCGCTACAAGGGCTGCCAAATGCTACAGAAAATGTACCGCCCCACAATCCAAGCACCCACACGCTCCCTCAACGACGGGGAGCTGCCGCGATACTGGGTCGACAATGCACTACCAGCCATCATTGACGAAACAACCTTTGACGCCGTTCAGAAAGAAATCGCGCACAGGCGTGAGGTGGGCCCGGCTGCCACCCCGTCAAAAAACACGGGCGTATTCACCGGGCGGATCTGCTGCGGCGCGTGCGGGAAGAACTATCAACGCAAAACCCGCACCTACAAGTCTGGAACCTCATACAAGTTCTGGCGCTGCTGGAGTGCCTGCACCGGAAACGGAAACCCCTGTAGGGGGCACAACCTGCGCGAAACGCTCCTCGAACACGCCTGCGCAGAGATGCTCGGCACCCAGGGTTTCGACCCTGTCCAGGTTGGCGAGCAGGTCGTGATGATCGAGGCCTTCGAGCATCAGCTCACCTTCCACCTCGCAGATGGAACCATGATGCCGGTGGGCTTAACCAGTGAGGGGTGGTTGGCATGAGTCGCACGGTCACAGCGATACCCGCAACAAAGAAACTTGGGAATGTCACAACCCCGTCCGGGGTACCAGCGCGCAGACGGGTGGCGGCGTATGCTCGCGTTTCTACTGAGATGGAAGAACAAACCTCCTCGTATGAGGCTCAGATCGACTACTACACCACCTACATTCGCTCACGTAGTGATTGGCGGTTCGCGGGCATGTACTCCGATGAGGGCATCTCTGGCACCTCTATGAAACGTCGCGAAGGTTTCCAAACCATGATCAATGACGCCCTGGCAGGCAAAATCGACCTGATCCTCACCAAGAGTGTGTCCCGGTTCGCACGCAACACCGTCGACTCGCTCACTACCGTGCGCAAGCTCAAGGATGCAGGCGTCGAGGTCTATTTTGAGAAGGAAAATATTTACACCTTCGACGCCAAAGGCGAACTACTCATCACGATCATGTCGAGCTTGGCGCAAGAAGAATCACGTTCCATCTCTGAGAACGTCACCTGGGGACACAGGAAGCGTTTTCAAGATGGGAAGATTATGGTTCCCTATGCATCACTACTCGGATATAAGAAAGGAGCGGACGGCAGTCTCGTCATCGACGAGACGCAGGCTCCGACCGTGCGGTTGATCTACCAGCTTTTCCTTGACGGGATGGCGATCAGTGAGATTAAAACCGAGCTCGCTGCTCGCAAGATTCTCACCCCGCGCGGGAAAGAAGTGTGGTCAACCTCGACAGTGCGCTCCATCCTGTCCAATGAAAAATATAAAGGCGACGCCCTGCTGCAAAAGACGTTCACCACCGATTTCCTTACTAAAAAGATGAAGGTCAACGAGGGCGAAGTACCCCAATACTACGTAACAGGCAATCACGAGCCGATTATTGCTCCACGCATCTGGGATCAGGTGCAATACGAGCTCGCCACCAGGCATGGCAACATATCCTCAGCGAAGGTCGGCTTGTTCTCCACCAGGCTCAAGTGTGCGCAGTGTGGGTCGTGGTATGGGCGTAAGACGTGGGCGTCGAACACGAAATATAAGTACACAGTCTGGCAATGCAACCATAAATACGCAGGCGACAAGCCCTGCAGCAGCGCGACTGTGAAGGACGAAGATATCAAGAACGCTTTCGTCCAAGCGCTCAATCAACTGATCGCCCGCCAGCCACGGCAAAGCCAGCTACTGCAAATCTTTGACTCCATGTTTGATACGAGCCGTTTGGAAGAACAAGCCGCCGCCTGCCAAACAAAAATCGTGGAACTCACTGAGCAGATCGAAGCACTGATAGCGAAAAACCAGCAACGCGCGCTCGACCAAGACGCCTACCAAAACAAGTACACAGAGCTCGATACTGCCTGCCGTAAGACACTCGCATGCAAAGCGAGCCTAGAGGCAGATATTGCAGCGAACACTGCCAAGCATGCCGCCGTCACCACAGCCCTAGGCGATCTGGCGGGCGAACCTGTGAACGATTTTCGCCCCGCGCAGTGGAGCGCACTGATCGACCACGCCATCGTAGACGAGGACGGGATCCGGTTCGTGTTCCGCACCGGTGAACAGGTGAGGATTGCCCTGAAAGGGTGATGCTCATATCAGTTGACGTGCACGGTTAGGTACACCTCCCAGAAATAAAGTAAGGTTACCCTTATCTAATAAGGATGGTGTTTGCGTGAACGATAGTGTAATGGATCAGGTTGTTGAAGGCGAGTATGAGTCGGCGAAGGAAAAATCTGTCGCTGGCCAGAACGCGATCCGTCAGCTATCGCAGCCGGTGAAAGGCAAACTGTTTATCGCGCAGGTTTTAGCTTTTCTCTCTGGTGTGTTGGCTATCGCACCCTATGTGGCTTTGGTGGAGCTGGGAGCTGCGCTGATGCAAGACCGGGTGGACCCGGCGCGGGTGAACTGGATCGTGATGCTCCTCGTCAGCGCATACATGGCCCGGTTGACCTTATATTTTGTTGCATTGGGCGTGACGCATTTTATTGACCTGTCGTTGCGTAATCAAATGCGCCGCCAGATTGCCGCCCGCATGTCGACTGCTCCGCTGTCGTGGTTTACCCGCGAGGGTGAGGGGAAGATCCGCAAGACCATTCAGGATGATACGGCCACGGTGCACACAGTGATCGCGCACGGGCCGATTGAGAAACTGAACGCGATCGTATCCCCGCTCGCCTTGTTAGCCTATGCGTTCGTGGTGGATTGGCGGCTCGCTCTGCTGTCGATCGCGACGATTCCGATCTATGTGGGCATGTATGGCATGTCGATGCGTGGGATGAATGAGAAGACCGCACAAATGGATACCAAGCTCGCTCAGGTTTCGGCAACGATGGCCGAGTTCGTTGCCGGTATCTCAGTGGTGAAAGCGTTCGGCAAGGTCGGCCAAGCACATAAAGCCTATTTAGATGCAGCTAACGAGTTTTCTAAGTTCTACCGGGCATGGTGCATGCCGCTGGTGTCGATGTCGGTCGCCTCATTTTCGTGGGTGTCGATCCCGGTGTTGTTGATCGTGAACCTTGGCGGTGGCGCGTTGATGATGAACGCCGGTTGGGTGAGCATCTACGAGGTGATAACGACCACGTTGATCGCCTTGGTGTTGCCGGGAGCGTTGATGGCAGTCGCAACCATCGCCTGGTCGTACCAGCTCGCAGGGTCTGCGGCAGTACGGCTGGTGAACGTCATGGAGCTACCGGCATTGCCTCAGCCAGATATGCCGCAGACGCCAAAGGGTCATGATATCGAGATTCGGGGTGTGTCGTATGCCTATGACGAGACCCAAGCGTTAGACGAAGTGAGCCTGAGCATTCCGGCAGGCACGGTGACCGCGCTGGTTGGGCCTTCGGGCGCGGGAAAGTCGACGTTGGCGAGTTTGATTGCCCGCTTCGATGATCCAGATGCTGGCACGATCACTATTGGCGGGGTTGATCTAAAGAGCATTTCCCAGGATGTGTTGTATTCGACGGTCGCATTTGTCCTGCAAGATGCACAGCTTATTCGCGACACCATTCGAAACAACATCGCTCTTGGCGCGCCAGACGCAACCTTGGATCAGGTGCGGCAGGCGGCGCGGGCGGCGCAGATCGATGAGTTCATCATGAGCCTGCCAGATGGTTACGACACTGTGTTGGGTGAGGATACCCACGTTTCGGGCGGGCAGGCAGCCCGTATCGCGATCGCCCGGGCGCTCATGGTTGATGCCCCAGTGTTGGTGTTGGACGAGGCGACGGCGATGGCGGACCCGGAATCGGAATCGAAAATCCAACAAGCTCTCTCGACTCTTGCCAAAGGCAGAACCGTGATTGTGATCGCCCACCGACTGGCCTCGATCAGAGGGGCAGACCAAATCGTCGTCATGGAACGCGGGCGCATTGCTGTGGTCGGTAAACACGACGAGCTGTTGGGTAATGCGCACTATCAGGCACTTCTTGCCCAAGGTGCATGCGAGGAGATGACACGATGAATCAACTATTGCTGCCACGCTTTAAGCGTTTGATGGAACCCGCCTCGTGGCGAGACCTCTCGGTCGGTCAAGCGTGGGGTGCGGTCTCAGGACTGTGTCACGGCTTTGCCCTGCTGACTTTGCTTCCCGCAGCAAGTGCCCTAGCGACCGGAATGCCGGTGTGGGGGCTGTCGTTTTGGGGCTGGCTCATCGCCTTGGCGGTAATCGCGATGCTGGGCGTGGGCACGGAGTTTTATGGCATGCGCACCGGCTATATCGGCGCGCTCGGGTTCATTCACGACGTACACCAAGCGGTCGGCAACAAGGTAGCCCGCCTACCGTTGGGAGTGTTTGATTCGGGTAGTTCTGGACGGCTGTCGCGCATGGTCACCCAGGAAATGATGAACTTGGGCGAGTCGGCGGCACATTTCATTTTCTCCCTCGTCCAAAAACTCTCAGCCGTGCTGGTGATCACTGTGGGCACGTGGTTCTGGGATTGGCGACTGGGACTGACCTTGACGATCGCCTTCCCGATCATGCTCGCCTTCCTTCATATCTCCCGTGTGCTTCTCGATAAGGGCAAACAGGTTTCCGAACCAGCAGAATCGGAGCTGGCGGCTCGCATGGTCGAATTCTCCACCTGCCAAGGCGCGCTGCGCTCCTGCCATGTCGCCGACGACTACCCGGCCCTTGATCGGGCATTCAAACAGGCTGACCGCAAAAGCCGCAAAGCATTGTGGATCGAAACATTAGCGAACCTGATAAACGGAATGTTCGTCCAAGCCCTTGTCGTGGTAATGATTTGGCTGACCGCCCAACTCGCCCTCGGCGGGCAGATGAATGCGTTGAACGCTGTGGTCACCATCGGCATGTGCCTGCGGTTCACCACCATGCTCCAAGACATCGGTGGCTGCATGACCGGGCTGGAAGAACGCCGCCAGCAAATGAATCACGTCGACAAGATCATGGACGCTCCCGAACTGTCCGAACCCGATGTCTCCACACCGGTGAGCGCTCCTGGTGATGTTCGTTTCGAGGACGTCGCCTTCGGCTACGATCCGGACACCCCGGTTCTCCGTGATATTTCCTTCCATGTCCCGCAAGGCGGCATGTGTGCCCTGGTTGGCCCTTCCGGCTGCGGAAAAACCACAATCGCGAGGTTGGTTGCACGTTTCTGGGATGTGCAGTCCGGCAGCGTATACGTTGGCGGGGTTGATGTGCGCGAGCAGACCACCGAAGATTTGATGCGCCAGGTGTCTCTCGTTTTCCAAGACGTCTATTTATTCAATGACACGCTCGAAGCCAACATTCGCCTTGGCAACCCAGAAGCTACCGATGAAGAAATCAGGTGGGCCGCTGACCTGTCGGGCGTGACCGAAATCGTCAACCGGCTCCCAGACGGCTGGAATTCATTGGCGGGTGCTGGCGGGCGCGCACTGTCAGGTGGGGAACGCCAACGCGTCTCTATCGCCCGCGCCTTGGTGAAGAAGGCCCCGATCGCGCTGTTCGATGAGGCCACCAGCGCGTTGGATGCGGAAAATGAAGCCAACATTGTTGCGGCGATGAACGAGCTACGCAAGCACTCCACACTGATCGTGATCGCCCACAAACTTGAAACCATTCGCCAAGCTGACCAAATCATTGTGCTCTCCCACGGTGGGCGTATCGCCCAGCGCGGGTGCCACGACGAGCTGGTCAACCAGCCAGGTCAATACCGCGATTTCTGGCAAGAGCGCATCAACGCCGCCGGATGGCAACTCGTCTAAAACACAGCACTGTTCACAATCATGAAAGGAATAACTATGTCCACACCCACGTCCTCGCGCCTAAACACGCGCGACTTCATCAATATCGGCGTCTTCACCGCTTTGATGTTTGTCATCGTGTTTGCATTCGGAATGCTCGGGTTCATTCCGGCTGCCATGTATGCCGGTTTCCTGCTTTCTATCCTCGTTAACGGCATCGTCTTTGCGCTGTTTACTGCCCGCACTCCGAAGATGGGGGCATTGACAATCATGCTGATCCTCATCGAAGTCCTCTTCTTCGTAACGGGTCACTGGGTGGGAGGAATTGCGATCGCCGCTGTGTTCGGCCTGCTCGCTGACTTGGTGATCACCAAGGGGCCGAAGAGCGTGAAAGTTCGTGTCCCGCTGGCATATGCACTGTTTATCCTGCCGATCTATGTTTCCCCGTGGATTCCGCTATTTATGAACCAAGACGCATATATGTCGCAGATCGCCGAACAAATGGGTGCCGAGTATGCCGCGAAGATGGCGCAGGTTGTCACGATTCCGATTCTGTTGGGCTTCTTCGTCGTGATGCTCATCGTTGGCTGGCTTGCTGGTCTGTTGGGAACCCGGGTGGCGCGCAAACACTTTGAACGGGCCGGTCTTGTCTAAACTTCCCGACCCGCGCACGATTATCGTAGCGCTCGTCATCGTCTCCACCACGATCTACAGTGCCTACTCGCCGTGGTTCGTGTGTGCTCTGGGCGGATTCGCCGCCGTGATGCTGGCGAGCGCTACGATCAACCCCAACACGCTCGTGCGCCCGAGCTGGGTTGCCGTCTACCTGGCCACGTTTGCGGCTCTCGGCAGACTCGTCTTCGTGATACCACTGGTGTGGAAGTCAACGGCCAGCGCGTTCCTCGTGCTGTTTTTGCAGTGGATGTGGCGATTCAGTGTCAGCGCAGGAATGGGAGCCTACGCGATCGGTGTGATCCGACCTGCCACCTTGCAAAAAGCACTCGCCAGCTCACGAATCCCGACCTGTTTCACGATCCCGATCTCAGTCGCGTTACGTGTGCTGCCCGTGATCGGCCACGAGGTTAAAGCGATCTCAGATGCCATGAAACTACGCGGCATGTCCGCGCTTTCCCTGCGTGCGGCGCAATACTTCACAATCCCGCTGCTATCGACCGTGGTACGCAGCGGAGACGAACTGGCATCTGCTGCCCTTGTACGCGGACTGGGCGGAACCGCAAAGCCCACCTCAGTCACGGTCGTGAAATTCCGTGTGATCGACGCGGTCATTCTGCTCATCGTTATCAGCTTCGCGATATGGAGAATCGTCCTATGACAATAGCCCAAGCAACTGGGGTCACCTTCACCTATCGAGGAGCAGACCACCCCTCAATCAATGGCGCCAACCTCACTATTTCGCAGGGAACTGTCACCTTGCTGTGTGGCGCGTCAGGGTCAGGAAAAACCACCGCACTACGGCTATTTAACGGGCTCATCCCGCACTTCCACGACGGCGACCTTACCGGAAGCGTCACAGTCGACGACATTGACGTGGCACGAGTAGATCTATCAGAGCTTGCCCACCACTGTTCGACAGTGTTTCAAAACCCGCGCACCCAGTTCTACACCACCCACGTGCGCCAAGAACTCGCCTTCGGCCCAGAAAATCTCGGCCGCGACCCGCAGGAGATCTGTGCCCGCATTGACGAGGTTGCAGCCGAGTTAGGTATCGCCGACCTGTTGGAATCCCGCGTCACACAACTGTCGGGTGGGCAGATGCAACGCGTGGCCTGCGCCGTCACCATGTGCAACAACACGTCGATGATCGTCTTTGACGAGCCAACCGCGAACTTGTCCGCTGACGTTATCGACCAACTCGCCACACTCATCGCCAGGCTCAAAGCTGATGGACACACCATCATCATTGCTGAACACCGGCTAAGTTTCCTTTCCGGGATCGCTGACCGTGTCTACTGCTTCGATAAAGGTAACATCGCCCTCACCGCAACCGGCGAAGAGTTCTACGCTACCTCGGATGAGGAGCGCAAACAGCTTGGGCTGCGATCCCTAGTGACTGTGCCTATGCCACAACTTCCGCAACCGGCAGGAGATGGGCTTGAGATTGACAACCTCACCTTCGCCTACCGCCACGGAAACACGGTTCTCAACATCGGCCATCTGCTCTTTCCGGCAGGGAAAATCACAGCGCTCCTCGGCCCGTGCGGGTCAGGCAAATCAACACTGGCACGCATCATCTGCGGACTCGAAAAAGCCAAAGGTGCATCCATCACACTCAATAGGCAAAAATTCACCAACCGGGACTCATACCTCGTAATGCAAGACCCCACCCGGCAGCTATTCTCAGACACCGCTATTGACGAAGTCACGCTCGGGATAACGAGAGCCGAAAAACAACACATCGACGCCCAGGCGATCCTTAAAGAACTCGACCTCACCGACCATGAGGCTGATCATCCCCAAGCACTCTCTGGTGGGCAACGTCAACGTCTGGTTATTGCTACAGCGCTTGCCGCGAACAAGAAGGTCTACATCTTCGACGAGCCGACATCAGGTGTTGGCTACAAGCACCTTGTCGCGATTTCCCGAGTAATGCGTAAACTCGCTGACACTGGTGCCGTCGTCATCGTCATCACCCACGATGCTGAACTCGTTACCGAGGTCGCCGACCACGCTATCCACCTCGACCAAATCAACGCCTGCTAACGCAAACGCTCGCTCGGTCGAAAGAGAGGAAAGCATTTCCGCAGGTCAGGGCAAACGCGCTATACACTCGCTAACGCAAGCGATTTTCTTGACCCCCTTGGGGCGTACTCGCTAACGCAAAAGGGTACTTATCATTTTCGACGTCATAGTGGAGCGGGTGACGGGAATCGAACCCGCCTTTACAGCTTGGGAAGCTGTCGTTCTACCGATGAACTACACCCGCATTACTTAGCGTCGAGTTGTAGCATAGCAAAACAGAACCGTGCACGCCAAAACCGAAACAAAATGGACACAAACAACACGCCCCTTGCCGTCACCCCTCGCACAGTCGTCGCAGCAGTGATCATAAACGACGCCAACACGCCAGAAAAGATCCTCGCTGCCGCCCGCTCCTACCCAGAAGACCTTGCAGGCCAATATGAATTCCCTGGCGGCAAAATTGAACTGGGCGAAACGCCCACAGCCGCCCTCGAAAGAGAATTGCAAGAAGAATTGCAAATAACAGTGCGCGTAGGTCCAGAACTACTGCCCCGCCAACAAGAAGGGCAGGGCGCTACCGGCTTCTGGCCAATCCTTGCCGACATGCGCATGCGAGTATTCTTCGCCGTGCTGGACCCGGCAGGGCAGACGCCGCACACAACCGGCTCGCACAGCATTCTTAAGTGGGTAACCGAAGGTGAATCGCACGTATTGCCCTGGCTAGCCCCAGACCAACCTATTGTGCAAGCCGCATGGCATTACATAAAAGCGTGGGCAAAGTTGCCAAAGAAATTTTTCTGAACAGGGTGTCATCTACGTATAAAACTGGCAGAATGTAAGAGTGCCCAAAATTATCGGATCGACGCTGGCGGAACATCGCCAGCGCACACGCAATCGCCTTTTCGAGGCTCTGTCTGAATTGCTGTCAGAACGTGCCTTCGAATCTTTAACTATGGCCGAAATCGCCAAGACTGCCGGCGTTGGGCGCACAGCTGTGTACAACCACTTCCCAGACAAGGAAGCGCTACTCCTAGCTTTTATTGCCCACGAAACCGAACAGTATTCGCAAAAACTGGAAGCCTCGCTGACTCACATTGTGGATCCGGTGCACGGCCTGCGCGTCTATATTCGCAGTCAGCTTGAGCTGGGGGCCGCCTATTCGCTGGCGCCCGGCAGGGACTTGCGCAAAGTGGTCTCCGAAGAAACTGAAGAAAAACTGCACCACCATGGTGACAAGGTGGCGGCAATTCTTGAACGGCTTCTGAAAGAGCTAATGGAATCCAAGCAGATTCCGGAACAGGACACCACAATCCTGGTTTCGCTGATCAACGCCACGCTTGCGGGACGAACCCTCCCCAAGGAGCCAATGGCCCGCGAGTATCTGATTCTGTCCGTACAGTCATTCATCTTGCGTGCGGTAGGGGTGGCAGCCGAGGTCATCAACGTGCCTGGAATGGCAGTGTTCGAACAACTGCGTCGTTCAGGCTCACTAGAACATGCGGTGGACGAATTCGGGGCAAGTGCTTGCCCGGTACACCACTAGGGCCTCGGCGCTAACGCCCACGGTAATAACTAGGGCGACTTTCCTGCTAGATGCAGCACTTACGCTAGCTTTCATACAGGATTGCCTGTACCCTCCATACTGTGGGTGACGTAGAACCAACAAAGGGAAACCGGCCAGAACAAGTCGGTTATACCTCACGTGCCCAAAATAATTCTTCGGCAAAACCTTCTACAGGTGGCGCATCGCGGCTGGGAAATGATGGATTATTTGCCACCGTTACCCGCACAAAAAACGGCATCGTAGCAGGTGGCGCCTCAGCCATTAGTGGCGCCCTGGCAAAGAATGAGCCCGCTAAAGCCGAAGTGAAACCGGCCAAAGAAAAATCCGTCAAAGCGCCCAAGGCGACCGCCATAACGGCAGTAGTTTTGCTGGTTGCCGGCCTCGGGATCGGCGGGGCTGCCCTGGCGGTAATCGACTCGCATCGCACCCCCACTCGGTCAGTTCCCATGACGGCTCCTACCACCTCTACGACTAGCCAGCCCACTTCTTCGCCGTCCGCAAGCGTAAAGACCAAAAAGTACCGGCAAAAGAGCACGCCTTCCCCCGAGCCCTCGCCCTCGCGATCAGCCGAACCGCAGGTAACGGAAAAGACGTATAAAGAAGAAACCTGGATCCCGGATGGGCAGGCCCCGCAAGTAAGCCAGACTGAGGAGCACAAGCCCAGCAGCCCCAGTACCAAGACAACCGAGGCAACCACAGAAGAAGAACCCACTCCGGATGCCAGCCCCATCCCTAAAGACGCGCTACATTCCATGCCCGGCTTTGCCACCGGGAACGGCAACATCTCCTGTCAAATTAATGCCAACAGGGTAGCTTGCCTGGTTTATGAACACCAAGAATTCGGTGGGGAAGAAGGCCGGCCCCTGCGCGGAGTGATGGATTCTTCCGGGCAGATTCAAGGCGTTACCAGCGTAGAAAGTGGAACCCGCGATCCCGAATATCAGACGCTAGAGGACGGGCAGAGCGCCGCCAGCGGCAAGCTCGCTTGCACTAGCTTGGGCGAATCCGTCCAGTGCTGGAACGCCCAGACCGGTAGCGGATTCAAAATTGGGCCGGCTGGCATAGCCAAGCTCTAGCCAATCACTCCCCAGAACGCCACCTTCGCCCTGAACGGAAAACATCCTTATACAAGACGCCCGCCTGGGCTCACCAGTCACAAGACCGGGTCCAGGCGGGCGGAAAGTATTGCTGAGGCTAAGCCTGCTCTTCGGCAGCCTCCGCCTCGGCGCGAACCTTGTCCATGTCCAGGTCGCGTACCTGCTGAATAATCGCTTCCAGCTCGGAAGCGGACATGACGCCCGCAGTGCGGAATACGCCCACACCGTCACGGAATGCCATGACGGTTGGGATGGACTGTACCTGTGCCATCCCGGCCAGTTCCTGCTGCGCATCGGTGTCTACCTTGCCGAACACAATATCCGGGTGCTTCTCGGATACCTTGTCGTAGATCGGCGAGAACTGCCGGCACGGGCCACACCAGGTAGCCCAGAAATCGATGAACACAATGCCTTTTTCGACAATCTGTGGGAAGTTTTCAATGGTCAGTTCTTGGGTTGCCATGACTCTCCTTAAAAGTTAGAGGGCACTGGAAGGCTAAAGGCCCAGCCAGTTTACTTTAGCGCCGCGGCGACTACTTCCTGGGCGGCTGCTTGAACCTGCTTCAGGTGATCGTCCCCTAGGAACGATTCAGCATAAACCTTGTACACGTCCTCGGTGCCGGAAGGCCGCGCAGCGAACCACGCGTTCCTTGTAGTTACCTTCAGTCCGCCAATGGGAGCGTCGTTGCCTGGAGCCTTCACCAATTTGGCGGTGATGGGCTCGCCAGCAAGCTCGTCAGCTGCCACATCCTGAGGCGAAAGCGCCTTCAGCTTGGCCTTCTGTTCCTTGGTAGCCGCAGCATCAACTCGCGCGTAGGAAGGCTTCCCGAAGCGCTCTACCTGTTCCTTGTGAAGCTGCGAGGGCGTCTTCCCAGTAACAGCCAAAATTTCGGATGCCAGCAGCGCCATGATGATGCCGTCCTTGTCAGTGGACCACACCTCGCCGTTGCGGCGCAGGAATGAGGCTCCCGCGGACTCTTCGCCGCCAAAGCCAATGCTGCCATCTAGCAGGCCGGGCACGAAGTACTTGAAGCCTACTGGTACCTCGATCAGGTTGCGCCCCAAGTTGGCGGCCACCTGGTCGATCAACCTGGAGGAAACCAAGGTTTTGCCAACCGCGCAGTCGGCAGACCACTGCGGCCGATGCGTGTAAAGGTATTCGATCGCTACGGCCAGGTAGTGGTTCGGATTCATGAGCCCATCAGCGGTGACAATGCCGTGGCGGTCGGAATCTGCGTCGTTGCCGGTCGCAATGTCGTATGGGGTGTGCCCATCCTTGTCGGGAGTCATCGCGTTTAGCAGCGATGCCATTGCCGAGGGCGAAGAGCAGTCCATGCGGATCTTGCCGTCCCAGTCCAGGGTCATGAAAGACCAGGTGGGATCGACGGTGGGGTTTACTACGGTCAGGTCTAGCGCATACTTCTCGGCAATAGCGGCCCAGTAGTCTACGGAAGCGCCGCCGAGCGGGTCAGCGCCGATGCGGATGCCAGCGTCGCGAATGGCGTCCATGTCAATGATCGAAGCTAGATCGTCTACGTACGAACCCAGGTAGTCGTAGCGTTCCACGTGCGCATCGGAAAGGACTTCGTCTGCCGGAATGCGGGGAATGGATTGCCAGTCGGCTAGCAGTTCGTTAGCGCGGTCCGCGATGGGACCGGTCGCGTCGGTGTCTGCCGGGCCGCCAGTAGGCGGGTTGTACTTGAAGCCTCCGTCGCGGGGCGGGTTGTGCGAGGGCGTAACCACGATGCCGTCAGCCAGCCCGTTCCCGTCGGTACGCACCCCGTGCCTGCTATTTGCTCCGTTGGCATGCAGGATCGCGTGCGAGACGGCGGGGGTGGGAGTGTAAGAATCGCGGGAGTCGATGCGGACGGTGACTCCTGCCGCAACAAGTACTTGCAGGGCGGTGCGCCAGGCCGGTTCGGACAGGGCGTGCGTGTCGCGGCCAATGAAAAGAGGGCCGTTGATGCCGTGTTCCTTGCGGTATTCGACAATTGCCGCGGTGGTGGCAACAATGTGGGCTTCGTTGAAAGCTCCATCAAGAGAGGAGCCGCGGTGCCCCGAGGTGCCGAATACGACTTGCTGATCTGGGTTATTAGGATCAGGCACTATGTCGTAGTAGGCGGAGAGGACTTCGTCGACGTTGATGAGGTCTGCGGGTGTTGCTTTAGTTCCAGCTCTTTCGTGCATACTCCTATTGTGCACGCCAAACCTGGCAAAAGCCTGCGATATTTCGGCCTATTTCATTAGACGGACTAGATTCTCAGAAAATGGAGGCGGACCCGTAGGTCCGCCTCCACGTTGCGTTTTTGCTGTTTATTAGCGCAGCGATACCTGCCGCGAGACGATACCAGCCTTGGCACGCCTTTCGGCGTCGGTCAGGTTGGAGGCATCCTTCAGAGCCGCGTCTAGTCCCTTGCGAAGCGCATCTAGCGGTTCGGCTAGGTCTGCACTCAGGTGGTCGATTTCGACCTCGTCGGAAAGCTGGAATACGGGAGCGACTAGACCGCAGGCGCGGAAGGCCCCAATGAATTCGCTGCCTTCGCCAACGTTCAGCTTGCCTGCCGCGCGCAGCCGGGCGAGGGCGTTCAGCACGTCCTCTTCCTCTTCAGACAGCACCCACCGCAGGAACGGGTGGGTCATGTCGGCCCAGTAGGCGCCGCGGTTGCCCGCAACTTCGCCCATCTGCACGATAGAATCGGCGGATTCTTCAATGGCGTGCTGCACCTCGGGGGTGCGTTCGGTGGCGTCGTCTAGCCAGAACTCGAAATCGTTGTGCAGGGTGAAGGTGCCCATCTCGGCGGGATCAAGCAGATCGGTCAGAGCCGGCGCCTCGGTGCGCGGGTCCAAGCCTTCAATGGTTGATCCAGGCTGTGCCTGCAGTGCCCGGTCAATGACCAAGGCCAGGTCGTGGGCGGCATCCCCACTGCGGTTGCGGGTATTCAGGGCCACCTTGATGGTGCCGTCGTCGTGAATCAGTGCCTGCGCGTTGCGGGGAAGCATGGTGCAAAGGATGATCGGAGTGTCCTTAGCAGTCACCTGCAAGGTGGCTGCGGGCAGGATCTCGCGCATGGCAACCAGCTCGATCTCGCGAGCAAAACCAGCGAAGGGGCGTTCGTTGAATTCTACGGTGAAGGCCTCTTGCTTCGGGGCCTTCTTCTCATTTTCGGCAACGAGGGCGTCGATTTGGGCCCGGCGGGCCGCGTACTTAGCCTTGCGGCGTGACTTTTTACTCATGGTAAATAGGGTACCTGGCGCAGTCTATTTTCCCTATCTTTGCCCCGGCTGCGATGTGGTTTCTTTGCAATTTTTATGTAAAATGACTACGTAGATTTTATGCCGTGTGGGACACCTCCCGGTACTGGTCTACACTTGGTAACGCCCATTCGCGCAGACAATAAAAGGCCAGGAGATCGAGTGTCTGACACACAAACTCGCAAGGTTGCGGTTGTAATCCCAGCTAAAGATGAACAGGACCGGATAGCCGGTACCGTGCGGGCTTGCAAAGCTATTCCTGGGGTCGACCTGATTGTTGTGGTCGATGACGGTTCTTCCGACGACACGCAGCAGGTGGCCCGTCATGCTGGCGCAGCTACGGTGCGACACACGGTGAACCGTGGCAAGGCTTCGGCCATGGAGACGGGCGCCAACATTGTGGCGATGCACGATGCCGAGGGCGCGGAGCCGCACCTACTTCTTTTTATTGACGCTGATCTGGGCGAATCTGCTGCCGAAACTACGCCTCTTGTCGAGGCCGTAAATCAGGGCCGCTGCGACATGGCGATCGCGGTTCTTCCCCCTCAGCCTGGCGCTGGTGGGCGGGGATTTGTTACCGGCCTGGCCCGCAACTCGATCGAATGTGCGGTGGGGTGGCGTCCCACCCAGCCGCTGTCGGGGCAGCGTTGTATTACTCGGGAGGCCTTTGATGCTGCCCAACCGCTCTCTAGCGGGTGGGCGGTAGAAACCGCGCTGACTATTTCGGTTTTGGGGGCCGGCTACACCGCACTGGAAGTGCCCTGCAACATCTCTCATCGCCCTACTGGCAACGATTTGCGCGGGCAGCTGCACCGGCTAGGCCAGTACCGGGACGTAAAGGTAGCCACTGTGCGGCTGCGCCTGGAAGGGTACTACTTGAAGCCGGAAAATTATGCTGCATCGCAGCGCATGCAGCGCGATTTCCAGCCCTATCAGGTGCGTTCCAGGTAGTCGTTTCGCACTAGCGCATCCAAGATGGTGTCCGCTGCTGCCGGGATTGCCATGATTGCCGCCACCCCTGGCAGAACGATTCCCGAATCATTTAGAGCGAAGGCCATCGCCTGCGTGGTTAGGAGTGCCCACGCGCAGGGGTGAACCCACTTGGGCAGTGCACGTAGGCGCATCCGCGTTCCGGTGTTAGGAATGGCGCAGCCAGCGAGTTTCGCGATCTTCACGGCTGCTTTGTCTACCATCCACGTAATCTGTTGTGGCAGGTGCGCCTTTCTTCCGCGCAACCGCGGGTAGGTGTAGCACAGCCATACTGCCACCGCGACGAGGGCGGCCACTACCACCCAGCGCAGGGTAGAGACGCTCAGTAGGCGCAAATTGGTTTGCAGCTTTCCAACAATGATGGGCAGCATGTCCCCATCTAGGGTGGATTGTACGAACCGGCCCAGGTGGGTGCGGGAGGAGGCCGGACGCATCCAATCCAGTAGGGCAACTAGGCCGGCTCCGCCAACCATTGCCAGTGCAATGGGAACTACCCACCGCCAGCGCAATCGGTACCCGCCGATCAGGATTACCAGCACTGCAATGCCGGGAATAAATGCTAGTATTCCGCCAAAATCGGCGCCCACTGAGGGGGCCGCGTCAACGTATAAGAAGAGGGCGCATACGCCTAGTACGGCCACGGTCTTTACCCACTGCTTGCAAAATTGGCTGCCTACCCACCCGGCAAGGAGGATGGTGCCCACGCTAAGTAGCGAGAAGGTCTCGTTTCCGACCCCGTAATAGCGCGCTGCCGCCAGAGAGTTGAAGCCGAACGGGGAATCGATCAATGCGCGCGTGCCAGTAATTACGTCTAGTGCGATCGCGAACGCGGTAGCCCCTGCAATGACCAGGGCGGGAGCGCCTGCCTGCCGCCACGGCCCGGCAAGAGTGGCCGCCGCCAAGAGCGCTGCCAGGGCTAGACTGCCTCCGTTCAGGGCTGCGTGCGTGTCCTGGAAGTGCCACCAGCAGAAGGCAGAGAGCGCCAAGGTGGCCAAGGGAATGGACGCGACGGTCAAACAACTAAACCGCAACAGGGCGCGCCAGAACCTGGCGATGTGGAAGCCTGCGCCAACCCCTAGCGCGAGCACGGCCAACACCAGGATGATCGTTACCGTGCAGGTCACCAGCATCCCGTAGAAGTTAGCGCGCGCGTCGCGCATTGCGAAAGCCCTATCGGCCTGGTCGGTTAGGAAGGCGTGGCGCACATTCATGGACTCATCGCCCAGGGCAATCTGGTTGGTGATGGCAGACCCGGCGCCGGGTATGTCAAAGCCCAACCAGTCGCCCACTGTTGCCGCCACATCTGGCAGCTGCACGATGCCGCGCTGCCGTACCGAGGACGAGCGGGCTAGCCCACCCTGCTTGGCCGGGCTCACGCCGGGACCAGCCAAGACGGCAGTTTGCATGTACGAGCGCACTCCGAAATCTGCCGATGAAACAACTATGAGGCGTGCATCCTTTGGGATGGCTTTTACTACGGCTTCGAGACGGGCCAGCTGCCGCTCGCCTTGCTTCTCTACCAGTTTTGCCCGCTGCGCATCGGTCGAGGCTTCTTGGTCGGTTTTGATCGAGAACGCTGTTTCGGGAACTTCGGCTGCGTCCTCGACATCTGGCTTAGACCCAACGCTTACTTCGGGATTGTCTAGGGAGCGCAACTCGGGACGTACCTGCACCTCGGTGGGTTCTTCACCAGTTTCTTCTTTCGCGTTACGGATGGCTCGGCGGGTCGCTGCCGCTGCGCGATCAGGGTTTTGCACCGTACTGATAGCGTTAGCGTCCACCACTGTCAGGTCGTATGTGCCCAGGTCCTTCGCAACGGTTGCTGCCAGCTCTTGGCTGTTTGCTGGCGCTTTTACCAGGGTTCCTTGCGGGATGCCCTTGGCGTTGGCGAGGGCGACTCCCGCCCCGTTGCCGATGGCGCGGGCGCGCAGGTTGTGCGCAGTAACGGCCTCGCCCAAGGCGCCCAGCGTGGGTTTGTTGGTCATCTGGGCCATGGCTTTCGAATAGTAGCCCCACCGCCGCAGAGCAGGCCTGGAGGAGGCAGCGTCGGCCTCGGGCAGCTGCTGCAGCGAACTACAAATCTCGTACCCGCCCAGGGAATTGCGCCACGCCCTCTGGCCGGCATTCAAAGTCAGCCAGGAATCGATGGGACAGGAGGGGCCAGACAGGGCTAACGGCACCAGGTTGGCGGAGCTGCCGGATGCCGCCCGCTCGTACAAGCTGGGGGCTGTGCGGGCAGTGACCTTTTCCCACCGGATCCCCTCGGTAAACACGGCTACGACCGGTGCGCGGCCTGCCTTCGGGATTTGGTGAGTGTTGGCATCTGAGGGGCTCGCAGTGATAGCCGCCAGCGTAGCCCCCAAAAGGGCCGTGCAGACCAGGGCCAGCCCCAGGCGCCGAGGCCACCTGCGGGTTGCGGGCAGGCGAATAAAACTGGTTTTTCTTGCTGGCAAAGTGAGAGCCATCCTGAACAGCCCCCCGCAGATAAGTACCCCTACTAGCAGTAGCCCGATGGTCAGAATCAGCATTCCCGAGTCGTTGCTCAGCGAGGCAATGACCAGCAGTATCGTGGCCGAAAGAAGGACATTGCGGTGGTAGGCAGACACGCGCGTGCTGAACCGCGGCGAATACAGCACCACTGCAATGCAGCCGATAGCTATCACAAAAAGGCAAGCCGCAACTAGGGTCCCTGCCGATCCTGCTACGGTAAGCCACGCAGCGTGGGCTTTGCGCTGCACAATTGGCCAGGCTCCGCCCTCGATAACGGTGGCAACGAAGCGACCCAGGTGAGTGCGCGCCTGAGGGGCCTGCAAATAGTCAATGACCGCAAAGAGGGCGGTACCCGCGAAGGCGGCCACCACCGCAAGCAGCAGGTGGCGTAGGCGCACCTTCTTCCCCCGCAGCCAGGTGGACAGCAGCACGGTAACGAACAGGATTGCGGGTGGGCCACCGAAGTCGGCGCCCATGGTAGGAAAGCCGTCTATAACAGCCAGCGCCAGCCCCAGGACGGCGGCAAAAAGCGCGCTTCCGCTCCACGCTGCCAGGATCACGAAACAGACGGCCATCAGCGTGAACTCGGTGTTGCCGGAACCGTAGAAGCGGTTGCCCGCAATGGTGGTGGTGCCCGTTGCAGAATCTAGCTGCAAGGGAGCGCGACTAGCGATCACCCACGCGAAGACCACCAGGGTAATGGCCGCCAATACTACGGGCGCGTTAAGCGGCCTGGCCACGGACTGGGGGATATGAGGGCGAAGCCACCGCGCCACCCCGTGCGCAAGTGCTACTAGCACTGCCGCCACCACTACTAGGCAAGTAAGGGAGATGACCACTGCGCTCGCGGTGGAATTGGTATCGAAACGCCAGGTAGGAAGCAGGTTGGCAAGCAGTGAAGCAACCGGGATGGCAGCTGTTAGCTGGGCGAGGACGGTGGGCACTTTCTCTATTGCCCGGCCTTTGGACCGCCTGAAATACCTGGCCAATCCGATCAAGATGGTTACCCCGGCTAGCGTGAACCACAGGATGAAGAATGCCGGCTGGGTGACCCTAGCCGTGTCAGTTTTTACAGATCGATCCAGCAGGCTGGCGATGCGATCTGGGAAGTCTATTTTGCCGCTGCGTCCGGCGGTCCACACGGTAGCCCCCGGAGAATTCTCGGCGGGGGTGGCCCCTATGGATTGCAGAATCGTCTGCGTTAGGTCTGCTGTTTGTACCAGCCCGTCGCGGCGCAGCGAACCCGACTTTGCTAGCCCGGGGGCAAACGCGTCCGCCTGCATCGCCAGCAGTTGCAGGTGGGGTACTTGGTTGCCCTCGGCCAAAGAAGCAATAATCACCTGGGTGCCTTCGGGCAGGGCCTTCACGATCTGCGAGAGCTGGCGCACCTTCGCCCTCACCTGGACGCGATCGCTTGCCTTCTGATCCAACTGCGGGTAACCCCCTTGCGGGGTGGGATTTAGCTGGCCAGTAACCTGCGGCGGATTGGCCGGATCAACCGCGCCGGTATCCACCACGGTCACATGGTTTTCCCGCGCGGCAGTGGACACCGTGTCCGCTAAATTGCCCGTGTTCCGCAACACCGGCCGAGCTAGCTTTCCGTCCTTGTCGGCCAGCGCCAATGCCGCGCCCGGGCCAACTGCAACCGCCGATTTGCGATCCTGTGCCAGGGCCGCCTGCAAGTACCCGAGGCCCACCTGCCCGGCCGGTATCACGTCCGCAGTGAGCTGCTTCCATCCCTGTACCTGTTGGTCCCGTACTTGCGGGAACGCGCATTTGCCGCTACGCCTAGAGATGGTTGCCCGCTGCCCGGCGCCAAGCGACAGCCACCCGTCGGCCGGGCAAGACACGGCGGCGGTTGAACGCGTTACCAAATTCGCCACCACGCCCTCTTCGGCAAATTTTGCGAACGGACGCGAGGCAGGGTCGGAAAAATCTACGTCCTGCCAGCGCAGCCCGGAGGTGCCAAGCACAACCAGGTGCCCGTGCTGGCGCAGTAGGGGGGAAGGCTCTGCAACGGCCTGCCCCGGAAGCAATACCGCGAGCAAGCCAAGCACCAAAGCCACGATGGCTGTCTTGACCTTGGTTTCTACAGGCGGGCAAGAAATCATGGTTCAACTTTAGTCGAGTATCTTTTTAAAACACTGATAGGAAAGGCGGCAACCATGGCAGCAAAGCAGCAATCAAACGCTCAAAGATGGGCATTCCTAGGCCCCTTCGGCACATTTTGTGAGCAGGCGCTCAGCCAGGTGCTGCCAGAAGATGCCGAAGCGCTGCCCTGCACGGGCGAAAAAGCGGCGCTGGACGCGGTCCGCAACGGCGATGCGGTCCGCGCTGTTGTCCCCATCGAAAATTCTGTAGAGGGCGGGGTAAACGCCACTATTGATTCGCTCGGGCACGGTTCCCCACTAGTCATCGTGGGAGAGGTCTACGTGCCTGTCGGCTTCACCCTGTGCGTGCGCAAGGGAACTGCCCGCGAAGAGATCAAGCGCGTAGGTACCCACCCTCATGCGTGGGCGCAATGTCGCAACTGGCTTACCGAAAATTTGCCGGGCGTACGGCACGTGCCAGCCACCTCTACCGCTGCGGGCGCAAAGCTGCTTGCCGAGGGCGAAGCCAGCTACGACGCCGCCCTCTGCAGTGCCATTTCGGCCACCCGCTACCAGCTGGAAGTTGTGGAGGAAAACGTGGCGGACAATCGTGGTGGACGCACCCGCTTCGTAGTGGTGGCAAAGCCGGGTGTGCCTGGGCAGGCAACCGGGGCGGATAAGACGACGCTGCAGATCACGCTCCGTTCTAACGAGGCCGGCGCACTGCTGTCCATGCTGCAGCAGGTGAAGGCCCGCGGAGTGAATCTATCGCGTATTGAGTCCCGCCCGGTGGCAGCGCACCCGGGCACCTACTCATTCTCGGTAGACCTGGAAGGGCACGTGCGCGAAGAGCGCGTACAGGCGGTCTTGAACGGCCTGCACAGGCATTGTCAGAAGGTCCGGTTCATCGGCTCCTACCCGCGTGCAGACCACCAGGAAACCCAGGTAGAGATTGGTTCTAGGGACCAGGACTTTGTAGCTGCTCGGGCCTGGGTTGACTCGGTATTGCGGGGCGAAGGAATCTAGCGAACTGCGTCCGGGCGCCCTCGGCACATACAATCGGATCTATGAACCAGTTTCCAGGGGACAAGGTATCCGCAGCAGTAAAGAAGGTAGGTGGGGCAGCCAAGGATTTGGGCTCGTCCCTATCTGTCCTGCCCCGAGCAGCAAAGTCGGGCAGCTCCATCCGCACTTTGCTGGCAATAGCCGCAGGGCAGGGCGCTTCTTGGGCCTCCCGCACCCTAGGGCGGGGCAGCGGTGGCATGATCGGTGGCACGGTCGCCGAAAAGCTTAGCCCCGAGCTGTTGCAAAAGCTGGCTGCCCCGATGCGGTCGGTGATCATCACGGGCACCAACGGCAAATCCACTACCACCCGCATGATCGCCGAGGCGTGTGCAGCGGGAGGCCTTACCGTAGCCACCAATCGCGGCGGCGACAATATGTCCGAGGGCGTGCTCTCCGCCCTCATGGAAGAGCCTACGGCGGACGTGGCCGTACTAGAGGTAGACGAGATGCACGTGCGCAAGGTGGCTGCCGCCGTAAACCCTGACGTGCTTGTGTTTCTAAATCTTTCTCGCGACCAGCTGGATCGCGTAGGCGAGATTGCCACTATTGAGCGGCGGCTGCGTGCCACCGTCGTGGAACACCCACAGACCACGGTCGTAGCAAACGTGGATGACCCGCTGATGACCTCTGCCGCCTGGGACAGCCACAAACCCGTGTGGGTAGCTGCCGGCAAAGGCTGGTCGGGTGATTCCCTGACCGCCCCTCGCACGGGCGGGGCAATCCTGTACACCGACAAACAGGCGGCAGCCTCCGGTACCGACACGGGCGTGTACTGGCATTCCGTACCTCTAGACGAACTCCAACTAGCGGGCGGGAAAACCACAGCCGGCCCCGACGAAGCGGGCCAGGCAGTGTCCGGCTTAGACGCTAAAAACCCCACCGACTTCTACCGCCCAGAACCTACCTGGACCTGGAGCGCCGACTCCTACCAGCCAGGCGCCACCATGAAAGCAAACACTCCTGCCGGGGCCGTCTCAGTCACCGTCAACCTGCCCGGGCGAGCCAACCGCGGCAACGCCTCCCAGGCGCTCGCGGCGGCGGTCGCCCTCGGCGTAGATCCCAAGCAGGGGGCTGCCGGGATCGCGAAGGTGAGCGCCGTGGCAGGCCGCTACGCAAGCTTGGATGTGAATGGCAAGTCGGTGCGGCTGCTGCTGGCAAAGAACCCGGCTGGGTGGCAGGAGTCGCTCACCATGCTGGACCCGCAGGCCGCCCTGGTCGTAGGCGTAAACGGGCAGCGGGCAGACGGCACTGACCTGTCCTGGCTGTGGGACGTGGACTTTGACAAGTTGGCGGGCGCGCGCGTGTGGGCTACTGGCGAAAGAGGCGCAGACCTGCAGGTACGGCTGCGCTATGCCGGAGTGGACGCGCAGTATGCGGATACTCCGCTGCAGGGGCTGGACAAGATTCCTGGCGGGCGCGTGGATATGCTGCTCAACTACACTTCTTTCCGCGATACACGCGCCGAACTAATCAGGAAGGGGCTGATGAAATGAGCGAGGCATTACGTATTGGCGTACTCATGCCCGAGGTGCTGGGAACCTACGGGGATTCCGGTAACGCCGTGGTGCTGGCCCAGAGGGCGAACTGGCGGGGTATCCCTGCCGAGGTCGTCCACGTGGGCGTATCCGAAGCCATCCCCTCCGAACTAGACATTTACACCTTGGGCGGGGGCGAAGACATTGCCCAGACTATTGCCTCTAGGCATCTAGCTGGCGACAACGGGTTGAAGCGAGCCATCGAGGCGGGCAAGCCGGTTCTGGCCGTGTGCGCGGCGTTGCAGGTGCTGGGCAACTGGTACTCCGACGCCAAGGGCAATCGCACTGCAGGGGCTGGGCTGCTGGATGTGGTGACCATGCCGCAGGGAGCCCGCGCAATTGGCGAACTGGCTACTTCGCCAGCTATTTCTGGCCTGGACCAGGAACTGTTGGGATTTGAAAACCATGGTGGTGCCACCATGTTGGGCCCGGATGTGAGCCCGCTCGGGTACGTGCACGCCGGTATCGGCAACGGGCTGCCCGGGATCGCTCCGCGTATTGACGACGGCATCTCTTCGGACGCGGGAGCGCAGGCTGGCGCCCAGCTAGACACTGCCATTCCAGACGGATACCGCGCCCACATCGATGGCAGAGCGGTAGAGGGCGCCGTTTCCGGTTCGGTGGTAGCCACCTACATGCATGGGCCGGTGCTGGCTCGCAACCCGCAGCTGGCTGACTATCTGCTCGCGGGCGCAGTGGGCGCCCTTGCTCCCCTCCAGGTCGAGGGTGTAGAGCGGCTGCGGCAGGAGCGGATAGCGGCGGGCAAAGCGCAGCAGCAAGAGCGAGCCTCCCGGTAGCGGCCGGTCGGATATTATTCAATCATGTCTGTAGTAGCGCTGATCGTAGCCATTTTGGCGCTGGTGGTGGCTGGTCTCGCCCTGTTTGTGGCGTCGGCTGCGCATACTCGCGCCACGCAGCTGGAGACGCGGCTTAGTGCCGCCTCCCGTGACTCTTCGAAGGCTAAGGACGGCACGCCCTCGAAGAAGCCTTGGGTGATCGTCAACCCGGCCCGAGTGGACGATATTGCCGGCTTTGAAGAGACGGTTGGCGAATGCGCTTTTGAGGCCGGTTGGGAAAAGCCGCACTTTGTGCAGACACAGCTGGACGTGTCTGCGGCAGTGCAGGCGCGCGAAGCGGTCGAGGGCGGCGCTGGCGTAGTGCTGGTAGCAGGCGGCGATGGCACGGTACGGGCGGTGGCAGCCGGGCTGGCGCACACGGGCGTGCCCATGGCTATTTTGCCTGCTGGGACGGGCAATTTGATGGCGCGTAACATGGAGGTCCCCCTAGATTCGCTGCAGGAGGCCGCTTCTATTGCCTTTACTGGGCGCACCCACAACGTAGACCTGGGGTGGCTGCGTACTGAACACCATCCCACTGCGGTTACCGAACCGGTGAAGAACCCGGATGTGCCCAGGCATGATTCTGATGTGCCCACTGCCGAGGGCGAAGTGCTGGCTACCTTCATAGAAGACGGTCCGCGGCCGCGCAAGGATGAATACGCGTTCCTGGTTATGGCTGGGGTGGGCTTTGACGCGGACGTAATGGCCACTACCAAATCCGAACTGAAGCAGAAGATCGGGTGGTTCGCCTACGTCTTGTCCGGGTTGCGGCACGCTGCGAAACCCACCATGGACGTGGAACTGAAGTTGGGCAAACACGGTCTTACCAAGAAGGTCTCCGCCACCACGGTGCTCTTCGCTAACTGCGGGGTGCTGACCGCCAACGTGGTGTTGTTGCCCGATGCCCGCCCTGATGATGGGTGGCTTGATGTTGCCCGCCTGGATGCTCGCATGGGGCCGATTGGCTGGCTGGAACTGGGGTGGCGCCTGCTGTTGCAGGGGCTGGGAATCAGGCCCAAGATGGCCTCTTTCACCTCGGATCTGGACGCGCGCCGGGCTCGCCAGGCCGAATTGCGCGTCCAGCGCCCTCGCTACGTAGAAGTAGACGGGGATGCCATTGGGATGGCCACCCAAGTGTGGGTGCGCACCGATCGGGCAGCGGTAAAGATTCGCGCCCTGTAACGGCTAGGCTAGCCGCGGCAGGTGCAGGGGAAGCCGCGAAGACAGATCAGTGTGAATGCCAGAAGCGGTAACCCGCCCGGCAGCAACTGCCTCCCCAAACTGGTAGATGCCGGTAGCCATGGCTAGCCAGGTCGTTTCGTCGCATTCAACAACTGCCGGGGGAGTGCCGCGCCGGTGCAGCGTTCCCGCGATCGCCTGCACTGCCGCTGCGGGCGGCACGCGAACTTCAACGGACCTGCCGGGATACAGCTCGGCGAACTCTTCTAGCGACCAGCGCACCGCAGCCCGCCGTTGTTTCCGGTCCATCGTCTTGGTGGCCTGCCTAAGGGAGTCAAAATTGCCCCCTTCTCGTGCAGCAGTCGTAATCTGCCACCACTGCCGCAGGGCAGCCAGTCCGTCCTCGTCGCTAATTCTGCGTCGCACTCAATGCCTCGTTAAAAATCTTTAGTGCCCGTTCGCGTGCGTCCACCGCGCTGAAAGCGCCAGTGTAGGGGCCGTACATGTCTCCCGGGTCGTTGCCAATGACGGCGATTGCCGCCCTCTTACAGGTGTCCAAGTTTAGCTGCGAAATGTAGGAACCTACCGTCTTTATTGCCGAGGGCGCCATGGATAGCCCGTGCACGCCCATGCCCGTAAGGACCGAGGCGAGGACGGGATCCGCTGCTGCTTCCCCACAGACGCACGCCTGTTTGCCATGTCGGGCGGCTGCTCGGGCAACGTGCGCGATCAGGGTCAAGATTGCGGGCTGCCAGGCGTCCAGGTAGCTGGCCAGGTAGGGGTTGGTGCGGTCGGCGGCCATCAGGTACTGCGTCAGGTCGTTGGTACCCAGGGAAGTGAAGTCTACAATCTGGTAGAGCGGGTCGGCTAGGAATGCCAGTGCGGGCACCTCGATCATGATGCCAGGGCTCATTCCGCGTTCGCGCACCAGGTCGGCGAACATCTGTGCCTCGTCCAGCGTGGACACCATCGGGGCCATGACTCGCAGTGGTTCCTTGCGGCCGGCGGAAACTTCGGCAAGCGCATCTAGCTGGTGCAGCAGCACTTCTTTCTTACGCAAAATAGTGCGCAGCCCGCGCACCCCTAACGCCGGATTTTCCTCGGGCTGAGTGCCCGCCCACACCACCGGCTTATCCGAGCCGGCATCCAGGGTGCGGGCAATGAATCGCTTGTCGGGGAACACGTCGATGACCGACTTGTAGGCGCGAATTTGGGCATCCAGATTGGGTTCGTTGCGGGTTCCCAGGAAGGTGAGCTCTGTGCGCAGCAGGCCCACTCCGTCGGCACCCATCTTGCGGGCCTGTAACGCCTGCATCCGGTCTTGCACGTTCCCGTACAGGTAGATGCGGATTCCATCCTTGGTGCAGGCTGGTCCTTCCCAGTTATCTTCAGCCTGGTGGCGGGCCTCGTCGAGGGCGATGATCGACCTGGCATGGCCCGCATCAGGATTGATGGTGATGTGCCCGTTAGCGCCATCTACCAGGGCAAGTTCGCCATCCTCGACGTTGTCTATACCCTTGGCAGAAATGATGCAGGGAATCCCCAGCTGGCGGGAAACAATAACGAAGTGCGAAGTGGGACCGCCGCCGCGACACACCAGCGCCTTGACGTATTTCGGGTCCAGCGCGCCCGCATCGGCCGGGGCCAGATCGTCGCAAAAGAGGATCGTGGGCTTATCAAGTTCCGGCAGCGCGCCCTCGGGCATACCGTGAATCTCGGCAACCACGCGGTCGCGCACGTCAATCAGATCGGTGACGCGTTCGGCTAGCGTGTCCCCGGCAGCCACGAATTTGCGGGCAATATCTGCGATCGTCTGGGTGGCGGCAGAATCCGCCGGAGTGCCGGCCTGAATCAGTTTTGTAGTGGCGCTGCGCCAGGCAGGATCAGTAGCCATTGCAGCGGCCACGCGCAACAGGTCCGAGGACGATCCCACCGATTTTTCCGCCCTCGAAAGGAGGCGGGCAGTAACGTTGTCAGCGGCCTCAACGAATCGTTCGACTTCGTGGTCGCGCAATTCTTTAGGAACCGTCTGTGAGTCCAGCGAAATGGGTTGCGGACGCACCACCCACCGTACGGGCGCGAAAGCTGCTCCCGTAACAACGGGGATGCCTCGAGCATTAATGCGAGCATCCATGTGTCCTCCTTGGCCGGCAGATAACCCCATAATGCCGCGTTAAACGCTCCTGTAGTGGAAGTATCGCTGTGAGAGCGGCCACCTGTGGGGATAAAATGGGCCCCGGAACGCAAAAAGCAAGGAATCGCGGCGAAAGTCCTAAAAAGTGTTACTTTGGCCGCGACTTAGGCACAAAGTTTCTCACTCAGTGCTTACTGTGTACCCTGTTGGAGACGCCAGAAAATCTAACGTACAGATAAGGAGATAGCTTGTTCAGCAAGACCGTGAAAGTAGGTTCTTCCGTTGGTCTACACGCCCGCCCGGCAGCCAAGGTTGCCCAGGCCGCGGCTGACTTCGCCGAGCCTGTAACGATCCGTTCTGAAAAGGGCGAACCCGTAGACGCCTCTTCCGTAATGATGCTAATGACCTTGGCAGCAGGTCAGGGCGACACTCTGATTGTCGAATCTGAAAACGAAGCTGCTGTGCGGGCCGTTTCTTACGTGCTGGGCAAAGACCTAGACATCTAAGTATTCCCCAAAAATTGCCTTAGTCGGGACGGCCGGAAATAACCGGTTTGTCCTGACGCGCGCATCGGTCCCGTACGTGAGACCCTGATTACATGACGCGTAGGAGGCAGATCTACCCTGTAGCCCCGGACGTATTGGTCCCGGTGCTCGACTTAATCCGCAAGAACAACCAAGTGCCCACCGCATTCCCACAGGGGGCAACCCAGGAAGCACAACAAAGTGCCGAACGCTGGCAGCAGTGGGAGCGCCAGTTGCACCCGCAAGTTAGTGTCGCGGCAGCTGGGGGTGGCGCACAGGCAGAAAAGCCCTGGCAGGTAGTGCCCTTGCAAGTTGGCGACGGTAGTGCGATCCCTGCCGACTATCCGCCCACGTACCCGCGTCTAGATGGCACGGCTATCCCCCTGGTCACCATCGACCCACCCGAATCTAAAGACCTGGACCAGGCCATCGCTATCGCCAAAGTTTCTGATCTGCCCGAAGAGGCATTGGCCGGCCAGCACGAGGTTCCCGAACACGTGACCCAGTTGCGGCACCAGGACGCTCCCGCGAAGGCCAAATATCTGCTTGCCTATTCGATCGCAGCGCTGTCCTGCTTCGTGGAGCCCGGCTCGGAACTGGACGCCGAGGTGCATGCGCGCGGCAACACGCTGTATTTCCCAGACGGTTCTGTTCCCCTGCACCCGCGTGAGCTGTCCGCAGGAGCCGCATCCTTGCTACCCGGGCAGGTGACGCCCTCGTTCCTGTGGCGCATTGCCCTGGACGAAGAGGGGCAGGTTGTCTCTTGGCGGGTCGATCTGGCGGCCGTAATTTCGCGTGCGCAACTGGACTACCAGCAGGTGCAAGACGCGGTGGACGGGAAGGGGAAGTTGCCGCCGGCGGCTGATCCTGCCCTGCCCGCTCTGCTGCAGGAATTGGGATTGCTGCGCATTGAGCGCGAACAGGATCGGGGCGGAGTATCGCTGCCGCTGCCCGAACAAGAGGTAGAAAAACTTAGAGGCGGATACCAGCTGCGCTTCCGGGCCTCGCTCCCCGTCGAAAACTGGAATGCCCACATGTCCCTGCTTACAGGGATGTGTGCTGCAGCCGGGATGCGGCGCCTGGGGGTAGGGGTGGTGCGCACACTGCCGCCCGCAAAGAACGAGGACGTAGCCCGCCTTCGCCGCGCCGCCAGGGCGCTGGGGGTTTCCTGGCCGCTGGAAATGTCATACCCGCAGCTAGTGCCCACTTTGGACGAGGCCAATCCAGCGCACAACGCTTTCATGGATCGGGCTGCATCGCTGTTCCGAGGCTCCGGCTACCTGGTGTACGGGCCGGCAATTGGCGGGCGCGATCCGATAGGCGAACTGTTCCCGGTACAGGACCGGCGCGTGGTCCATTCGGCCATTGCTGCCGAATATGCGCACTCGACCGCCCCGCTGCGGCGCCTAGTCGACCGCTTCTCGCTAGAACTGGCGTGGGCTGACACGCGGCGGCAGGATGCCGGCGGGGGAGCAGCAGAAGAATTCATTCCAGGTTGGGTACTGGACGCATTGCCGCAGCTTCCCTCGGAAATGGGGAAGGCACGCCAGGCCGGGGCAAAGAACGAAAAGGAAGTCATTGCCGCCATGGAGGCCCTCACCCTTTCCGGGCACGAGGGCGAAACATACAGCGGGGTAATCCTAGACGCTAAAGAACACAGCGGACACATCATGCTTTCAGATCCCGCGATCATGGCCCCCGTCGAGGGCGAAGACCTGCCCGTTGGGGAACGGGTTGAAGTGGATCTTACCAAGGCTGACCTGGAAAAACGGCAGGTTGCTTTCGCTCTCGCACGGGCGGCATGAAGGTAATAAAAAGAGGCCCACCCCAAAGGGTGAGCCTCTTTTAGTCTTGTAGTCGCAGTACTACTTGGTGGCTGCGCGCAGGAACCAAGCCTGCTGTTCGAGTCCGGAAACGACACCAATCAGTAGGTCGCCAGTGATGGGGTCTGCTTCGTCGGCCTCGGATAGGTTCTGGCGAATCTTGTCGCATACGGTCTGTACGCGCTCGGCCATTACCTCGTAAGTCTTGTCTACGGGCAGGTCGCCAGCCTCTAGCTCGTCTAGAGTCGAGGTCTTAGCAACGGTGGATTCGCGTCCATCCGGGTTGCCGCCAATAGTGGCTAGGCGTTCTGCAACTTCGTCAGCGTTGTTGCGGACCAGGTCGACGACCTCGTCAAGCGCCAGGTGCAGTGCGCGGAAACGCGGGCCTTTGATGTTCCAGTGTGCCTGCTTTGCCTGCAGTTCCAACGAAATCAGATCAACCAGAGTCTGCTGCAGGGTGTCGCCTACGATTCCTTCAACCTTGACCATGTGCTTTCCTTTCCGGCCGCATTACGCGAGCCTAAATTCTTGTTCGTAGGCGTCGCCATTATTTCTAGCGCGCCCCAAACATACATACTTACCCTAACACCTAATCTGGAATTAGTCCAGAAAATGCCTACAATCGGCACAGTGCTGCCAATACGTAAAACGTGTGTGGGAGCGGGGAAACGCAGAAAAACTGGTGTGGATGCGGCAGAATTGAACCATGGCTGAATTTAGCGAGCACGCAATCTGCTGGCAACTCTACCCGCTAGGAGCACTGGGGGCGCCCAAACTAAATCCCGAAATAGAGGTGCCAGAAAAAGGCCCTTTCCGGCCCGTGCGCACGCTCGCGGATTTGGGGACGTGGGTAGATCATGCTCGCCGGTTGGGGGCAAACGCCATTTTGTTGGGGCCCATTTTCCAGTCCTACTCGCACGGATACGACACCATCGACTACTTCCGCATCGATTCACGCCTAGGCACAATGGAGGACTTTTCTGCTTTTATCGAGTACGCTCACCGGCAAGGGATGGCGGTATTAGCTGACGGGGTGTTCAACCACGTTTCGCCCTACTGCCCGCAAATGCGCGACGTGGTGCAGCGGGGCCCGCAATCGCCATACGCAGACTTTTTCCGGGCAGAGTTTACCGACTGGCATCCCGGGCGACTGCCCGCCTACGACACTTTTGAAGGCCATGCCGGCTTGGCCGCCCTCAACCACGGAAACACCCAGGTGCGCGCCTTGATCGGCAAAGTAATGGACTACTGGAGTGGACGGGGACTAGACGGGTGGCGCCTAGACGCCGCATACGCGGTAGACCCACAACTGTGGGCGCAGATCCTGCCGCCGCTCCGTCGGAAGTATCCGCATCTGTGGGTGTTCGGCGAGGTAATCCACGGCGACTATCCGCAGCTGGTCGCGCAGGCGGGGTGGGATTCACTAACCCAGTATGAATTGTGGAAGTCCATCTGGTCTTCGCTAAGCGACCACAACTTTTATGAATTGCAGTGGAACCTAACTCGTCACCTGGAATTTTGTGAACATTTTTGGCCGCAAACCTTCCTTTCAAACCACGACGTGACCAGAATCGCCTCCCGGCTAACTCCTGGGCAGGTGGGGCAGGCAGCAGCAATACTGCTGACTCTGCCAGGGGTGCCATCGATCTATTACGGCGACGAACTGGGGTACCAGGGCGTAAAAGAGGAACGGGCAGGCGGGGATGACGCGATCCGGCCGAGTCTGCCTGCCACGGCCGGCGTTACTACTGATCGGCAAAAGAAATTTTGGCACTACTATGCCTCCCTCATAGCACTGCGTCGTCGCCACCCGTGGCTGGCGCACGCAAAAATCGAAGTGACTCATATTGAAAACGAAGTAATCTCCTACCGGGCCAGCGCCGCGGATGGGAGCGGTGAATTGCTGGTTGTGTGCAACAACTCAGAGGAAACAATTGGGGCCGGGCATCCCGCACTCGCGGAAATCGGGCATCCAGAGTTGGCTGATTCTTTCCAAAATGGGGAAATTTCTTCAGGAACATTTGGTGTCTTCGCGCCAAAACATGAAAGAATGGGCGCGTGATACGCGGCGACGGCAATCTGAGCCATTCTTTGGATCCCCACGATGACCCTGCACCACAAGATCAGTGCGGCGTATTCGGAGTTTGGGCTCCAGAAGAGGACGTTTCTAGGTTAACTTATTTCGGCATCTACGCCCTGCAGCACCGCGGCCAGCAATCGGCCGGTATCGCCACCTCGAATGGCGAAAAGATCCTGGTGTACAAGGATTTGGGGCTAGTCAGCCAGGTATTTAACGACCAGGCTCTAGAAGGGCTGAAGGGGCATGCGGCCATTGGGCACGCGCGTTACGCCACCACTGGGGCGGACGTGTGGGAAAACGCTCAGCCTACGCTTGGCCCCTCTGGCACGGGCACGCTCGCCCTGGCCCATAACGGCAACCTGACGAACACGAAGCAGCTACGCGAGATCGTAATGAACAAGCTGGGATCGCGTGGAGAGGTAGCTCGGGGTGCTTCTACAGACACCGCGCTTATCAACGCGCTGTTAGGCTCAGGTGACAAACTTTCGCAGATCGGGTGGGAATTGCCCGAGGGCGGCATAGAGGGGGCGCGCATCAAGGGCGCAAACGACACCTTTGTAGGCGAGGCGCCAGCGCCGCTGATTGAATCTGCACTCCGCGTCCTGCCTCATCTGAAGGGTGCCTTCTCGCTCGTGTTCATGGACGAGCAACACCTGTACGCCGCCCGTGACCCGCACGGGGTGCGTCCGTTTGTGCTGGGCCGGCTACCGCATGGGTGGGCCCTGGCATCGGAAACCGCCGCCCTCGACATTGTGGGCGCTACCGTGGTTCGCGAAATAGAGCCCGGCGAATTGATCTCGATCGACCACTCGGGGGTGCGGTCCTACCGTTTTGCGAAGTCCACTCCGAACGTGTGCGCCTTCGAATACGTGTACCTGGCCCGTCCTGACACTCGCATCGGAGGTCGGTCCATCATCCAGTCCCGCCGCGAAATGGGGGCGGCACTAGCCAAGGAACACCCGGTAGAGGCCGACTTGGTTATGGCAACCCCGGACTCGGGCACGCCCGCTGCCATTGGGTATGCCGAAGAAAGCGGTATCCCGTTCCAGCAAGGCCTGGTCAAGAACGCGTATGTGGGCCGCACATTCATTCAGCCCACCCAGATCATGCGTCAGCGCGGCATTCGGCTGAAACTGAATCCGATCCGCGAAATTATTGAGGGCAAGCGCTTGATCGTGGTAGATGACTCGATTGTGCGCGGCAATACGCAGCGGCAGGTCGTGTCCATGTTGCGCGAGGCCGGCGCTGCCGAAGTGCACGTGCGCATCTCTTCCCCGCCCGTGCTGTGGCCCTGTTTCTTCGGCATCGACTTTGCTACTCGCGCCGAACTGATTGCCGCATCTATGAATACTGACCAGATTTGCGAGTCTATTCAGGCCGATTCGCTTGGTTACCTGAGTATTGACGGCATGGTCAAGGCTTCCGGGCAGGATCCTTCCACCCTGTGCATGGCCTGCTTCAATGGGGACTACCCAATTTCCATCCCCGCGGGCACCCCTGTCCCCGGCGGTAAGGGCGCGGTTACCAGCCAGCAGGTCTGGGCCGAATAATCTAAGAAAGGGCACTCATGTCTGAAGAAATCACCTACGCTTCTGCGGGAGTTGACACCGCTGCTGGCGACCAGGCCGTAGAACTGATGAAGGAGGCCGTTTCGCGCACCTTCACCCCGCAGGTGGTTGGCGGTATCGGCGGTTTCGCCGGTATGGTCGACGCTTCTGCCCTGGCAGGTATGAAGAAGCCGTACCTGACCACGTCTACTGACGGGGTAGGCACGAAGATCGCTATTGCGCAGGCCCTGGATATTCACGACACGATCGGCCAGGACCTGGTCGGCATGGTGGTAGACGATATTGCGGTAGTGGGGGCACGCCCTCTTCTGATGACTGACTACATTGCTTGCGGGCATGTGCAGCCGCAGCGCATCGCAGACATTGTGCGTGGGGTAGCCGAGGCATGTGCCGCCGTTGACACTCCGTTGCTGGGTGGGGAAACCGCCGAGCATCCTGGGATGATGGGTGCCGACGATTACGACATTGCTGGGGCTGCGACGGGTGTTGTCGAGGCCGACCAGATGCTTGGTGCCGACCGTGTTCGCGAATCGGACGTGCTGGTTGGGCTTGCCGCTTCCGGGCTGCACTCGAACGGGTACTCGCTAGTCAGGCGCGTGCTCGAGGTTTCTAAGGCCGATCTGCACGCGCAGGTGGCACAATTCGGGCGCACGTTAGGCGAGGAATTGTTAGAACCCACTCGCCTCTACTCGCGCCTCTGCCTGCAGATTAAGGACGAGGTCGGCGTCGAAGGCCTGCACGCTCTGTCCCACGTGACCGGCGGTGGTCTGGCAGCAAATCTGGCCCGCGTCCTGCCGCTAGAGTTGGGAGCCGTTGTAGACCGCGGTTCTTGGAAGGTGCCTGCAGTTTTTGACTGGGTGCGCACTCAGGGCAATGTTTCCTGGGACGATCTAGAAATGACATTGAACTTGGGCATCGGCATGGTTGCTGTGTGCGCTCCAGACAGCGTGGATGCCGTGCGCGAATGCGCCCGCCAGGCAGGCTGCGAGTCTGCAATTCTGGGTCAGGTTGAATCCGATCCTACCGCTACCGGACGCGTCATCTCTGAAGCGAAAGGCGTAAAGGGCGGCAAGGTAGTGCTAACTGGTAGCTACGCCCTCGCCTGATTGGCAACGTATGCGGCTGCCATTGGCCGATGCTTCTAGCAGGCGACGCGGAATGTGGAACTTTAGGGCTTAAACGTTTTGGTGGCCCGACCTAACAGGTCGGGCCACCAAAAAATACTAATCAGCGGTGTGCCGATGCCCAGTCTTCCCAGTCATCAGCGTCGTCGTCAGCATACATATCTGCGTACTTATCGGCGTATTTTGCGTACGGATCATCCTCGTACGACCCTTGGTCGTCCGTATCAATGGTCTCGCCACGTTGAGCCGCAAGTTCGCGCTGCAATGCCGCGTAATCTGTATCAGTGCTGAAATACTTCAGCTTACGTGCAACCTTACGCTGTTTCGCCTTCTGACGGCCGCGCCCCATGGGGTCGACCCCCTCTATTCTTCTCGTCGGGAAGGCACAAACGTGCGTCCCGGATGTTCAACTTAAATGTTTCGTGTCTATAGGGTACAACTTCGTTGCACCCTTACGCTAACCATATGCTTGTGGCGAACCCATGTTCGCGTAAAGAAATGGTTAGTTTCGCTTGGCAAAATAGGCAATTCCCAAAGCGGTAATTAGGGCTCCAGCTGCACCGGCAATTGTGCCGATAGCCTTCGTGTCGCCAGCCTGAGCAGCCTCGAAAAGTGATTGTGCTTTCACTTTTGCTTCCTGGCCCTTGACTTTGGCGCTCTCTTTGAACTCCTGGCTCTTTACCTTGGCAGTGTCCTTAAATTCCTGGACCTTCACCTTGGGGTCGAGCTGGGCTGCCAGCTGATCCACAGTGTCCTGCATATCCTGGCGAGCACGCCGCAGTTCTTCTTCGATCTGTTCGGGGGTGCGATTGTCGCTCACTTGCCTAGTCCCTTCTGTGCTCCGGTCTTAGCCGCGTCGATAGATTGTTTGAAACCCTTTTGTGGATCCGGCTTGTCCTTGGTGCCCTTCTTCAGTTGAGAGAGGCCGACCAGCGCCAGAATAAGAATAATAACTAGCAGCACACCGGCCACGATCAGGCAAGATGCCCACATAGGCAGTGCTACGCCAATGCCGTATATGGCTGCCCACAGCAAAATGCCGAGCATGTAAAGGGCTAGTACGCCTGCAACTGCTAGCAGTGCGCCACCGGTGCCGCACTTCTTGGCCATGACAGTGGCCTTGGCTTTAGCCAGGTCGATTTCGCCTTGCACAAGAGTGTGCACCTGGTCAGATAGCTTCGAAAATAGTTCCCCCAACGAAGATCCGGACTGAGTGCGGATAGGTTTAGCTGTGTTGGTTGGGGCGGCGGTGCTGCCTGCATTCGCCTTTGGGTCTACGGAAGGACTAGTCACATTGGCCTCCTAGGCTTACTGTACGTACTGGCATCATTTTGCCACTATTTAAGAAAGTTATCGCCTTTTGCATGTTTTTTGTGAGCTTATGGCCTGGGAAGGTACCCCCCTATTCTTCGGTGATTGCGTCCAGGATGGGCTTGCGAGAAGCGCTGGCGGCAGGGATTATTGCCGCGATGATGCCAACCAGGATAGAGCCGACGGCCAGGATCGCGATGGTTGGCCACGGAATAGAAATGGTGTTGATCCCAGAAGAACCCAAATACTTCAGCAGCGCCCACCCCAGGTAGCAACCGGTAATGATGCCGGTGAGTGCGCCGAAGATGGTGATCAGCACCGACTCGATGGTGATGGTTCCGGCAATACCTAGCCGGGACATGCCCACCGCCCTCATCAGGCCAATCTCGCGGGTGCGTTCCGAAACGGAAAGCGACAGGGTGTTGATGATTCCCAAGATCGCGATGACGATGGACAGGCCAAGCAGGCCATACAAGATGCCCATGGTCTGGTTAATTCCAGCTTCGGTGGCCGAATCCAGTTCGGCAGGAGTCATGACCTCGAAAGTGTAAGTCTTCTTCAGAATGTCCTGCACGTCCTTCTGGATACGCTCAACTTGTTTGTGATCCTTCGGATCGTTCACCCGCAAGAACGCGTTGCCGGAAACGGTTTGGGAAAGACCAATGTTGTCGGCCTCGGCAGGGCTGACCAGTCCGGTAGTGCGAAGAACTGCGGAATCGTAGCGGGCAACCACCGTCAATTCGCGCGGCGTGCCGCTACTGCCAATCACGTGGACCTTGGTGCCCACCTTCATGTCCTTGTCGGCGCTATCCGAGAGCGCAATCTTGCCTTCGCCCAGGTTGGCGATCTTGCCGGCGGTGACTGCCAGATTCAAGTCTTTAGCCATGGCATCTGCGTCGAATCTACCGAGCAACAAGGGGGAAGCATCCTGCGCAGTTTGCTTTGGCCCATAGCCGGCAGCAACGCCCATCTGGAGCGAATCGTTTAGCGACTTGACGCCCTCGACCTGCAGAATCTTATCCTTCACAGGCTTGGTCAGGGCAGTGGGTTTTACGCCCTCGATAGTGCGCACTATCAGCGACGCCTTCAGTTCATTTTTCATCTGATCCGCGGTCGAATCGCGCACCGAGGACGCCAACGTGGACCCGGCCGAAACCAGGGCCATGCCAATCAGTAGTGCACCGGCAGTGGAAGCGATGCGGCGCGGAGATCGCAGCACATTGCGCAGGCCAAGGCGTCCGTGTGGCCGGAAGATTCGCAGCGGCCAAGCCAGCAGCCACGCGATCGGCCTAGCAAGAATAGGCAGCAACGCGATGATTCCAAACAGCAGGGCTGCTGCCCCAACGCCCAGCATGATGCCGGGCTGGCTGAAAGTGACCTTGCCGGTGGCAGCCGTCCAGGTCAGGAACAAACCGGCGGCGGTAAGAATGACGCCAACAATAGTGCGCAAAGTGAGGGGCTTTTCGTTTGCGCCCTCGGCGGTGCGCATTGCCTCGATAGGCGCAATGGAAGCCGCATGCCGAGCAGGCAATAGTGCACCCAGAACGGTGACGACGGTGCCGATGGCAATCGAGAGCAAGATGATGCCCAGCGACATGGCTCCTCCGACCTTGAGAGGCAGCCCGGCGGCGGAGATTAGTGCTCCCATAGCTGCCAGCAAGCCGGCGCCCAAAGCAACACCAATGATGGAGCCAATCAGGCCGATTACTACCGACTCGAGCGCTACGGAAAGGAAGATCTGGCCCGACGAAACCCCGACCGCCCTCATCAGGGCAAATTCCTTGGTACGGGCCTTCACCGACATCTGGAAAGTATTGCCAATGATGAAGGTGCCAACAAACAGGGCAAGAAGGACGAACACGAGCAGGAAGGTATTGACGAAACCGAGGACCTGGTCGATGGTCTTGTTGTCCTCGTCTGCCAGCTTCGAGGCCGTCATCGCCTCGGTGCCGCGGTCCAGAACCTTATTGATGTTGTGGACTACCGCCGTAGTGCTGGCGCCCTTATTTTTGCTGACCGACAGGTACATGGATTTGCCGGAAGCACCCAGTAGTGATCTGGCTTGCTCGGGATTCATGTAGACGATCTGGTAGGCCTGAATATCTATGGGCAGCTTGTAAAAACCGCTGACGGTGAAGTCTAAGGGAGTGCCCTCGACGACAAACTTCACCTTGTCGCCGATCTTGACTCCTAGCTTTTTCGCGTCCTTGTGGGGGATAGCTACCTGATTCTTAGCCGGGGCCTTCCCACTTACCAGTTTGGGGCCACCGGGGCCGGGCTCTACCACCTGGGCGGTGGCCGTACCGGCAGTCCGTAGCGGAGTGCCGTCCTGCTTCATGAGCACCGCAATGGAAACGTAGTAGGGGCGCACCTCGGATACGCCCTGCACTTTTTGCACCTTTTCCTGCAGGTCAAGGGGGACTTGATCGCGCATGGTCAGCGGGGAGGAGGAGCTAGAGATCTTCGGTCCAACCACGTAGATGTCCGCCGTACGCGAGGAAGCGGTAAGCGACTTGAAGTTGGAATCGAGCACCTGCCGCAGGGATAGGGTGCCCGAGAGGAAGGCGATGCCCAGGGCAACCGCCAACATGGTTAGTAGAAAGCGGCCAAAGTGGGCCTTAATTCCGCGCAGAGTTACTTTCAGCATCACTTATTCTTCCGGCGAGCGCGCGGGGGAAATACCAGAGGGATCTCTCCGGAGGGCGGGGTCGGTTCCGGGGGAGCGTCAAACCCGCGCGAAGACACATGTGAGCCATGACGGACAGGAGCGGTAGGTACCTGCTGCGGCTCCTCGGGCTGAACCTGAGCATCTTCTTTTTCCACCAGGGCAGGAGTGGCCGGACTAGAACCGGCAGATTCGCGGCTAGGCGGTGTTGAATCGGCGGGGGCAGCCTGCCGACCAGGCTCGCTCTTTGCAGAGGAATCGGCCTTCGCCTCGGCGGAATTGAGCTCGCGCAAAGCGTCTAATACCGAATCGGGGTTCGGGTCATCGAGCTGGGCAACCACCTTGCCGTCCACCAGGAATAGCACCCGGTCTGCGTAGGCGGCCGCATCGGGTTCGTGCGTCACCATTACTACCGTCTGTCCGAAGGAGTCGACGGCCCCGCGCAGGCGATCTAGTACTTGCCGGGTCGAGGTCGAATCTAGGTTTCCGGTGGGTTCGTCGGCAAAGACCACCGCAGGTTCCCCAACCAGGGCGCGGGCACAAGCCACCCTTTGCTGCTGACCACCGGACAGTTCGGCGGGCCGGTGCGCCAGGCGTTCGCGGAGCCCCATCTGATCGACTACCGTGTTGAAACGTTCCGGATCGAGCTTGCGGTGGGCCACGTCTGCCGGCAGCGTGATGTTCTCTTCGGCGCTGAGCGTGGGAATTAGGTTGAAGGACTGGAAGATGAAGCCGATGCGGTCGCGGCGTAGCTTCGTGAGTCGGGATTGGCTCATGCTAGTGACCTCGATGTTGTCAAGCATGATCTTCCCGCCGGTGGTGCGGTCTAGGCCAGCCAAGCAGTGCATAAGAGTGGATTTACCAGAACCGGACGGGCCCATGATGGCCGTAAACCGCCCCCGTTCGATCTGCACATCAACGTGGTCTAAGGCCGTCACCTTGTTGGAACCTCGACCGTAGACCTTGGTCAGATCGCTGGCTTCGATCACCGCGTCCTGAACAGGTTGGAGTGGTCGCAAAATAGGGTTTGAAAAAGAAGGCTCACTGGTGGTTTTTCCCATAGAACGAACCTATCAAGGATGCCTAAAGGCTGCCCTTTCAAAGCGCTAGCAGCGAACACGCCAATTAGTGCCGCTAGCGGTGGCGAAGTCTGAAGGTAGAGGCCGGACGTGCAGCCTAAGGCTCGGCCCAGCCTTGGCAGATACTAAATAATGCAGGAGTGACTGGTTGGGAGGGGGTGCACTTTTTGCTCTGGCAGTGAGAAAGTGTGCGTACTTGGCAGATAATTTGCACATTTTTGCCAACAGTTTCCGGGTGGGGTGGCCTGTGCTAGCTTCGAAAAATAGCCAATGTTCTCAATGACGAGGAGTAGCGCAATGAAGCGCAGGTTTGCAATATCAAAAGCTTTGCTGGCGGCGGCAGCTGCCGGCGCTGTAGGGCTGGCGGGAATGGCGCCGGCTTTAGCTGCAGAATTGCCCTCGAAAAAGGCGGTGGACGCCGACGCTTGTGCGCAGTTCGTGCAGCGGCCACAGATTCTAAAATCGGACACCCGCCCAGACGGCACCCCAATCCCGGAGCAGGATCCTCAGGGAGCAACCCCCGTGGTGTTCGTGCACGGTTGGGTCTCTAAGATTGCTCACGACGAAGGGCGGGAAGGCTACTTTTCGCATTACGTAGCCTCGCGAGCCAACGGCCATGCGGGCACTCTACTGGCGAAGGGCGATATTCACTCTTCGATGATCGGGCTGGTACAGCAGGTTCCGGGCGCGCAGCCTTACACTTTCGACTACTCGCAGGTGGGTTCGCACTGGGTGACAGATCCGCAAATTGGCGCCAAGCTGGCTAATGGGCTTTCGTGCCTGGCAAAGCAGTACGGCAAGCCGGCGGTAGTGGTCACACACTCGATGGGTGGGCTGGCGATTCGTGAGGCGCTCGGCAAAATGGATCCGACAGCCGCCCAAGAAGCGGTGAGCGACGTGGTTGCTATTGCCCCACCCAACAAGGGTTCCGATATTGCGGGCACCTTGAATGAAACTATCGAGGGCGCCAGCGACGCGCCGCTGATTGGTTTGCCCGTGCGCTTGGCTGATCGAATCCTGAAGGGGTGCGCAGCCAAGATGGACGAAAAGAATGAAGGCTGTATTGGCGTGCCAGTGGTGGATGCATTCCGCGGTTGGGGTGGGCAGGCGCTGCGCCCAGACTCACCTGAACTGGCAGCATTGCCGCAGATCCCGCAGGGTATTCACGTGACTAACTTAGCCGGTGACATCCAGATTGGTGGGCTGTCGCTGTTCGGCAAAACTACGAAGCCGGTGGTGTCACTGGGGGACACGCTGGTAACTACAGAATCTGCTACGGCGGGTGCGGACGAAGCACAGGTGCAGACTTGCCGCTACGCCTTTGTTTCCACCTGGGGAGCCAAGGAGGACTTTGATCGGCTGAAGCTGCTGTCAAAGGGCGATTCGGTTGAACGACCCGCAACAATTTTCGACACCCCTTGCGCCCATGAGGCTTTGCTGCGCGAAGTCAACACGAACGAGGCGGTAGTGAAGGTGGTGCGCGAGCGCGCTGCCCAGCAGGTACAGGAGGCAGCTGGTGAGCAGTAGAACCCGCAACCTAATCCTGGCCGGCATTGGGGTGGTACTGGCGGTGGTAGTGATTGGCCTGGCCGCGAGCTTGTGGACGTACAAGGAAGCGACTCCGAAGGCAGCATCGGACACCATCCCAAGTGCCACTGTTCCGCAAAAGCAGGCGGGCCAGAAGGATCCGGCCGCGGAAGCGAAAGTGAAGACGCCAACGCCTACGCCTACTCCCACCAAGGAAGCGCCTGCCAAGGTGGAACGTTCTAAGGAAGAGGTCGAAGAGGCCGTAAAGACGGTTACCGACGCTCCGAAGGACCCGGATCAGGCGGTGTCGGCGAACACCAAGGAGTTCTATGGGGTGGACCTTTCGGAGGTCTTCCCGAAGGGCACCAAGGTGGACGTGGACAAGAGCACCTGGACTGATGTGGACGAGACGACGGCGATGGTGCTTACAACAATCACCCGCCCCGGCCAGCAGGCAGAGAAGTACACTGCGGTACTTGGCAAGTCCAACGGAAAGTGGACGTTGCTTGGCACTCTGCCTTTTGAAGAGGGCGACGCCGGCGCTGACACGCAAAGCGAGTAGGCCGGCCCGAAAACCCCGGGCATTTTTCCAGCCCGGTAATTGAAAGAAAGGACAATGGTGTTCAAACATTTCAGAAAGGTATCTGCGGTGGCGGCTGTGAGCGCGCTGGCTGCAGCGGGGATGGCGGGGACAGCCCTTGCCACTCCCCAGACGCAGGAGGAGCCGGACGTAAATGCGTGTTCGGCGTTCTTGGATCATCCCCCGATTTTGGATTCCGACCATACGGATTCTGACCAGCCGATTGTGCGCGATGGCGTGGGGAAGATCCCCGTGGTGTTGGTGCATGGGTGGACTGCTCGGGGCCATCATGCCGACGAGGGCGGCAGCCAGTTCTCGTTGAAGATCGACCGGGAGGCCAACGGTATTGGCGGGGAATTGCTGGCGAAGAGCGAGATCAAGTCTTCGTTCATCGGCAAACTGCAGCAGGACCCGAACGTGGAAGTGTTCATGTTCAACTACGAACCGGTGTCCACGCACTGGGTGACTGACCCGCAGATTGGCGACAGGTTGGCCAAGGGGCTTGAATGCGTGACTGATACTTTCGGCAAGAAGGCCGTGGTAGTGGGCCATTCGATGGGTGGCTTGGCGCTCCGCGAAGCAATGGCGAAGGTAGACCAGGACGGCAAGCCGATTTCTGCTCGGGTCGGCCAGGCGATCACCTTTGGCACTCCTAACACGGGCGTGCCGCTCGCATCGGTAGCTTTCGATGCGGTCGATGGAGCGATGCTGGTTCCGGGGCTGAACATTCCCGTTGGACTTACAAAACTGCTGCTGAAGCAGTGTTCGGCGATGGCAGATAAGACCGGACAGTTCTGTTTCGGCATTGGTGGTCCGCCCGACGCCGCCTACAGTCAGGGCGCGCTGGCGATGCGTGACGATTCAGTCGAGATCAAGAATCTTCCTGCCTGGCCCGAGGGCGTGCCGTACACGGCATACGCGGGCGACGTGCAGGTTGGCGGCTTCACCCTGTTTGGGAAAACCTCGAAGCGACTGATCGAGATGGGCGACTACGCGGTGCCGGTTGCTTCTGCAACGGATAACGCAGACGAGGTCGCAACCTCCAAGTGCGAGTATGGCATCGTTTCGAAGGCTTCCGTGAAAGAGGCCGGGCTTCGACTGCGGTCGGTGTTCACGGGAGATTCGGAGCGTCGGCCTACCGGGATGATTCTTCCCTACGTGCAGGGACACGAGTTCGCCTCACCCTGCTACCACAACAATTTGATGGCCGAGGTTGGTCTAACGAACAAAGCGTTGGCCAAGATTGACCAGGCTGCAACGCAGTTGGCTGCCGAAACTTCTCAGCCAGCGCAGGAAGAATAGCGAGTTGCCCCTGCCCTAAGCCTTGAGCGCCTCTTGGATTGCGTCCTCGAAGGAACAGGGCTTAGTGGTGGGGGCATAGCGATGGATTACCTGGCCGTCGCGTCCCACTAGGAATTTGGTGAAGTTCCATTTGATGGCGGCGAACATACCGCCCGTTTCGGTTTTCAGGTGTTCGAACAGCGGGTCGGTGTTGCGCCCGTTCACATCGATCTTTGCGAGCACGGGGAAGGAAACCCCGTAGTTTAGTTTGCAGAATTCCTGGATCTCGTCATTGGAACCGGGATCCTGATTGGCGAATTGGTTGCAGGGGAATCCCAGCACCACTAGCCCCTGGTCGGCATATTTTTCGTGTAGCTTCTGCAATTCTTCGAGCTGCGGAGTGAAACCACATTTAGAGGCAGTATTTACTATGAGCAACACTTTTCCCTGGTGCTGGGAAAGGTCATAGTTGCTGCCGTCGGCGGCTTTTACAGTGAAATCAAAAACTGACATTGTCCCATCTCCACTCGTTACGCTTTGCTACGCCCTTCACCCTAATACGCAAAGATTAGAAACAACTGGACGCCCGGGTGCATTAAGGAAGTGGGGGTGGGGTTTTTAAATGAGTTGAGCCCCGCCAGGGACCATGGCTCTAGAGTCCGGGGCAAAGCTCAACTAGTTGTTGCGCATAATATTCGCGCTGTACATGCGGGACTCTAGCTTCCTTCCCGCTTCCGTGCAGGTGTAGCGGAAGTGAGATCCACGCAGATTAAAAAATTATCAGAAAAGTCGCACAAAAGGAAAAATGTGGCCTGATGAGCCTCAGAAATTGGGTTTTGCTGGCCTGTTGTAATTGGGGTTTTAGCGGCCTACCGTGCCGGCGTTCCAACAGTAGGGGTGCCAGTGGCGACGGGCGTCGACGCCTTGGTCCAGCCCGAAGGAGCCCTGGATTATCCAGGCGACTACGTGGGGGCTGCCGACCTCGATGACGTGGGTGCAGCCGGGGCAGATGTATTCCTTCTCTGCCGCGGGTAGGCGTTGCACCCGATAGGTGTTGCCGCCACGCACCTGGGTGGTTGGGGTGGAGGCTAGGCGGCGTATCTGTAGAGGGCGCGCTTCTTGCGCCCACTTGTTAGTTCGCCTCTTGCGTCCCATCTGCTAACTTCCAAAAATTTGCCGTTGCATCCTGCAGCTCAAGGCTGATCCCGTTCGTGGGGTCGAAGCGTTCCGTGTGGGGGAACCTGCCTACCTTTGCCGGGTAGAACTCTACCAAGGATCCGTCTACTAGCAGCCGGTCGCCCGGTTCTACGTCTAGGTCGCGTCGCTTAGCCAGGGTGATCTTGCCGGCGGAGGTGAACTCTGCCTCCCACGCATGTACGCCCGCTAGCTCGTCTTGTGCTACCTCTTCCTGGCGCAGCTCGGTGAGCTTTTCGAAGGGAGCCAGGTAGGGGAAGGCGCCGTCGGGGCCTTCGGCTAGGGTGACGATGCGCGGGAAGGTTAGTGCGCCAGCCAGGCCGTCTTTAGCGACCTCTCCTAGAGGGCGAACCTTAGATTCGGGAGCCCACGCCATCATGGTGGGCACCCCGTCTAGGAGTGCAATTTTTGGCGAGAAGAAGTCTGGGCCGGAATCGGCTCTGCCAGCCTTGGTGGCCTGGAAGTGGGGTACTTCGCCGTCGAAATTGATGGTGCCCAAAGCCCAGCCGACGGAATCTTTGAAGGTGTCGCGCTGGCGCATGGAAATGAAGAATACCCATCGCTGCCCGAATCGGACTAGCTGCGGGAATTCCCAGTTGGGGGCTTCCAAGGCGCCGGGGGCGTCCGCAGCGCTGTAGAACACGCCCAGTTCGCGCCAGGAATCCAAATCGTTGGCATCGTAAATGACTACGCCTCCGCGTTCGCCAACCTGCCCACCTTGAATGGCGTAGCGGAAACCGTCGTGTACGAATACGCAGGGGGCGCCCAGCTTGGCGGCTTCAGCCTGCCGGTTTTCTACCTGCACAGGGGATTTGTCTGTGAATACCTTGGTGTCCGGGGTGCCGGTTGCGATGATGGGCTGGCAGATTCCGTTCGAGACGCCGCTTACGCCCGCGTAGACCAGTTTTACCGTGTCGCCCTCGGCAAGGGCGGTGCCGCCCCAGCAGCCGTTGTCATCGATGCCGTCTAGTTCGGGGCGCAGCGCTTCTGGCTCGTTGTGCCAGTGCAGCATGTCCCTAGAGGTGGCGTGTCCCCAGTGCACCTGTTCACGAATGGTGGAGTTGGGGTTGTGTTGAAAAAAGACGTGAGTAACGCCAGAAGCGCGGAATAATCCGGCGGGGTTAGACAACCAACCTTTTTCGGGACGGACGTGCAAAACGGGACGATGGGCGCTGAAATTCACCCTTTATGCGTAGCACATTTGTATGAGCTGAGCGAGCCAGAAGCCCACTTTAGGGCTGTTTTACGCCCCTTTTCACAAGCGCGCCCACGCCGCATCTGTTGCGGATCGCCCCGAGCCGCTGCCTGATTGTCCCAATTTGCTGCCCGCGCCAAAAGAAATGCCCCGCCTTGCGCTGGCCGAAAAATTCGGGGCAAAGCGGGGCTTCTTGTTGGTAGCGCCTACTTGAAGAGGGCGTTTACCTGCTTGTTTGCGCCCATCAACGATTCTAGGGGCTTGCTGCCGCCAACCACGGCGTCCATGGCTGGCTGCATGATCGTCTGAATCTGGTCCCACCTGGCGGTGACGGGCGAGGGGACCGTCCGGCCGTCCTCTTTCATATATGAAGAGTAGGCGGTGGCCGTATATCCCATATCCGATACCGTACCGATTGCTTTCTTGGTGGATTCCTTCAGCGACGGGAATACGACGCCCTGTGCGGCAACCAGGTTCTGGCACTTGGGTGTGCCCATGAACCGGACCCACTTCCAGGCTTCTTCGGGGTGCTTAGTGCCCGCGAAGATGGAGTCGCCCACGCCGTTCATTACCGAGGCTCTGTATCCGGCCGGTCCGTATGGGCCGGGCGCAACGTCTACGCCCCACTTTTCCATCTTGGGTTTGATGTTGGCGTTCTGCCAGGCCCCCTCGATCAAGGTGGCGTACTTACCTGCGGCCAGCGATTCCACGGTACCAACGCCCGAGGTGGCGGCAGGGAGGGAGGGCATGTATCCCTTCTTGATTAGTCCCTTCCACCAGGCGATAGTTTCCGCCAGTTTGGGCGAATCGTAGTTCCACTTGGTGATCCATTTGCCGGCCTCGTCCTTGTCGGCGTTGTAGCGCCACCCATTCGACAGGGCGTAGGTGGACCACTGCACCTGCCCGTATCCGGCCCCCGACTCGTTGTATCCCATGCCGTAGACTTCTACGTGCTTCGGGTCGAAACCTTCTTCGTCTCCGCGCACCCCGTTTTTGTCAATACTCATGTGGGCGATGAACTTTTCGAAGGTACCCCCATCCTTGGGATTCCAGCTGAGCTTCCACAGGTCTTCCGGGGTGTAGCCGGCCTGCTTCAGGTAGGTCTTGTTGTAGAACATGGCTTCGGTATCCCAGTCCTTCGGCAGCCCGTAAAGGCCCTTGCCTTCCTTGCCTTGGAACAGCCCTGCCAGCCCGTCCTGGTATGCCGACATGTCTACGTGGTCGCGTTTGGCATATTTGGAAATATCCAGTATTTGCCCTAGTTGCTGGTACTTTGGCATCTGCTGGGTGTGGTTGATGAAGACGTCTGGGGCCGTCTCGGCCACCATGGACGCGGTGATCTGCGTCCAGTAGTCGTCCCACCCGTACTGGTTGATGCGCACGTCGATGTGGGGGTTCTCTTTTTCGAAAGCCTTCTCGCAGGCGGTGTACCCGGGTAGCTGGGCGCTGTCCCACAACCAGTAGTTGATGGTGGTCTTGCCTGCTTCTCCGAGCTCGCCGGTGCCGCACCCTGCCAGTAACAGGGCGCTTATAGATCCAAGAGCGAGGGCGAGCATCCCTTTGCGTTTGTTTCTCACTTTTCCGCTCCTTCTACTTCAGGCCAGAGAAGCCGATGGAATTGACGATTCGCTTGCCCAGGATGGTAAAGAGGATCATGATGGGCACGGCTGCCAGCAGGGTGGCTGCCATGAGCGCGGACCAGTCGGGTGCTCCTTGCGGGGTTTGCGACCGGAAGATGCCGAGCGCCACGGTTAGTACGCGCACCTTTTCGTTTTGGCCAACTAGCAGTGGCCACAGGTAGTCGTTCCACTGGGTGATGAAAGTCAGCACGAACAGGGTGGTTATGGGTGCCTTTGCCATGGGGATGATGACTCGGAAGAAGGTGCCGATGCGCGAGGCCCCGTCTAGGAGGGCGGCCTCTTCAATTTCGCGCGGAATTCCAAGGAAGAATTGGCGCAGGAAGAAGATGGCGAAGGGGGTCATCAGCAGGGTGGGCAGCACGATCCCGGCGTAGGTGTTCAGCAGCCCCAGTTCCTTGATGAGGACGAAGTTGGGGATTGCCGTGAAGATTGACGGGATCATGAGCGCGGATAGGAAGAAGGTGAACACGATGTTTCGGCCCGGCCACTTCAGCCTTGAGAAGGCGTAGGCGGCCATTGCCGAGAAGAGTGTTTGCCCAACTGCCACGACGGTGGAGACCACGGCGGAGTTGCGCATGTAGATCCAGAAGTTGATTTGGGCGCCGGCGCCGCCTTGTGCCAGGTTTTCGTCTAGCGAGGTTAGGCCCAGTACTCGGCGGTAGGCGTCCAGAGTGGGGTTGTCTGGGATCAGGTTGTTTAGCGATCCGGTGATCTCGGAGTTTGGGGTCAGCGAGGTGCGTAGCATCCACAGGAACGGCAGGATGGTGATTGCCAGGATGATGATCAGGAATGCCCAGGCTAGGTAGTGGCCGATGCCGCGGCGAACCTTTGTGCCCTTGTTTTTCTTTGCGCCAATGCGTGCGGGCGCTGTTGCGGTTGTCATTTTTGCCCTCACAGTTCGTCGGATTCGCTGGCTCGCATGAGCTTCATCTGGATGAGTGCCACGGCTAGTAGCAGCACAAATAGGGCTACCGCTAGGGCGGATGCGTATCCGAAGTCCAGCTGTCCGAATGCTAGGTCGTAGATGTAGAAGTACAGCACGCGCGTGGCATTGACCGGCCCGCCCTTGGTGGTGACCGAGATGGTGTCGAAGATCTGGAAGGAGCCAATCATGGTCACCACTAGCACCATGGCCATGACCGGGCGCAGCAGTGGCAGGGTGATCGAGAAGAATTTGCGGGTCTCGCTAGCCCCGTCCAGAGAGGCGGCTTCGTAGACTTGCGGGTTTATGGTTTGTAGACCCGCGAACACTAGCAGGGCGGTGTATCCCATGTGGCGCCACACGTTGATGGCGGCGACAGTGGGGATGGCCCATTTTTCGTCGCCGAAGAAGGCGACCGGGTCTATGCCTACCCATTGCAGCAGCGAGTTCACAATGCCGATGTTGAAATCCATCATGAAATACCACAGCAGGGCCACGATCACGTTCGCTACGAAGTAGGGCAGCAGCGCCATGCCGCGAATTACCGTGGACTTGGTCAGCTTGTGCAGCAGTACGGCCAATAGCACGGCAATGATCGTCTGGAACCCGATATTCAAGATCACGTAGTAGAAGGTGACCCAGAGGGCGTTCCAGAACAGTGGGTCAGAGAACATGCGGGCGTAGTTGGCGGTACCCACGAACTTTGGGGGAGTCAGCACGTGGTATTCGGTGAACGACCAGTACAGTCCTCGAATGGCTGGGACCAGGTAGAAGGCGATCAGGCCTATAGAGGCCGGCCCCAGGAACAGGAGGACGGTGCCCCACAGCCCTTTGTTTGATTTGCGTCGCAATTTGGCGGGCGCTTTGGTTGATGACATGGCTTGCTTCCTAGTTCTTCTTTGAAACTTGCAAAAGCAGCGCGGATTCGGGAATCAGCGTTGGGATGGGAAGGCCGACTTGGCATAGCACGGCTCCCGGAATGGTTACGGCTTCGCCCTCGGAAGGCCACCATGCGGGGGCGCTCCGAAGATCGAACACGGTTTGGGTGGGTCCTAGCAGGCGAACTTCGTATTCGCCCTCGGGGGCAAGTCCCGGCAAGGTGAGGGGCGCAAAGGGCGCGCTTGCCGAGGTCGAAGTACAGCTCAGCTCGAAGATGCCCTGTCCGTCCTTCACCACTCCGCGGCAGCTCAGTGCCGCATCGGGGTAGTCTGCGCGCACGGTTTTGCCGGAGTGCAGCAGCTCCCGATGTTCCTTGTACACCTTGATCCAGGCGGCTAGCCGCTCCTTCTCTTCTGGCGTGGCCTTACGCAGGTCCCATTCGATGCCCATGTGCTGGAAGAGGGCGGTAATCGCGCGGTAGTCGATCGAGTGTGCCCGCCCAGTAGTGTGCGAGGTGGTGGAGGCTACGTGCGATCCGATTACCTCGGGCGGCAACAGTAATAGTTCACCCCTGTGAATGCCCTGCCGCTCCAGCGGATCAATGCAGTCCGACCCCCATACGCGCTGGCAGTGCGCCATGATGCCCAGGTCGATTCGCCCGCCCCCGGAAGAACAGGACTCGATCTCTAGGTGCGGGAACTGCGCGCGCAGCTTATCTAGCAGGGCATACAGGGCGAGGGCGTGATCGCGGTAGGCAGGCCGACCGGTAAGGCGGGAGCCGCCCTCTAGAATGTCGCGGTTGTAATCCCACTTGATGTACGAAATTTGGTATTCGCTAAGCAGGCTCGCAATGGCGTTGTAAAGGTAGTCGAAGCATTCTTTAATGCCCAGATTCAGCACCTGCTGGTGGCGTCCTTCCATGGGGGAGCGCTCGCGGGTGGGGGCCAGGATCCACTCGGGGTGGGCGCGGGCCAGGTCAGAGTCGGGGTTTACCATTTCGGGTTCGAACCACAGGCCAAATTGCATGCCTTTGCTGGTGACGGCATCGACGATGGGGGAAAGCCCCTGCGGCCAGGCTTCGTCGCTGACGTGCCAATCGCCCAGGCCTTTAGTGTCGTCGCGCCGGGAGCCGAACCATCCGTCGTCCAGGACAAATCGCTCCACGCCGATGGCTGCCGCTTCGTCTACCAGGTCTAGGAGGGGCTGCAAGGTGTGGTCAAAGTAGACTGCTTCCCACGCGTTCAGGGTGACGGGCCGGGGGGTGTCGGGGTGTGCCGGGAGGGCGCGCACGTAGCCGTGGTAGCGGGCGGCGGCGTCGTTGAGGCCTGCTCCCCAGGAGGCCAGCATGGTGGGGCTGGTGTAGCTTTCGCCGCTTTGCAGTACTACTTCGCCGGGGTACAAGTATTCGCCGCCGGCCAGATACGTGATCCCCGAATTCGTCTTTTCTGCCCACGTTTGGGTTGAGCCGGAGTAGGCCACGTGGAGAAGGTGGGCACTTCCATCAGTCCAGGTAGGACCCGGAGTGCAGGTGCCGTGCAGGGTGGAGCCTGCAAAGTCGCGACTGACCATGTTCTGCCTGGTGTGGGTACCGATGGTGAACTCGTGGGTTTGCAGGTTGCGTTCGCGCAGGTGCCGGGATGCCAGGTCCAGGACGCGACTCTCGCGTGCCGGGGTAGGTAGAGCCAGGGCCAGGCGGGTTAGTTCGTACGGATCCTGTCCAGTGTTGGTCAGGGTGGCGTTGGCCTGTACGAGACCAGATGGGGTTACTTGTAGATGTAGGCGCAGTTCGAGGCCGGCGTCGGCGGCCTCGTAGGACAGCTCTGCACTGGCGTCTTCCACCTTTGTGGCGGTCAGCGAGAACTGGGGGGCGAAGTCTTTGCCCTGCCTGGACCCGATTAGCCCAAGTGTCCCTAACCAGCCATTCGATTGTTGCGGAATCAAATTAAGTGTGGCTGGTAAGTCGGTGGCGCTAGGGGCCAGGCCGGGGGTGAAAAACTTTGCGGCAAGGGGGGTGGAGTCAGATGCGACTGGTAGCTGCTTGCCCCAATAAATTGGAGTAGCCGTGTGAACAGGTGTTACATCTAAAACTAATGAGGTTCCACCCCGGGATAGGGTGATGATATGCGGCTGCGCCATGAGGTACCTTTCGACTCTGAAAAGTGATACTTCGACTCTACTTTGTTTTGCGGTAAAATAAAAGCCAATGCGGGATAAACCTAGTCAGCATGAGGGGAATGGGGGACGACGATGGGGTCAACTGCCCTGCAGCTCGCATACGAGATTGTGCGTTCAGCGCCGGTGGGTAGGCGCAGTCTTGCCGCCACGCTGGAATTGTCGCCGGCGTCAGCCACCAGGCTGGTGAAGGAACTTCTTGGAGCCGGAATAGTAGAAGAGGGCGAAGAAACCCAGCCCACGCTGGGGCGGCCGGTGGTTGCTGTACAGCCATCTTCAAAATTGTTGCTGGCCGGCATTACGTTCCACACCAGTGGTGCCACTGCCGTGCTCATGGACGCGCGCGGACAGGTGCGTGAATCGTTAGAGGCTGAACTGTCAGACCATTCGGTTGCGGCAGTGGCAGCCCTAGGCAAAGAGCTGTTGCGCGAATTGGCTGCGGAGGCCGATCGCCCGATAACCGCTACAGGAGTTTCTCTAGGCGGAGCAATAAGCCCTGCCGGGTACGTGACGCGGGCACCGTTTTATGGATGGCGGCAGGTGGATCTTGGTGCGCAGTGGGGGCGGAAGAAACCTACGGTATTTGTGAACGACGCGGATGCTTTCGCCCTCGGAGAGCTCTGGTACGGAGTGGGGCGGCAGTATTCCGACTTTGCCATAGTGACCACCGGAATGGGGGTCGGTCACGCGGTGGTAAGGGAGCGGAAACTCCTTGACAGCCCGTATTCCGGGATCGGACTTATTGGACATGTGCCGGTTGCCGGCCCCGAGGTGGTGTGCAAACTAGGCCATCGTGGATGTGCCAGCGCCGTCTTGTCGATGCCCGCCCTCGCGCATGACATGCACGCGGTTGGGGTACCCGTCGCAGACATTGCAGACGCCGACCAATTTGCTTCCAGTTTGCGGCAAATAGTGCAAGAGGGCGACCCTGCTGGGATAGCCGTGCTTGAAAACTACGCGCAAGCTCTGTGCCGCACCATCGTTATAGTTGGCAACGTGTCGATGGTCTCCCAGGTAGTAGTGGGAGGCGAACTGGCCCAACTGGCAGGGTGGCAGGAACTGGCCGTGAAAGAAAAGCTGGCCCAAATGCACGATCCGGATGAACCTGGCCTGACTCTGCACGTGCGCGATGGGGCCTTCGTTGATTGGGCTAGGGGCGCTGCAGCCGTAGCCTTCCGCACCTGGATTCGGCATCGCCTGGAAAAGTAAAGGCGGCTATCCCGAGGGCGAACCCTAGTTACAGATCCTTCGGCGGCTTGTAGGTGAACTCCTTGTCCGCATCGGTAATGTGGCGCAAAATTTTGGCAGGGACACCGCCCACTACCACCCTGGCAGGCACGTTCGCCGTAACCACCGAACCGGCAGCAACCACTGCGCCCTGGCCAATGGTTACGCCCGGCAGCACTGTCACGTTAGCGCCAAGCCACACCTTGTCCTCAAGAGTGATCTTGCTGGAAAACTGGGCGTAAGTAGCCCGCAATTCCGGGTCGATCGGGTGGCCCGCCGTAGACAACGTGCAGTTCGGACCAATCAGCACCTGGTTGCCAATTTGAATCTCACTATCATCCACCAGGGTCGTCCCAAAATTCATGTACACGTCATTGCCCACGCTGGTGTTAGAACCATAAGCCACATGCAATGGCGGTTCTACGCACACGTCCTTACCCACATGCGCGAACAACCGCTGCAGCAACCGAGTCCTGCCAGCACTATCCCTGGCCGAAGTGCGGTTGTACTTGTCAGCCAACTCCTTGCCGTGAATGCGCTCCTCTTCAAGCACCTCCAAACCTGGACCAAAATCAAGGTAGAGCTCATTTTCGCGCATGCGTCGACGCACTTCGCGCTCCCGGGGATCCATATTGTCTCCATGCCAACGAGGGATCAGACCATCCCATGGTATGCGGGCCCAGGCTTCGTGTCTGCGATACGGCAAACATGTACCCCTCAGGTGCCGGCAACTTGCTGTAAAGACGCTGCGACCTCCGCACATTGCCTGCGGAGGTCGCTACCGGTTGCCGTAGTCCGCAACGCTAAAGGCTATTTCTGCACTTTGATGAAGACGGGGTCTTCATCGTAGGAAGGCCGCATGGTTATTACGCCCTTGGCGCCCTTGGGCACCTCAATAACCTCATTGAATGTTGCAGTACCGCCCTCGTAGAGCTCTCCGGAGCCGTTTCTCGTGGAGTCGTACACAATGACGTGGCTAGTGCGGTTGTAGCTCTTCCCGTCCTCGGCAACGAAAGTCACTCGCAGCAGGCTGGGTATACCGGCCTCATCGGGGTGCTGCGGGTCAGCTGATCCCTTATATTTCGCGGTGACATTCGCAATGGCGTATTCGTTACCGTCTGCTGGTGGCTCGTTGAATCTGTTCGCAGCGAGGACTTCTTTATCTGCGTTTCGCTTGAAGGAATTTATCTTGATAACCCACTCTGTGGTTTCGACGTCCTGGCCAAGCTTGTACGGGTTGGCCCTAGTGCCCACGCTCTTAGAAGCCGATTTCTTGTCCTGGTCAGCATCGTCCTTACCGTCCTCTTTCGAGGGCACAGCATCGTCAGAAGAATCCTCGTCAGCTTTTTGGGAGGGATCGGCTTTTTCAGAGTAATGCGTGTCATTGTGAGGGCGGTAAGAGATCGACGCCAAGCCCGCGTCCATCAGTGCCTTCCCGGTTGTGAATATGGCGGTAAGACCAAGAATGCCCGTTAGGACAAGAGCGCCAATGACGGTCTTGCGTTCCTTATTCTTCACGATGAATCCGGCGACCACCAGGGCCAACGCGATCAGGATGCAGAGCCAGGCAGCGATAATAGTGGGCTTGAAGAATGCCAGGATGATACCGATTACGGCAACTGCGATGCCGGCGATGCCGACATAGTTTAGGTCTTTCTTACCAGTCTGAGTTGTGCCTTGTCTCTGGTACGGGTTGTAGTTGGCGCCCGTGTAAGGCCCCATTCCGCCCTGCGAACCTTGGGGACCCTGTTGCTGCTGGCCCTGGTTGCCCTGCGTAAACTGCTGGTTATGGTCCGGCTGCGGCCGGCTATTGTGAGGCTGACTTACCGGAGCTTGGAATGCGGGGGAAGTCTGGTCAGCGGATGCGCCGCTTCGCGACCAGGGAGTATTGCCTTCGGGCCTGCCCGACTGGGGCTGGGAATTTGCCTGACTGGGCCTGCGGCTTGCCCGGCTTAGTTTCAGGTTTTTCTGGTTGGGATCCTGCCGCACCAGGATTTGTGCGCGCGGATCTATCCTGGTCCTTATTCGGACCAGAGGGTGGTGTAAATGGGCTCGACATTGGCCTGTACTTTCTTCTCTGACTTAAACATTTTGGGGTGTATTAATTCGTAACTTACTGTGAGGTGGGTAACGTCACAACAAATAAGGAACCTGTAGGATTCGGAACGATTGTGCAGGTGGGCTATGGGTGTGCCCTAAAAGCTGCCGTCATCTTCCTGGTCCTCGTCTCCGCCCTCGTCGTATTCCTTGACGCCATCGTCCGATCCTTCGGTGTACTCCTTGATGTGAGTCTTGCCGTTGGGGTAGTGGGTGTATTCCTTGTGTGTGCCGTTGATGTCCCGGGTGTAGGTCCAGTTCATCTTGTCGGGGTCGATCATCTTGAATGCCATGATAGAGGTCATCGTGATCGTGATTATTATCAGCAAGAGTGTTGCAACTGCGGCGCCGATCGCGGTCTTCCGTTCCTTGCCCTTGACGATGAATCCGGCAACGGTCAAGATCAACGCTGCAAGGATGCACGACCAGGCGATGATCAGGGTGGGCTTGAAGAATGCCAGGATTATGCCGATTACCGCCACCGCGATGCCGACGATGCTAGTGGTGTTGCGTTCTTTCTTTCCTTCTGGCTGCCGATTTTGCTGGCCAGGGTAGGTTGGCCCTCCTTGCCGCGGGGCTTGGTAGTAGCCCGATTGTGGCTGCCCGTATCCCTGGGGTGAGCTCTGGTAGTAGCCCTGCTCCTGGTTGGAGTATCCCTGCTGGCCATACCCTTGGGGCGCGTTTTGCTGATAGTGCTGGCCCTGTTGGTACTGCTGGCCGTAGTTCTGGGGCGGGTTTTGCTGGTAGCCCTGCCCTTGGGTGCCGGGATTTTGGAAGGGGTTGGAACCCTGCTGCTGGTTGCCAGTGCCGCCGCTATTGTTATTGTCCGCATTGGGGTCTGATGGGGACTGGAATGGGCTAGACATTTGCTTGTCTTCCTTCTGCAAAATAATTATTTAGACATGTATCACCTAAAATGTACTGTGAAATAGGTAACGCTACAACAGATAAGGGGCCTGTCGGCCTGGCGTGTTAGCCATGGTGTACCTGCACGCCATCTAGGTAGGTAGCCACGATCTTTACCTCGGCAAGCTCTTTCGCGGGTAGCTGCAGCGGATCTGCGGCGAAGACCGTCAGGTCGGCCAACGCCCCCGGTTCTATAACCCCGCCACTCGCGCCAGAAGAGGCCGCCACTTCACGCGTGTAGCACTGTAACGCCTGCAAGTTGGTGAGCGCCTGATCTGGGCTGATCGGCCTGCTATTCGGGTCCTTGGTGTGTTGGCGCGAGATGGCATCCGCCATGATCTCGCGGGGATCGGAACCCGCAATGGGCCAGTCTGAACCGAGCGCTAAATGGTCGGCGGCCTCGTAGACGTCCTTTAGTCGGAACGCCAGTTTCGCCCTCTGCGGGCCTAGCCTGCGCGACCACGCGTCGGCCCCATCTGGATCTAGGAAGTGGGTGCAATGGGTGGGCTGCATGGACGCGGAAATGCCGGACTCAGCAAGGGCGCGCACGCCCTCGTCGGTAATTTCTTCAATATGCTCGATTCGGTGGACGACCTTAGTCCGCCCCAAGGAACGGATCGCGTCGATGACGAACTCGATGCCGCGATCGCCAACGGCATGGGTCGAGGTCGGCACCCCGGCCGCGTCGAAAGTGCGCAGTACCTGCACGTAATCGTGCGGGTTGGCCCAAGAGGAGCTGGTGCATTCCCCTTTCGTATCGGGCTCAGCTAGCCAGCCGGAGCCATTGTCGATGGTGCCGTCGATCATCATCTTGGCTCCGCGCACCTGATAACGCCGGCCCGCCTTGCCTTGTAGATCGAGCACTTGCTGGACTCGCTCGGCAGGGTGCCCCGCTAAAATCCAGGGGGCGATACGCAAGCGGATCGGTAAGTCCGCCTGAGCTTCGATAGCCTCTAGCACGTCTAGGGACTCCGGGTCGTCGAAATCCAACATTTCGCCGCCCGTAAGGCCGCTCGCCGCCATCTGCTGGAAAGTTTCCAAAGTGTCCTGCACCTTCTGCTGCAAGGTAAGTGGCGGGGCCGCTTCCTTTAGACGGTCGATGGCGGACGCCTCCCGTAAGAATCCGGTTGGTTTTCCATCCTGATCCACAATGATCTGTCCCGGCCCAGCCAGCTCTTCAGCGCCGCGAATATTTGCCGCCTCTAACGCCTTGGCGTTGGCCACGGCCGCGTGCCCATCGAAGAGCATCACGAACACGGGGTTGTCTGGGAAGGCATCAGTGATAGCGGCACCCGAGGGTGCGCCCTCGCCAAAAGTGGACTGCTCAAGCCCCCAGGCGAACACCCATTCGCCCTCCGCTACCTCGCCTGCCGCTTCCCGGAGGAGGCTGGCAGCTTCGGCGCTATCCTTCGCTTTCCCCAGGTAGGTGCCGCGCGCGATGTGCTGACCCCAGATGGGGTGAATGTGCGCGTCCGTGAGGCCGGGAGTGATGGTGGCATCCGGGTAATCGACGCGGTGGTCAGCCTGCCAGGAATCGGCCTCGGCAAGCGAGCCCACCTTTTCGATGCACCCGGCAGTAATCCCTAACGCCTGGGGTGTATCCGGAGCATCCGACATGGTGTGAATGGTGTTTGCGGTGATGATTAGGTCCATTGTTTTCCCGTTCCGTTAGGCGATTACGCGTCGATGTTTAGGGGTGGGGGAGTCTTGGTGAATCCCCGGGTTTGGAAGGTCAAAATGCCCAGGCCAAAGACGACCCAGATGGCCCCGACCAGGTAGCTGAACCATTCCAGAGAGCTCCACAGGTAGGCGATAAAAGCGAAGCCTGCCAGTGGGGCCAAAAGAAAAGAGAAGAGGGCGCGCAGGCCCCGCTTTTTCTGGTCGATCCAGAAGTATTTGAAGGCGGCCAGATTCACGGCCGCGAAAGCCACCAGGGCGCCAAAGTTGATCATGTAAACCGACTGGTCAAGCGTCAACACGAGGGCGAGTAGGGACAGGGCGGACACTAGCAGCGCCGCCACGTAAGGGGTCTTGAAGCGGGGGTGCAGGCGGGACAGGAATGAGGGCAGAACGCCGTCGCGACCCATTGTGTATATTACGCGGGATACAGACATCTGCGCGGCGGTTCCGCACAGGGTGGTGCCGAAAACGTAGATGGCCAGGAAGACAGTTGCCAGGATTGGCCCGCCGATCTTTTGCATCATTTCGGTTCCTGCCGCATCCAGGTTCGTTAGCTCCCGCCAGTTCGGGTACAGCTGCGAGCCGGCCCACGCGACTGTGAAGAACAAGATCCCGATGATCAGTGTAGAGAGCATGATGGCGCGCGGGATGTTTTGGCGCGGCTTCTTTGTTTCTTCGGCCAGGTTGGATACCCCGTCAAAGCCTAGGAAGGCGAAAGAGAGGACTGCGGCAGCGGCCATTACGGTTCCCAGGGAGCCGGCCTCGGGCGTGATCGGAGCGATGAGCGATTCGGCGCTCAGATGCTGCGCGTGGGTAAAAGCTAGGACGGCGAAGACGACCACGATGGCGGTGCCGGCGACGGCAAGCGCAATATTTAGTTTTCCCACCCAGGTGACCCCCACGATGGACAAGATGCTGACCAGGATGATTGACGCCAGGGTGAAGATCCACGGCGGGATCGAAGTGAATAGGGTGTTCAGGTACAGCCCGGTCAGCAGGAAATTGACCATGGGCAAGAAGATATATCCGAGCAGCATGGTCCACCCGATGAAGAAGCCCACGTACGGGCCGAATGACAGGCGCGAATACATGTATGCGGAACCGGATTTGGGAACGGCCCAGGCCATGCGTGCGTAAGAGTGAGCGGTCAGCAACATTGCTGTCAAAGCGATTATGTAGGCGGCGGGTAGGTGGCCGTCGCTAAGTTTTACCCCTGTGCCGTAGATCGTGAATACTGCCAGCAGCCCCATTGATGCCAGCCCGTAGGCGATCACAGAAGGAAGGCCGAGCACCCGATTCATTGCCTGTGCTTCGGCCGCTACGGTTCTAGTTTGGCGTTCTGGTCCTCCACGTATTTCCATACGTACCCCCTTGTACGTTGTTGTGATCCGCAACATAACACAGGGGTGGGACTTAAGTCTCTATTTATTTCATTATTTGGGAAACTGTTTACTTTTTATTGGTGAGGGCGTGGGGTTGCCTTCTGCATATAAAAACCGCTCGGATGCTTTGCAAAGGGGGCAAAGTTAGACTCGAGGAGTGAAAAACTCGATCATTTTTACCGTCGGATTCTTTGCGCTCGACTTCGTACTGTACTGGGTGGTCATGTCGATTGCCATGGGGCAGGGCATGTTCGCCTTGAAAGCTAGAGTGCTGATTGCGGCACTCATGGCAGCCACCGCAACTACCGCGGTCTGCGTGTGGAAGTTTGCCAAGGGCAACGATCTGCCCCGCGGGCCGCAAGAGAAGCAATCCCAAAGCCCCTACGAGGAACACCGCTAGCCGGAAAAGCCGCCTGCCAGGGCGGGCGGAAACCCGCCTGGGCGGAGCGGCCGCCCTCGGCCTATTCGAAGGGCGTGGCTATGGCCGTGAAATCAACGCGCGAACCCAGAGTGCGGTGCGAGAACCAGGTAAGTGCGCCAGCCAGCGGAATGCCGAGGGCGGCGGCTCCCACTAACACTGCCAACGCGGGCCCCGAAGAAGCGGCCTGATTGACCGTCAGATCGTAAGCCTTGTTCACGGTGGAGGGCATCAGCACCGGGTAGGCGGCAACGTACACCCACGCCGTGACCAGGGCGAGCGGTGCCGTAGCAAGGGAAACGTGCAGGGCCAGGATGCGCCCTCGGAAGACGAACTGCAACGCCAACGCCCCACCTAGAAGAACGATGAGCACCCACCCAAAGGCGGAGCGGCCGTAGGCAAGCTGGCCCCACACCGCCCAGGCGAGCAGGGGGAGGCCGGCGAAGGGAGCAAGCAGGCTGCGCAGGGTGAAGGCGCGCTCTTGCGGTTCGCATTCAAACGTGATGCGCTGCAATGCCCACACCGCGCCCACATACGCCAGGTACACCACGAGGGCGACGGCTCCCAGCAGCGAGAATAGGTTTATCGCAGCCCAGGGCGAGCCGGTGACCGAGTGGACGTAAGCGACCAAATCCGGGTTTGCGGGGCCGTTCGGATCGACCATGGAAGGGTCGGCGATGGCACCGGCGCGCGGGTTGATGACCTCCACCGGAAGGCCGCGCAACTGGGAGGCAAAAATGATTGCGAAGCAGAAAACGATCACCAGCGAGCAGGCGGTGTGAACCCAATCCAGTAGGGAGCCGATCCGCGCCGATACCTGGCCTCGCCACTCGATGGTGACCACGCGCAGTACCAGGGCGAAAATCAGCAGCAAAAAGTAGGTTTGCAGGCCCGACAGCAGCGAGGAATACCATTCGGGAAACGCGGCAAACAGAGCTGAGACGAAGCTGATCAGCCAGACCTCGTGGCCACCCCAGTGCGGTGAAATAGTGCGTACAAGCAGGGCGCGTTCGTCCCCGTTCTTGCCCAGCAGGCCGAGCACTATGCCCGTACCCAAATCCAGGCCAACCAACGCCAGGGTGGTGGCCATTAGGGCGCAAGCCAGGAAATACCAGATGAACTGCAAGGTGGTGATCATTCGAAGGACAACTCCCTAGCTTGGCTCTGACGCTTTCTGGGCTTGGGCAGTCCGGCTCGCACCTTCCTGGCCACGAGCACACCCCACACCAGGGCAAGCACCAAGTACAGCAGGGTCGAAAGGATAAGGGAGATTAGTAGCTGGGTGCCCGATACTCCCACCTGCGACAGGCCCTGGTTGGTGAGCAGGTAAAGGTCTGTCTTGCCACCCTCGAAGTTGGGGTGAACGATCCACGGTTGGCGGCCCACTTCGGTGTACACCCAGCCTGCGACCGCGGCCAGCGACGGCAGCGGCAAGAGGACGAGTCCCCACCAGCGTCCCCGTCTCGGCACTCGGCCACCACGGGTGGCAATCAGGGCGCCCACCGCCAGGGCAGGCACCAGCAGCTGCAAAAGCACCATGATGCGGAACGACCAGAAGGTCAGCATGAAAGGCGGATGATAGGACTCGGTGCGGCCACGTTCCGCCCCCGCCTTGCTGAAGTAGTCCTGGTAGGATTTTTCAACCTCGGACACCGCCAGGACTTTACCGTCAAAACTGCCGGTGGCCAGGAACGAAAGACCTCCCGGAATGGAACCGTAGGTCTTGATGTTGCTGCAATCAGAGCCGAAGGCGAACAGCGCTAAGGGGGCGCCGCCCTCGACGGGCTTGCAGTAGGCTTCACCGGCGGCTAGCTTCATGGGTTGCTCGGTGGCCATCTGGATGCCCTGCAGGTGGCCCGTAAGAAGGGTCAGTACCGAGGAGGCAATGATCGCCCAAGAAGCGAATCGCACTAGGGGGCGCCAGGTTTTTGACGCGCTAGCTGCGGCCTGAGTGCGAGCATCCTGCTCGGGGGAGGGATGGTCGCCTGCGTGCGTGGCGCGGGCGTTGCTGAGGCGGCGGGCCTTGATCATCCACCACCAGGAGATGCCGCCAATGAGGGCGGCCGCAACGATCCAGGAGGAAACGCACACGTGCAAGATGGCGGTCCACAGGGTCCAGTTCGTGATGATCGCGAAGAATCCCGCCCAGCCGTGCAACGCCGCGCGGCCGGTGGTGGCGTCAAAGACGGCTCCGACGGGGTGCTGCATCCAGGAGTTCGCGCCAATAATGAAGCAGGCGGAAAGGTGGGCGGCGATGGTGACGCCCCAGATCGTGGCCGTGTGGAGACGGGGAGAGAGGGCGCCGTAGCCGAAGATCCACAGGCCTAAAAGGACGGACTCGGCGAAGAATGCGAAGAGGGATTCCAGCGCGAGCGGGGTTCCAAAGACGTCGCCGACGAAGCGGGAATACTCTGACCAGTTCATGCCGAATTGGAACTCTTGGACCAGGCCGGTAGCAACGCCCACCGCGAAGGTGACGAAGAAGATCGGGCCAAAAAAGCGCACGGCAGACCACCAGTAGCGTTGCTTAGTGCGCAGCCACATTGTTTGGGCAATAGCCAGGAAGAGCGACAGCCCGATCGAAATAGGCACGATCACGTAGTGGTAGATGGTGGTGATCGTGAACTGCCACCGCGCCAACGTCAGCGGGTCCAAGCCGCCCTTGTCGGGGGCAATGCTGTCCCCCGCGCTTTGCAGCAGCCCCTGCGGTATGGCGACACCCTGCGCTAACAGGTCAAATACCATTATTACTGGCCTTTCTTGGCGTCGGGGTTTACCCAGCCGTTAGGCTTGCACCCATTCAGTTCGTAGGTCTGTGACTGCATCACGTTCGCTACCTCGCCCGGCTTCTTACAATCGACCTGCTTCTTCCCGGTAGCTAGGCCGACGAAGTAGTTCAGCAGGTAGGCGCGGTATTCGTCCTGGCCGCCGCCGGCCTTATCCCAGACTTCGGCGGAATTGAACCAGCGATCCGAATTCAGCAGCACCGTATTGCCAACCAGGCACGAGGCGAAACCGTCATCAACAGTGCCAGCGCACTCCTTCTTAATGGTGTTGGGGCTGACCAGACGCAACGACACCTGCGGTTGGTAGTCAGTGCGCGCAAAGCGCATGCCCTGTGCGGGCCAGGAGCGGTTGTCGTTCAACGTCGAGTGCACCGAGTTGGCAAAGACATTCGGGTCTATGGGCATGCCTTGCTCGTAGGACAGGTCGTAGGCAATTTGCTGGCCGTCGCCCTCGGGAGCCGCCTTCTGGCCGGGAATAGCGATCATTCGCCCAGTCGCTGCGGGCGGGGTGTAGGTGCCCTTCAGCCCGGAAGGCACCTCAGTGGTGCGCACAGTTGGGATCGGGGTGGGCTCAGTCGAGGGCGAGGACGAGGGCGTTTCCGAAGCGGAAGCCGACGTGGTCTTATCCGAAGGCAGCACCTGCGCCTCCGTGTTCGGCTTCGCCAACTTGAAGAACCCGAAGACCGCGCCCGCGATCAGTGCGAGTAGACAAACAACGATTGAAGCGCCCAGCCACCAGCGGGATTCTTGCCGCTTCAATTCTGCAGACGAGCCAGCATCGTCAGCCGCCGTTTCGGCCGGTTTTTCAACTGGCGTGCTGGAAGGAGCCGCAGCAGTTGCTGCCGCGGCGAGTGGTGCGGCCTTCACCGCAGTATCATCCTGATCCTGCTTCGCGGCTGCCGGTGCACTAGCAACTGCCGGGCTAGAGCCGGCTTTGGGGTCCCGCGTAGGGGTGGGGTCGCCCTCGGAAGAAGAAGCGGGGCTGGAATTAGAACGCTTGGTAGAAATAATCGGCGTTGCGCCCGTAATCGGTTTGATGGCGGGCATGTGCGTCAGAGTAGTAGTTGGCGACGTGGCATCGTAGGCGTCGTCATGGTCGCGCATTGATAGGCGAGGATTGCGAATGCGGGCCTTCTGCGCAGGAGACAGATCCTTAACCCGCGGGTCGGACGTGCCATACCAGTGAGGGCGAGAAGCCGCCCTGCTGGCCTGGGTGGGTCGCAAAGTGGGGCGCGACAAAGAAGCAGCCCTGGACCGCAAGGATCGGCGCGGCTGTAGCGACTCAGTAGCCTCAGAGTTATCGGCTTGCGCGGCTAGGGGCTCGGAGGCTTTTCGGGAAGTGCCCGGCTGCTGGCCGGCGCGGTGATGCAGGTGCGGGTGCGCAGCCCGCCTCCGCCTAGAGGAACGCGAAGGGAACTCGCGGTGAGCGGACTGCTGCGCGTCATCAGCACGCCCGACACCATCACGGGGTGAATCTTCATTCATTCTTCAAGGCTCCAAGGGACCTACGGGAAATAGTGCAGACGCGGCTGCCAGTCGCCGTCAGAAACCACGCTGCAATCAGCGACAAATGAGCCGCGATCACCAAAATGCTACAACATCGCATGCTAAACCGGGCCGAACCAGTAAAAATGTGATACGCGAATGCGTGTAAAACGTGCTGCGAGTAGTTCGTTTATCCAAATCCAGCCAAAATAGGGCGCGGGGCGTGCGCGGGGCGTGCGCGAGCCTTGGTGTTTTCGTCGAACCTTGGCGATCTACACCATGTTTCGCGGATAACGCCAAGGGTCGCGAATTTCGACCATGTTTCGCGGGCGGTCTGTACCTATTTCGAGGGCGATGCCCGGTACTGGTGCCGCCCCCGGCTCCAAAGCCGATCCAGTGCGGTGGCAAGCATGCGGGTGTAGTGCGGTGACAAATATAAGGCGCGGGGCTAACCGACTGGTCAAGTCCGCGCCTGCCTGCGCAATATCTGGAGCGACCGCTCGCGCAACGCGCCTGCCTATTCTTTGACTGCGCCGGCGGTGGAGTTCATGATCTGCTTTTGGAAGGTGAAGAACAAGATTGCGACCGGGATGGTCATGAGCAGCGCGGCAGACAGTTTCAGCGGGTATTGCGAGCCCTGCGATAGTTGCCCGGAGGCCAGCTGCGCGACCCCTTTGGTAAGGGTCGTCAGTCGCGAATCTTGGGTAGAGACGATGAAGTGATTCAGCTCGTTCCACGATCCTTGGAAGGACAGGATGATGATGGTGACTACGGCGGGCCGCGCCATCGGCATCACGATAGACCAGAAGGTTCGCAGTGTCCCGGCTCCGTCGATGCGGGCTTGCTCCTCAATCGATTTGGGAATTGAGGCGAAGAATCCGGTCATAATGAACACACCTGTCGCGTCTGCCAAAAGAGGCAGGATCATGCCCGCGAAGGAATCGTAGATGCCCAGCTGTTTGATTACCAGGAACTTCGGGATTAGTAGTACGACGCCGGGCACGGACATGACGGCAACCAGGATTGAATACATGAGCGTCCGCCCTCGGAAGGGAATGCGTGCTAGGGCATACCCGGCCATGCAATCAAATAGGACTCTACCTGCAGTTACTAGGAGGGTAACTATGAGGGAGTTGCGGATCCATAACGGAAAATCCGAGTGGACGAAGAGGCGCTCATACGCTGCCGTGGTCCACTGCTGCGGTAGTGCTAGCGGGTTAGCGGCGGCATCAGGCTCGGTCTTGAATGAGGTAAAAATCTGGATCAAGAACGGCGAAATGTACACTAGCGCAAGCGCGATCACTACCAGGTAGAAGGGCAGGTGGCGTGCCTTCAGGCCGGCAAAACCGCCCACCTTTTTAGCGTTTGGCTTGGTAATACCGGTGCTCATTTACTTACCTTCTTTCGCGCTCGTGGCGTTGGCGAGGGCGACTTGCTGCCTCCGCACTTTCCGTTTGCGTGGGCGAACCTCGTCTTTGTCCCGGAGCAGTAATCGCTGTAGCAGGGTGAAGGCTACGATGATGAAGAACAGGATGAACGCGATTGCGGCCCCTTGTCCCCACTGTTGGTTGTTGAACGCGGAGTTAAAGGACAGGTAGGCAGGGGTGAGGGTGGTTTTTGCGGGCCCTCCTTGGGTGCCCGTATAAATTTGGTCGAATACTTGCCAGCACCCGATTAAACCTAGTGTGAGCACGGTGAACACGGTGGGTTTTAGCATCGGCACGGTTATGTACCGGAAGCGTTGGAGGGCTCCGGCGCCGTCCATCATTCCGGCTTCTTCGGTCTCGTTGCCGATGGCCTGTAGCGCGGCAATGAACAGGAGCATGAAGGTGCCCGAGGTGGTGAACACGGCCATCAGAATGAACGCGGTCATTGCCACGGAGGGGCCCGAAAGCCAGTCCCACAAACTTATGCCTAGCAGGTTGTGGTCGGCTAGGGCGCTTACCTTATTTACGCCGAGGCCGGATAGCGCAAGGTGGACGATGCCGCGTGGATCTTGGAACCAGTTTGGCCCGTGTATTCCTAGCCAGCTCAGTACTTTGTTGACTGGGCCGGTGTAGGAGAAAACGAATAGCCACAGTACGGTGATGGCTACCGAGGAGGTCACGGATGGGAAGTAGAAGGCGGTGCGGAAGAAGCTTTTTGCTTTCAAAATTCGCTGGTTCACAAAGACGGCCAGTATTAGCGACACGATGGTTTGTAGCGGCACTACCAGCAGTACGTAGTAGACGTTGTTGCGGAGCGCGGTGCCAAAGTCGCGGGTGGGCAGTCCGCCGTCGGTAAGGATTGAGGCGTAGTTGTTTGCGCCTACGAAGGAAACGTTGCTACTGAAGGGGGAACCGCGTCCTCCCCAGTCAGAAACGGACACCCATGCTGCCATTAGTACTGGGACGAATAAGAACAATCCCAGAATCAAAATGACGGGGCTCAAGAATAGCCAGCCGGCCAGATTTTGGCCCGTCGTGCGGCTGGAGTGCTTCGTTGCCATCATTGCCTCTCTAAGCCTGGTGTAGGGGTGGGGGCTCCGGCGCCCCCACCCGCAGCGTTACTTCAGGACTGCTGCCATGTCCTTTTGGGTCTGTTCGAGTGTTGTTTCAATGTCGAAGTTGGGTAACTGTTCCAGCTTGGAGTTCAGCTCGTCCAACACGTCGGTGGCTCCCTTGGCGGTGGGGACGTTTTGCGCGTAGTCGGCTCCGTCCAGGAAGGCAGCTAGTGCCGGGTTGTCCTTCTTCCACGCTTCGGCAGCTGACTTCACGGAAGGCATTACTCCGAAGTCTTTCGCGAAGGTGTTTTGTTGTTCTGCCTCGGTCAGGTATTCGGCCAACTTCTTAGCGTCCGCCTTATCCTTCGAATCTGCTGCCAGGCCCCAGCAGTTGGTGAACTGAAGGGTGGCCTTACCGGCCGGGCCGGCAGGTAGTTCGACTACCTTGTATTTCAGATCCGGGTAATCGTTCTTGAGGGCGCCCTCGACCCAGTTTCCTTCAACTACCATGGCTGCCTGCCCCTTGCCGAAGGCTTCGCCGCCCCAACCAGAGCCGAGCTGGTTAGATAGTTTCAAAGAACCCTCTTTGGCCAGGTCAGACAGGTATTGTAAGGCCTTCTTATTGCCTTGTGCGGAAGCGATTGCCTTGCCGTCCTTTTCGAGGCCGCCACCCGCCTGGGCCAGGAAGGCACCCATGCGCTGAAACTCTGGGCTCATAGTGAGGCCGGGCCGGTCGCCCTTGGTTAGTTTGGCGGCAACAGTCTTTAGCTGGTCCCAATCCTTCGGGTAGTCAGCGTCGGTCAGACCGGCTTTCTCCCATTCGGCAGTATTGATAATTAGTGCCAAAGTCGAAAAATCTTTGGGGGCGCAGTAGAACTTGCCATCGTGGGTGAAAGCGTCGCGCAGGCTGGGGTAGAAGTCGTCTTTGTTCTTCAAATCGTCGCCGTAGGCTTGCAGGTACCCGGATTCGGCGTAGCCCTGGAACTGGTCAGCGCTGGTATAAAACAGGTCTGGTGGGTTGCCGCCTGCAAAGCCTTGGGCCAACTGCTGAACTAGGTCGGAGGCGACGTCAACCTTGGTGTCGACCCCATTCTTGTCCGCCCACTTGGCGATGGTGTCTTTGACGGATTTGGCTTCGGCGTCTCCGGAGGCCGCAATTAGAACGGACAGTTTGCCGTCACCTTTGCTGTCGCTGCCGGAGGCGTTATCGTCATCGAAACCGGATCCGCACGCGCTCAGCGTTAGCGCAGAGGTAGCGAGCAGCGCCATAGCTGCCGTGATCTTTTTCTTCCCCATTGCTGTTACCTTTCTATTGAGGTTCTTATGACAGGACTGGCTTTGACCAGTGTTCCTGTAGGTTTTATGTTCTTTTCTAGGGAGCTAAGAGCTAGTTGGAAGCAGGTGCGGGCTATGTCCTCGATGGGCTGACGCACCGAATTCATTTCCATTGCGGCAGCGACGGGGGTGTCGTCGAAGCCGAAGATGTTCCCCCTTGCAAAAGCGCCCGAGGTGACCGCGCCTAGTGCTAGCGAATCTGATGCGCACACGACCGCTGTGGCCCCCGCTTCGGCCAGTTCGAGGGCGGCTCTGCGGCCTGCGTCTGTTGAATCCGGGTAGCGGCGTTGTAAGTCGGGATCAATTAGATCGCCTAACGCCTCCTTGTAGCCTAGGTAGCGGTCATGGCCGACGCCCACTTCTGGGTTCCAGCCGATCCACCCGATGCGGTCGTGGTGGGCGTTTCGGAGGGAGGTGACAGCTGCTGCCGTGCCTGCTTTACCGTCTACGTCTACCCAGGCGTATGGGCTGGCGGGGGCTGCCCAGGGGCGGCCAAAGCTGGCACCTGGAAGGCCCGCAGTAGCGAGTGCTGTGGGGCGCGGGTCGCCCTCGGAAGAGGCACTTAGTATGGCCCCGTCGATCGCGCCGGTCTGGTGCAGATGTTGTAGCTGCGCAATTTCGTCCTCGTCCGAGTTGGCGGCGAATACCACCACAGAGAATCCTGCTGCCTGGGCCGTTGCGACCAGTTCGTGCAGGAAGCGGTCCAGGATGTTGCCGTTGATGCCGTCAAAAGTGGGGTGCAGGCGGTAGCCGAAGGCGCCGGCTCGATTGTTGCGCAGTTGGCGTGCCGCCCGCGAGGGGGCATAACCTTGGCGGTCCAATTCGGCGCGGATGCGCGCAAGAGTGTCGGCCTGCAGGCGTTCGGGGTGGTGGATGGCGTTTGAAATGGTTTGCCTGGACACGTTTAGGTCCATGGCCAGGGAAAGCAGTGTCGGTTTGTGTGCCATTGCCGCCCCTTTCTTGCACTTGATTTGAACGTTCAAATAATGTCTACTAGCATAAATACGATCGTGAATGAAAGTCAACCCCGATGGAGTGAAAATGGCTGGTCAGCCCTTCTTGCACAACCTGGTGCCAACCCTGCGCGTGCCTAATCAGGTGTGGGCCGACACCGCCGGAAACCTTGACGGGGGAGCCCAAGGCATCTACTGCTACGACACGCGCCTGATCTCCCGGCTAAGCCTGAGGCTCACCCTCGAAGGGGAAGAAGTCGCCGTCGAACCTCTGACCCAACTGGACTTAGAAAGTGGGCACACCCGCTTCGTGAACGCGCTGCGAATCGAGGGCGACACCGCTGATCCGAAGATCTTGCTAGTGCGCGACCGCGTCGTCGATATCGAAGGCGTGCGCGAACAGATGGCCGTCCAGAACGCGTCCTCGAAGGCCTTCGTCCTCACCTTGGAGCTGCAGGTTAGTCCCGACTTGAGCTCCATGGAAAAGATCAAGTCCGGCAAACCGGCTAGGGCCGTTTATGCCAAGGGTGGCAAGTGGGATGACGGGAGCGCCTTCGCTACTTGGTGGGCTCCGGAAGCTAAACTCGTCGAGAGCGAGACCTCTTTCACCTGTTGCTGGTGCCTCAACCTGAAGCCCAATTCTGAAGAAGCCTGTGCCTGGTCGCTGCAAATGCGTGACGAATCCGGCCAATTCGCCGCGAGTAGGCATGCGGGAATAACCGCGCAGGCACAGCGTAGGAAGGAACCGCAAGAGGCGGCTGGTCCCCGCGCGGCCCAGGAGAAGGTAGACCTTTGGACGGCGGTGGCTGCCCGAGACTTAGACTCGCTGCTAATGGGTGAGCGCTCCCGCCCCGAAAACTCGTTCTACGCGGCAGGAGCCCCGTGGTTCTTCACCCTGTTTGGCCGCGACTCCATCATCACCGCCTGGCTGCTGCGCCACGAATGCCCGCAGGTCGGACTGGGAACGGTGCGCGCGCTGGCGGCGCGGCAGGGGCAGGCCGATCGCCCGCAGACTGGCGAACAGCCCGGCAAAATCCTGCACGAGGTGAGGCGCGACGGCCTCGAAACCTTTGATGCGGGCGGCCGGATTTCTCTGCCGCCTACCTACTTCGGCACGATCGACGCGACGCCCCTGTGGGTGCGCCTGTTCGTCGCCCTCTGGAGGGGTGGTATGGAGGGCGAATTGAGTCCTCTGCTGCAGCGTCTACAGGCTGCGCTGGAGTGGATATGTACTGATGGGGATGCCGACGGGGACCTGTTTTTGGAATATGTAGACAAGTCTGGGAGAGGGCTGGCCAACCAGGGGTGGAAAGATTCGGGTGATTCGATCCGGTGGGCCGACGGGCAGTTCGCGAAGGCGCCTATCGCTCTGTGCGAGGCGCAGGGGTACGCGTATGCGGCGCTTGTCGAGGGCGGCAAATTGCTAGGAGAACAGGGAGTGGATAGCGAAAAGTACGCTGAGCGTGCTGAGCAAATTCGAGAAAAATTCACCTCCACTTTTTGGGTTGGCCAGGGCGCAGACTCCTACCCGGCCATTGCCCTGGACGCGCACAAGCAAACGGTCACTGGCGCTGCCTCGAACATGGGGCACTTGCTGGGAACTGGGATTTTGCGTGCCGATCAGGCGCGAGCGGTGGCTGAACGACTGTGCCAAGAAGACCTTCTGAGCCCTTACGGAATCCGCACCTTGAGCACAAGCTGCGGCGCATTCCACCCCCTCTCCTACCACTGCGGGAGTGTGTGGGCGCACGACAACGGCATGATTATCGACGGGATGCTGACGGAGGGACTCGACGAGCACGCCCGCACAATCGCCAGTCGGATTTCCCGCGCTGCCGAACGTTTCCAATTCCGCATGCCCGAGCTATTTGGGGTCCTGCCCGGCGGCGGCCCGTTTATCCCGCCAGTGCCGTATCCAGCTTCGTGCCGTCCGCAGGCCTGGGCCGCGGCGACCGCATTCGTTAGCGCCCGAGCCCTGCGAACACGCAATTAAAGACCGCCGCCTCTGCCGCGCCCTCGATCTCGGTGCAATCTTGCCGCTGATCTCTCTCATTATTTGGACTATCCCGAAAATGGGGGCTGTGTGTAGGCGCACATTTCTAGCTTTTGGAAAGTGAAAGTCACTGCCAATCGTGCGTTTGTGTATTAGTTTGCCGCTGTTTGTCTGCCCAAAAAAGGGTGTTGGTTAAGACTGTTCCTGTGAAGCTCCTTAGAGCCCCTGCAATTCTGTATGGAAAGTTTGTTGAAATTTGGCCATCTGGTTTGATTTTGTCTGTTTTTGTGCCGTGTTAGGTTACTTCTCGCTGTCTTGCGGCTGGTAAACCACAGCGCCAGGGCGTGACAGCTGCCGAAATATTGGTCGGTGAGTTGTGTTGGCGGATAGAAAGTAAAGCCTTGGGTAGAAAGAACAGCTATGCGACTGCTGCGGGTGCTGCAATAGCTGGCATTGGGCTGGTCACCTCTGTGATGCTCGCCGGCCCCGCTTTTGCGGATGGTCCCACCGTTGCGGATGGTTCCGTTGTAGATGCTAAGCCCACAGAGATGCGGGCGGCCGTCAACCAGGACGAGCCGGGCGGTCCAGGATTTTCCAATCCCCAACCTGACAGTCAGGATACGCGCGAGGGCAAAGATGTAGCCCATGGGGAAAAAGATCAGCCAGCCCCGCAACCAGACGCCCAGCCCGTCGATCCCGCCGCGCAGCCGGCTTCTGAATCGGAAGCGGCTGAAGCTGCAGGTGCCGCTCACCTTCGTACGGATGAACGAAACCCTGCAAATACCGAAGATGACCGAGATGCCGGACGGGGAAGGGCTGGATACTATGCCTTGTCGTCGGCAACCAGTAACTTCTGCGATCCGGGAGATTCATACTGGATCGAAAGTGGAAGCGGCTCTGTCGAGGCTTTTACCTTGCGTAACGACCGGATTACGGGCGGTCCGATCTGGATGGGCTCTGCGACTTGGCACAAGAAGCGCAATACGACAGGCACTGGTAGTGGGTATGACGCCCTTGCTGTGGATCGAAAGCACGGGCGGATTTTCTTCGCGGACCATGCGACTGTGATGTCGGCGGCGTCGGGAAATAAGAGTTATGTGACCATCGTTCAGGCAACTATCGCGCCGAACACTCTGATTCAGACTGAACGAATCAAAGTGGTGGGTGCTGGCATGCCGTTTAAGGGTGGCACCATGGATAACCAAGGCCGTTACTACGTGTTTGCGGGTGACGTGACTACTAGTCGCAGTGCGCAGTACAGCGATATCAAGGTTATGGCGTATGACACGGTTACTCGAAGAGTGCTGACGCTTGGACAATTCTCGGCGGGCCCGTTCCCAGCGGCCAGGACCAACGTGGATCTGCTTTTCGACAACAGCAACCAGCTGTATGTGATGGTGGCTGCCACCGAGGGCACTAGGAATATACCTGATCCTAATGGTGCCGCGAAGATCGATATTTATCGGGTTGATTTCAACGCCGCTTCGCGGCAGGCTCAGGGTAGTGCAGCGGAGCTTTTACCGCAGAAGGCGGAGAAAGTTAGTACCAGCGCTGGCATGAGCTTGGTGCCTGCTTGGACTACTAATGGCGTTGCGAACGCTGGCCCGCTTTCTGCCAAACTTGTCCATTCTGCGATGCTGAGCAGGGGCCCGGAGGGCGTGCCTTTCGGCGGCGGTATGGGGCGCTGGGCTATTACCGGCTTTTTGGCCGGCCAGGACGGCAACTTCTACGTGTCCGCCAACCATGAAGGCAATGTTGAGCATCGTGCCGGTAGGCCACGGTATAACGGCATTTTTAAGGTCGATTTTGAAAGAAACGTCCTGGTCAAGGTACTTGAACAGCAGAAGAGCGTGAATCTGGATAGATACAACTTCAGGTTTGGGTCGCCAATTACTGACATGGAAGGCTGTGTGGCCGCGGTGCCGACGATTCGGGCAGCGAAGGACGTGGTCTCGCGCGCTGGAGATGACCAGTTCAGGATTTCTGTGAAAAAGAAGAATGGCGGCCAGCAGGCTTCTGCCATAACTAGTGGGAGGGCTCGTAACCGGGCGGCAGTGACCGATTCCTTGCTGCGTTTTGCTGGGTCGACCTATCTTGTGGAAGAAGAGATGGCCACGACGTCGTCTCTGAAGTTGTCAGCCTACCAGAAGTCTGTTACATGCACCGATAGTAAGAACCGCAGTGTGCGCACCACGGTCGTGGCCGATACCAAGGAGCGTTATGCCGTGGAGCTCTCTGCCGGGAGCTTTAGGGACGTCTCCTGCACCGTGCGGAACGAACTGCGCACTGGCTCTATCACCGCGGTGAAGCATGACCACGATTCTTACGCGAAGGCGGGTGCTCGCGATGAGGCGTCGATGCCACCTGAGGCGCGCCTTGCGGGGGTTGGGTTGCAGCTGTGTAGGGATGTGAACAACAACGGCACGTGCGAGCCGAACGAGCAGCGCATCGGTGGCGTGCAGTCCACTGATAGGCAAGGCGAAGCATCGTGGCAGAACTTGCCGGTCGGCGACTATGTGATTGTCGAACCGCATGCCCCAAATGGGTATCAGCGCTTCGCTGGGCTCCCAGTCCGTGTTAGCGGAGGCACGCAAAGTCCGATCCGCGTGCTGGTACCAAATTCGCGTGTTAAAGGCAAGATCACGTGGACGAAGGTGGACGCGAGTAACGGCAAACCCCTGGGCGGCTCCATTTGGCAGATTAACGGCAACGATAACTCGCCGGCGACCTCGCCTAAACACCGCGTGATCAGGCATACCACTATTGCTGACTGTAATGCGGCAAACTCTAGTGCCTGTAAAGGTCCTGACAAGGACCCGCGCGCCGGCCACTTCGCTCTGCAAGACATGGGGTGGGGCACCTACTTCCTGCGCGAAATTAAGGCGCCTACTGGGTACAAGCTTAGCAGGCAGGTACACAGAGCGGACCTGTATGCCAATCAGGGAAGGGCGAACATCGCCCTCGGCAATATCAAAAATGAGAAACAAGACGTCCCACCTCTGCCGCTTACCGGCGGGGTTGGTAGCGACATGTTCTACCTGGCAGGAGGAATTGTCGCGGCGCTATCACTTGGACTGGCCGGATGGCTGTTCCGGAAGCGCAAGTTCAGCTGAGCCACAAGGCCGGCACTACTGAAAGTTCCATATCGGAAAGGATTTTTGATGGAACAGCTAAAGAAGCAGGGGATCTTCGTGGTCCTCGCTGCGCTCCTGGCGGCAGTGCTGGGTGCGCTGACCGTTCTGGTTGCGCCGCACGCCGTTGCAGCAGAGGGCAACCCGGACTTGAACCGCACCGGTTCGATTACCGTGCACAAGTACGCCAAGACCGACTGGCAGGGCAAAAAGAACGACGGCACTGAGCAGACCGCTCCGGCAAATGCCCGCGCCCTGGCCGGCATCGAATTCAAGGTGCAGAAGGTTGAAGGCCTGGACCTAACGAAGCCGGAATCCTGGGATGTCGTGTCCAGGCTGGCTCCGAAGGGCGATAAGGCCACTGCTAACGGCAAGGACTACAACCTGGCTGCTGCTTCTAGCAAGGTAACCGCCGCGGATGGCGTCGCTAAGTTTGAAAGGCTCGCTGCTGGCGTCTACTACGTGACTGAAGGCGCTGACAACGGCCACAATAACGTGACCGAAAAGGCCAAGCCTTTCTTTGTCTCCATCCCGTTCCCGAATACTGCGCAGTGGCTGTACGACGTGCACGCCTACCCGAAGAACGAGGTAATCCAGCCGGCAACTAAGACCCTGGACGACACCGGTTTCAAGAAGGTTGGCCAGAACATGGTCTGGAACATCTCTTACGACATCCCCGCAGTCAGCGATGGGAAGGAATACACCAAGGCTGGCGTTACCGATAAGCTGGCCAGCTACCTAAAGTTCGTTTCCGCTGAAGTCAAGGTTGGCGACACCAAGCTGAATGCAGGTGACTACACCGCGAATAACGACAACGGTTTCGTAACCGTCGAGCTTACCCAGTCCGGTCTTGCAAAGCTAAAGGGCAAAGCAGGCAAGAAGCTTAACTTCGCCCTGACCACCACGCTTTCTGCTCTGCCCGCCGACGGCAAGGTGGAAAACACCGGCGCGAACTTCTTCATCAACGACATGGTGAAGCCGGGCAAGGACACCCCTCCGACCATTACTCCTTCCGATAAGGCCGTCGTTGGTAACTACCGCCTGAAGAAGCAGGACAAGGACACCCACAAGATCCTGGAAGGCGCCGAATTCAAGGTCTACGAAAAGGACACGAACACTGAAATTGCTGCTGCTAAGTATGTTGGCAACGGCGTCTATGAGTTCGAAGGCCTGTACCTGAAGAAGATTGGCCAGAACGAAGATTCCACCGGCGTGACCAAGCAGTTCACCCTAAAGGAAACCAAGGCTCCGGCCGGCTACGTGCTGCCCACTGACGGCAAGACCATCACCGTTACCGCTGGTAAGACCACTACCGATGACCTGGTATACGACAACACCAAGCAGACTGGCCCGTCCCTGCCGCTGACTGGTGCTGCCGGCCAGCTGCTGCTGACCATTGGTGGCGCAGCTGTGCTAGCGGTTGCAGGTGGCCTGTACCTGTTCAAATCGCGTAAGCGCGCCTAGTTTTTAGGCAATTTCGAGGGCGGCGGCTTAGCTGTCGCCCTCGATCTTTATGTTGCGCGGGGGACTGTAGGGTGCACTCTCACCGCGCCCGCACCCCTGACCCCGCCCTTCGCGCTCGGCACCCCCGCCCTCGCCCGTTACGGCAACATATATAAGGAGTAGCTATGGTGAAGCGTCTGCTGTTACCTGTTCTGATTAGCGCTTTGGTGTTGGTTGGCGTGGGGCTGTTGCTGTATCCGTCGACGGCGGCGTGGATTAGCCAGTACAACCAGTCGAAGATCGTGGGCGAGTATGCGCACCGCCTGCAGTCTGTGCGGCCGGATAGGGTGGCGCAGTTAGAGGCAGGTCGGGAATATAACAAGGCTTTGGCGTCGGGGGCGGAGCTAAAGTCGGGCGCGCGCATCGCCTCTGGGACGGGGAGCGCGAAGGGCAGCTGGCGCTACGAAGACATTTTGCGGGCGGATGAAAATGGGACGATGGGGCGCATCAAGATCGACAAGATCGATGTGGACATGCCGATCTACCATGGCACCACCGAGGCGAGCCTACTGAAGGGGGCCGGCCACCTTGAGGGCATGTCTTTGCCGGTGGGTGGGCCGTCGACCAGGACGGTTATTACGGCGCATCGCGGGCTGGCGTCTGCGCGGCTGTTTACGGATTTGAATCAGATCAGCAAGGGCGACACGTTCACTTTGGAAGTCTTCGGTGAGGTGCTGACCTACCGGGTGTTTGAGACGCAGGTGGTGGCGCCCTCGGAAACGCGCGCTATTGAAGCCATGGAGGGAAAGGACCTTGCCACGTTGGTGACTTGCACTCCGCTGGGGATCAATTCGCACCGGATCCTGGTTACCGGCGAGCGCGTCATCCCTACCCCCGCCCGCGACAAAGCCAATGCGGGTAAGGCCTCCCAGTTGCCGCGTTTTCCCTGGTGGGCAGTCATTGCAGCGGGGACTTTGGGGGCCGTGGCCACCTTCCTTACCAGGGAAGTGAGGGCGGCCAGGCGCGACGCCTGCTAAGCGTTAGGCCTTCGCAGCCGGGTACCCTGGCGGTCGGGCGCTAGTCCTTAGTGGTGGAATGGTTGCCATCGCACCACTGGTCGGCGGGCACAGATGCCTTCACTTCGTCGATGTGTTTGCCACAGCCTTCCCAAGTAATTTTGCCGCAGATCTTGCACGTAACCGGCTTACACATGAGCGTTCCTTTCAGGGAGGTCTTCGACTTCACTCTAGTTGGTGGCGTGCTCTTCTGCGCAGCGGCGATGTAGCCAAAGCCGGTACTTGAGACTCTAGCGGGCAGAACTCTAGCTTTCCCATTTGGGTATGTTGACGCTCTGGCCTGCACAACTATAAGGTAAGGGTCGCCTAAGTTAACTTGAAGAAAGGTGATTCGATGCTGAAAACCTCAGGCCGCATCGGCCTGCTCAAGCGGGCGCTGGCCGCCCTCGTGGCAGGTTTCGTTATGTTGGCGTTATTCCCCGCCGCCGCAAGCGCCGCTGATGAAAACACATTTGAAAATGTGAAGGCAAATTCCTCTGTACAGAATTTCTCTCTAGATATGGGCGGGACCCTAAAAGTTTGGGCCGCCACCCTAGAGAAGAACACTACGAGCAAAACAGTGAAGGTTGCCCTGTACGGCCAGCTGGGATTCCCTTATTCCTCAACTGATTTGGGAGTTGAGGAATTTGACGGGAAACTCCTACTGCCCGACGACAACAGCCTCAAGTACAACCAAGCTATCTCCGCCAGCCTGGAATGGGCTCCAGAGGACACCAACGGCAAGTATGACAAGACCCTGTTCCGCCTGGGCAGCCCGATCTGGGTCAAGGGCGATTCCGTTGTGCTGAACTTAAAAGGCCAGCAGCCCATTACCGTAAAGATTGATTCTGCCCCGAAGAAGCTTGACACCAAGGAACTTGAAGGCGCCCTAGCCGAACACGACCGCGACTACCAGGCTGCGACCTCGGCCGGTATCAAGATCAAGGAAGGCACCGACGCCGCCTACAAGCAGACCAAGGCTGCAGCAGAGTTCCTGGTTGGGCAGGCCAAGGCGGGTACTGCGGGGATTAGCCAAGATGACCTGGCGAAGATGCGCGACGAAGTGAATAAGGCGTTCAAAAAGATCGAACCGGCTCCCTTCAACCGCGAACCGCTGCAGCGCCTAATTGCTGAGGCCGACAAGAAGCTGGCTGAAAACGGCAAGGACAGCAAGCGCTACACGAAGGCCAGCTACGACGCGCTCACTTCCGCCCTTGCCGAGGCAGCAAACCTGGTTGACGCTAAGGACCTAACTTCGATTCTTGCCCCGGGTGAGGCGGGCCCGCTGAATACTCACGCTGATTTCGACCGTGCCGCTAAGGCGCTAACAGCGGCAATTGCCGGGTTGGTGAAGGAAGAATACAAGGCCCCGGATCTGGTCGAGTTGCAGAAGGCGTTCGACGAGGCCGTGGCGAAGACTCCCGCCAAGGGCAACGGGTGGACGGTGGCATCGCGCACCCCGTTCTTGGACGCGATCAAGAAGGTGCAAAATTCCCTGCCCACCGGTTTCCCGTACGCCAGCCAGGCTGACGTGGACGCGCTGACCAAGCAGCTGAAGGATACCCAGGCGAAGTTGGTCGAAGAAAAGCTGGATCCCGCGAAAAAGGTGACTGTAAAGTTCACCTACGTGCATCCGAGCGAAAATGGGCCCACTGATCTGCTCACCGAACCGTTCAAGGACGAGGCAGGGGTGCCTGTCAGCGCCGAATTAAAGGTGGTAGAGGGCCAGGAGGTTCGCATTGGACTTTCGGACCCGTTGATCAAGAAGTTTGACGGCTACAAGCCGGCCGTATTCAGTTTGAACAGTGAGGACGGATCTCGGCCACTAGCACGCGTGCTGCGGGACCGCGACGGTCGCCACTACCTGGTGTTTAAGGCCGAAGCTAAGAATGAGGCGAAGGTGGCTTCGCTGCAAATCCAGTACGTGAAGGGCACCCCTGATGCTGAACCGGAAGTAAAGCCGGAAGACCCGAAGGTAGATCCGAAGGTAGATCCGAAGAGCGAGGGCGAAACTAAGCAGGAGTCCAAGCCGGACAAGACCGATGCGGGTACCCAAACGGGGGACGTGCCCAGACAGGAGCCGGCAGGCGTGGGCGAGCAGACCGGCCCTGGCGCCGGTGAAGCCGCAAAGGAAGGCAAGGGTAAAAAGCTTGCTGGTACTGAGAAGCCAGCCGCTGATTGCTGTGGTGGTCACAAGGCCGGCAAGGCGCAGGTTGGGAAGGAGAAGGCGCCTAAGCAGGTAAAGGTTGCAAAGACCATTGTGAGCGAACGCCAGGTTACTCTGAGCGACAATGGCAAGGCCCCTCTGGCACACACCGGTACTGCTGGCATCAGCCTAGCTGGCGCATCTGTTGTGGCTCTTACGCTGGGTGCTGGCCTGGTTGTAAGGCGTCGAGCCCAGCGCGGCTAAACGCATCTAGTAGGCATTGCGCCTATTGGAAACCGAGTGGCCGGGAGTGCTCACTTGTATGCAAGCAGGTGAGAGTCCCGGCCACTGGTTCGCCCGCCCTCGGCCGGGGGAGAGGCTGACCTAAAAATTGGGTGTGGACCTGTACCAAAAGGCCCGGCGCCAGACCCCGCGCGCTAGTAAACTGAGGGGAGTATTTTTCACCCACGCGGGGTGCGGGCGAACGAGGGGGTTTGAGTGGTGGCCTGTAAGGCGTGTCCAGCCTGGTCATTCCAGCCCGGAAGAAGAGGTGTGGACGGGTAAAACTACAGCCCCAATCGTAGACTGGCGAGCACCGCGCCGCCCTCCTTTAATCTCGCTTTTGAGGGGGCGTAAGGACGCTCGCGCGGTGGAATTTTCCGCCAGAAGGGGCCGGCCGTAGCCATTGTGGGCATGCGGGCGGCCCCATACAGTTTGAAGCTGAGAATGGGGGCGCCGAGATCGAGGTGAACACTGACCGCATCTGCGGTTTGCAGCTCAGCTAGTGCGGAAGGCTGCTTTGAAAAGCTAGCCGCTGCGGCGGCACTAGCCTAGCGCGACTGGTCCACTAGATCCTATGCTTGAGGGAATAAGCAGCGTTGTAACGTAACGCTTTGGAAGCAGAAGCGGGTAGGGGTCTAGTGAAAACCGATCGACTGGGGCTAACTCGCAAAGACAAGTTGTCAGTTGATGCGGCGAAGCTCTAGGCCGGGGCAAGGCGGGTGCAGTGTTTCGCGCCGAGGGCACATTATTGCGTCCAGGGCACATCAAACGGTACGCATTTTGATGTGCCCTCGACCATTTGATGTGCTGTCGATTTGGCCTGCGGGGTATTGGCTGCAGGCGCGCCCTACCGGCATGCGTAGATAAGTTTTATCTTCACCCCGATCTGCCGGGAAGGCGAAGATGAAACTTATCTTCACGCAACCCCCCCTCGAGAGGTGAAGATAAATATTATCCTTGCGCGTTTCGCGGCTGGTGCATAAGATAATTTTTATCTTCACGGGGGCTGGTAGCCCTTGCGCGCAGCAAAATAAGGGGGCTAAATTGGGGCGATTCGAAGAGCGGTTTTGGGAGTCGAACCCGAACGCGCATTCCAAACACGGCCGCTCGTCCGGCCCCTACCGAGCCTATATCCCACAAAAGCTGTGCGAAGGCGTCCCGATTGCTGCAGATGTTGCTAAGCGCGCCGGCCGGCTGGAACGTCGCATCAATGCTGCTTTCCCAACGAAGATCGCCAGCGGCCTCGAGAGTATAGCTAGGTTGCTAGTTAGGCGGGAGGCAGTAGCCTCTTCGAAAATCGAGGGGTTGCAGACCTCAGCGAAGAAACTAGCGCAGGCGGAACTAGCCCTGAACCTGGGGGAGGCCGGGGAAGGTAGTGGTACGGCGTACGACGTTGTTCGAAATATTAAGGCACATGAAGACGCGGTAAATTCCTTGGCTGCTTCCGAGGAAACGACTTTAGCGGACTTGGAGCGTATCCAGCAGACAATTGTCGATCGCAAAGAGATATGTGGTTTAAGGCAGACACAAAACTGGCTAGGAGGCGACAAATACCATCCGCTGGATGCGGAATATGTGCCCCCGCCGCCGGAATATGTTCAACCACTGTTAGAAGATTTGACTGAATACATCGATGGCGCCACCCATGGTGCGCTCATTCAGGCCGCGCTCGTTCATGCTCAGTTCGAGAGTATTCACCCCTTCGCTGACGGCAATGGACGGCTTGGGCGCATACTGATCCATGTAGTACTTGCGCGCAGGGGGCTGTTGCTTGGGCCGTTGCCTATTTCGGTGGTTTTACAAACCCAGTCCGAAGCTTACGCGAAAGGACTCATGTCTTTTCGTGAGGGCGAACACGCGGGCGGTCAGGGGGTAAACACCTGGCTGCGGGCGTTTCTAGATGCCGTAGAGATCGCTATAGACAACACTAAGTCGTTACAAAGGGAACTGGACGAACTGGTTAAAGGGTGGAAACAGCAGTACTTAGACTATTACGCTGCGGAGCATAAGAACTCGCCGAGGGCGGATTCAGCCCCTATCCGCCTTTTGGATAGTTTGCCTCAGATGCCAATTTTTACTGTCGAATTGGTACAGGAAAGGCTCGATCTCAGTAGGCAAAGTGCCCGTAAGGCTTGTTCTGAGTTGGAGCAAGCTGGGATTATCGGTCCTACGTCTGCTTCCGCGCGCTCGCGGGGATGGTGGCATCAGGGCCTTTTCGAACTGATTACCCACAGCGAACGCAAGCTAGCCTCGTCCCGGTGGGACACTCGGTTGTCCCCACCCGAACTGCCGGTCCCACACCTGCCTGGAAGACAAAAGTAGCCCCCGGCTTAAACACCAAGCAGGCCCTGCCAGCATCTTGTGTTTTGCAGCCCTCAGTTCCAGCGAGCGCAAGCCTTACAATTGCAGGGGCTTTAGCATGTCGTTAGGGTGGACCCAAGCCGGCCACCTTGCGAAGGAGCACACCCATGGCACGTCTACGCTCAATCCACACGGTAAAAAAGATCGCCACCCTAGGGGCGGCATCGCTCATGAGCCTTTCCCTTTCCGCCGGTTTCGCATCCGTAGCGCTCGCGGCCGAGGGCGGGGCCGCCGAGGGCCAGTCCGGCCAGTCTTCCCCGGCTGCTCAGACGGAGGTGGCCAAGTTGGGGCCTACGGTGACTAAGACGGACCGTGGCCCTACCGGTTACGAGGTGACGTTCCGGTACAAGGCGCCCGAGGGCGTCAAGTCGGTGCAGTTGTACGGCGAGTGGACGTTTTCTCAGCCTGGTTCCATCAAAACATTAGGTGGCGGCGACGGGCGAATCCCGGCGCTGTGGAAGAAGGGGGACGTGCCTGCTGCACCGTGGAAGATCCTGGAAATGAACAAGGTGGCAGGCGGCATATGGGAACTGAAAGTGCCCTTACCTTCGGGAACGTTTAGTTACGCTTTTGGGCACGGCTGCTCGCAGTTGGATGCGGACGCGAACACGTGTAAGCGCCACCCCGATCCGGCCAATCTGAACGTCAGTGCTGACCTGCCCAGTTTCTCTAGGCAGAACATGTCGCAGGTTTACGTGCCGCAAAACCCAAAGTACCCAACCTATAACAATGCCTACCAGCGTCCGCGCCCCGCGGAGCAGATGGGCAGGTTCGTCCACGCCAGCTATAAGACCTCTTATTCAATGTCGCCGGCGGGGTCCCACCCGCTGTCGATCTACCTGCCCAAGGGCTACGATCCTAACCGCGCCAAGCCTTACCCCGTCCTCTACTTGAGCCATGGGGTGGGCGGTAATGACACTGACTGGTTCACGCAGGGGGCCGCCCCCTACATTTTGGAAAATGCGATTGCAGATGGTAAGGCAGAGCCCACTATTCTTGTGGCCACCAACTTTAACCATCTGGGCGCCGACTCGCTGATCGTCTCTAGCGCTTACGCGAAGGATATGGTCGAAAACGTCATCCCGTACGTGCAGGCGAATTTCAATGCTTCCGACGATCCGAGCCTGCGCGCATTTGGCGGCCTCTCGCTGGGCGGGGCGCGTGGCATTGAGCTGCTCACGAAGCATCCGGGGGTCTTTGATTATTACGGCCTGTGGAGTGCGGGCACGCTCACCACCGATTTTGCCGAGGCTGACCGCCGCGCTATTGGCCAGCTCAAAGGCGCTATCCACACTGGGGCTGGACTGCAAGATTATTTGGTTTCGATTGGGAAGAATTCGCTGTTGCGCGCTGATTCTTTCCGCCGGGCGGGGGCGCGTGTGGTCGAGTTTGACCAGCCGGGTATTCACTCGTGGGATATTTGGCGCGCCGAACTGAACGACTACCTGCGCAGGGTCGCATTCAAATAGGCCGAGGGCGGGCCGCTGTTCTTGACGGCCGCTAGTGTAGATTAGATTTCCACTGCTATAGAGGTCGATGTTTATCCGACGGTTGCTGACTGGAGGAAGAATCGAAAGTCGCAGCGCTTGGATAACCCGGATGGCAGCACAGAATTAGATCCATTGTTCATTACTAGCCCGTGGCTTTTCGCGTTGGTTGACGGCAGTGCTGAACCAAAGGATGCTAACCCTTCGACCTTCTTCCAGGGGATAGTTGAACGGGCTGAGCTGTGCACAAACACGCTGACGAATCAGAAGTGGTGGAAGTGTCTAGTCGACTGTGGGCTGGATTTGAATGTTGCACTCCCTTATGACATTAAGCCTGCCCCTACGCCTGGAAGTGTCATAGAAGGAAACGTGTATTTGATGGGTTCATCCGGGTATTGGCAGAACAGGTAGATTTATGCAGGGGACGCCACGTATTACAGAGGGCAGGACTAGCATGGGTGGTATGAAGTTCGGTATGCGTACGCCATCTTTGACCCGTTCTATTAAGGCGCGCACGACTGGACGTGCGAAGAGGGCGTTGAAACGGGCCATTATCCCCGGGTACGGCCGGAAGGGGATGGGGTTCCTGAAGAGCCCAAAGCGGTCAATCAAGAATTCGACCTACAGGCGCACCACATTCAGCCTCTGGGACATGTTCAAGTAGGTCTGCCTCGGAGTGGGCAAAGGCCTGAAACCTAGTTCTCACGCTCCTGCCTGCTGGCGGTGAAGGTGAATGCTTTGGTCCGGCGGTAGTGGGTTACGCGTCGGCGCGGGTCGAAGGCGCCATCCGACGTCCACGGCTGGTAGATGTCCAGCCCGCGCCCCAAGTCGATGCTCCACCCGGTGTCGGTGGTTATTTTGCGGTCGTGGCCAGCCTTGCCAATCTCGAAGCTGAAATTCAGCCCGTATTTAGCGAAATTGTTCTGCAGCTGTTCCAGCATGTCCCGCTGATTATCGACCCACTCCAAATGCTCCCTGTCGCAGCCAGTAAGTAGCTTGACATCGACAGTCTCTCCACGGGGTTTGACCGCCAAAATAGTTGCTAGAACTTCGTATAGGTTTTCTACCTGGTAGGGCATGCGAACGTACGGGTCAACAATTTCCACCTTCGCGGCTCCCACTAGGTAGTCCACTAGCAGCCGCTGCAAACTGACCCCCAGCTTATTCTCGGGCACCTCAAGCCGGCGCTCCCTAGGGCCCGCAGCCGCCTGTTTGCCACTACCGCCGTTCCCGGCACTGCCGGCGCAACTTGCTGGGCCAGCGCCTTCAACCTTAGCCGGCCCGGTCGCGGCCACCTTTGCCGATTCAGCCGCAGCCGGCTTTGCTCGCTCGCCGCTAGCTGCCTCGCCGCTCGCCGCCTCGGCCAGCCCGTCCTGCGCGTCGCGGCCAAATAGCTCCGGGTAGTCTAGCTCTTCCTGGGTGACCACCTCGCGCGGATTCCCGCCCGAGGCCGGCGCATACGAGAAGTGCAGCCCTGACTCGCGCATGGTCGCATCCAGGCGCAGGATCTGTTCTTTTACGCGCCTGCGCCCTTCGATCGCGTACCGCAGCAGGTCCTCAACCTCGTGCTCGCTCGCCTGCCCGCTGGGGTGCACCAGTTTCATCAGCCCCGAGAAGGTCTTGCGCACCGCGTCCCGGTCGCGCGTAGACATTTCCCTGTCCAAATCAAAATATTGCGCAAAACGCCCCGAATAGTCTTCGGCCCTAAACGCCCGCAGAGCTTCGGCCAAGTAGTCGACCACAAACCCGTAACCGCGGTTGAACAGTTCGGGCCGGATCACGTCCACTTCCCAGCCGGGAATGTAGTAGTGGATGCGATCCATATAGGCGGTGTCGTGGTAGGCCTCCGGGAGAGACTCAAACAGGTCCGAGTTGGCCAACATGGCGGGCACGGTGTTCGACGTGTTGCCTACGAACACCATGGACGCTTCCGCGGTCACCGGCGAATCCCCTCGTGAGAACGACTTGTTCGCCAGGTAGTTCTTCATCGTGTCCACCAGGTTTTGCTTTACCTTTTTCTTGCCGGCGAACTCGTCGAAGGCCACCACGTCCCAAAAACCGACCAGCCCAATCTGCCTGGTGGTGTTGTTGATGAATAGTTTCGCCAGCGTCACCTCGCCACCCGAAACTAGCATGCCGTGCGGGGAAAGCTCCGAATAGATGTGCGATTTGCCCGTACCTTTTGGCCCTAACTCGACCAGGTTGTAGTTGCGCTCAACGTAGGGGATTAGCCTGGTAAGCTGCAACAGTTTTGCGCGCCGGCTGAGCTTTTCCGGGTTGAACCCGATCGAGGCGATTAGCAGGTCGATCCACTCTGCAGTGTCAAACTGCTCCCGCGCGGCCACATACCCATCCCGGTCAAAGAACGGCAGCTGGATCGCATTCAGGTTGGTTACCGTCCACGGCCCCTCTTTAGGTTTGCCCCCAACCGCTACGTCTGCCGTGTAGGTTATGTCGGCCATGCACCAGACGCCGCCGGTAAGTAGCCGGTCGTTGCCCTGCACGGTCTGGTCAGATACTAGCGCGTCGCGTACCCCCAGGTTCTCGAAGGCGGCCACATACCTGTCTTTGCGTTCGTCCAGGCTCACAGAGACCTTGTCGATTATCCGGTATCCGCGCTGCTCGCGAATGCGCGACTTGATCAGTTCCGATTCGCCGCGGTTCACGTAGTGTTTCGCTAGGATCTTGCGCACCGATTCCACGCCCGCAGCGATCTCGGCCTCATTGGTGCTTGCGCAGTACTGGGCGAGCAGAAACTCCAGCACGTAGGTGGGCACAACCGCGTTGCCTTTGACCTGTTGCACCAGGTCTTTGCGCACTATGTAGCCGGGAAAGTATTCGGCTGCCTTTGCTTCTAGCTGGTTGCGTTCGCTCATATGTCGAATCCTCCAAAGGCATTAAATCCACTGCGCAACAAGCGCACCTTGTGTTCGGCCACCGCCGCTACCTGGTTTCCGTTTACCAGCTTATGCGCTCTGATGTAAACGTCTTGGTTGTTGTGTGCGTTCGCCTCGGCCGTTAGGGCCAACTGCACGTTTCGGTTGCGTTGCTCTTGGCTTTGCGAGGGCGAATTCACCTCTACAGTCACCAGGTCAGATAGCAGCGCCCCGTCTTGGGCGTACAGGCCAATCTGGGCGGTAAAGGGCGCGGTCTTTCCACCTACCGGGTCCTTTTGCACCAGGCGAGCGGAGATAGCCGGGGTGGTGATCGCAGTTTGCGAGTAGTGCAGTTCGATCCGCGCGTCTTCTGTCTTATTCTGCCGGCCCACGGTCACCGTGATAACTGGGATCGTGATTTCTTGCAGGGAAGCACCCCCGTGCACGAACTGGCGTCCCTTCCCACTCACGCGGTGTCGGCGCAGCCCTCTCGGTACGGCCACGTCCAAGCCGCCCGCCAAGCCGATTTGCTCCGCGGTGAAGGCCGTCCAGTTGTCGTCGGTCTGCAGGTTCTTGCCGAGGGCGTAGCGCCTTTTCATCTTGCCCACCATCTGCTTGCCGGCGGGCACCTGCCCCTGCAGCACAGTGTCGTTGTCTTCGAGCGCCCGCTCCTGGTACAGGAAGCCGTGGTCGGCAGTAATAATGATGCGGGCAGTGTTGGCGTAGTTTGCCCACTGCGTGCAGAGCCGGCAAAGCGCCTCCAGGGTGCGCTGGCAGGCCCCGGGCGTGTCCATTTCGGAACTGCCCGAATCCCCAATGGCATCAATTTCGTTGTGGTAGATGTACACCACGTCCCGCTCGCGCACATAGTCGCGAATCTGGTCCCGGTTCATTGACCTGGCATCCTCGAAGGTGAGCGCCCCGGCCCGCCCCGCAAAAGCGTCAGCCAGGATCTGGTCGCGTCGCTCAGTGCCCTCGGCCGAGGCGCCGTCTAGGCGCACCTCCGACTTTTCGGTAAATTCCAGTTGCCCGTGCGGTAGCAGCGCCGCCATTCCCAACTTGGTAACTGAGGGCAGCAGGGTGTACCAGGGTTCGGTTTGGGCCGTGAATCGGCCCTGCCGGTTCAGTTTTTCTTCTAGTTCTTTGCCCACTTCGAAGCGCAGCGCGTCCGAAATGATCACGATGGTGCGCCTGCCCGAGCGAGCATTGAGCGCCACAAACCGATCCTGCCTGGACGGGGCTGACTCGCTTCCCCGAGCCGGGATCTTCCACCCGCCCAGCTGCCGGATTGCCCCGTCCCATTCGTGGGCTAGCGGCTGCTGGTAGTCGTAGATGTAAGCGGTCTCTACCTGCTGTTTCAGCACTGCTATGGGGCTGTCCCCGCCGGTGCCGGCAGCAAAGTACAGGAACTGCCGGTAGGCCTGGTCGATCTTCCACCACCTATCCGTGTACTGGAAGAACCCGTCTGCCGCGTCGGCGAACAGGGGCTTGCCCATAGTGCGGATCAGCGTCAAGCATTCGGCCCCGCTCAGCAGAGCTTTCCAGGTATTTCGCGAGCGCTCATACCAGATGGTGTTTTGCCTTTCGGCGGCAACCTTGCGGACCGCTTCCGCATTGGTGGAGCCAGCAACCAGCTCGTCTGCCAGCTGGCGCACCAGCAGCTCGTCTACCCCCGGAACCGTCTTGTTTTGCAGGAGCTCACCTGCCGGCCGGGCCGACAGCTGTTGTAACGAACTGAGCTTTTCGGCCGCGTACGCCGCCCACGCCTGGACCGCCTGCTGGTTGGGCAGGGCGTTAAACCAGCTCCTAAAGTCCGCGCGCGCGTTCGCGTTTGCACTTTCGGGCCAGTTGTTTTGTTCTTGCAGGAACAGCCACAGCACCAGGGCGGGCAGGTCCTTCTGGCCGTCGTAGTTCCAGATTTTGGCGGCCCCATCCCAGAAGAAGTCGTCGAGGCCGTATTTGAGCAGCGGGAATTTTCCTTCGGCCGGTTCTTCGCCGGCGGGTGGGGCTGCGCTGGATGCCAGCTCGGCGAATAGGTGCGAGAACGAGTGGTCGGCAGTGCCCAACAGGGTGGAGGTCATCATTGCCAGCAGGGTCTTTGAATCGACGCTGTCGCGCAGGCGCGAGCGCAGCTTGGTTACGCGGTCGCGCGAGTTGAAGAAGCCCGCGTGAGCGCGCATGGTGGCCACCAGTTCGTCCGCGGTCAGCCCCAGCTCGGTTGCCTGTAGCGTGATGGAGTCGGCGCGGAACGTGGCGTACCCCAGCCGGATGTCTGCTAGCCAGTCGTCTTCTACCGGGGGTAGTTCGCCTTTCCGGTACAGCACAAACTTCTCTTTTGGATGGTCGGCTAGGACGCGGATTTTGACCGAGAATTCGTTGCCGTCCACTACGATGATGGGCACGCCCAGTAGGGTTTCCATCTGCTCGATGATTTCGGCGTATTCGCCGGCCAGGTCTAGCCAGGACACGATGCGCGAGTAGATGAGTTTGTCCCGCAGGGCGCCTGCTAGTTGGTCTAGGTTTGTTCCACTCATTGCTACTCCTGCCAGAATTGGGTTCCAGCTTTTTTGCGCTTTTTGTACCAGTCGCTAAAGCCTTTTTGAGGGCGCAGAGCGCTCTTTTTCAGCTGTTCCCTGTTGCCGCTGATTCCGTAGGCAACCTTGTTGTAGTTGACTCGCACCCCGTCATCCAGGTCGATGCTGACCTTTCGGATGGAGAGGGGGTAGAGCGAGTCGTCAATGTAGGCGGTTACGTCTGCCAGGGCGGTTTCCACCCATTTGAGGCGTTTCCTGAGGGCGGCCTGCTGCGACCTGGCAGCGGAGTCCAGCTGGGCCTGCAGGTCTTTTACCTCGGTGGTGAGCGCATTGCGGTAGGGGACCGCATACTTGGCGAGCACCTGGCCCGCGGTGGCGGCGGTGTACCTGTGCTGGTAGATAAGCGCCTTGAAATAGCCCTTTGGGGATTGGAACATCCAGTAGATCGGCCGGTTGGAATACATCGCCTCGTGGGTTTTGAGGAACTCCTTGTCCAGGTACTTAAATAGCCCCTCCCGGTAGTTAGTGGGGAGGGTGGGCGCGGTGAATTCACTCTTCTTGCCCGAGCTCTTCACGTTCAAACACTGCACCAGGAAGGCCAGGTTCTCTTCCAAGTTCTCCTCCCCATATATCGCCTTGATGGCTTCCTGCACGCGCAGCAGCGCGTCGTCGGCGAAATAGCCGTCGGTGAAGGGAATGATCCCATCGTCATCCGGAATAAGCGTCGGCTCTGGCACCTGGGCCAGGTAATCCTGCAGGCTTGCCCCCTGGTCAGCCAGGATCAGTCCCGGCTTGTCCAGCGAGTAGCGGCCAAACCACAGCCCGATGATGTACGAGATTAGCTCCTGCGCCGCTCGCTGGAAGAACAACCACCTATATTCCTCCTCCGAGCGCGTCTGCCCCTTTTCAGGCGCAAAAGCAAAATAAGGATTCTGGAGTAGGGAGACTTGGTTCAGAGAAAGCGATTCTTCGGGTCTCTCAATTCCTACGACATTCGCCCAATGATTATTGTTTTGTAACTCGAGTAATCTTGCGTAATTAGTGTTTTCGATAGCTCTCTGGAAGTCTATCTCGAAGGTTCTCGATAGATCCTGATGGATATGCGATAGATTCGCAGAAAATGAATTGGCTGTTTCGGTTTCCATCAAATCAGATTTGAACAGGGATATTAGCTCATCGATAATCTTGGTATTAGGTATTGATTCCTTTGGGATTGGCACTTTCGATACGTGTCCGACGCTGAAGTGTAGCCCGGAAGAAAAAGCAGTTAGCAATTCGGAAGCTACACCTGAATTAAGGAATGAAATCAACGTTAGTTGCTCTTCCCTGTCAGGGAAAATAGATGGGCCTGCGGCGTCGAAAACATAACCTTCAGGATATGCTCTGAAGGCTATTGTTCCGGAAGATACATCGCTCCAGGAAATGCATGGTTTGAAGTAGAACTCTGTATTTTGTGGACGGGACCTTTGTTCTCCGGCTTCGTCAACAAAGTTTATAATTTCTTCGCCGTCATTTTCCCAGTTAACTACGTAGTCCTGGTTGCCGTACCATTTGCGGAATGATCCGCCCTTGTTGTGGGGGAACCATTTCTTTCCCGAGTCTATGGCGTCCTGCTTGTCTTTGGCGTGCAGGTAGGAGTTGGCCTGGCCTACCTCCCACCACAGGCGAAGGAACCTGTCGTTGTCCGCGGTTGCCAGTCCCTGCCTGGGGGAAGCTATCTCTCCTAGTGGGGTGCCATTGCGGAACGCGTCCAGGAGTGCGTCGGGGAGCCAATACACAATCGGCGAGCCAGGAATTGCCTCGAGGTCATCTACTCTTTTTTGGTATACGCGATCGCGGTTTTTTCCTTTTAGCGCATCGAAAAATCTTCCGGTACGCATTTCGTCCGAGGGAGTTTCAGCACGATCTGCAAGATGGATGAATTGTATTTCTGTTCTTTCAGAGGGAGGCGTGTTGATACACGTAAAAACGCAAAAATCCATAGCGACACCACATATGCCTCTGCCGAGCATTTAAAAGTGGAAATCGTGTTCTCGTTAAGCAATTGTTTTCTTGAATTTTCAAACGAACTCAAGAACATCCAGTTATTTAGCGTAAGCATTCCCCAAGCGCCAGCGTCTTGAACTAGAGTTCGGCCTCTGGTCATAAAACACGTAATGAGATCTGCCTTGTGTGCAGTGTACTTTTTACCGAGAAATTTCTTCAATAACGGAGAATGATGTTTGCTCCCTAGGTACGGGGGATTAGCTACCACGGCGGTGTACTGGCTGTTATGCAGGGCTTTAACTATTGTTGCGGCTGCTGCTAGCTCGTCAGGGTCGGTGCCCATAAGTGCTGGATCGGCAACGTTGGTCAGCTGTTGCAGTACTTCGTACGCTCCGGCGGGGGGTTGAATTAGGGAGCCGAAGGTGGAGGCCTCGCCCAGCTGGTCGATCAGCTTGTTTAGCTCCTTTAGGGAAGGCAGCTGCTCGGCGCTGCCGGCTAGCTGGTCGCAAATGCGCTGGTATTGCTCGGGGGAGATGGGCGGGATCGCCACCGAGCGGATATGCACAATGTTTGGGCTGGCCACCCCGGAGCGTTCCAAGTAGCGTCTGTCGTGCTCCTGTGCCTTCATGGCCAAGGCGAAAGAAGCCAACTGTACCGCGCGGCGGTCAATCTCGATACCCGTCAGGTTGTGGGTGAAAATCAAATTGGCGATCTTGGAGGAAGAATAGCCGGCCTCGACGTACATCTGCCACAGCAGGTCGAACGTGTACGTCAGCATGTGCGCAGAACCGCAAGCAGGATCAACAATTCGGAACTCGGTAGGATCCCCAATGGCCAACCCGGCATCTTCTTGCCCCTGGGCGGAGGGGACCAAATACTCCATCTGCTCGCGCAAAGGGGAAGAGGGGTGGGCGCGCAGCCACTGCTTGCCCACCGTGTTCTCAACCAAATACCGCACGATCCAGTGTGGGGTAAACAGCTGGGTGACAGGGGCTAGCTCCTTAGCGGTAATCTTCTTCTTTGAGTCGTTAATTTCGGCCTTTACCTGCGAAATGTAGTACTGGTACAACCAGCCAATAACTTCCACATCCTTGCAGGCATCCTGGTCCATCGCCTGCACAATATCCAAGCGCACGGAAGTAGCTGACAAAAGATCGCCAGGGGCCAAATAGTTCACCCAACTATTCGCATGCGGGAATACCGCGGGCATGGCCTTAGACCACAGCTGGAAGTAAGCAGTCAGTAAGGTGACGTAAGCCTGCCGGTCTTTACCGGCCAGCAGCAGGTCTGTTACCTGCGACTGCACCTGCGGATCAATCTTGTAGTCGAAGCTGCCCTGCCTGGCCTGCACCAGACATTCTGGCTGGTTGGATCCTGGCGGGGGAGTCACCACCTGGTAGGTGCCCGAATAGGCGTGCGCATCCATGAACCGGGCGGCAGTCAGCCGGTTGAACCACGAATAGGCGGCCCGCTCTACCACCCCATCTTGGCCAAACCCGGTGATCGCATTTGTCAGCGAGGTGCGCACATGCGCGTCCGTGTCTGGGCTGGCAAGCAGGCTAGACAGGCGCACAGCCACCTGGTCGGTCAAACTAGTCCGGGCAGAAGTAGCCAAAGATTCTAAGGACAAAACACTCACAGCGTCACAACCCCACCATCGTCAATAAAATCTGCCAACTGGACCCGCAGCTGGCCCAAATACTCATCCAGTTCCTGGGTAGAACTGATCGTAGCCAGCGAAGAAGAACCAAGGAAAGAAGAAATGCTCTTCGCCCTGGGCTGCTTCGGCTGTGCCGGCTGCCGGGCAGGCTCCGCAGCAGGGGACGCAGCCGCGTCGCCCTGGGCAGCAGCTGCAGGGGCAGGCACGGGACTTACGCGCATCAGCTCGTTGACCCAACTAGTCTTAGCCGCATTCAACTTCAGCTGCAAACTAGACAGCTGGGCCGAATTAGCAGAGCTGGCAACCAACTTCTCAAACTCAGCAATAGCATTACCTACCCGCTCGCGCGAGGCCTCACTAGCCTGCTGCCACTGCTGGGAGGCCTGCACGCCCTCGACCGCATGGGCCAATTCGGCCTCGATCAGCCGGTGCTGTTCTTCCGCAAGGGCCCGCTGGGCGCGCTCCAAGTCCTCGGTGGCCGCCTTCAGCTTCGGCACCAGGTTGTACAAGTTGGGGCTTTCAAGCAGAGCCTGAATTTGGCCCGGCAGCTGCGCATCTGCCCCAGGCAGATCGTAATTCTCTGGAGAGAGGGCCAACTGCCTAGCCTTTTCGGCCAGCGGAAGATGCTTCCTGAAGAACTCGCCGACCGGCTCAACGAAATCCTCTTTCACATCCAACAATTCTTCTAGGCTGGCCATGTTCTGCCCGTCCATGAAGAAGTCGACGTTATGGGTAACAGAGAAGGGCTCGAAAGCCCCAATCACCTGATCTGCCTGGGCGGCAAAAGCAAAATCGCTTTCGGCTACCTGCCGCATCTCCTCAATCACCTTGTAGGCGTACTTAGTAACCTCTTTGGGAGCCTCCGCCGCCTGCTGCATCTGCGGCCACGCGTTAGTCAGATCGTTGGCAACCGTTAACAGACGGGCAACTTGGGAGCGGTCGTAGGTCTTCTTCTGCTCCACCAGCAGCGACTTATGCTCGCTGCGCGTTGCCAGCAGCTGCGCCAACTGCGTGCGCGGCACCGGCGCCTGATTGTGGGACACCTCCAACTTGTTATCGCGCACGCCCCTAGCAATAATCGCCAAGGTTACCGCCGCCGGCCACCCGCACGGGGCACCGTGATAGTGCTCCACAGCGTCCGAAACATAAGTAGATTTGCCCTCGCGCTGCCTGGTGGTGTTAATCCACTGGGCTACCTCGTTAGCTAAGCTAGACAGCGTAGCCACCTCGGGGCTGGTAAAAATGCCGCCCTCGTCATCTTGCAAGGCGAGCCCAATATTCGACTCCGTCCAAGACAGGAAAGGCTTCACCTCGCCAATCCGGTTGTAGACCGTGGCCACCACCCGACCCAACGCAGTCCTAACCGCATCCTTCGCATTACCCCTAGAAGAAGGCGAGACCTCTAACCCATTTACGAAGAAACGAGCGTTCCTGATCGAATCGGCAATATCCTTTTGCAGCGAAGCGTTGCGTTCGGCATTATTCGCCTTGTGCTCGACAATAAACCTAGAAGCGCTGCCCTGGGCAGAAGTCGAATTGCGGCGCAAATAATCATTAGTCTTATGCCAAGTCTCGATCTCGGTGTAATGATCAACCTGCAGGTCTAATAGGACGAACAAGTCCTTCTGCGAGCCCACAGACCGCTGCGCCACAATGCCCTCATCCACACCCGCGTTCGGAGTGTAATAGCGGATAGCAATCTGCTGCTCACCACCGACCTGCGTATCGTCAACGAACATGCCAACGTTCAAGTCCATCTTCGAATCCGGGTAACGGTACTTCGTAGCGTCGCTGCCAAGCGCAGACACGATCGCGCTCTTCACGTAATCCCACACCTGGGAATTAGAGACCGGCATACTATCGATCTCGCGCTTAATATCCTGCTCCTCATTCGTCAGATACTCGTAGGTGCCATTGGGCATGCGCTGGACCAGCACCTGCCTCTCAAGCTGCTTGAGCGCCTCCTCAATGTCGGCCTCAAGCTGAGCTACGTCCTCGTCTAAATCGCGGCGAAGCAGTACGCGCAAATTCTTCGGATCCTTCGGGAAATTCTGCACATACCGCACCAACAACAACGTCTTGAGCACCCGAATCGCCAACGGGTTACTGTCCCGAAACTGCGCCACCGCCCGCTGCACGTTCAGCTTGATGTCCGAATTCAGCGACTGGTCCATGCCATCGTAGAACTGGTCAAAGGAGGCCAGCACCCCCACCTGCTTGTTCTGGATGTCCTTCGCAATCTGCTGGGCAACACCCAACAGCGAACGAGCCCCCACCGAAGAATGCCGGCCCGTGAACGCGCCCGCAGAAGACAGGCCAATCATAGTTTGGGTAAACATGTCGAACTGATAGTTCACAAACGGGTAAGTGTCAACAAACGAGGCGGCAGTGGGGTAGTTGCGATACGTCTTCTCCCAATTCGGGAAGCTAAAAGCAGACTCAAACTCGGCCTGGTGGGCATCGTAAACCTGACGCAGAGCAGCGGAGGCCTGGTCCGTTTTAGTGAGCAGACGCTTCGAAACAACCTCCTCGACCTCCTGAGTAGACAGGTTAACCTGCGTGTCGAAACGGCCCTGAATCTTCGAAAAATCATCCCCGCGCCTGTCAGCTAGCTCGCCAAGGACCGAAGACAGCTGCTCCTGCGAAGTGACAAACACCGACGAGCGCCCCTGACACTTCGAGAACAACTCCTCGGTAACCGTCTGCAGCGAGAGCATCAGCTTCGTGTCCGTGCCAATGTACTGGCCGACCTCGTCAATAAAGAAATTCAACCGGTAAGTGGGACCCTGCCGGTCGATCCAATCACGCACCTCTTCGGCAAACCCCTCAGCAGACAAAGCCAAATTGTCGCGATAAGTCTTAATCGGGTTAGTAATAGGGGAGCCAATCTGCGCGAGCGCAGCCTCGGCATCCCCATTCGCAAACAGGGCCGCCTTACGGGCATCCTCCCACCGCTTCCCACCCGACACCTGGGTGAAAGCCTCCTTGAACTGGGCCAGCTTGTGCAGCGAATCCAAATCCCGCTCCAGGCGGGCCACCGCCAAATCGCGGTCGTAATAGCCGCAGGCGCGGTAGAACTCGCGATAAAACACCCCCAGCAGCGCCAGGTTCTTCGAAGACTGCGCCTTATCATCCTTCGCATCAATATTGAACAGCAGGGACGTGGCCGGGATCGCCGCCGCCTTCTTCAGCGAAGCCTGCAAGAAGGCATCCTGGGAGGCTTTCTGCAAAAACTGTTCGGCCACAAAATCCCGGCTCACAGACGAAGACCCCTGCACATCCCCCAACAAGAACGACGTCATCTTGAGCAGGTGCGACTTACCAGAACCAAAAAATCCCGAAATCCACACGCCATTCGACTTAGGGTGGGGGCTAGTGTACTGCTCCAAAATACGGGAAAGACCATTCTTGATCTCGGCAGTGAACACGTACTCTTCGACCTCGAGCCGCACGTGCTCGTCCTCGCTAGCCTTAATTACCCCGTCAATAGTGCGGTTAATGTCCTTCGCATACATTTCAGCTAGCTTCATGATTCATCCTTGATAGTTTCCAATGCGTACTGCTGGTCCAAAAGATCAAAAGCGCGGTAATAGTTGTCTTCACTAACCTGGTCAAACAAGACTAGGGCCGAACCCACCGTAGGCGACTGACGGTAAGAGCCAGGGAAAGTAAGCACCACGGGCACATCCCCCGTGAGCGGCTGCAAACAATTGAGTAGCCGGTGAGCGCGCATGATGGGGAACAGGTGGTGCACGCCAGAAAGGATCACCACCCGCGAATCGGGGGCCGCCTGGATTCTTTCGGCGATAGCCGGGGCAAGCACCCGCTCAGCATCCAAGATTTGCGCCAGCCCATCGGCAAAATCCTGCCTGTCCATGCCGGCCTCCTGAGCCAAAATCTGATCCCAGTAGCCGCAGTCGCGCCATATCTGAATAGCCAACTGGTAGACGTCAATGTGCAAGGTTGGCACCGACTCGTTCAGGTGCGAAAGCATCTGCCGCAGACTCTGGTCGAAGGAACGATCCCACTCGATGCGATAACGCAACACGTAGTAGGGGACCTCGTTACCAAGACCCTCCCTATTCAAAAACCGCTTAGAGGTCATCACCCTCAGAGCAATATCTAACGTTTCTTGTAGCGAAGGCGGATACTGTTGGGAGCGCCTAAAAGATGCCGTATGAGACTGCTTTGACATCACGCACCTACCTGATCATCGGGAAGTAATTCAAACTGTTGCGGGGGCACCGGAAACGCCTCACGCATAGGCCAACCCCACCTGCTTTTGGCGGCCACGATTATTTGCGCAACCTGGGTGGGGATAAAAACCTCTTGCGGAACGTTGTGCCTGTCCAAAAAACCCGCCTTGCGCGCCTGCGTGAACACAAACTGGCGAACTTTATTTATTGACTTATCGCTGCGGCCCTGCAAATGGGGGTGCCAGAGCGCCTTCTGCTTCCAAAACTCCAAAAAATCCTGGTCGGTAGTGGCGCTCGCCTGGATTAGTGCATGATCGCGCAACACTTCGCGAGCAAAATCGGCCGTTAGCCGGGAGCGCAAGCAAAGAGACAGCCACATTAGGAATTCGGCCCCCTGCAGGCCAGACGCCAAATACTGCCAGGCCGGTCTGCCTAGCGGGGCCAGGCGGGAGGCAGTAAGAGAAGCCATTGCGCGGCGGTGGTTTCCGCCCTCGATACGCACCAGATTTTCGGCAAAAAGTCGCTTACTAACCTGGGTTTGCGGGAGGCCTTCAAGGAATAGCTCGGCGGCTTCACGGTAGCCGGCAAGCATGAGCGTGCCCGAAGTGAAACCGAGCTCGTAGCCTGAATCGGACATCGCCCTCCCTTGCGAGACACACCTGCTGAACACCAGTGTTCTAAGTTTAGCGGTCGCCCCCGGCAAATGGCGCCAGGGTACAGTATAGATACGGGACACAAAATGGCTGGCGGTTTGCCTACTCCTCGGCAAAGAAATCCTGATCCACCCGGTACAGGGTGACGGTCTGGGATTTTTCCACGCCCACCCCATAAGCGAGCATCAGGGACGTGAGCTGGATACCGTCAATCAGGACAATGTTTGAGCGCATATACTTGGCCGCTTCCAGGGCCGCCTTGGTGAACGTAGAAGACGTAATAAAAACCCCGCGGTCAGCCGCCTTGCTAGCCATAACGCCGGCGAACTCATGGATAGGACCGCGGCCAACCGGATTGGTCTGGGCATACCGCTTAGCTTGAACGTAAACGTTTTGCAGCCCAAGCGGATCCTGGCGAATAACCCCATCGACGCCCCCATCGCCACTTTTGCCCAAATGCTCCTTAGTGCCACTATGGCCGCCGTAGCCCATGGCCCACAGCAGCTCGATCACGGCTTTCTCAAAAAACTCCGGAGAAGAATCAAAAAGCATCTGCCGCAGTTCCGTTTCGACCTCGGCGTTAACATCCCTAACTAGCTGGTCGATCCGAATCTGAGGATCCTCATCTACCTGATCCGCGCTAATCTGCTGGGCACTGGGCAAGGTGTGCCCACGCCGCTGCGCAATCTCACTTTGATACTGCTGCCACATAGGCCACTCGCACATATCAGCTTCGCTGTACTCTGCGAGCTGCCTGTTAGCAACCACCTTGCCGTCCTCGGTAATCACATAAACGCCCTTAGACGGCCTAGAAAGAAGGCCCGCCTTCACAAAAGACGAACAAGCCCACGATGCCCGATTTCGGTATATCGGTTGCCCCGTAGGGATCAACTTTCGTCTCTGCTCATCAGTGAGTCCAAGATAATCCGCAGCCGCTTCCCTAATATCGCGAACCTTCCGGGCAGCACCGTCACTCATCACGGCAAGTACAGCGGGCCGAAAGCCATCAATCGTAGGAATACCTTCCTCGCAGGTGGGAACGGACTGGGCCATCTTGTCTCCTTCTGAAGCTAAACATTTTCAGTCTATAGGGCGGGACTGTCAGAAACCTCCCGCATCTCGTCCTTGCCCTCTTCTTTGCCCTCTTCCTCATCCTCGCGCTGTTGCTTCCGTTCGGAAAGGCGGTACTTGATATCGCGGATTAGGCTGGGGCGCTGCCCCGAAAAGTAGTTGTAGAACCTTTCGGGTTGGCGTGAAACGTAGGCGACGCCGCTTCCCAACCCAATGAACAGGAACAGGTTGGGGAAGCCGCCCAGGTTGGACGCCATCTTGATCCCGTCAATGCCGCCGAAACTAATCACGATCCAGGTGACGGCCCCCACGGTGGCCCCCCAAACCACCTTCAAGAGGTGCTTGCTCGCAGGAGTCTTCCTATAGGTAGGCATGCAAATGTCCGCCACCGCCGTCGTGTTCGAATCCGAGGCCGTCACGAACGAAATAAACACGATGAACAGGTAGACGGGGATGACGATGACGGCTAGGGGCATCTGCTCGAAAATGCCGTAAACCACCGATTCGGGGCCCATGTCCTGCATGGCCTCCCACAAGTTCACCCCATTTTTGTCAAAGTAGATTGCCGAGGACGAAAAGATCGCCATCCACACCGACGAGAATAGGGACGGCAAAATAAAGTTCGCCACGATCAACCGGCGGAACGTGAACCCCTTCGCAATAGAGGCCAGGAAAGTGGCCGTAATTGGTGTCCACGCCAACCAGTTACACCAGTAGAAGATCGGCCACGTCTTATTCCAATCCTCACCGTGAGCAGTCCCCATCGCTAGCGACATCTTCGGGAAATCTGCGAAGAAAGCGCCCAAGGATTCGGTGCCCATCGAGAAAATGTAGGCGGTCGGCCCAAAAATCAGCACAAAAGCAAAAATGACCAGGTACACCTTCATGTTCAGCTCCGACAGCTTACGGATACCCCTCATCACGCCCGACACCGACGAAATGACGAAACACAACACAATCGCAAAAATTATGATCGCCCACGACACCGGACCCGACTCGATCCCAAACTGGTTCTCAATACCGCCCGCAATCGACAGGGCACCCGTACCCAAAGACGCAGCCATGCCTAAACCCAATGCAGTCAGGCACACCGCATCGATCACGCCCGAAAAGCGCAGCACGCCCTCGCCAAAAATCGGCACCAAACCCGACGAAAGCGAATGCGGCAGACGCATGTTGTGGAAGGCAAACGCGAAGCTGACCGTCGCCACCGTGTACAGGGCGTAGGGGGACCACGTCCATTCCAGGAACATCGCCTTCATCGCAAACAGCATCGCCGCCGGAGAATTTTCGGCCCCACCTGCCTGGGCGGGAGGCTGGTGGAGGTGGTAGAGCGGTTCCGCGCACGCCCAAAATAAAATACCCGCCGCAATGGTAGTGCAAAGCGTAATCCACACCAGCGAACGGAACTTCATTACCGGGCGGGCAAGATCCCCACCCACTTTCTTCGACCCAAGCGGCGAAAACGCCAAATACACGATCAGAATGACCGCAATAAACGTGTTCCAGTTAAACAGCCACCCAAAATTGTCCAGAATGAACGAAGTCGTAAAATCGAGGCCGCGCAGCAAAATGTCGGCTCCCACCAGCGAAACCGCCAGCATCGTCACAAGCGCCAGCCAGGGCACAGCAAACACACCAACTCGGAAAGAACGCTTCGATTCCGAACGCATAAAAATCACTTCCTGTAGACAAGGCCGAGAGCAGGCGGTGCTAACGGCCGGTAGCTTCGACAGATGTCGAGGCCGAGCCTCCATAAGAGCGGGTGTGCTAAGACCTCACAAAGCAGATTCAAAACAGTCATGCAGCATGGGGAGCGCTACCAAATTGCGCGCCCACAACCCCAAACAACCTTGAAGGAGGGAACGAGCCAGTCATATCACACTGATATTAGAGACCCGTGAGAAGGGGGTGGTGCGGCGGGCAGCGGGGCGGCTAGGCATCTGGGTGGTCTGTCTAGGGGGTCGGAAAATTTCCCTTCACCAGTAAGGGATAGGCGTCGGCCCATCCGCCCACTTTGCGCGCGATCTTGCCCGCATCGACAACCAGGCCGTGGAAGAGGGCGAGCTCCCGGACCGTAAAGTTGGCCTCACCAACCTTAGGGTCTAACGCCCGCTTAGCCGTCTCATAAGACTTGAACTGGCCCATACCGGCAGCAGCTAGCAGCCGACGAGCATACAGGTCGTAAATAAACACCCCACGCCTGTAGGCGTAGAGCAAAATATCGTCCGCAGTCTCGGCACCCACCCCGCGCAAATCGAGCAGTTCCGCGCGCAAAGCGGCAGTGGGAAGGTGGACGGCGTCCTGGTCGCGGCGCAGGAACCAGTCGCTCACCGTTTGCAAATACTTCGACTTGGTGTTGTAGTAGCCGGCCGGTCGGATGAGCTCAGCCAGCTCCTCGGCCGGCAGCTGAACGACCTTTCGGGCGTCCAGTAGGTCTGCTTCCCGCAAATTATCGAGCGCCCTGCGCACATTCGCCCACGCAGTATTCTGCGTCAAAATCGCTCCCGCGATGATCTCAAACCGGGACTGCGCAGGCCACCACGTGCCCGCCCGCACCTGGGCTGCAAGCAGATCGAACAAGTCGCGAAAAGTTGGCACTACGCCCTCCAAAGGTTGATGCCCCAAGCCTAGCGCCCGCCCGGGTAGGGGCCTAAAAAGAGGGCGAGGGCGGGAAAGAATCCACGCCCTCGCCTATGTGGCAATTAGCCTAGTGTGCTAGTCGTTGTTCTTCCTGCGACGGAATGCAACGCCAGCGGCGCCAACAGCCGCCAGGATGATACCTAGCAAAGAAGCGGTACCTGCAACGGTACCCGTGTGCGACAAAGTAGTCGGAGCCTGCTTCTTAGCACCCTCATCCTGCACTGCCTTGGTGACAGTCTTGGTCACCTTGTGCCCCTTGCCACCGGCGACCTGCTTGCCCTGATCCGCCGGGGTGGCTGGTTTACCGGTATCTGCCGGAGCTGGCTTGTCCTGGTCTGCCGGAGCTGGCTTGTCCTGGTCTGCCGGAGCTGGCTTGTCCTGGTCAGGGTTGGTGGTATCACCAGTGTCGGGTACCGTGTGGTCACTATCCTGGGTGGTCGGCGGCTGCGGCTTAGAGTCGTCAGCAGCTGGGCCTTCCTCCTTCTCAACACGCACTAGGTAAGGTACCTTCTTCGTGGTGCCATCCGGGTAGGTGATCTCCACAGTGCCCTGGATGGTTTCACCGCCATTAGCACTGTCCGGAACCTTCACCGTCACAGTCCCATCAGGGGTAACCGTAACGTAGTCGGGGCCGGATTCTTTTGTGAAGGTGGTTCCCTGTGGCAACGGCTGATCGCCAGGCTGCAGCTTCAGATCAACAGACGCGCCCGGGGTGCCGGTAGCCGTCGGGTAAGAAGGCTGAGTCGGGACCGGGGTGACCGTGATCTTGAAGGGGACTTCGATCGGGTTGTCGGTGCCGGGGATGGTCACCTTGACCTTGCCAGTAACGTCACCGGGTTGGTGTCCTTCAGGAACATTGTAGGTGATCTTGCCAGTCTTCGGGTCGATGGTCAGACCGTCGGGGGTCTTTCCGTCGATGGTGAAGGTGGTTCCGGTCGGGAACTTGTAACCGTCCGGGGTAGTGATCGGGGTTTCGATGCTCTTTCCGGTTTCAACCTTTCCGTCCGGGTAGGACAGTTTCGGAGTTGCCGGGGCAACGGTGATCTTGAAGGGGACCGGGGTGGGCTTGTCACGTCCAGGGACGTTGACTAGCACGTTGCCGGTGACCTCCTTGTGCGGGCTGTCCTTAGGAGCCGTGTAAGAGATTTCGCCGGTCTTCGGGTTGATAGTCACGCCCTCGGGAGCATTTTTGGGCAGCTCGAAGGTGGTGCCATCGAGAGGCTTATACCCGTCTACACCATTCGGTGTCACCTTGGCGGTTTCGCCTGCGTTGATGGGAGTGTCCTCATAGGCTAACTTCGGCTCTGCCGGGGCGACGATGATCTTGAAGGGGACCGGGGTGGGCTTGTCACGTCCAGGGACGTTGACTAGCACGTTGCCGGTGACCTCCTTGTGCGGGCTGTCCTTAGGAGCCGTGTAGGTGATCTTGCCAGTCTTCGGGTCGATGGTTAGCCCGTCGGGGGTCTTTCCGTCGATTGTGAAGGTGGTTCCGGTCGGGAACTTGTAGCCGTCAGCTGGAGTCGGAATGACCTCGGTGGACTCGCCTGCAGGAACCTTCTTGTCCTCATAAGAAGCCTTCGGTTCTACCGGTGTGACGGTGATCTTGAAGGGGACCGGGGTGGGCTTGTCGTGGCCAGGCAGGGTGACTAGAACTTCGCCCTTCACATCGCCAGCAGGCTGATCCTTAGGTGCGTTGTAGGTGATCTTGCCGGTCTCTTCTACGGTTACCCCCTTAGGAGCATCCTTCACCTCGAACTTGCTGCCCTTCGGGAAGGTGTAACCATCCGGAGTGGTGATCGGAGTTTCGACACTCTTGCCGGCCTCTACCTTCTTATCCGGGTAGGACATTTCGGGAACAGCCG
>OJTC01000005.1_pt1 | contig 202852 bp, 181 predicted proteins | sample 1599601 | NCBI WGS metagenome assembly OJTC01 (sample SAMN04436982, study PRJEB24849) | human gut metagenome | biome: human gut; feature: NICU; material: stool | host: Homo sapiens | place: USA: Saint Louis, MO | collected 2010-07-03 | reverse complement strand
CCCGGTGACTTCGCCCGGAGTCTTATCCTTCGGCGCGTTGTAGGTGATCTTGCCGTCCTGGCCAACGGTTAGCCCATCGGGGGCGTCACCGTCCACAACGAACTTGGTTCCGGTCGGGAACTTGTAACCCTCCGGGGTAGTGATCGGGGATTCGATGCTCTTTCCGGTTTCAACCTTTCCGTCCGGGTACTTAGCTTGAGCCAATGGGGCCTTGAACTTCTTGGTGGCATTAACCTTGTTATGGTCGTTTTTGTCACGTTTGAATTCAATAGTGACATTGCCAGCCTTGTCTACAGTGACCTTGTCAGTATCCTTAAGCTTGTTTACCTTCTTGACCTTGCTGGTGATCTCTGCAATCTGGTCAGGAGTTAACTTGTCCGGATCCGAAACAAGGGTAGCAGGAATCTTCTCGGTGTAGTAGATGGCTGTAGCCTTCAGTACAGGAGAAACAACATTAAGGTCAGTCCGCAGAGTGCCTGAGAATTCCTGTGTGCCAAGCTCATGTTTTAGCCCGTCAACAGAAATTTTCCTGATTATCTTTGAATTTACATCCGCGCGTATTTGAGCCGCCGTCAGGCCTTTATCCTGATTAAACTTTAGAGGGTTGAGTTTCTTGTAGTCGACATCGATCAGCTTTTCTACATCAGCCTGGGTGAACTTCGCATCCTTATCTAGATTGCGGACCACAATGTCTTCTTTAAGGGGTACGACTCTGACCTTGAAGCCATTAGAGAACGACTGCGTATAGTTGTATTCTTTACTCGAATTCCGGTGAATGCCAAGGTATCTGGTACCACCAGCATTATTCGAAATGCTGGAATCGAACTTGCCGGAAATTACCAGTTCGTTGCCCTCGCGCTTTAGATCCAACCCGGAAAGCTGCGCCTTAGCGCTCAAATTGCGGTTGGCGCCCGCATTATTGGTGCCCCAAAGGTCAGAATCATCCCAGTTACCCGCCTTCAGCGGGACACGCACCGCGGGCACCTCGGTAGATAGCTTGTTGCCGGTAGCCGGATCCAAGAACACCAAAATGTCCTTAACCTTGCCCACCACGCTAACGAATTCCTCGGCAGGAACAGTCACAGAATACGGATCCTCGCCGGCCTTGTTAGTTATGGTCAGGTTGCCATTGTCGTCCATCTGTAGCTGAGACTTTTCCAGCTGCAGGTTCGGGTTGGCCTTTAGGAAAGCATCGATCAGCTTAACCTTGTCTTCGGGCGAAATAGTGTAGGAATCGGGGTTATCAACTACCAGTTTGCCAACGTTGTGGTGCGTATGGTTCTGCGGGAACTTACCCTTGTCGAGAAACGCAAACGGTGGAGTGTAATAGAGGATCCTGGTATTACAGGTGACGGCCGGCGCGCCCGCAGCCCTTGGGGGTGATCGTAACCTCGACCGTCATAACGCGGTTTCTACGGCCGTCGCCATAAGAACCGGCGTTAGCTTTTTTGATCTTCGAATCCTCGATAGTGATCGTGTAATCAGAGGGGTTCAGTCCCTGCTCGGTAAGCTTCCTAGTAAGAACTTCCTGGACTTCGTCCTTGGTGAGTCCATCTACAAGGAAGAAGTTCTTTGCAACCGCCCCGCCGCAGTGAATCGATTTTGCGGGGTCGCTGGAATGTGCAGAGGGGGCATCAGTAGAGGAGCTAGCGGGAGGGGCTGCTAGCGCTACCGAACCCATGCTACCTAGAATCAGTACAGTAGAAATACCCGCACCAATGGCCCCAGCGGCATGTTTGCGCAGGACCTCATTGGCCTTATTTTTCTTCATGGCTTCCCTTCTTGCTGTAAGCCTCGTAAAAATACAAGTTAGTATTGCCCGCCGTTCAATCTATAAGACGCGTGAACATTGCTTCACTTGCGTATTTTTACTTGAAATCTGGTCAAATAACGCCAGAAGGATAGCATTTTAGTCGCTATTTGAGATATTCCTATTTGTTATAGTCCGTAGCGTCCTATCAAGAAAATGCCACTTTCAGTGCCGCGCTTTCGTGGCTATTCCGCATTATTCTCCGATGCTAGTAAAGAGAATGTTCAGGTGCGCTCGAATATCCTATAAATAGTTACCGACTGGAAACATGATCGCAAGAATCCATAGAACTGCTTGGAAATGTTCGCCGCCGCGCGTCTGCTTACTGCGTCAATCCGCCTGCCCACGTATTCGCTGGTAACGCTAGCTCACCCTCAGCGAGTTGACCCCACCCTCGATAAGTCTGGCCCAGTCCCCGATGTTTGAAAGTGCAGCTTCCGCTTGACAGAGTGGGGTGCCGCTAGGACACTTTTATGCAGCCGCGGTTTATACGCAGCTGAAGGCTTTTGTGTAAGACGCCAGAACTCGAAATGGAGAAAAGGAATATGAACGCTGCCCTGCAACCCAGCAAACGCCGCCCCCGCGTCTTTGGCGGTGGCTGTTGCTGTATGTGTATGCACGAGGAGGGTGCGCAGAAGTAGGGGCGCGATGAGTACGCTAACCGCTCCTGAAACTTCCACCTTTAGTTCGCGCGAACAGCGCCACGCCCTAAAGGCGGGCCTGAGCGTGCCGGAATGGAAGGCCGCCACTAAATTCGACTCGACTGACTGGGGTTGGGTCGTCCTTTCGATCGGCATGGCCATCGGCGCCGGCATCGTCTTCTTACCCGTCAAAGTAGGCATCATCGGCGTATGGGTGTTCCTGGTTTCAGCCGTGATCGCCTACCCAGCAATGTGGCTGTTCCAAAAGCTCTTCATCAACACCCTGGCCAAATCCAAGCGATGCGAAGACTACCCGTCAGTCATTGCCGGCTATCTTGGCAAAAACTGGGGGATGCTGCTGGGGCTGCTGTACTTCATAATGTTGGCGATATGGGTGTTCGTGTATTCGACCGCGATTACCAACGATTCGGCCTCGTACCTGAAAACCTTTGGCATCACCCGCACCAACCTATCCAGTGCGCCCCTGTACGGGCTGGGGATCGTGTGTATTCTGGTTGCCATCGCCTCCACGGCCGAAAAGGTGCTGTTCCGCATCTCCTCGATCATGGTAATCACCAAGATCACGATCATCTTCCTACTTGGGGTAGTGATGATTCCCCGCTGGGACATTTCCAACATTGGCGTTTTCCCTGACCTGGGTTACTTGGTCAAGCAGACGATTGTGCTGCTGCCGTTTACGCTGACATCGATCCTGTTCATCCAGTCGCTATCGCCCATGGTGATTTCGTTCCGCAGCCACAACAAAAACATCGAGGTGGCACGCTACAAATCCGTGCGCGCCATGAACATCGCGTTCTTCACCCTTTTCGTGGTCGTGTTCTTCTACGCCATGTCCTTCAACCTAGTGCTGGGTCACGATCAGGCGGTGCAAGCCGCCAACGAAAACATTTCCACGCTGGCGATCGCCGCCCGCAACCTAGACGGGGCATGGGTGCAGATCCTGAGCGTCGTTCTGAACATCTTCGCTGTCATGACCGCCTTCTTCGGCGTCTTTCAAGGATTCAAAGAGGCCTGCCAAGGCATCGCCATGAATGTCGTCAAGCGTTTCGTTCCCGAGGAACGCATCAACCGCCGGCTACTATCCTTCGCCATCTTAGTGTTTGGTGTTCTGGTCTCATGGGGAGCGATCGTCCTCAACGCTCCCGTGCTGTCATTTACGTCCATCTGCTCGCCCATCTTCGGCATGATCGGGTGCCTGATTCCCACCTACTTGGTGCTGCGCGTAAAATCGCTGCGCGAACTGCGCGGGCCAGGCCTGATCCTTATAGTATTTGCCGGCATCCTACTGCTAGTATCGCCCTTCCTGGCGTTTAGCTAGCAAGAGTAGAGGGGCGGTTTCAGTGTTGAAGCCGCCCCTAGCTCACCGGCGTGGTGGGGTGGCCGCCCTCGTTAGCGTGTGAAAAACCTGTCTGTTGAGCGATTGGGTCTTTCAACCTAATGTTGAAAAACTGTTGAAAACTGGCCGCTAATTTCGGGGTGGCCCGTCGGATAGGGGCGTAAAACGGCGGAAAGAGGCTGAAAAAATAGTTTCAACAAATAGTTGACTTGGATGGGGTGTTTGCGCCAATATTTTTGTAGCGCCGGCAGGGCGCACATAAGTATTTTTGGAGGAAAAATGCCTAAGGTAAACATGGTCCCTAAAGCAGTAGGACCCTATTCGGCAGCAAAAGCTGCAGGCAACGTGATTGCAGTGTCTGGCCAACTGCCGCTGAACCCGGAAACTGGGCAGATTGAAGTAGTAGACGTTACGGCTCAGGCGGCCCAGTCGCTGCGCAACGTCGCGGCAGTCCTAGCCGAATTTGGTTGCACGCTAAACGACGTTTTTAAAACCACGGTGTTATTGGCTGACATGGACGACTTTGCGGCAGTAAACGAAGTGTATGCGAACGCCTTCAAAGACGTAGAAAAATATCCCGCCCGCAGTGCCTTCCAAGTTGCAGCCCTGCCGATGGGCGCACGGGTAGAAATAGAAGCCCTGGCTACGTGCCCAACCAAATGAATAGAACTACTAGATAGGAAACGGCAGTGACAACGACAGTGTCCAGCAACGAAGCTGAAGCCGATTCAAGCGGGGCGTGTACCGGTAGCAGAGTTAGCAAACACGCAAAAAAGGCAGGCCTAACTGAAGAAGAATGGCAAAAAGCCGTAAGATTCGACTCCACGGACTGGGGCTGGATCGTCATGTCCATTGGAATGGCTATTGGGGCAGGAATCGTGTTCCTGCCAGTAAAAGTCGGAATAATTGGGGTGTGGGTATTTCTTGTATCCGCAGTAATTGCCTACCCGGCAATGTGGCTGTTCCAAAGACTGTTCATTAACACGCTGGCGCATTCGAAAAAATGTGAAGACTATCCGAGCGTGATCGCGGAATACTTGGGCAAGAACTGGGGGATGCTGCTGGGGCTGCTCTACTTCATAATGTTGGTGATATGGGTGTTCGTGTACTCAACTGCGATCACCAACGATTCGGCCTCATACCTGAAGACATTCGGAATCACAAAGACTAACTGGTCTTCAAACCCGCTTTACGGATTGGCGATTGTGTGTGTGCTGGTGGCTATCGCTTCGGCGGCAGAAAAAATTCTTTTCCGTATCTCCTCGGTGATGGTGATTACCAAAATAACGATCATCTTCCTACTTGGGGTAGTGATGATTCCCCGCTGGGACATAGCCAATATTGGCGCCTTCCCGGACATGGGGTACCTGGTCAAGCAGACGATTGTGCTGTTGCCGTTTACGCTGACATCGATCTTGTTTATACAGTCGCTTTCGCCCATGGTGATATCGTTCCGCAGCCACAACAAAAACATCGAGGTGGCACGGTATAAATCTGTGCGCGCGATGAACATTGCCTTCTTTATATTGTTTACCGTTGTGTTTTTCTACGCCATGTCCTTCAACCTGGTGCTAGGGCACGACCAGGCAGTACAAGCGGCAAACGAGAACATCTCGACCCTTGCGATCGCTGCGCGAAACCTAGACGGAGCCTGGGTACAGATCCTGAGCGTCGTTCTGAACATCTTCGCCGTGATGACCGCCTTCTTCGGCGTCTTCCAAGGCTTCAAAGAGTCCTGCCAAGGAATAGCCACGAACGTGATAAAGAGGTTCATCCCCGAAGAGAAAATAAATCGCAAATTACTCGCAGTAGGAATCTTAGTGTTCGGGGTGCTAGTTGCCTGGGGTGCGATCGTGTTGAACGCGCCGGTACTCTCGTTCACCTCGATCTGCTCGCCCATCTTTGGGATGATCGGCTGCCTGATTCCCACCTACTTGGTGCTGAAAGTGCCCTCCCTGCGGGAGCTGCGTGGGCCAGGCCTGATCCTTATAGTATTTGCCGGCATCCTACTGCTAGTATCGCCCTTCCTGGCGTTTAGCTAGCCAAACAAACCAAACGTTCCACTACATCGTTGTGAATCAAAACAAAGCACGCCAGTTGTGCTTTCTAAAAGAGGTAAAAATGCAAACAAACACAAAACTGATCCACGGCTACCAGGTCTTCGACCAGTACACCGGATCGTCTTCCATCCCGATCTACCAGTGTTCGACCTTCAAACAAGAATCGCTTGAAGCAGCCCCCGAATACACCTATTCGCGTTTCGGCAACCCCACCCGCCACGCCCTCGAAGTAGGGGTAGCCAAAGTAGAAGGAGGCGAACACGCCTTCGCTTTCGCCTCTGGAATGGCCGCAATATCGGCGGCGCTACTCACCTTCAACAAGGGCGACCACGTAGTAATGTGCAAATCCATCTACGGGGGCACCTTCCAACTGGCCACCGAAGTGATGGCACGATTCGGCATCGAAGCATCCTTCGTAGACGAAACTGACCTTACCGCGTGGGAAGGGGCAATCAAAGAAAACACGAAAGGCATCTACCTAGAAACCCCCTCTAACCCGCTGCTAAACGTCACCGACATTAGAGGCGTAGTAGAAATAGCCAAGCGCCACGACCTGGTAACCATCGCCGACAACACCTTTATGACTCCGCTATTCCAGCGTCCTCTAGACCTAGGCGTAGACGTTGTAATCGAATCGGCAACCAAGTTCTTCAACGGCCATTCCGACGTAATCGCAGGCATGGTAATAACCAGCGACGACGCCCTGGCAGAAAAAATATTCCTGCTGCAGAAAGCGCTTGGAGGCACGCTAGGAGTTGAAGACTGCTGGCTGGTTATGCGCGGCATGAAGACGATGGGGCTGCGAATGGCCCAGTCAGGTAAATCCGCCCTCGAAATTGCAAAGATGCTAGAAGAGCACCCAGCGGTAAAAGCACTGCACTACCCGGGGTTGGAATCGCACCCAGCCCACAAACTACACATGTCGCAAGCTAGCAGCGGCGGTGCCGTACTATCCTTCGAGGTGGCCGATAGGCAGACCGTGAACAGACTGGCCCAAGTGCTGAAGCTGCCCATCTTGGCCGTCAGCCTTGGCGGAGTCGAATCTATCCTTTCCTACCCGGCGGCAATGTCGCACGCCTGCATGAGCCCTGAAGAACGCGCCAAACAGGGCGTAACTGACGGGCTGCTACGCCTGTCGGTAGGAATCGAAGAAACCTCCGACATTATTGCCGACCTGAAGCAGGGGCTCGACCAAATCCTGTAACCGGCAAAGGTAATGCATCTAGGACTGGGCGTTGTGTGTGAAAGCCGCGTGGCGATCGTGCGCAACGCCCAACCTATTTCCTATTGCCAAGTTCCTTTAGATAGTTATAGATAGTAAAACGCGTAACCTCCAACGCGCTGGCAACCTTTTCAACCGACTCCTTCAAAACGAAAAAACCGCGATCTTGAAGATCTGCCACCACCGCTATTTTTTGACTCTTAGTCATCTTTGCGACAGGGGAGCCAGCCCTAGCAATAGCACTTTTCAGTAAATCTGCCGCGAGCTCGTCAACATCTTTGCTAAAAACTTCTGCATCCGGAGGCGGAGTTTGGGTATTGCCCACGACCGCGGGAGGAATTAGCGAGTTCAAAGCTTGCTGCAAAGTCTTCCAAACTGAAACATCCTTAATAACGCACAATGCGGCAACTGGGGTGCCGTTAGAGGCGCGAAAAACAATTGTCGAACAGGAAACGTCACTACCGTCAGCCGCCTTGGTGCTGTAGTTGTATTTAGTTTCCAGATTCCCGGTAGAAGTATCCTGCATAAGAGTGTTTGTGGCGACCCCTCCGATGCTACGCCCGGTAATGCTGCCGGCTATTGCAACAATAGAATTTGGCAGTTTTGAAAGGTCGTGAAGCACGACCTCGCTGGGGGCAGGTAAAACAGCCTGAAGAGGTTCTACCAGAGGGATCAAAGTGCGGATAATGATTTTCCGTTCAGCTGAGAGATCGGAGTTGAGGTTCTTTTCTAAACCCATCGCGCCTGCCTAGTTGCGGATCTGTAACAGAGTTCAGAAAAATTATAAGGTACCTAACCGAAACAAGGCTGCGTCCTTAGGGTGTGCGCCTTAGAGCGAATCTGCCTAGGGCGGTGAAAGTTAAATCTGAAGTAAGCGTAGGCAGAAGGTCCTCACCCGGTACTGTAGTGATGGCAAAGAGTGGAAAATGTCCAGGCGAGGGCGTAAAATAAAGATGCGTCACATGGTTGGTGATGCCAGCCAACGTGCTGTAAGTGAAGTTCCCGCAAGGACGGGAATCTGGAAAAGAGGATTGAAAATGAGCCGCAATAGCGACTCCGACAAGCCGCGCATCAAACAGAATAACCTACTACTAATCAGTGCGATTATGATCCCTGTACTGTGCATGGTCAGCTCAGGGCCTGTGTTCATCAGCAGGTGGGCGCCCGCAATGATCACCTGGTTCGTAGCCATGATCCTGGCACTCGTAACTATCTATGCGGCCATCCGCTCAACAATGCCCCGCGCACCCAGATCATAAGTACTGGCCAATTGGCCCATTGGCACCACTTTTTGTGGTGCCAATTTTTTATTCCCGCCCCAGGGGGCGTGCCCTCGCGCGCACACAAAAGGGGCGCAGCCCTCGCAAACATACGAAACGGGGCCGAGAACAAGCCCGGCCCCGCCCAAAGAAAAGCTCTAGCTGAGGTTCGCCAAATAATCCGCGACCGGGGTATCCCCATCAGCCAAAAGCACAGTCTTGCCCACAGTATGCGGCTCGTCCGTGGCGGTCACTGCAACCTGCGCAACGTTAGCGCGCGAAATGCGGCGGCGACCGTCGGAACCAGGCTCGGCGTCTACGCGGCCAGTACCCTTGTCTAAAGTGAGGGGGCCAGGAGCCAAAATAGTCCAATCTAGCCCGCTCTCGCGCAAATGCTCGTCAGCCTGCTTCTTAGCCTGCCAGTAGTAATGGAAATCGGTGGACTTATCGGGCTCACCCTGAGCGTTAGCACCATCGTAAGAGACCATCACGAAACGCTTCACGCCAGCAGCCTTCGCGGCTTCCATAGTGCGGATAGCAGCATCGCGGTCCACGCCAAGAGTGCGCTCCGGATCCCCACCGCCAGCGCCCGCAGACCACAAAATAGCGTCCACGCCCTCGAGCTCCTTAGCGATCTTTTCTTGATCCATCTGCTCAATGGAATTCAGCTCACCCTTCACGCTGGCAACACTAACCTCCTCGACGTGAGCAGGGTTGCGAACCCAGGCGCGAACAGCGTAGCCGCCCTCGGCAAAAAGAGGACCAGCAATACGCGCAACCTTCCCATGGCCACCAATGATTACAACTGTTTTACTCATGTCTTCACGCTAACAAGCCCCACGGGGCCCCGGAAGGGTAATTGCTGTGCGTGAACAAGCTAAGTCAGCGGGGTTTGAACCGTGACCTCGGCAGACTCGTTAGGCACGATCTGCTTGCCAAACGGAAAACACGAAATGGGAATCAGCTTGATATTCGCAATCGCCACCGGAATTCCAACAATAGTAAGCATCTGCACGAACGCGGTGCCGATGTGCCCGATGGCGAGCCAAAGACCCGCAACCAAAAACCACACAGCATTCATAAGCGCCGAGCCGGCACCCGCCCCCGGCTTAGGCACAACCTTGCGCCCAAACGGCCACAAAATATACCAAGCCATGCGGAAACAAGCTACCGCAACCGGGATAGTCACAATGAAGATGCACCCAGCGATACCAGCAGCAATATAAAGAAAAAACAGCTCCAAGCCAGCCATAAAGAGCCACAAAATATTGAAAATTACGCGCAACATGAGCCAAAGTCTACCGGCAGAACCCGGACAGGTTCACCCCACCTTCACCTAGAGGTCAAAGAAGCGTTGCTTTGGCTAGCTAGGCTGACGCGGAATAAACACGGCCCGGCGGCCTGGAAGAGGGGCCCACCGGGCACTACAGAACATCACAGCCCTGCAGGCCGAAAGGGAGAAGAAATGGTAGTGAAAAAATTAGGGGCGCTGGCAACCATCACAGCCGCAACCATGGTCGCGATGCCGTTCGCGCAAGCGGGCGAGGCGGATGTGCCCGTTGCACCGAAAGCAACGGGAGCGGCCGTGAAAGCGCCCTCGGACATGGGCAAATACAATACGCAGACGAACGGAACCCTAGAAAAGCCGGCAACAATCTGGGCAGAAAACTTCGACGAGCTGCACCTACCCGACTGGTTCTCACACACCGGGCCCAAAGGGTGGAAAGTGAAAACCTCGAAAGCCTCCTCGGGCGAAAAGCGCTGGCGAGGCTGGACCTTCACAGACGTGCGCCAGTGGACCTGGGCGGCAGGCACAGATGAACGCCACTGGTTCACCCGCGGCAGCGGCAACTTCGCGGTGATGGAATCTGAACACCAGCGACTAGCCAAAGACGAAAGCTTCTCAACAGCGCTGGTGACCCCCCAGATTCCGGTAGGCGGACAAAACCAGCTAGTGCTGGGATTCGACTCCCACTACCGGCAGGGCAAAAAGGGCCAAAACGCCACCGTAACCATCAGCTTTGGCGGCGGGGAAGGCCAAACCCTGCTTACCCTGGATAAGAACGACTACTCTAACCACCACGAGCTGGAGGTAAAAGTGCCGGGCGGAGCCAAGACGGCACAAATATCCTTCAATTACAACAACTCATACAACGATAAGTGGTGGGCAATTGACAATGTTGCCCTACACAAGCCGTACAAATACGAAGATAAAAAGCCTACAGGAATTATCGACATTATTTCCGACACGCACGCAAACCCCGACGCCCCAACAAATGGGAAAAAATGGGGGCGGGCAATGGACCGCATTTCCGCATTCAAAGACAAGAGTACGGCGCTAGTGGTAAACGGTGATTTCGTGGACACCATGCGCGATAAGAACTACTTCGAAGCCGAAAAGATATTGAAAGCTCACCCCTACACGGGAGCCGACATACTGTGGGGCAGCGGCAACCACGAACAGTACGGGCAAGAACTATCCAGCGAAAAAGCACAGAAAAACTTTTTGACCTGGGCTGACCGAGACAAGCCGTACGCGGAAAAAGTAGTTGGGGGAGTGGTGCTCATCGCCCTCGGAACCGAATACTACGACGACCACGCCTCCCAGGGGAAAGAACCGTTTTGGAACGCGTCGCAGGCCCAACTCTATTGGTTGAAAGGGCGGCTGGACCACTGGGAAAACGAAGGGCGGCCGGTGCTCATATTTTCCCACTACACCCTAGCCAACACGGTTTCGGGTACGCATTCGGCCTGGTACCAGAACGATTACAACGACGTTGAAGAGCTCAACGACATTTTGAGTGGACGCAAAAACGTTGCCTTCTTTACCTCCCACACCCACGACATTGTTACGCTAAACGACTGGTGGGGGCGCTACACCTTGCCTGAAAATGTTGGAGATGGAATACCCGTCTTCAACACGGGCGCCGTCAAAGAAGGAATCGTCCCCGACGGCGACAATGACGAAGAAACGTTGAAAGACGACCGTTCGTCCTCACTACGAGCCCGCGTTTTCGACGACCACCTGACCGTCGAAGCCTGGGACCTAGTTTCCGGGAAAAAGGTACAAGAAGTAACCCTGCCAATCGGAGCGGGAGCGACAGCCGGGGGAACTGACGATGGCTCCAACGGCGGCAAGGACGGTGAGGGCGCCTCCGGCAGCAAGGACGGTTCCACCGGTACTGACGAGGGCGACAACACTAGCGATCCCGGCGCGCAACCCGGCACCGAGCCTGGAACGCAGCCTGGGGCAAAGCCTGGAAGCCAACCCGGTGCAAAGCCTAGTTCGCAACCAGGTGCTCAGCCCAGCGGCGAAGGCAAAAACGCTGGGGGCAAAAACGGCGGCAAGTCTGATGCGGAACGGCAAGCGAGTGAGCCAAAAACAGTCGGCTCGTTCATAGCGACAACTGGAGCGACAGCTTTAGTACCCACTCTGCTAGGAGCCATGGCAATGATTAGCCTGGGCGCAGTTGCAAAACTAAGCCGCAAAAAGAACTGACCGAGGCTAGCGTCAGGGGCTGAGTTGGAGAACTCAGATGGTGCGTTACTAGGCATAGATACGCACCTTGCAGGCGGCAGACTGTAAGATAGCTACCAGCATGGAAGAATGATACAGACGCCCAAAAGCGCAGGTCATTTAGACTTTTCCCCGCGCGAGCGGGGGTAATTCCTGCGATTCGTAAATAGGAATCGGGCGCGGCACCTTTTCCCCGCGCGAGCGGGGGTAATTCCAATGCAAACCTGGCCAATACCAACCCAAACCGCTTTTCCCCGCGCGAGCGGGGGTAATTCTTCACAAAAGGGGAATGATGTCGGAACAGTATTCTTTTCCCCGCGCGAGCGGGGGTAATTCCACTGGAGATTACCCCCGGCGACTATGAGATTGCTTTTCCCCGCGCGAGCGGGGGTAATTCCTACTTTCAAATCTCAAGCCTATACATCACATGCTTTTCCCCGCGCGAGCGGGGGTAATTCCCATGCTGCCCCAATACCGACCACAGGCACCCACTTTTCCCCGCGCGAGCGGGGGTAATTCCAAAAATAATATTATAAAAAAGAAGGGGTTGAACTTTTCCCCGCGCGAGCGGGGGTAATTCCATTTTATTATGGGATACGCGTATAACACTAAACTTTTCCCCGCGCGAGCGGGGGTAATTCCTATCGCGCAGATTATTGCCGCCCTTTTAGGCTCTTTTCCCCGCGCGAGCGAGGGTAATTCCACTCGAATACGAAGTCATTGATGAGGCCGCGTCTTTTCCCCGCGCGAGCGGGGGTAATTCCAGGCAAGAACAGGCAACCCAAATAGGTTCACTCTTTTCCCCGCGCGAGCGGGGGTAATTCCGAAACGCTACCCCATCGTTGACAGTCTCGGCCCTTTTCCCCGCGCGAGCGGGGGTAATTCCCCCCCTTCCGCCGATACGCAGAAGCACGCTATGCTTTTCCCCGCGCGAGCGGGGGTAATTCCGCTGCCTCGCAACGGTTGAGCAGCTGCTCGAGCTTTTCCCCGCGCGAGCGGGGGTAATTCTGTTGCTAATTCCAGGCCCTGTACAGGCAGGAACTTTTCCCCGCGCGAGCGGGGGTAATTCCACATGCTCATGTCACCGGCGCGAGCATACATACTTTTCCCCGCGCGAGCGGGGGTAATTCCGCACATTCACGCACATTCGGCTTTCGGGCTTTTCTTTTCCCCGCGCGAGCGGGGGTAATTCCGCTTCTTCGCGCCAATCACGCCGCGCCCCTTCCTTTTCCCCGCGCGAGCGGGGGTAATTCCTGAGCTCAGAGCAGTCTCGCCAGCAGGTCCTTCTATTCCCCGTGAGAATGGAACAGGGAGAAATTCGATAAATGTTACTCGACCACTGTCGAGTGGCGTGTCACGTGCAGCTCAGATACGTGTAGGAATAATCGTTTAATATGTCATAGCCGTTTCTGTAGCTGTTGCATTTAGTTGCAGTAGCGGCCATTCTTATCTACACCTAACCCTATTGGTTTCAGGCTATTTAAGGACGCTCCCTGCCGTAAGTAGCATGCCCCGTGATTGATTAACGTAGGGGACGCGTCAGCAATCATTCCCGAGTCTTTTAGGCGTTAGAGCTGCAGTTTTTCCTTCACACTTGCGTACCATTGTTCTCGTGTGCCAACAGTGGTGAATTGCTGGCGTCTAGGTGCTAATTCCTGTCCGGGAACATAGTCCTTTATAGTGGCGAACCGTTCTTTAAAGTTGCTGTTCGTTACGAATAGTGGCAATTTCGCGAAATCTTTTGTGGGCCCTATACCAAGGTAAAATGGAAAGGAAGGTGCGAATGCCTTCCTGCCTAGGTAGGTGCTATATGTGGGATCACGTAGTGCGGCTGCAATATCTTTAGTATGGTCAGCACAAGTAATCTGAACTATAAATTCAGAGTCAGCTAGATACGTCCGTTTCGAAATTGCGGTGCCGCTCTGAGCATCAGGAGTAAAGCTCATGCTCTTATCGCTTGCCCGTAGATTATGTGCGATAATGATGCGCCTGCGGAACATCTCTTCTTTATACGGCGGGTTTATGGTTTGGAATTCGTCGACTACGCGACCGGGCCGATCTTGCCGTACCGAAAAGAAAACCTCATCTAACCAGTCTTCCCAGCTCCCACGCTTATATCCCAGTGCCCCAGCTAAGAGGCCTTTCAAACCGCTAGCTGTGGGAAAGCGGTTAGTATGCGCCACGTTGCCGGTTATTTTCATGCCGGTCCACGATTGTAATGGGCCGGCTAGCCTAAGGTATATGGACTTACTCATCAGAACCGATCCATGCGACTACAGCATCTACAAGCTCCTTCTTCGTGGCCACACGTAGGTATCCAAAGCGTCCGTCAAGGTTGCCGTAGGTGCCGGAAACGATCTGGCAAGGCCCGAAGTTGTCGGGATCGAATCGCCGCGCGGCAGCGTATTGCTCGGCAAGACGCTGAACGCTAGATTCGAGGTAACCACCGCTCTCGGCCGGCTCAACTGGCGTCTCAAAGTCGTATGCGGTGCGGTAGCGCTGCTCTTCTGCAACAACTACCGCAGGCATTGCATATGGGGCTGTTGAATGTTCTTTGCCTCGAGGCTGCCCATAAAGAATTGCGTTTATGAGTTCGCGCAGATTGGACTCGGAGTCAGCCTTGCCAAAGCCTGTCCAGCTCTCTTTCAGCTGCTCGCGATCTATGGTCACGGTTCTGTAGAAAATGCCGTTCGTGTAGTTCGCGACCCCCAGGAAGGTAGCGCCAGTTTGATGGTTGCGTTCCTTTATATCGTCAGTGGTGGAGAAATAGTCGTTGTCAATGTTGGCTTGGTGAGTTGTGAGTGCGGGGGATACACTCAGCGCTGCCTCTGTGCCTTTTTCAGCTTTGTTCGCGAACATGCGGCCGAAGCTAGCAATAGCAAGGCTGCCAGTCTGTCCATCGGCAATGAAATCGTTGTCAGAATTGGCAAGAGCGGCCGTTGCTGCAGTCTGGATCTCTTCTTGGCTCATCCAAGAGGAGCGAGATGCCTCATTCTCCGACGACGAGCTTTTGGTAAGAGAACCGATTATTTTCTTCGCATGTTTCAATACTTGTTTTTGATCGGCATCCTGCTTTATCTTCAAAGCTGTGCGTAGCACTTCGTCTGCTAAATCCCCTGATCGTACGGATGCGTCGAGTGAGGCATTCTCGTAGATGGTACGAATCCCCTTTTTTATAGACTGTGAGGAGTGCATGGCCCGCAAAGCGCCCCCTTGATATATACGCTTAGGAACGCCGGAATCATCGCGGTTGAGGTTGGAATAGCTGACTGGGGTAAGGATGTGCAGAGTAAGATTGCGGTACATATTAGTCCTCGTGATCTGTTTGTTCTAAGGATTTGTTTAATTCTGAGGTTTGTGGAACAAAGGAGTAATAATCGCGCAATATGCGCAATCGTGATTGTTTTGAGGTTTGTGATACTCCCTTTCCCCACCTTAAAAAGGTATGAAGTAAATTTACGTAGTCGATAGCCGGACAAGCGGTTTTGTTGGAGGATGCTATCTGAAAAATACGTCTAATAGTCAGAATAGCCTGCTCAAGTGGTTGGGTGTGGATGTATGTAAGCCGATTCTCGATAACCGTGTCACTACCGCGAATATCTGACCGGGCCATTGCAACCTGGCGTGCCCAGAGCCCGAGCGTATGTTTCCGTAGCTCGGCTTCAGCCTGTGGCACGTTTGCGAATTCAGCAATAATGGCTGCAACACGAAGCAACGCAATGCGTTCATCGTCACGTTCAGGATTCTGAGCGTAAGGAATAATGTATGGGTAGGCGTAGAATTCAGTCTGGCTAATGGCCCCCTTGCGGATGGCTGAAAGCTCACGTCGCCTACCCTCCTCCCTCCAGTTAAGAATCTTGTAAACGAGCTCTTTATATGCCGGCGTCGAACTCACTTCATTCATTTCTTCACGTCTTTCTTTGGAGTGATCAGGTTAGCCGTTTTCCGGAGGTTATAGGACACTCTACTTCTAACGAATCCGATGCGATTGGGATAAATTTGAGCGTAGGCTTCTGTTATTTCGTCAAATGCTGATAAAGAAGCATCCACTGCCCTCTGGTATAGTTCGCGGGGCAATGTTGAGGACTCAGTATCTTGGATACTGCGAATAAAGTCTTGGTATACGTCGCTGATATTGCGCCAAAAAGCATTTACTACGTCGGTTTTTCTTGTGGCCAGTGGATCCAGTGCGTAAATGCGCCCTTCAGAATCTGTGTCTTCCTTACCTGCCCGCCGGAAAGGAGCACTTACCGCGCGAAGTAAGCCCTGAATCATAAGGGCACAGTCGCAAACCGCAGCTTGCAGTTCTTGGTTCAGGTCCAGTACCCATTTGGAGGGATCTGGGAAATATACAACTGACGCTAAAATTCCTGGAGACTGTGCCGTTTTACCTATTTGGTGCCTGATGAAGGATAGGCTCCTGTGTGCGCGAGGGACCGGTGCTAAACAGTCTCGACCAGCAAACTTGGGTATGTTTTGACGAGCGGCCCACTCTACGGCAAGTTTTGTGGGGTCTTCACCTATGTCCATTCTTGCGGCGTGTGCCTTACCATCGTTGCCGGTTATGTACAAATAAAGGGGGTCGGTTAAATTTCTGGTATCCCACCAGGCTTTTGCGGCGGCCTTTCGCTCGGAAGGAGAACCGCTATGTGTTCCCATTTCGAGTGCGTACCATTGTTCGGGTATGCCTCCTATACGAACTTGTAGGAGCCTACCGTTTTCCCAGCGACAAGCGGGCGCGTTAGAGCTCCAAGATGCGCACCAGAGCGGATGATGCCCATCAGTGGACTTTGATTCCCGGCCTTCCCTATCTGCCCATGCAGGTAGGCCAGACCCCTGTACCCACTTCCAAGGAATCAGTCCTAAGAGGGTTTCCAAGAGGTTGCGGCCTCGCCAAAATATTTCTGTGGCGCTATTTTCTTTGCCTAAAAATCGTATCCCTGGGGCTCCCATCTGCATTTTTCGGTTAGCGTACTTTCCGTTCCCTGCCATGGAGTAAAAACTGTGCACCACTAAGGATCTAGCCGCGGAAGCTGAGTGTAGGAATTCCTGCTCGGGCAATGAAAGGTCCCAAAAAGAATCGCCTTGCTCAGAAGGCACCGTTGGAAGTAATTTTCGGACTGTGTCCTCTTTGGGGCGAAACTTAGTTGTTAAGTCAGGATGTTTGGCAGCCGGCTGTTGCATAAACGGCTTATCAGGACTGTCTAAATACGATACTTCAAGCAGCCTGTCTAGAGTTTTATTCACGGCCGCTGCTGGTAAACCGTTTTCCAGTAGTTCGTCTGAGTCTATATATTTTTCTTCTACATCTACAATGGAAGAATCAATATTCCTTAGAACCAGTGGCAAAAGATATGCCAAGAAACGGAGCTGAGCGCCGTATTCGTAGCCGGGCACGTTGGGGTCTAGATTAGTAGTATGCGCAGCTAGTAAGGCCTCTTCTACCGTTGCCGGTCCAGTGGCTAGGCCTATCCATTTAGGGCCACGCAAAGCGTTGTACTTCACTAGCGCTCCTTTCTGTTTCTAGAAGGCTAGCACGTGGTACCCCCACCTATGGCAAGCTTATAAAAGATTATAAATAAGTCTTCGCTCAGGCCGTTTTTAGGCTAGTGTGAAAGACAGTTAATCTTACTAGTCTGATGCGGTGAAATATTACTAGTTCGTCAGTAGAAAAGAGGATGAATTGGGTACAACGGCTTTCCTAACGCGCTTTCCAGTGCACGCCGCGCTCGGAAGAGGTGCCGCCCATAAACCAAGTAAGGGTTGGGATGTGAACGATCCTAGCTTCCGGCACAGGGCAGTCATGGCACTGTTTGGGCAGACCAATAATGCTAACCCTCGCGAACATGGCAAGATTCTCTTTCGCTTTGAATTTCTGCCAGGTCAGGCCCCCTATTTTTTGGTCCAGTCCTTGGCGCGGCCTCAGGAAGGTGATCTTGTAGGGCAAATAGAAATCAAAGAAGTTGATCTGACGCCTCCGCCCTCGGGAAGTGTAGTCCGTTTCCGGCTTGCGGTAAACGCAATTCAACGCAAAGGCGCCAAAGGCGTAAACCCGATACCTGCCGATTTTGAAGAAGCGCCAGAGGGCGTGCCCCACCTCAGCGAGTGGCTTGCAGGTAAGCTGCGGGGCGCTCTAAGCGAAATTGAAATTGTCTCCCACCAGCGCCAGCTCTTGGGTGCAAACCGCAATGGGAAAAACAAGAACGGCGTGTTAGTTCAGGTAGACACCATAGACGGAGTGGCTAAGGTGGGCGATTCGGATGCTTTAGAAAACCTTATTATCCGGCGTGGGCAGGGCTAAAGCCTACGGCTGTGGCCTGCTATCTGTACAAGCAGTGCGGTAGCAGTGGACATCCACCAGCGGATTTGGGCGAAAGAGATAGGGCTAGACCGCCCGTACCCGCTTCTTGCTCACTTGCTGGATACGGCGGCAATTGCCAAGCAACTTTACATGGGCTGGCTGCGGCCAGGGCTGCGCGAGCAAATTGCCGAAGACTTAGCTGACGGCGACCAAACAGAGACGGTAAAGATAATTGCCTACATCGCCGGTACACATGATATTGGCAAGGCAAACCCTTACTTTCAGGCCCAACCGCGCAACAGCAATGAGGCTTTTGAGCGTATCCGAGCGGCCATCTTACAAGAAGAGCAGTGCACTTTCTTAGATGAGGACGAAATTCCGGTACCACCAAGTGCTAAACCCTATCTGACCAGGCATGAGCGTGTGGGTGCGATCGCGTTAAGCCCGAAACCGCTCGAGGCCGGTACAAACTTGCGCCGCGCCTGGTGGGGGATACCCGCGCTTGGCCACCACGGGCGCTTTACAGAACCTGCCGAAGAAGAACGGCAGGAACAAGAACTTGAACGAATCCTGGTCACACGTAACTGGGAACCCATTCAACGAGACCTCCTAGAGGCTATGAAAACCGCGTGCGGCATTAGTGAATTACCCAGACTGGCCTCTGGAGTTACTACTGTGCTCTTGGCGGGGCTAGTAATACTAGCCGATCGGATAGCTTCGGGAACCGACTGGGTGCAGGCGCGCGCTAACCTCGCCGCTGATGGGCAAATTAGCCTTGAAAAGCCAAAACATTGGATAGACAAGGCAGCTACCTCCGCGTTAGAGCGAATAAAAAACACCCTTGGGATTTATAAGGGATGGGAAAACCAGCAGGCTGCAATCGCCGAGATACTTGGCGGGAACCAGCCTAGGCCATTGCAAGAAGAAGCTATGCGAGTAGGGGGAGGCATCTGGAACGTTATGGCCCCTACCGGGGGAGGGAAAACTGAAGCGGCCATATTACGTCATTCCACCCGGGATGAACGCCTGATCTTTTTGTTGCCCACGCAAGCGACTTCAAACGCTTTGATGCGTAGAATCCACAAAATCTATGAGCACACGCCTAACGTGGCCGCCCTGGCACACGGATTAGCATCAGTCGAAGATCTCTACGCGCAACCGGTTACCGTTGCCTCCGATAAAAAAGAGGGCGGCTTATACTACACAGATTTCGTGAAAAGCGGCAGTTCCCGCCTGCTGGCTCCCATATGCGTAGGCACAGTGGATCAAGGGTTATTAGCTACTTTGCCGGCAAAATGGACCCATCTGCGTTTACTTGCTTTAGCTAACGCGCACGTAGTCATTGACGAGGCGCACACGCTGGACCCTTACCAAACGAAACTCGTAGAGAATCTACTAGAATGGTTGCGGGCAACAAATACCCGCGTGACACTACTGACCGCAACACTTCCTAGCCAACAGCGCACTGATTTTTTGAACGCCTACTGTGGGAAACCTCCAACCGGTAAAACCCATTTTCCTGCCTCAGAAAATCTCCAGGTTGGCGAGTGCGAAGGAAAACTCTCCATCCCAACAGTGCGTGAATACAAAATAGCTTTCACCACCGAAAATATCGCCTACGATGCGTTGGTCTCAAACCACGTAACCTGGGTGAAAAAGATGCGCGCTAAATACCCTAAAGCACGCATTGGGATCATCTGTAACACCGTAGAGCGGGCGCAAAAAGTAGCCAAAGAAATAGGTGAACACACAATCATCTTGCACTCGCGTATGACCGCAGAACACCGCAGACAAAACGCTGAGCTACTAGAAAAAACTATCGGGCCAGACAAAAAAGGTGAAGGCCTAACAGTGGTGGGTACCCAAGCAATTGAGGCATCACTCGATATTGACTTAGATGTAATGAGGACGGAATTGTGTCCGGCGCCCTCGTTAATTCAACGTGCTGGCCGTGTTTGGCGGCGTGAAGATATAAATCGATCCCTCAGGATTCCAGGCGCTGTGCATCTACCCATGACTGTTGTGAAGATCGACAACGATGCTGGTTTCCAGGTGCGCCCTTATTTTGATGCCGAACTGAGCCGTACTTGGAAATGGCTCAACGGCCATCACATGATGAAAATGCCCGATGACTGCCAGGACTTTATTGATTATTCTAAAGTAACTTTAGATACTATCGTTGAAGATTTTGAGGGAGCGACGGAACAGCTCGCAGATGAAGTGCTCAAAGCGCAAGAAGGCCTGGCTGTCGCCAACAAACTCGGTGACCTTACGAAAAAAGGGGTGACGTTGGGGACACTGATAGCAATGACGGCCCCGAAAGAATCCAGCGAGAACGAGGCGTCCACCAGATTCATAAAAAGAAATACTATTCAATGCATATTGGGCGATCCGACTGGGGTTATACCCGGCGGATGGGGAGGTAGCGCAGAGAGACTTTTAGCCGCACGCGGTAGTGACCAGGAGCTGATCAAGGCTGCAATGCGTGGTTCAATTCCTATACCAGAAGGCAGCAAATATGCGGCTATTCTGGCAGAGAAAGTAGCTTTAACACAATCAAAATCGCTCTTAGCAAGATACTACTTCATTCCTAACGCGCTCCAATTCTATGACCCAAACGTGGGTTTAACTGTTGGTGATAACTAGTGCCCTACTCCCAAGATGCGTTGACATTTTCAACTATTCCCACTAACCATCAGGTGAGATTGGAAGACAGGGTTAGTTACCTCTATTTGGAATACTGCCTAATTCGTCAAGATCGCACTGGAGTTATCGCAATAAGGGAGGGCGAAGGCCGCGACCGGAATGGGCCTAAAACTGCCAAGTTACAAGTTCCTGTTGCTGGTATGGCAGTGCTTTTGCTCGGTCCGGGAACGAGCTTGAGCCACGCCGCTGCTGTTTCGTGCGCAAGATCAGGCGTAGTAATAATGTTCTGTGGCGGGGGAGGAATAAGTTGTTACACTCACGCCAGCCCCCTAACCTCATCGGCGAAATGGGCTATAGCGCAAGCCCGTCTGGTTGCCAGCGAGGAACATCAGATTCAGGCTGCCCTATACCTGTATAAGCTGCAATTAGGCATCGAAAATATGCCCGGTGGAACCATTAATGCGATGCGGGGACTTGAAGGGCGCACTATACGTAACGTGTACAAAGCACAAGCCAAGAAGTACGGAATAAAGGGATTTAGGCGCGATTCTAACGGAGACGATGTGGTGAATGTCAGTTTGAATCTTGCGAATTCGATACTCTACGGCTGCGCTGGGGCGGCCTGTTCCGCGATAGGCGTAAATCCTGCACTCGGAATAATACATAGAGGTAATGTGCGATCATTACTTTTTGATTTAGCTGATCTGTATAAACCAACTATGACCATACCGCTGGCTTTTTCTGCGACAACTGCTGAAGACCCACTCATATTCGTTCGAAGGAAAATTAGGGCAGCCATATTCGAAAAACATGTAGTGGTTAGGATGTTGGATGCTCTGATGCAGGTTCTATCACCGCATCTTCCCCGTCGTGACGACGACCGTTTGATCGGATCGGTCGGGGAAGAGGTATCTGGGCATATTCAGTATGGCAAGGACTCGTAATGTTTGCGGTTGTCACGGCTACTGCGATACCGGATCATCTACACGGATACCTAAGTAGATTCCTGTCTGAAGTTTCTCAAGGGGTATACGTAGGTAACGCTTCACCTGTTGTAGTTGAAAATCTTTGGGAACGCTGCAATGAAGCTGCAAGCGGGGGCGTTTTGACACTAATTGTTTCTAACAATGAAAACGAACAAGGGTTTGAAGTTCGCACATGTGGCGATGCTAGCAGGCAGATAGTAGACATCGATGGTATTCAATTAGTGGCGCACTAGCACCGGGCGTGTGTGAGCTTGCCTCGGTTGGGCGGCCCGGGAACTGTTCTAGTTCAGACGAGCTGTAGCCACGCGAGAGTGAGCAACTGCCCTGTAAAATTGCTGGTGGACTTTTCCCTGCGCGAGCGGGGGTAATTCCCATCTTTATCGAAAGTGTGGCTAGCCCCCCGCCTTTTCCCGCGCTGGCGGAAGGCAATTGCAAAGGTATACCGGCCCCTACCGCGCCACTCTGCCCTAGGAAAATACTAGATTTCGCCTTGGACTTTGGCCCAGGTGAGGAATTCGGTGGCACTGTAGATTGGTTTGCCTAACGTGCGTGCCTTGCGGGCTTTCACTGACATGCTGGATGTGTCTGCAGCGATCAGCAGGTCGCAGCGGGTTTTGGTTACTGACGATTTTACTTCCAGCCCGACTGATACAGCGAGGAGTTCCATGTCTGAACGCTCGTAGGTTTTGTTGCCGTCGTAGGCGGTGCCCGTGAAACAAACCCGGGTTCCCTGCTTTAGCAGGTCCGCCAACGGCATTTGTAATCCGGCGTAACGGTAGTGCACATGCTGGTCGTATTCGATATTGAAACGGTCGACTATTTGGCAAGATTCGGCGGTCAGATCCATGTTCTGGAGCCGCTCCTGCAACATTTTTGCCACCACTTCCACGTAACCGAAAGGCACGATCTTGCCGGCCCCGCGCGGCAGCGCCCAACCCGAAACGCTGGTGGTGGCTGGCTGGTAGGCGTACAAGTCGCCCTCTACGGTAGCCGACGCAGCCAACGACGCCACTTCGAAGGCGGTGTCCGCATGCGCGTTCCCCTTAACCTGCGCGAGGGCAAAATGCTTTAGCGGAGCCACAATCCCCGTCCGCTTCAACTCGTCATCGAACACCTTCAGCGCGTGGCGGGCGTTGGCCGTGACCACGCCCGTGCCCTCAATTATCGGCTCAATCGCGGGCCAAAGCTGTGCCAGGGTGGGCGCCAACTGTAAATCTGCGGCACTCACACCATAGCGTTCAGCCGCGTCGCCCACATCCCGCGTGGGGTTCACAAGTGACGTGAACGCCCACCCGTCCTCACGCAAAATAGCAACCTCGAGCGGGCGCTGGAACCCGTCCTTGCGGCCACAAAACAGCGCCCCCAAAAACGTGCGCTCCTGGGTGCGCTTTCCAAGGCGATCCGCTAAGAACTCGCGCACCCGCTGGTCCACTTTCACGTCCCGAGGGCGAATATGCCGGCGCAAAACGATTCCCTTCAGGGACTTGCACCTAGACAGGGCCACGTAGAGCTGACCGGGAGCAAAAATCCCCCCGGACAGATCAATTAGGGCGTGCTCTAGGGTTTGCCCTTGCGACTTGTGGATGGTGACGGCCCAGGCAAGCTTGAACGGCAGCTGCGTGAATGTGCCCACCACCTGGTTAGTGAGCGAACCTGCCGAAAGCGCCGGACGCGTCACCTCCCACGTGTGCACACCGACGGACACAACATTCCCACTGCGCAGCCGCACCTGCACCTCAATATCCCCTTCGGGGAAGGCCACGGATTCGACCACCCCCAGTGAGCCGTTAACCCACCTGCCAGCCGCATCATTATTGAGCAGCATCACCTGGGCGCCAACCTTGAACTCCAGCTTGTCCTCGGTGGGAGCTTCGAAGCGTTTCGTGTCGCCGCTACGGGCAGCAAAATGGGTGTGCAACTGCCCGTCGAGGGCGTCCAGGCGGCGGCGGTTGCGCGCCCTCACTACCCTGTTGGTGGTTGCGATGGTAAGCCAAAATTCGCCTTTGGGTGGTTCAAAATCAGGGTCGACGCGTGCGTTCAAAGCGGACATAACCTGCTCGTTGACGTCCCCTGAACGCAGTTCGCCCAGCAGGGAGGCAAGGTTTGAATCCCCTGCTTGGCGGAACTGGTGGGTGAGCTGTACTGTGGGGAAGCGCTCCGGGAAATAGTGAGCTGCCGAGAAAAAGTAGGGGCTGGAGTAGGCCTCAGAAAAATATGCTTCTTCGGCGGTAGTAACTACCGGCGGCAGTTGATACAGGTCGCCTACGAGCACCACCTGCACCCCGCCCAGTGGTGAACCGGGGTTGGGCCCGTATCGTTCTAACGAGTAACACACCATGTCGAACAGATCGGCCCGCACCATGGAAGCTTCGTCGATAATCAGAGTGTCGAGCTGCGAAATCAGCCCCGCGAACCTGCCTGGCGCCGCCTGCCCCATGCGCACCTCGTCGACCGTAGTAGAGGGGGCGAACGAAAAAAGCCTGTGCAGGGTGTAACCGTTCACGTTCAGCGCTGCCACCCCCGTAGGTGCGGCTACCACCACGTTCTTTGTGGTCTGTTGGACGAAATGCCGTATTAGAGTGGATTTGCCTGTTCCAGCATTGCCAGTGATGAACAGTGACCGGCCTTGACGCAACAGGTCGAGCGCGCGGACAAAATCGTCAGTCATCTGGATAGGCATACCCACATTGTGCCACCTGCCCCTGACAGCTGATGGCGGTGGCGTGGTGGCCGCGGTGTTAGTTTCTTTAGTGCGAGGGCGGCTGGGCTCGCCCCCCTAAACTTGGGCTTGGCCCCTTGAACTTAGGAATAATTGTTCCCGCGTCGGATGGGAAACATTTTCCACTAATTCCCCATCGCGTAGCACAACGGCCCGCTGCGCCTGAGCTGCCACATCCAGATCGTGGGTCACCATGACAACCGCGGTGCCTTGGCGCCCAAGCTTAGAAAGTTCATCTATTACTAGGGCACTGGATTTAGAATCCAAAGCCCCTGTTGGTTCGTCGGCAAAAATTACGTGAGGCTTCACTGCTAGAGCTCTAATTATTGCTACCCGTTGGCGTTGTCCCCCTGAGAGCTGGGCAGGGTAGTAGTTCTTTCGCTTGGACAAGCCAAACTTCTCGAACAAGTTATCTAGTTCTGATTTTGCTAATTTCTTAGAAACGAAACGCAAGCCCAGCTTGACATTTTCCGCTGCTGTCATGGAGTCCACCGGGTTATATTGAAACTCACGATTTAGAGATTAGGATGGCTAAGACGAAGTAAATGACGTTCTTAGTTCGGTTGAGCATGTCGAAGGCGCTCCCGACGGATGCTGTTGCTACTTCGAGGGGCGTGAACACCAATATGGACAGCGCGGCAAGACGGACCTGGTTTCCGCCATCTGCCTGGGCTGGCCGTGCTCTTGGCAAAGTCTGTAAATCCGCACTGTCAAACTAACGTAGCGCCCCCGGAGCTTTCTCCGCGAAATCTGCAGTATAGTACCGATACTCGCCCATATATGGGGCCCTTCTCTTGAAACGTTATGTCCTTTCTGAGACAGTAAGTGTGGATCATTCTTGTCCGCATGAAATTGTGGGCGTGCGAATGTGCGCCATTTCCCCGAACCCTAAAGAAGGTGTTTTATCGCCGATTCCAGCTATAACTGAACACATTGCAGGCCGCGAAAGATTAGCGATCTTTAGCCCCTGCACGCACCCCGAAGGGAAACATGAACATCCTCGAATGCGACCATGTTTATAAGATCTTTGGAAGGGACAAAAAGCAAGTAGTTCAAAAGCTCAAAGACGGCGTCGATCCTAAATCGATAAAAGGCGCCACGGTAGCTGTGAACGATGTTTCTTTCGACGTAAAAGAGGGCGAAATATTTGTTGTCATGGGCCTGTCAGGCTCGGGCAAATCGACTTTACTGCGAACACTAAATGCCCTCGGCCCCGCAACAGCGGGCACTGTGAAAATTAAAGGCACTGACATTACCAAGCTGAAGCCAGCTGAGCTGCGCAAGGTGCGCCAGCAATCCATGTCGATGGTTTTTCAGCATTTCGCATTACTTCCCCATAGAACAGTCTTAGAAAATGCTGCCTACCCGCTCGAAATTGCGGGTGTCAGCAAAGAAGAGCGCGAGGCGAAAGCCCGCCACGAACTGCAAGTAGCCGGCCTCGAAGGGCGCGAGGATTCCTACCCCTCGCAGCTTTCTGGCGGCATGCAACAGCGTGTGGGTTTGGCTCGCGCGTTGTGCGCCGAGGGCGACATTTTGTTAATGGACGAAGCGTTCTCCGCCCTCGACCCCCTTATTCGCCGCGATATGCAGGAGCTGCTGCTAGAAATTCAGGCGCGCTCCAAGCGGACCATTATTTTTATTACTCACGATTTGAACGAAGCCATGCTGCTTGGCAATCGCATTGCGGTTATGCGCAACGGCCAGATTGTTCAGGTTGGTACAGCCGAAGAGATTCTTACGAATCCGGCCAACGACTACGTGGCCAAATTTGTGCAGGATGTTGATCGTTCGCGCGTTATTACGGCCTCTTCGATTATGCGCCGCCCCGTGATGCGCATATATCTAAACGATGGCCCCAGGGTGGTTTTGCGCAAGCTCGAGGAAACCGATTTGCAAGGCGGCTGGGTTACAGCCTCTGGCGACAGGCGCCTGCACGGGTATGTCGAGGGCGACGAAATCGCTGACGCCCTCAGCAAGAATCCTAACCTGGACACGATCCGGGACCTGGTGCACTATTCGCACCCGGGTATTTCGGCGGACACTCCGCTTTCGGAAATCATTTTGCCGTCCGCTTCCAAGCCGATCCCCGTGCCCGTTGTTTCTAAGGACGGCCGCTTAGAGGGGATAATCGGCCGTGTGGCCCTACTGCGCGCCCTTGGCGAGGGCAGCGGAAACGAGGTCACTCCTGTTTCTACCGGCTCTATTCCAAAGGTGGATCAGTCTAGTTCGCCCACGCAAGAAGGGTCGGGTGCCAGTGCCAGCAGCAGTGCCAGTGAGGGCCCCAAAAACGCCACCGTTGACGGTGGTCGAAGCAGCGCGCGCGAGGGCGTAGCGCCAGCCTCCGACACCGCTTCCGCCGCTCCCGAAAACAAGGCGGGGCGTGGTTCTGGCCCGGCTGCGGGTTCTACTGTTCAGGAAGGTGATGCCGAATGATGCCTATGGTTCTTGATTCCTTCCGCATCCCGTTGGGCGGCTGGGTATCGGGCGCGGTCGATTGGATGATCGCTTCCTGGTCTGGCTTCTTCAACGTGATCTCAACTATCTTCCAGGGTATTAACGATGTGTTGCAGGCGATCTTGCTGACGCCCCCATTTTGGGTGTGGATCTTGGTGTTCACCCTGCTTGGGTGGTGGGCGAAGGGCTGGAAGCTTGCCCTCGGCTCGTTCCTAGGGTTCATGCTGATCTACGGCATGGATCAGTGGGACAATGCTATGCAATCGTTGGCGCTGGTCATACTGGCTTCAGCCATAGCTATCCTTATAGGTATTCCGCTGGGTATTTGGGCGGCCAGATCTAAACGCGTTTCGGCGGTGCTGCGCCCAATCTTAGATTTCTTGCAGACCATGCCAGCGTTCGTCTACCTGATCCCGTTCGTCGTGCTGTTCTCGGTGGGCGTTGTGCCCGCCATTGTGGCTACGATCCTGTTCGCTATTGCCCCGGCGGTGCGCTTTACCGAACTGGGCATCAAACAGGTTGACAAAGAGGTAGTCGAAGCGGCCTACGCTTTTGGCGCCACCCCGCGTCGCGTCCTTTTCCAAGTGCAACTGCCCCTGGCGCGCCAAACCATTATGGGTGGCGTAAACCAGGTGATCATGCTGTCCTTGTCGATGGTTGTAATCGCCGGCATGGTTGGTGCTGGTGGCCTGGGTGCAGATGTAGTGACTGCGCTGAACCGCGTGAACATGTCTCTCGGCGCCGAAGCTGGCCTGTCCGTGGTGATCTTGGCGATGTTCTTAGACCGTGTTACCGGCTCGCGGGCTGGCCGTAAGGCTGCGGCAGGCGACGGTGTTGGTGGCAAGTCTGTTCTGGATCGCATCGTAAAGCCGGCTGCGCTGTTGGCGGCCCTGGCGTTGGCTTTGGGCTGGACTGCCGTGGGCGCTTTCGGTAGCAGCGCGGGTTCCGATAAGACGATCCGCATTGGTGTGGCTTCCGGTTGGGACGAGGGCGTAGTCATTTCGAACGCTATGAAGGTCGCCCTCGAAGAGCAGGGCTACAATGTGAAGCTGCAAGACGCCGAGGTGGGGGTCATCTTTACTGGCCTCGCCGAGGGCGACTTCGACCTGCTGATGGACGGCTGGCTGCCCACCACCCACAAGGACTACGCCGAAAAGTACGGCGACCAGATTCAAGATTTTGGCGCTTGGTACGACAATGCGAAGCTGACCATTGCAGTGAACAAGGACGCGCCCATCGATTCGCTGGATGAGCTAGCCGCCAACGCGGACAAGTTCAACAACGAAATTATTGGCATCGACGCAGGTGCGGGCCTTACGCGCGTAACTAAGAACCAGGTTATCCCGCAGTACGGGCTCGAGGATATGAACTTCAAGATCTCGTCGACGGCGACCATGCTGGGAGCCCTCAAGGGGGCCATGCAATCCGGCGACGACATAGTGGTGACCCTCTGGTCCCCGCACTGGGCCTACGACGCGTTCGACATCAAGGATCTGAAGGATCCGAAGGGCGCGCTAGGCGGAGCCGAAAAGGCCCACTCCTTCGGCCGCGGCGACTTCTCGAAGGACTACCCCGAAGTTGCCGACATGCTAAAGCACCTGAAGGTCTCAGACGAAGAGCTGTATTCGCTTGAAAACTACGTGCTGAACAAGAAGGAAGGGAAGAACCTAGTCCAGGACACTCGCGACTGGATGGAAAAGAACCCCGACTTCGCCAAGCGGCTGAAGGTCAAAGAACCAGCCAAATAGGCGGATAGCCGCACAAACGCGGATTGTCTCCGCCTTAGCCCCTACCCGCAGGGTTTCCCCCGGGTAGGGGCTTTTCGCTTAACGCCGAGGGCGGCTGGTTGCTGGGTTGTTACTGCGGCTGGACTATTGCGACCGAACCTTGGTCTAGAGCACCACCGTGCGCGTGTTCGCCCTTGGCTTGCGACAAAACACCATGTCTCGCGAAAGTTGATCAAGGCTCGCGGCAGATTTCCCGTGGGTTACGCGCCGCGGCCCCAAAGGCTGGGCGTGAGCGCGTGCATAAAAAAGAGGCCGCAACTGAAGTTGCGACCTCTGGGCTGTGGCTCCGACCGGCGTCGATCCGGTGACCTTTCGATTTTCAGTCGAACGCTCTACCAACTGAGCTACAGAGCCTTTCTTAGACAAAAACCCGGGAAACCCGGGTCTGTCAGCGACCCTGACGGGACTTGAACCCGCGACCTCCGCCGTGACAGGGCGGCGCGCTAACCAACTGCGCTACAGGGCCATGGTAGGCAATGCCTAATATATTCAGTTGTGTCGCCCTTGGCGACCGTACCCCCAACGGGATTTGAACCCGTGTCGCCGCCGTGAAAGGGCGGTGTCCTAGGCCGCTAGACGATGGGGGCCTATTTATTTGGCTCCCGAGCGTTTCGGCTTTCGCCGTCTCCCTCGGACTCGATAAAGCTTACTGGAAAACCTTTGCGAACACAAAATTGTTTTGGCGTGAGCCTGGTCACCGTCCAGTTTTAATTTAAACGGCGGCCAAGATTACACGTCTTTAATTGGGATTCATCAGGCCTAATTGTGTCCACTCGACTAGCCTGGAATACATGATCTGCTCTGTGGTCGCCCGCGCTTTTGCGGGCGCTAACTCCGTGTTTCACCAGGCGCAATGGGTGTTGCTGCCAGCAGCTGATTCGCCCTCGCCATCGCCTAGTCCGTCTGAATCGGGCTCGCTACCGTCCACCGAGGACATATCTAAAACGGTCGACAAGGCCACCCAGGGCACGGTCGACATTTTGAATCTTTTAATGTGGGCGGCCATTGGGGCGGGCATCGGGATTGCGCTGATGTTCCTTTTGCACTTGATTATTGGTGTGGTGGCTCATAGGCAGCGTTTTGTGCGGCTGGTAAAGAACCGGATTATCGTTCCCGCCTATTTCACCTGTGCGGTGTTCGGCGCCCACCTTGGGCTGTCCTATGCCTTCGACCCGTCGGATTCAGCCGCCTCGTGGGTGCCCGCCGCAAAGCACGCCGTACTTCTGTTGGGCTATGCGGGCATCGGCTGGTTGGCGTTCGCGGCAGCCGGGGTGATCGAGGACGTAACTGCCAGGCAAAAGGAGCGGCACGATCGCAAGGCCCGCCGCATCGAGACACAAGCCCAGGTGCTCCGGCGCGTATTACAGGCAGTAATAATCGTGCTGACCATTATCGGAATGGCACTCACCTATCCTGCTGCGAGGGCGGCGATGGCTTCAGTCCTTGCCTCCGCCGGCATTGCTTCGTTGATTGCCGGTCTTGCTGCTCAGTCCACTTTGGCGAATATGTTCGCCGGGTTGCAGGTGGCGTTTGCGGATGCGATTCGCGTGGGCGATGTGGTCATGATTAAGGGGCTGGATGGCGCTGAATTGCAGGGAACTATTGAGGAGATAACTCTTACCTATGTGGTAGTTCTGCTGTGGGATGACCGCCGCATGATCGTGCCTTCCACCTCGTTCACCCAGCAGCCGTTCCAGAACCTGACTCGCCAAACCCCACAACTGCTCGGTGCTGTGGAGCTGTCTCTGGACTGGTCTGCCCCCGTTTCGCAGATTCGCGCCGAGGCCGACCGCCTACTTTCGTCTTCAGACCTGTGGGACGGCCGCTCTGCCTCCGTGCAAGTGTCTGCTTCGAATGAACGGTACATGACCGTGCGCATTGTGGTCAGCGCTGAAAACTCTGGAAAGCTCTGGGATTTGCGCTGCTACCTGCGCGAACGCCTCTACGCCTGGCTGGTGTCCAATGCCCCCTACGCGCTGCCGCGGCACCGGTGGGTGCAACAGGTGGTCCAGCAGATCAACCAGGACGTTTCTGAAGAACGCGTCGCCCACCTGGCGCAGGAGCTAGCCCAAATTTCCCGCACGGATGCGGATACGGCCTCGGACATGCAAATAGACAAACTGGATACGGCCGAAGCGATCAAGCAGGTGCTGGCGCGGGGAGAGGGGCGCGCTAAGCAACCCGGGCAGAAGAACCAAAAGAACCAGAAGGGGCAGAGAGGCCAAAAGAAGAACCAGCGAAATGACAAGGCTGCCTCGTCGATTCACGAAGCCCGCTTGCAGGCGGCGAAAAAGAAGGCCCGGCGCCAGATCAAGCGGCGGTCGTTGCGCTCGCGCGGGATCGCCATGCCTCGCACCGGTCAGGAAACTTCGATCCTGCCCACCCAGCCGCTTGCACCCAAGGATGCCGCCGCCGTTGCGGTAGCTGTAGCGAAGCAGGCTAGCGAGCACCCCGGGAGCAAACGTCGCGGCAAGAAGCGGAATGCGCCCTCGGCGGAAACCACCCCAGATGTGGCGCAAACTCAGGTGCTCGCTACCGTCTTGGAGCAGCAAGAACGCGATGCCCAAACCGTCGCGCCGGAAATGGAAACCACCATGTCGGATCGCATGTTCTCGGGCAGTCCCGAGGCTGAAGAGCGCGGCCAACAGCTGTTCTCTGGGCCCCACAATGAAGAGGTAGAGGGCACTGCCCAGCAAGAGGACTCACCTGCGCAACAGAAGGGTGAGGCCGGTACCGTTAAAGCAGAGGCTGCCCCGCCCGCGAATAAAACAATCGACGTGACGGATGCGGGCACTTCAGAAACGAAGCTAATGCCAAAAATTCAGGAGGACGAATAATGGCCGAGGACTTTTCGAAGCTGACCGAAGCTGACTGGCGCACCCGGCTGACTCCCATGGAATACCACGTGCTGCGCGAGGCCGGCACGGAACGTCCGGGCACTGGGGAGCTGCTAAGCGAGGATCGGGAAGGAGTCTACACCTGCCGCGCCTGTGGGGCGGAACTGTTCCGCTCGGATACCAAGTTTGAATCGGGCTGCGGCTGGCCTTCCTTCTACGACCCGCAGAAGGCGGCGGTGAACATCTCTACGGATACCTCCCATGGCATGGTTCGCCAGGAAGTGCGCTGCGCCCAGTGCAATTCGCACCTTGGGCACGTGTTCCCGGATGCTCCGCAGACCCCTACTGGGGAGCGCTACTGCATGAATTCGGTGGCCCTTTCCTTCGCTCCTAAAGGCTAGTAAATGCCTGCAACCGTGCGTGTCATCAGCGCCAATATTGCTCACGACGCCGATGTGGCGCATGATCTTGCCCAGGCAAAGCCCGACATCTTGTGTATGCAGGAGGTCGACGTGCGGCAGTGGCGCTCTGGTTTTCGCGACCAGGGCGCCCTCATCTGTGAGGAAGCGGGGCTGAAGCATTGGCGCTTCCTGCCGTTTTTCCGCGGGCAGGCATTGTTCTTGCGGCTGCCGGTGCGGCGAGCCTTGGCGGGGCGGCGGCCTAGGCTAGGCGGCTTTGGCGTGGTGGTGGCTTCGCGGTACCCGGTTGCCGTGTGGCGCACCTTGAAACTGGGGGCGGCTCCCATTCGTCGCATCGGCCGCGCTAAGGGCGCAGGCCTCTTTGGCAGTTCCACCTCGGTTGACTTTGGGCAGAATCGGGCACTGCTGGCGGCGGACGTCCTGACGCCGGGTGGGCCGTTGCGCGTGGGAAGCACCCACCTAGAAATTCATGGCGTCACGGCCCGCTCGCAACTGGCGCACGCATGGAAACAAATGGTGGGGGGCACTTACTGTTCTCCTGTCGAGGGCGAAGTCCCACCCCCGCACGTATCTTCCACGCTGCTAGTGGGGGATATGAATCTGGGGACTGCTCCGGTGTTAGAAGCCACCGGGGTTAGCGAACAGATGCACGTGGGCATGCCTACGTTCCCGGCGGTGGCACCCAAATCGATTATCGACCATGCGGTAGCGGCCGGGAAGATCCGTTTTGAGGACTCGTATGTGATCGAGCAGAAGGGCTCCGACCATAGGGCTTTAGTCATGGAAGTGGTTGTGGGCGACTGGAAGTCGGATGCATCATTGCGTAAAAGTGGCAAACTTTGACAAACGAGTCGTTGTATGTGAAAAATTCCTAATAATTTTTCGCTCCAAACTAACATTTAGCTAACAGTGTCCTGCAGGGCTGGCATACAGGGCTAAATAGTGAAACTATAGGGGCAAGGCGTAAATGCGCACCCCTATAGTAAGGAAAGAAAAATGGGCGAGATCATCGGTACCATTATTTTTGGCGCGATCATTGGCGCACTGGCCCGTCTGTTCATGAAGGGCAGCCAGCCGCTAAGCATTCTATGGACCATCATTCTGGGCGTCGTCGGCGTTGTCGTTGGCAACCTGATCCTAGGCATCTTCAAATACCCGACTGACACCCCCGGCATTGACTGGTGGCGTTGGGTCGTCTGCACTATCTGTGCAGTAGTTGCTATTTCTATTTACTTGGCAGCCACTGGCCGCAAGAGCAAATAGTTTCAAATAGTATTTGAACTGAAGAATCCCGCACTTTAGGTGCGGGATTTTTTTGTATCCATTTTCTTTTTTGCAACCTATTGTGACCGGTTGATACACACTTAAATACGCGGGTGATTCGCATCTGTAGGAGCCGCCTTAGTAAAAGGTAGAGGTGTGGACGCGCCAGGGGTGAGGGTAGGGATAAAGTCCCGGGCTACCGGCCCAGCCGTTCTCGCATTTTCCGTGCGAGGACGCGCAGGCGTTTGCCGCCCTCGGAAAATATTGAATCGGGCACCTGGCCAACCCAGGCGTCGCGGCCAGCCCCTAGCCGACCGGCCACCCACGCCGCGTGCAGGCGCATATTCGCATTGGGCAGCAGCGAATTGAGCTGCGAATCCGGGTTTCCCCAAAGCCCACACGGCGCCTTCACGCCCTGCCAGGGGGCCGGTTCGTCAGAAGAATGCATTTCGAAAATCAGCCACGAAGCCGCAAGGCGCGCTGCTACGGAGGGGGCTACCGGGTAAACACCCACCGCGGGGGCGCCCACGATAGTGCTGATTAGCTTGTCAGAGTTCATTACCGACTCGGTGGCCGCCAACGGCAGAATAGGCGTTATCGTGCTAACGCCCTGGCCGGTAAGGGTACTAGCCCGCCACCGGCCAATCCGCTTCGCCGCTAAATAGTTCGGCCCCTGTAGTGGCACGATGGCATCCACCAGATGCCCCTTTGAATAGTAAACGTCAGTGGGAGTGCCGCTAAAGCACACCGTAGTGTCGGGGCGAGCCTGGCATACCATGCGCTCCACCAGGTCAGCCGCAATTGCCGCGTGCACATGGGCGCGCGAGGGCGCATATAGCGCATCCACCAAAATCACCGGCTTAGAAATGCCGCAAATGTAACCGGCCAACTGCCTGGGATTCTTCACCACATCGCATATCCGCCCCGAAGGAATCACCAGTTTGCCAGGCGCATCCTGGCAAGCCTGCAACAGTGCCTTACGCCGCTTCGAATCTGCCCGCACAATCGCGTGTACCGTAGCGCCCGCGTGCGCCAGGGCCACCGTGGGTGCAAGCTGCGCGGCCCCCGCCAACACCACCACTTCGTAGCCGGCCAGATTCCACCACTGCGGATGCAAGCTAACAATCGACAAAGCAGCCTGGGCGCGCTTGTTCAACAGCGAATGCCCAATCGGCAGCGAAAGCCGTGGAACCGGGCACGTGGCAGCCTGATCGGCTTTGCCCACCTGCGAAACAGGCACCTCAGTTGCAATGGGCTTAGCTTCGGCAAGGTTAGTCCCATCCGGTAACTGGGCGTTAGCGTAGATGAAATCCAACGCTGCCTTGGCCATGGTGGGGGAGTCTTCGCCCTCGAGCGCAGTTAGGTTATGGAAGGAGGTGGGATAGTTCTGTCGCCAATCACGGTCGCCAACTTCTGTCACCTTTGGGGAACCTGTGGCTCTGGCAGCGGCGTTCATTGCGCCCTGGATCAGGCGAGTTGCACTGCTAGCACCATCCAATGTCCACTTCGACAAGAGCGCCCCTCTATTCATTGCGATTGCGTCAACGCCCCTATCCTACGCGCCCGTAGGTTAGAGGGGAAAATATTTGCCATTACTGCCCTTCCAACGCATGATTTAAACATGAGAAAGTCTTCATGTCTGCTGGCAGCAGCGCTAACGCTGCTCCTTGGCGCCAGCGCGTGTGCCAGCACTCCCAAGCCTGGTCCCGCGTCCGCTCCCACCTACACCAATAACAACAAGGTCGTTGATGATAGGGCGCAGTACGCGGATGCCCCCGAAAAGTCTTCGGCCAAGGTCTATTCCTACAACGAGGGCGAACACGAGGTCTCTGGCAACCTGTACTTCAACGGCATCGCCTACTTCATGTGTGACGAGATGGTGCAGGGCCCGCCGCTCACCTGTTCCTACCCCAGGGTCATGGTGCACGGGCTGGAAAATACTCACGATTCCATCATCGGATTCAAGCAGATCCCCACGGGCAAACTGGCGCGCCGCTCAATGAAGGTGCGGATTGATTCGGTGGATCGGCACAATAAAATTTCGCACACGCGCTTCCTGCAGTGGACTGATAAGTAACCGACCGGGAGGCCGCTTGTCTGCACCGGTAGATGTAATAGAGGGGCGGACAGGAAACCTGTCCGCCCCTTACTAGCAGGGCCCACCAGCTAGCCCCGCCAGTCGGCTAGGCCTAAGCCTGAGCCGTTTCCTTGGTGTCGGCATTCTGATCTTCAACCTTGTCAATCTTCTTGTTGATGAAAGCAAGGATGAAAGCGCAGACTGCGCCGACAATGGCAACAACCAAGGTAATCCAGAAGATCTGCTGGTAGCCAACATAGGGGTTAGCCTTGTGGGCCTCTACCAGTTTGCCAGCCAGCGGGTTCGCCCAGAAGATGGATGCGTAAACTAGGAACGAGCCCACTGCCATTGCCGAGCCGTTGATCTCTTCAGGAAGCTGCAGTTCGGCGATAGGTGCCAAGATCACTGCCTTGCCCATGAACACGCCGAATGCGACAACCATTAGTAGGACTACTGCAGGCCAGACCATATTCTGCTGGGAAGGAAGGAGACGGATGATCGCGGTAGCTGCCGCGGTAACCGTGAGGGCGGCGCCCATCATCATGGTCGAGGACTTGAATACGTAGTCCGCGACGATCCCAGCAACTAGTCCGCCGAAGACGCCGATCAGGCCCGTGTTCAAAATGCCGAACACGCCCGCGGTTGCGTCGGAAGCGTGGAATACCAGTTGCAGGTAAGGAGCCGACGAGTAGATCAGGTTGACGTAGCACCAGTACAGGCACAGACCGGCAACGCCTGCCAGCCACACGCGCGGGCGAAGCAGCACTTTCAGTAGGCCAACGGCCGCAGCGGCGTTCTTGCCCATGTCTTCAGATTCGGCAATGGCGTTCTTCGGTACAAACTTCAAGATCGCCAGGATTAGCGGAACTAGCAGCAGCGAGTAGCCGATGCCGAAGCCGATCATGATCTTGTTGGCTGCTGCCGGGAAGACGGCGATAATGCCGATGATGACGATGTTCATCAGGAACTCTGCGGCGCGGCGGATGGTTTCTAGTAGCCCCATTGCCAGGCCGCGCCCCTTTGTGTCCGCGTCCTTGGAAACAAAGGTGACGCCGTTGACCACCGCTGGCCAGCCGATCGCGTCCCAAACGCCCCAAGAGATCGCGATCGCAACCATGATCTTGAAGCTTAGGTTGGGGATCATGTAGAGCATCAGGAAGGTGACCAGACGCCAGGAGCACCACCAGATCAGAATGGAGCGGATGGTGAAGCGGTTGTTGACCCAGCCACCGGGCACGTACAGGAACATTGCGATTCCCAGCCAGCCCATTAGAACGCCAAAATCGTCAACACCGATTCCTAGCGCGTGGGTTAGTGGCAACATCAATGAGCCTTTGAAGGCTTCGAAGGTCGAGTAGACCAGCTGCCCGGCCATAACCACGGTCAGGAAGGAGCCGACCCTGCCCTTGCGCAGGAAGATAGGGATTTTTTTCGAATTCATCGTAAGTCCTTTTACTTAGCGCGCAATTCCATTTGCGTGCGATACAAGGGGCTTAGTTAGCCCAGACTAGGCCTCTTAGTAGCGGTCTGTCAGTTGGTGGGAAATGTCGGTAAATACGCCGGTGGCTCCCCAGTGGAATAGCTGGTTGATGCGGGCTGGATCGTTTACGGTCCACACGTTCACGCCGACGCCGAAGTCGCGGAACTCCTGGATGCGTTCCTTGGTTAGACCCGCGTCCTCGGGGTGAACGTATTCTGCCCCCAACATTTCGAGGACGGAACGCCAGTCGTCGTACAGGGCGCAGGTTTCCCACAGCGCACCAATTACGGTTTCGGGAGCGATCTGCTTGATCTTGTAAAGCAGTAGGAACGAGAAGGAGGAGACAATGATCTGCGATTTTTCAACGCGGGCTAGTTCTTCGGCAACCTTCTTCACTAGGAGCTCGCTGCGCTCCTTGCCCTCTTCGTTAGCTTTCAATTCGATGTTGGCGTTCATGCCGGTCTCGTTTAGGAAATCCACCAGCTCGTGCAGGGTGGGCAGGTGTTCGCCCTTGAAGTCCTTGCTGAACCAGCTGCCGGCATCGACCTTTGCTACTTCTTCGTCAGTCAGATCGTAGAAACGCCCGGTGTGGTCGGTGGTGCGATCCAAGGTGGTGTCGTGGCAGATAATAGGAGTGCCATCTTTGTCGATGTCAACGTCGGTTTCAATCCATTTCGCGCCGTGCTCGAAAGCCGCGCGGAAGGCTGCCATGGTGTTTTCTGGGGCTAGTCGGTTTGCGCCTCTATGAGCAAATATTGTCTTTTCAATCATTGAAAAACCTTCGTCATTGAACCTAGCGAATATGGTTCCCACCGGTGGTGGAAAGAGCCCGCTGCGACTAGGTTTGTCGCAGCAGTGCAACACAAAAATAGTATGTTTTGGGTATTTTGGCCCGCAATGAAAATGAACGTTTTTTCATCTTCGTTGGGCGGGTGTGACAAAGGTGCAATGCCTGGAAAATGAGTACAGCAATGGCGGCGGCTACTGTTTTACGTGACTGTGGCCTACGAAACTTTTTATTTCGGCACAAAAATATTGTCAATACATTCGCCCGTGACTGTGGCGTAGATTACCGGAAAGGTAACTCCCTGCGCTTTTGTATATTTTCCCTGTTGGGACCGTAGTTCTAGGGCTGCGAGTGTGTTTTTCGTGGCAAGGCCAAAGCGAAAATAAAAACCCCGGCTGCTGCCGGGGTGATGGTGGGCCCACAGGGAATCGAACCCTGAACCCACGGATTAAAAGTCCGTTGCTCTGCCAATTGAGCTATAGGCCCGCGCTTGCGCGCCCCATAATCGTAGCAGCACCCGGGCGGAACGGGGAAATTTATCGCCGAGATATTGCTCTCTATTGCACTGGTGGCGCCTGGGCGCCTTCGGCGGATGCGCGAGGATGGGGTGGTGCCAGCGCAAATGTTTCCCACTGGCGCAATTGGGATGGCCCATAGCCGCTGAAGGGGAGGGCTTATTCAACTAAAATTTACTTTATTAGTTCACAATGAGTCTGATATTAGGAGGAGTGCCATGTCTGCCCGTTTTCGTCGGCCGGCGATGCTTGAACCCGAAGATGCCGAAAACATTGTGGGGGATGCTGACCCGGCGCTGCGTTCCGACATTGCGCACACTACCGCGCAACTGTTGCTGGGCACCTTTGACGGTCATTTTGACAAGCCTATGACGCTGGGCGATGCCATATCCACCCCCGAGGTGCTGGTTCCCAGGCTGCGGCAGATAGCCGGATCAGGCAATGTTGATCTGGTGGCCGAACTGTGGTCGGGCCAGCCCGCCTTTACGCTGCCTGGCGCCCTCTGGCGGCTGTACTTGCTGCGCGAATGGGCAAGGCGGGACAGAGAAACCACCCAGCAGCGCTATAACGAGGGGTTGGCCGCGCCGCAGCGGGCGCACGGCGTGAAGAACCCGCCTCCGTTCGATCAGGCTTTCGGGGCGATCAACCAGGTGCTGGCGGGGGCTCCTGACGAGGTCGAAGAACCGCTCCATTGGGTAGGCGAACGCCTGGCGGTGGCCGCACAGGTAATGCACATTTTGGCCGCCGGTGCTGCGGGCCCGGATTGGATTACGTCTGATAAGGACGAGTTGGCAGACCAGGTGACTCGGAGGGCTTCGGCTCTGACCAAGACCGCTGATGATTTTGAGGCCGCAGCAACCGCCGCGGCAAACCACAACCTTAACTAAGGGGTAAATATGAGGAACGCTTTCGGTATGGAAATTCCCGAGACTAATAACCAGGACTCACTTTCCCATCCTGCCGCCCAGGCCGGAGGTGTCCCCGCTGAAGAGCCGCAGGAACGGGAAGGAAGCCCCGCCCAGGAAGTAGCGGCAGAGGCCGAGGCGGATGAGGCCGCTGCCAAGCCGGATGCCGTAAACGAATCAGGCTTTGAATCGGCCGAATCGAAAGACTTCACCGCCGATCCTTCCCAGTTCCCCGGCCACGAACACGAAGATTCCGAATTCGAGGACGAGCCCGAAGAAAGCGAGCAGGCAGAGCCCACCCCGCTCACTCCCGCTCCCATCCCGCCGGCCGAGGAGGTTCCGGAGCCACCCAAGACTCCCGCTAGGGAAGTGAATTTGCCCGAGGGCCGCTTTGGCGATCGCGAACTATCGTGGATGGACTTCAACCTGCGCGTAATGGAACAGGCCGAAGACACTCGCCTGCCCCTGCTAGAGCGCGCCTGGTTCACCACCATCGTCACCTCGAACCTGGATGAGTTCTACATGGTGCGCGTAGCCGGGCTAAAGCGTCGCATCGCCGCCGGCATCGCCCGCCCATCTGCCTCCGGCCTCAGCCCGCGGCAGGTACTGACGGGCATTACCGACCGGGCACAGAAGCTAACCCGCCGCCAAGCCGACTTTGTACAGGAAACCTTATTGCCCGCCCTCGACAGGGAAGGGCTACACCTGTGCAAGTATGAAGACCTAGACCAGGAAATGCGCCATCAGCTGCACCGCTACTTCCGCAAGCGGATTTTCCCGGTGCTCACCCCGTTGGCAGTGGATCCGTCTCACCCATTTCCCTATATCTCAGGTCTGTCCCTGAACCTGGCGGTTGTGCTGCGCAACCCCGTTTCCGGCAAGCAGCACTTTGCCCGCGTGAAGGTGCCTGAGGGGCTACCGCGTATTGTTTCGGTTGACCAGGTAGTAGATGGCATTCGGCCCGAAGAGGCATCGGATACGGCCGAGGGCGCCACCTTCGTCACTATTGAAGACGTTATTGGTCACCACCTGGATCACCTGTTCCCCGGAATGGAAGTGTTGGAATACCACACCTTCCGGGTCACTCGTAACGAGGACCTGGAGGTTGAAGAGGACGACGCCGAGAACCTGCTGCAGGCTATGGAGACGGAGCTGTTGAAGCGCCGTTTCGGGCCGGCGGTGCGATTGGAAGTGTCGGAAGGTATTAGCGATTTCGTGCTGAACTTCCTGGTGGTAAAACTCGAGATCTCGATGGCAGACGTATTCCGGTTGCCGGAGCCGCTGGATCTGACTTGCCTGAACATCCTGCACGACCTGGACATTCGCGATCTGCTGTACCCCCCATTTTTGCCGGTTACGGCCGCGGGTCTTGCCGAGGTCGAATCCGCCACTCCTACGGACATTTTCGAGTCGATCCGCAACGGCGACGTGCTGCTGCACCACCCCTACGATTCCTTCTCCACTTCGGTGCAACAATTTGTTACCCAGGCGGCTAAAGATCCGAGGGTGCTGGCGATCAAGCAGACGTTGTATCGCACCTCGGGCGATTCGCCGATCGTGCAGGCACTTATCGACGCTGCCCAGGCTGGCAAGCAGGTGCTGGCGATTGTCGAGATTAAGGCCCGCTTCGATGAGGAGGCCAACATTGGGTGGGCCCGCAAACTAGAACGCGCCGGGGTGCATGTGGTCTACGGCATGGTGGGGTTGAAGACTCACTGCAAGCTGTCGATGGTGGTGCGCCAGGAATCTGACGGTTTGCGCCGCTACTGCCATGTGGGCACCGGTAACTACCACCCCAAGACGGCGCGCGGGTACGAGGACCTGGGGTTGCTGACTTGCGACCGCGACGTAGCCCAGGATCTGACCCGCCTGTTCAATCAGCTGTCCGGGTTTGCGCCGCTGACCACCTTCCACCGCCTGCTGGTGGCGCCTCGTTCCATTCGGCCGGGCCTACTGGAGCGCATCAACCGCGAAATAGAGAACAAGCGTGCGGGCAAGCCGGCTTGGATTCGCTTCAAGATGAACTCGCTGGTAGATGAAGCGATCATTGATGCCCTCTACCACGCTTCCCAGGAGGGCATCCCGGTAGATATTGTGGTGCGCGGTATTTGCGCATTGCGTGCCCCGATCGAGGGCGTCTCTGACAATATCCGCGTCCGCTCCATTCTGGGGCGGTATCTGGAACACTCGCGCGTGTATTCCTTCTGCAACGGTGGAGACACCGAAGTGTGGATCGGCTCGGCTGACCTGATGCACCGTAACCTGGACAGGCGCGTCGAAGAACTAATCCGCATCACTGATCCTGACATGATCGAACATTTGGCAGGCTTGGTAGAGCTGGAGGCTTCCGAGAAGGTTTCCAGCTGGCACCTGCAGGCGGATGGGACTTGGAAGCGGCACATCGAAGACAAAGAAGGCCAGCCGCTGCTGGATATTCAGACGTATTTGATGGAGCAGGCTAACAAGCGTGTCAAGGGGCGTAAGTAGACGTTTCGGCATTCACCGGCAAGGGCGGGTAGGGTTAACAACTAGAATTAGCTATCCGGCATGCCGGTAATGAAAGGATGGTCCAATGTCAAGGCCCCGCCCTCGGCCGCCTGTTTCCCGTATTGTGCGTTCAGGTGGAGCTATTGTGTGGCGGTTGCGCCAAGGTGGCAGGACAATCCCGGGAACGCAGATTCCGCGCAGTGAGGCCGACATTGAGGTGCTGATCGTGCACCGGCCCCGCTACGACGATTGGTCGTGGCCGAAGGGCAAGATGGAACGCGGTGAACACATAGTGGCTACCGCTGTCCGCGAGGTCGAAGAGGAAACCGGCTTTGCGGTGCGCCTGGGCGTGCCGTTGCAGACACAGCGGTACCGGCTGGGCGTCGGGCACACCAAAGAGGTGCGCTACTGGCTGGGCCAGCTAGATGTCAGTGAGCCGGCAATGGTTGGCCGTCCGCTCGCCAAGCGTGCCCCCATCTCTGAAATCGATCAGACCAAGTGGGCGAAGCCTGCTAAAGCCCGCAAAATGCTTACCCGGCGAGGGGACCAGCGTCTACTCGACGAGGCGGTTGCGCACATTCGTAACCGCACCGCACAAACCCAGCCGCTGCTGATCATGCGCCACGCCAAGGCGGTAGGGCGCAAGAAGTGGGAGGGCGAAGAATCGGCCCGCCCGCTCGCTCGCAAGGGTGTCGGGCAAACCAAGAACCTGGTTCCGATCCTGTCCGCCTATGGCATCGGCCAGGTACTGACCTCGCCGTGGCGGCGCTGCTTCCAGACCGTGGCTCCTTTTGCCACCCTCACTGGCGCGCCTCTTACCGCGCTCGCGGATCTGACCGAGGCTGCCCATGCGGCAGACGGGACTGCCGTGCGCGAACTGGCCAAGAAGTGGCTGGCGGACGGGCAGGCCAGGGGCGTGTGCGTGCACCGGCCTACTTTGCCCGCCCTCGTCGGAGCCCTAGCCGGGATCACTCCGAACGCTATTACGCGGCAGTTGCCGCAGGAAGACCCGTATCTGCACACCGCGCAAATGCTGGTTGCCCACATCGCGCTCGTGCCTCTTGCCGAGGACGATCCGTTGCCCACGCCCGTGGCGCATCTGCTGTCTGACAGTGGGGAAGTGCCCGTCGCTTACGAGGGCGGCCCGGAACTGGAGCACGAGGCCAAGCCGAAGAAGAAGGGCCCGTCGCCCGCGCTGCTGGCGGGTAAGAAGGGAACTCCGGTAGCGCTCCCCACCAAGGGGTCGGCCCTGCGCACCACCAAGCCTGCGAAGAAGTCGAAGGCTCAGCCTGTCAAGGCAGTCTCGGCTCCCGCTGCGGTAGATCGGGAAGCGCAGCTGGAATGCCGACCGGTGGTAGTCGCCCTCGAACTGGTGCGCGCGTAAGGTAAGAAACCGAATCATTAGAGTGTTCTAACTCACCGCCGTTAGCGTATGTGCACGTCACAACTGTAAATCGAGTTTGTTCACCAACTGTTCACTTGGGTTGAACTTTATCTACACCTGACTTCCGTACCTTGTACATGTCAGGGCCTAGGCCCTCCCATTCGGTACGAAGAATAGGAAGTATCACAAGTGAATCAGAAGTTTTACAAGTTCCTGGGTGTGGCTGCAGCCGCTTCCTTCGCGGTCACCTCACTAGCTGCTTGCGGTTCCGACAACGCTACTGGCGAAAAGGCGGACGGCAATGACAAGACTTCGCAGCAGAGCGAATCCGTATCCGGTTCCCTGAAGGGTGCGGGCGCTTCCTCACAGGAGTCGGCAATGACCACCTGGACTCAGACCTTCATGGAAAACAACCCCGATGCCCAGATCACCTACGGTGCAGTTGGCTCGGGCGCTGGCATTGAACAGTTCATTGGCAAGCAGGTAGCGTGGGCCGGTTCCGACGCATACCTCGAGGGCGACGAAGTAAAGAAGGCCAAGGATCGCTGTGGCGCCGATGCTTTCGATCTGCCCACCTACATTTCCCCGGTAGCCGTCGTCTTCAACATCAAGGGCGTCAAGAAGCTGAACCTGGATCCTGACGTAGTTGCCAAGATCTTCAAGGGCGAAATCAAGAACTGGAACGATCCGGCCATTGCCAAGGCCAACCCGGATGCCAAGCTACCCGATCTGGCAATCACCCCGGTTCACCGTTCTGACAAGTCCGGTACTACCGAAAACTTCACCTCTTACCTTCACGAAGCCGCTGGGGACGTGTGGACTGACGAAGCCGACAAGACCTGGCCAATTGCTGGTGGCGAGACCGGTGACAAGACCTCTGGCCTGATCCAGGCAGTACAGTCCACCGAGGGCACCATCGGCTACGCCGACTTCTCTAAGGCAGGCGACGATCTGGGCATTGCTTCTTTGAAGTCCGGTGACGGTTACACTGCTCCGTCGCAGGAAACCGCTGCCAAGGCTGCGGACATCGCCGAGCCGGCCAAGGATCGCGCAGATGGCGACCTGGCCCTGGACGTGGTTCGCGTTCCTAAGGAAGAGGGCGCCTACCCGCTGATCATGATCTCTTACGAGATCGTCTGCTCCAAGTACGAAAAGGAAGAGGGCGACCTAGTAAAGGCCTTCATGGAGTATGTCTCCTCCAAGGAGGGCCAGAAGGCCGCTGCCGAGAGCGCAGGCTCTGCCCCGATTTCTGACGAGATGCGACAGAAGGTTCAGAAGAGCCTAGACAAGATCAAGATCGGCTAATTATGCAACGAGGCGTTCGGTAGTGGGAAACCGCTACCGAACGCTTTCGCATGAGAGTTGGAAGTAGGAAGTTCATGACGGTCAAGCGATCAGAAGCTAACTTGCTGACCGATTCCAAAGGAACGGGTAAAACGGGTAACGCTGTATTCCGCGCCATCGCCCTGCTGGCAGGTATCACCATTTTGGCCACATTGGCGTTGGTAGCAGTGTTCTTGCTGCTGCAAGCCAAGGATGCGATCTTGGCGCAGGGCAAAGTGTTTACCACCATGGGGTCGGCAAGTCACGTAAACATCTGGCAGTTCACGATGCCGCAGGTATTCGGTACGTTGCTAGGTTCTGGCATGGCAATGTTGATGGCTGTGCCGGTTGCAATCGGGATCGCCCTCTTCATCAGCCACTACGCGCCCAAGAAGCTGGCGCAAACCCTGGGGTACCTGGTGGATCTGCTGGCAGCTATCCCCTCGGTAATCTACGGCCTGTGGGGCGCCCTCTGGCTAGTGCCGAAGCTAGTGCCTTTGAATAAGTGGCTCAATGCCCACTTCGGTTGGTTCCCCCTATTTGGCGGGGTGGCCTCTCCGACCGGGCGCACCATCTCGTCGGCCGCCGTGATCCTAGCCGTCATGATTCTTCCCATTGTCACCTCGATTAGCCGCGAAATTTTCCTAAAGACCCCGGGGCTGCATGAAGAAGCAGCACTGGCCCTTGGTGCCACCAGGTGGGAAATGATTCGCCTGGCAGTGCTGCCGCACGGCCGCTCCGGCATCGTCTCAGCATCCATGCTGGGGCTCGGACGCGCGCTCGGCGAAACCATGGCAGTGCTAATGGTGCTGTCGGTTGGCGCCAGCTACTCGTTCCACATTCTTGAAGCGGGCAAGCACTCGACCATTGCGGCCAACATTGCGTTGCAACAGCCCGAATCTACCGGCCTCGCCCTGTCTGGCCTCTTCGCCACCGGTCTGGCCCTGTTCTTCATCACCATGATCGTCAACATGCTTGCGCGCTGGATTCTAGCCCGCACAGGCACAAAGTAGGGGGATCCAATGTCTGATACGTCAAGGGCCCGCAGCTCCTCGTCTGCGCTCGCCCCATCCTCGTCCTCGGATGCCCGCCCGCAGGCCCCGAAGAATAACCCGTTCGCGCCTGCTGATCCGGGTCTGAACCGACGCAGGGCAATCAAAGACAAGATCTCGACCGTAGTGGTTTCGATCTGCTTTATCCTGGCCATGATCCCACTGGTGTCCCTGCTGTGGATTACCGTCGCTCGGGGCGGGGCCAGATTACTCAGGGATTTCCCCTACTTCGTGGCAGTGTCCATGAAGGGTGTCTCGGGCGGCATGGATGCGGGCGGCATCTACCACGCCATCATTGGTACCCTGATCATCACCGCCCTGGCAACCCTCATATCGGCGCCAATTGGCCTATTCACCGCCGTGTACGTTACCGAATATGGCGGCAACAACAAGCTGGCTCGGGCAATCATGTTCTTCGTGGACGTCATGACCGGCGTCCCCTCGATCGTCGCCGGCCTGTTCGCCCTGTCAGCCTTCGCGCTGCTAGTAAAGCCCGGATACCAGGCAGGCATCGTAGGTGCGGTGGCACTGTCAGTACTCATGATCCCCACCGTGGTGCGCGGCTGTCAGGAAATGCTGCTGCTGGTACCGCAGGAATTACGAGAGGCGGCACTCGCCCTCGGCGTGCCCAAGTGGAGGGTAATCCTGAAGGTCGTACTGCGCACCGCAGCTGGCGGCATCACCACGTCGATCATGCTGGCAATCGCCCGCATCATTGGCGAAACAGCCCCGCTGCTGTTCACCGCGGGCCTGGTCAACTGGATTAACTTTGACCCGTTCAAGGGGCAGATGACCACGCTGCCGGTGTATGCCTACCGGCAGTACTCGCAGGGCCTAGTGCCCTGTAAAGGCGGTGGCACTTGCATCGCCGACATCAACTACCAGCGTGCTTGGGCCGCCGCCCTCGCGCTAATCATCCTAGTAATGGCCCTGAACATTATTGCGCGTGCAATTGCAACGGCCGTTGCCCCGAAGGGGCGCAACTAAGACCCCGAAAGGAAAATGGCAGTGTCTACTCGCATTGAAGTTCGCAACGAAAACATCTACTACGGCGATTTCCTAGCCGTCCGCGGCGTCAATATGGAAATTGAGCCGAACTCGATCACCGCGCTGATCGGCCCTTCCGGGTGCGGTAAATCTACTTTCCTTCGCACTCTAGATCGCATGCATGAAGCGATCCCCGGCGCCCACGTCGAGGGCGAAGTGCTAATTGAAGGCAAGAACATTTACGACAAGGACGTGGACCCGGTACAGGTGCGCCGCCTAGTAGGCATGGTGTTCCAGCGGGCAAATCCGTTCCCCACCATGTCCATCTACGAGAACGTGCTGGCGGGGGTGCGGCTAAACTCGCGTCGTCTAGCCAAGTCTGACGCAGACGCGCTGGTCGAAGAATCCCTGCGCAGCGCAAACCTGTGGGACGAGGTCAAGGACAGGCTGGACCGGCCCGGCTCTTCGCTCTCCGGCGGCCAGCAGCAGCGCCTGTGCATTGCCCGCACAGTGGCAGTGCGCCCGAAGGTAGTGCTGATGGACGAACCCTGTTCGGCACTAGACCCCATCTCGACGTTGGCGATCGAAGACCTGATGATCAAGTTGAAAGAGAACTACACGATCGTCATCGTCACCCACAACATGCAGCAAGCGGCGCGTGTCTCTGACCGCACCGGCTTCTTCAACCTGGAAGGTGCCGGCAAGCCCGGCGTGCTGGTAGAGATCGACAAGACCGACAAGATCTTCTCGAACCCCTCCAACAAGGCAACCGAAGACTACGTGTCCGGGCGCTTCGGCTAAAAAGAAGACAAAGAAAAGTGCACACAGCCAAAAAGCTGTGTGCACTTTTTGCGCCCGGACCGCGAGCGCAAACTTTTGGGTTAGGCCCCAATCAGCAGGTGTAGGGGCAGGTATAGCAGGCCTGCAACCAGTGCTGCGGCGGGCATGGTTAGTACCCACGCTACGGCGATGTTGCCGGCCATTCCCCAGCGCACTGCCGACAGGCGGCGGGTTGCGCCAACGCCCATAATGCCGGCGGTGATGGTGTGCGTGGTGGAAACGGGGGCGTGGAAGACATAGGCGGCAAGGTAGAGTACCGAGGCTGCAACCGTTTCGGCTACGAAGCCGTGCGCGGGGTCTAGCTCGATGACCTTGCGGCCGAGGGTGCGCATGATTCGCCAACCGCCAGAGTAAGTGCCGGCAGAAATTGCTAGTGCTGCGGCGAGCTTCACCCACAGAGGGATGGTTAGTTCGCCATTAGTGTCAATGCCGTGGTAGCCGCCGGCCATCAGTGCCATAACAATGACGCCCATTGTTTTCTGGGCGTCCTGGAGGCCGTGCCCTAGGGCCATTGCCCCGGCCGAAATGGTTTGGGCGATGCGGAAATGGCGCATTGTACGGTGATACTGCAGATTGGCGCACAGGGCCAGAACCAGTTTCATTACCAGGTAGGAAACTGCGAAGCCCAGCAGTGGCGAGGCGAACATGGGGATGACGACCTCTTCAACAATGCCGCTCCACTGCACCTGGGTGGCAGAGGCTAGACCTGCGCCCACCAGGCCGCCGATTAGGGCGTGCGAGGACGAGGAAGGCAGGCCGAACCACCAGGTGATCAGGTTCCAGGTAATTGCACCAATTAGGGCAGCCAGAATGATTACCAGCCCGTGTAGGCGCAGGCTCGGATCTGCCGCTTCAGAGTACTGGCTGATGTCGATAATGCCCTGACCAATGGTTTTGGCAACTTCGGTGCCTAAAAGCGCGCCCACGATATTCATGGACGCGGCCATGATTAGGGCAGCACGCGGCGTTAGTGCGCGGGTGGATACCGAGGTAGCGATCGCGTTGGCAGCGTCGTGAAAACCGTTGGTGAAGTCGAAACTTAGTGCCAGTACTACCACCAGGGCGACTAGGACTAGTGTGAGTTCCACGGCTTAGGACTCCTTGATCGCGATCGTTTCGATCGTGTTTGCCAAAGTCTCGAAGGAATCAATGCCTTCTTCCAAGGAATCGATGATGTCCTTCAGCTTAATAATATCGATCGGATCTAGATCAGAGTTGAACAGTTTGGCGAGTAGCTTGTTGTAGGCAACGTCGCCCTCGTTTTCCAGGCGGTTGATTTCTACCCAGTAGTCGCGCAAGTCGGAAAGGCCGTTCAGGCGGGGCATGGCGTCTGCAGTCAGTTCTGCGCATCGCTGCAGCACGTCTACCTGCACGGAAAGCTGCTTGGGGAAGGCGTCCACGTTGTAGGTGACGATCAGGCCGCCGCCCTCGTCCACCTGATCCACGCAATCGTCTAGGGCGTAGGCAAGCATCTGGATGTCATCCCGGTCTAGGGGAGTGACGAAAGTCTGGTTGAGTTTGCGGGAAATCTGGTGGGTGAGCTCGTCAGCGGCGTGCTCCACGTCGTGCAGCTTGTCGCGAAGAGGAGGGCGATCCTCGGGATTCGCGTGAATGATCTGTGCCAGCAGCTCAGTTGCGTCTTTCAGCCGCAACGCGGTCTGCGCCATTAGAGCAAAGAATGAATCGTCCGAAGACTTCGACCGTTTAAAAATGCGGTTGAACATGTCGGCCTAAACTCCATTTCGTTCGCGGTATTGCAATAAAAGCCTAGTTTGAATCTAAGGGGTTAAATCTCAAATAGTCCCATGAATGTTTTGAAGTGCTTTTGTGGTCGCGCAATTATCATCGGGTAAATAGCCGTTTACCTTGGGGTTAACAAATCAGGCGTCGCAACAATCTGTGACGAACCCCACTTTCATTTTTGTGTTTTTTGGGCCTGAATGCCCCGCTACCGTTTTCGGGGCGGGGCTATAGGTTCGCATGAGCATAGAAAAAGACGTCGGACCGAGATGCGCCTGTCGGCGCGAAGGCCGCTCGTAGCGGCTATAAGTGGAGCCCGGGGCAAAACGGTCCGACGCCACCTTTAGTGTAACGGTTGTCCGCCACCTATGCATACGCGCTGGTCCTAGCTGTTACGGAAAAGTTAGTTGAGCAAATCGAAGGCGCGAACAGGGAAGATACCTCGCCCTCGAAAAGAAAGAAAGGGCCGGGGAAAGTAAGGGCAGCGCCAGCGAAAGGCGCCGAGCGGGGAAGGAAAGCAAAAAATTGCAGAACTTATGAGACTATAGGCGCGTGAGAAAGCAGCAAAAGGCCAGAACGGCAGGAACTACCGAGACGTGGGGGAAAGTCCTTGCGAATCGGCCCGCCTTCTATCTGACCACCGCTTTCGCCGGGTTGGCGCTGATCGTCGGGGCGCTGTGCCCCTTCCCGGTCTTCGCCGCTATAGTCGGGGCAATGGTCGCCGGCTTCTGTATCCCCTGGGGGAGGGCGGCGCACGCCCCCGCCCCACTGGTCTCCTCCGCCGTGGCACTGATCGTGTCGCTCGTGACTCTGATTGTTTTGATGTTTACCGAAGATTTCTCTTCGGTGCCGGCGTGCTTTTCTTTTGCACTGCTAGCAACCTTTATCGGCGAGATTTCGCGCGGGATGGAACGCACCCACATGTCAATCTCGGTAGCCTGCTCGGCCACCGGCGCGGCAATCGCCACCGCGGGCGCCTCCTGGGTGGCATTGGGGGAAGACCCACTGTGGCAGCTGATGGCTCTGCCCGTTGGGCTAGTAATCATCGTGGCCTCGGTGGGTGGCTTCTTCCGCCGCGGGCTAAAACGACTGGGCGTATCCCTAGGAGCAGGGGTAGTGGTTGGCCTAATTGTGGCAGTGATAATCACCAATTCTTCTGCCCTGAACGCCACCACGAAAGTATTCCTGCCGTCGCTGCCAGCAACCTGGTCCAGCCCCTACCTGCTGTTTCCAATCTTTGGAGCCGTCCTGTCCGCCGGCGCATTCTTTGTGCAGGGCTTCGTTGCAGACTTCCGCGCCCTAGACAAAAAACCGGTTCCAGTCAGCGCCCTTATTGCTACCGGACTGATGATGCCGCTGGCAATGTCCATCCCGGCCTACGCCCTCGCTAGGCTAGCCGGCGCATAGATCGGTAAGGTGGGGGCATGTTCACTATTGATGCTGATTTGCCCCGCACCCTCTACCCGCTAGCCTGGCTAGTCGGATCGTGGCGCGGCTATGGTTCGCAGGTCGTTCCAGATGGGGATGACCACATGATCATCCAAGAAATCACGTTCACCGCTCAAGGCGAAGAATTGCTGCAAACCACCACCACTTACGCAGCCACGCCTAGGGAAGGCGATATTCCCGTCACCGCCACGGCGCGCGAGGGCGTAGGCGGCCTCGAAAAGGGCGAACAGCTTTGGCAAGAAGAAGCCAGGTGGAGGGTGCGGAACGTGGCGGACTCCGGTTCGGGTCCCGTGCAGGCCAGCATCGAAGTGTCGAGCAAGGGCCACCCCATGGCAAGCGGCACCTGGGATGGTATGGCTTCCGGCCCCCGAATCTCGATCAAACTGGCCTCCGACACGGCTGCCCCGGCAAAGGCGTCGCGCATGTTTGGGCTCGTAAACAGCGAATTGTTCTGGACGCAGGACGTGGCCCGCGGCGACCAGGGTGGCACGGACTTCTCGGGCCGTCTTGCGAAGGTTGAAAATGCAGATTGAGCCCGAATATGCACCTGCCAGCGCGCCCGCGCCCTCGGCGCTTGCCAAAGGGCGAGTATGCGGACAAGGCCCCGACCAGGCAGTAGCCGCCTACTACGGGGACCCGGTAGCAGAACAGTGGGCGTTGCAGGTAGGCGCCGGCCTTACCGACCTCTCCCACTTCGGTGTAGTGCGAGTAAGCGGCCCGGACAGGCTTACGCTGCTGACAACGCTGAGCACGCAGATAGTGACGGACATTGGTGAGCAGTCGCGGGAACTGTTGCTGCTGGATGCCAACGGGCACGTTGCTTTTTCGGCCGCAATTATTGATCGCCACGACGTGGCCTACCTGATAACTGACGCTGGCCGTGCCGAGCAGATGGCCGACTACATCTTGCGAATGCGCTTTATGTCCAGGCTCGAAGTCGAGGTCGCCACCGATCTGGCCCCTATGGGATTCACGCTGGGTGGGCCGCTGCAGAGGGCCCTAGCTGGCGAACTGGTGTGGGAAGACCCGTGGCCGGGAGTATGCGAAGGGGGAGCCTCTTACGGGCCCGCCCCTGAAGACGCGTTGCAGTTTGCGATCTGGCTCGCCCCTCGCGCCAGCCTAGAAGAGGCCGTAGCCGCCGTGCTGAAGAACGCCAACGATGGGTTCCCGCTGGAAACCGAACTGGGCTACGAGGTTGGCGAACCGACCCTTGCCGGTATCGCCGCGTGGGAAGCGATGCGGATTTTGGCCCACCGGCCTCGCTTTGGGCGCGAGGTAGACGCCCGCTGCCTGCCCCACGAGCTGGACTGGCTAAGAACAGCCGTACACTTGCACAAAGGCTGCTACTGCGGGCAAGAATCGGTGGCGCGCATTGTGAATCTAGGGCGCCCGCCGCGCCGCCTCGCCTTTGTCTCGCTCGATGGCTCTGCCGACGAGCTACCCCAGGTGGGTACCGAAATAAAGGTAGGGGACAAGAAGGTAGGAACCCTCACCTCTGTTGCCCGCCACTGCGAGGACGGACCCATTGGGCTGGCCCTAGTGAAACGGTCTGCCAAGAGCGGGCAGGTAGATGTGGGCGGAGTAGCCGGGCTACTAAGCGACATCGTGGACCCGGCCGGCAAAGCGGACGTGTCTCCGACCGAACGCCCAGGGGCAGGGCTGCGAGGCTCAACCGCGGGCCTGACCGGAGGCCAAAAGGCGGGCCTGGGGCTGGCCTAACCAAAACAATTGCGCGCGGGGTGCAGGTGCTGCCCCGCGCGGCAGTTAGTATCCGGGCAATATTTCAATCAATTCACCCAGGAGCGAGCCGCGCTCTGGAGTAGCCACTGTCGTAGCGCTAGGATAGGTTGGCCTAAGTATTCAGCTACGAATGTGAATGTGAGAATGAAAAAGCTACGTATTTTAGCTGCCCTCGCAGCCAGCGCCGCCCTCGCCCTAACTGCCTGTTCGCCAGCGGAAAATGACGCTGCGTCCTCGGGAAAAAACGAAGGGGAAGGCCAGACCGTTTCGATTACCCACGCGCTCGGCACCACCAAAATCACCGGCAAGCCAAAACGGGTAGCAACGGTGGGCTGGAACAACCAGGAAGTACCCCTCGCCCTCGGCATTCAACCGGTAGGAATGCCCAAGGCCGCCTTCGGTGACGCCGACGGGGACGGCATGGTCACCTGGGTAAAACAAAAAGTCGAAGAACTGGGCGGGGAAAAGCCCGTCCTCTTTGACGAAACCGACGGCATCCAATTCGAAAAGGTTGCCGATACGAAGCCGGACGTGATCCTGGCCGCCTACTCCGGGCTTACAAAAGAAGACTACGAAAAGCTGTCCAAGATTGCCCCCACAGTTGCCTACCCGAACAAGCCGTGGAATACCACTATGAAGCAGATGGTCACCATGGACTCGAAAGCGCTAGGAATGGAAAAGGAAGGCAAACAGCTGTTGGCCGACCTGGACAAGGAAGTGGACCAGCAGATGGCCAAGCACCCGAACTTGAAAGGCAAGAAGGTGCTGTTTACAGCCTTCGGCACGAACGGCTCGGACCTATCTAAGGTGGGCTTCTACGTCAGTGGCGACCCGCGTGCAGACATCCTCGAAAAAGCCGGAATGGGCGTACCGGACATTGTGAAGAAGTATTCGGGCAACACCGACAGCTTCTATAAGGAGGTTTCCTCGGACAAGCCAGAAATGTTCTCTGACGTGGACTTGATAGTCACCTACGGGCCGCAGGACGACCCGACCTCGCTAGTAGCCGACATGCAAAAGCACCCGCTAGTAGGGCGCATTCCCGCGGTGAAGGCCGGGCACGTAGCCGTGCTGAAGAATGACGATCTGGGAGCGGCAGCAAATCCGTCTCCGCTCGGACTGCAGTGGGGATTCGGCAAGTTCCTTGACCTGCTAGATGGCGCCCTCAAGTAACAGCACGCCAAAGCGGGTGGTAGAGGGCAAGAAGCGGTGGGCGCTACTAGGCGTTGGGCTGGTAGCGCTAGCAGGGCTCTGCTTATTAGAAATCACCCTAGGAGTGCGCAACGTCAGCCCGGCTGACGTGTGGGCGGCACTGCTAGGAAAGCAAGAGGGCGTGGGCCAAGCCGTCGCCTCCACCCGCCTGCCCCGCTGCCTGCTCGGACTGCTAGTAGGGGCCTCCTTGGCCGTAGCGGGCGCACTAATGCAGGCAGTAACCCGCAACCCACTGGCAGACCCAGGCATCTTCGGGGTCCTGCCCGGAGCCTCCTTCGCGGTGGTGGCCGGCCTCGCCTTCTTCGGCATTACCAGCCCTAACGTGCAGATGCTACTGGCCATTATCGGGGCCGGCGTGGCCGCTGGCGCAGTATACGCAATTGGTTCCCTGGGGCGCGGCGGCCCCTCGCCCCTGAAACTCGCCCTCGCCGGCGCGGCTACCGGCGCGGCACTAGTGTCATTCGCGAACGCCATCTTGCTGCCCAGGGCGCAGGCGCTAGACTCCTACCGCTTCTGGCAGATTGGCGGGCTCGGCCGGGCCGATTGGACCCGCATGAGCTGGGCCATCCCCGCCCTCGTAGTAGCCTTCGCAATGGCCACTGCCTGCGCGCGTGGGCTGAACGCAATGGCCTTGGGCGATGATCTGGCCAGAGGATTGGGCGAGGACGTAGCTCGCACCCGCGCACTTTCCTCAATTGCGGCAGTGGTGCTGTGTGGGGTAGCTACCGCCCTGGCCGGGCCTATCGCCTTCGTGGGCTTGATCGTGCCCCACCTATTTCGGCTGCTGCTCGGCCCGGACCACCGGTGGCTGCTGCCGTTTGCGGCACTGGGAGGAGCCGGGCTGCTACTGGCCGCAGACGTGGTAGGACGCGTGGTTGCCCGTCCCGAGCAGATCGCCGTAGGCATCATTACGCCGCTACTGGGAGCTCCCTTCTTCATTTGGATTGTGCGCAGGCAGAAGGGTCAGGCGCTGTAATGGGAATGGCAACACAGCTCAGCAGGCGCTCCGCCCGCCTACGGCGCCGCCGCCTCTGCCTAATGGCGCTCCTCGCCACCATTGTGGGCGGCCTATTCGTGGCCTCACTACTGTTCGGGCAGACTTACTACAGCCCCGCCGAAGTAGCGGGCGTCATCGCCGGCCGCGACGTGCCGGGAGCCTCCTACACGGTAGGGGAACTACGGTTGCCGCGCGCCGCCCTCGCCGTGGTGGCCGGAGCATGCTTCGGGGCCGCTGGCACCACCTTCCAAACTCTGCTGCGAAACCAACTGGCCTCCCCGGATGTAATCGGAATTTCCGCGGGGGCAAGCGCCGCCGGCGTTGTTGCGATCCTGTTTTTCGACCTCTCCGCGATGGCGGTGTCGGCGTGGGCGCTCCTGGGAGGGCTGGCAGTAGCCGGGCTGATCTACTTCCTGTCGCTGCGCGACGGCTTTGCGGGGACCCGCCTCATCCTGATCGGCATTGGGATGGCGGCCGCGCTCAATTCCGTGGTCACCTATGCCCTCTCGAGGGCGGCCGCGTGGGACCTAAACCAGGCCGCCAGATGGATGTCGGGGTCGCTAAACGGGGCAACCTGGGAACGAGTCATGCCCGTGGCGCTCATCTGCGTAGCGGGACTAGTCGCCCTCGGAATGAACGCGCGGGATCTGGATGTGTTGCGGCTCGGCGACGACTCCGCAGCCAGCCTAGGCGTTTCGGTAGAGCGCAAACGACTACTGCTCATTGGGTGCGCGGTCGCGATGATCGCGGTGGCAACGGCCGCGTGCGGGCCCGTGGCATTCGTGGCGTTCATGGCCGGACCAATTGCCGGACGTATATTCGGGCCGGCGAGTCCGCTGCTGTTCCCCGCCGCACTGGTAGGGGCGGCTCTGGTGCTGCTGTCCGATTTTGTGGGTCAGTTTGCGTTCGGAACCTCCTACCCGGTGGGAGTCATAACCGGGGCCCTGGGAGCACCCTTCTTGGTGGTGCTGCTGGTGCGCGCCAACAGGGAAGGAAGGACGCTGTAATGGCTTCACTGCAGGCAAAAACTCTCACGCTAACCTACGGGGCGCAGCCGGTCGCTACAGACCTTTCTGTGCAGGTAGAACCCGGAAAAATTACCGCAATAGTGGGCCCCAATGGGTGCGGGAAATCAACATTGCTGCGCGCCCTCTCTAGGCTGCTGGCCCCGGCCAGTGGTCGCGTGGAGCTCGACGGGAAGTCCCTTTCCGACTTTACCGGCAAGGAATTGGCTAAGGTACTGGGGCTGCTGCCGCAGTCTCCGGTTGCTCCAGAAGGGATAACGGTAGCTGACCTGGTTGGGCGAGGGCGACACCCGCACCTTGGGCTGTGGGGCCGCTACAGCAAGCAGGACTATCAGATCATTGCCCACGCCCTAGAGGCGACGGGCACCGCCGAATTTTCGAACCGGCCCATAGAGGAACTATCGGGTGGGCAGCGCCAGCGCGTGTGGATCGCCATGGCCCTGGCTCAGGATACCGACGTGCTGCTACTGGATGAGCCCACCACCTACCTAGACGTAGCTAACCAGCTGGACATTTTGGACCTGCTGGTAGAACTCAACCAGGAACGCGGCACCACCATCTTGATGGTGCTACACGACCTGAACATGGCCGCCCGCTACTGCGACCAGCTGATCGCCATGAGGGCGGGCAAAATTGTTGCAGCCGGCAGTCCGGCCGAAGTAGTGACGGCCGCAAATATGCGGCAGGTATTTGGCATCAATGCCCGGGTGATCGCCGACCCAACCTCCGGGGCGCCCCTGGTACTGCCCATCGGCAGACACAGAGTATAGGGACTAGGCCTCGACCAGTACGGTGTAGGGTCCGTCGTTAGTGAAGGAAACCTTCATGTGGGCGCCAAACTGGCCGGTCTCTACGTGCAGGCCGCGCTCTCTAAGGCCAGCCGCGACAGCCTCGTATATCGGTTCAGCTACCTGCCCAGGAGCAGCCTTCGACCAGGACGGACGACGCCCCTTGCGAGTGTCCCCATACAGGGTGAATTGGCTGATCAGCAGAATGGGAGCGTCGTTGTCGCTGGCGGAAGTTTCGTCCTCGAAAATGCGAAGATCGGCGATCTTGCGAACTACCTTATCTATCTGTTCCTTGCCATCTTCGTGGGTGATACCAAGCAGAACCATCAATCCCTGCCCGGTAAAGCCTCCCAGCTGCTTTCCTTCGACCGTTACGTTGGCGCCTTCTGCGCGTTGGATGAGTGCTCGCATACAGCCATGGTAACGCGAATACGGTGCCCCATTTGAGCTGCGCGGGTGGGCGGGGCGGGTACCTGAAAAGACGACATAGAAAAACCCGTTGGCCTCGAAAGGAAAATGGCTAAAACGAAAAAAATAAAACCTTTTACTCTTTGATTTTTGCGCCCCTGAAAGCGCAGATAAAACGACCAATAATCGGGTTTTCTGTAATCTGCAATGATTTGCGGCGGACGCTGCCACTCGCTGCCCATCCCGGCAGTATTTTGCCCGAAACTAGAGAACCGCCCCGCGTGATTCGCCCTACAATAGCTTGCGTTTTTGTCTAATTTTGCTAACTTAGAAGAGCGGATAAATTTAGAAATGCGAGGAATAAACAGAAATTGGTTCGCATCCAAGAAGCAAATAGTAACGAACAGATTAGACAAGCCGCACAGATTTTCGCAGATGCCTTCGCTAACGACCCCTCGTGCAGGGCAATGTTTCCCAGCGAAGAAGCCTGCCGCAAACTTATGGCCGCAGACGTAACGCTAGGCCTAAAAATCGGCTACATCTCCACACTCGACGTGGCGATTGACGAGGAAACCGGCAAGGTGATCGGTGCCCTTACCTCCCAGTCTCCAGACGGGAAGGTGAACAAGATTCGCAACACCCTGCTGGACATTTTTGAACGCTTTACTCCAAGCGGGCGGCGCGAACGCTTCCACGAAAGCAAGGTGGAAGCATTCCGCCCTCAGGAAAAGCACTGGTACCTGCGCACGCTCGGGGCGGCCCCCGAAGCGCGTGGGCAGGGCATCGGCTCGAAGCTGTTGCAGTACCGGTTGGGCATCATCGATTCTGACCCGGCTCCGGCGTTCCTGGAATCGACCACCCCCGCTAGCCAGCGGCTATACAAACGCTTTGGCTTCGAGACGGTGGCGGACGTGGCTACGCTGCCCGGGATTACGGTCTACGCCATGATCCGGCCAGCTAAAGTCAAAGCGCTGGTCTGAGCCAACTAGCGGCACTAAATAGTCAACCTAAAGGGCGTCCCCACTACCGAAAGGGGCGCCCTTTAACCTGTGCTGGCAGCGAACATTGCCGCAAGGGGGCGCGCGAAGCCTCCATAATGGAAGCAGTTTTTGCAATCGCCAAAAGGGAGTTTCATGTTCGAGCGGTTTACAGATCGGGCCCGCCGCGTCATCGTGCTGGCGCAGGACGAGGCTCGAAACCTCAACCACAATTACATCGGCACTGAACACCTACTGTTGGGGCTCATCACTGAGGGTGAAGGGGTTGCCGCCAAAGCCCTAGAGATGATGGACGTATCCCGCGACAAGGTGCGCGACGAAGTAGTGACCATCATTGGTTCGGGCGATCAGCCTGTCCCCGGGCACATCCCGTTTACTCCGCGCGCCAAGAAGGTACTCGAGCTGTCTTTGCGCGAGGCTCTTCAGCTCGGCCACAACTACATTGGCACCGAACATATTCTGCTTGGCCTAATTCGCGAGGGCGAGGGCGTGGCCGCCCAGGTGCTAACCAACCTGGGGGCTGACCTACAGACTGTGCGCCACAACGTAGTCCAGTTGCTTTCTGGCTACCAGGGCGGGCAGGCCGAGGGCGGGGAAACCGTCGGCGTCGGAGGCTCCTCCTCGCCACAGGGGCAAAAGTCCGGCTCGGCCATCTTGGACCAGTTCGGGCGCAACCTGACCAAGGCGGCCCACGAACAGAAGCTGGACCCGGTTATTGGCAGGAAGAACGAAATGGAAAGGGTCATGCAGATCCTTTCCCGCCGCACCAAGAACAACCCGGTGCTTATTGGCGAACCCGGCGTGGGCAAAACCTCCGTTGTCGAAGGCTTGGCACAGGCGATTGTGGCTGGCGACGTCCCAGAAACCCTGAAGGACAAGCAGCTTTACAGTCTGGACATGGGCTCGCTGGTGGCCGGTTCGCGTTACCGTGGCGATTTCGAAGAGCGTCTGAAGAAGGTACTGAAGGAAATCCGCACTCGCGGCGACATTATTCTTTTCATTGACGAGATCCACACCCTGGTAGGTGCGGGTGCCGCCGAGGGCGCAATCGATGCGGCTTCCATCTTGAAGCCGATGCTTGCCCGCGGCGAGCTGCAGACCATTGGTGCCACCACTAACGACGAGTACCGCAAGCACATCGAAAAGGATGCCGCCCTCGAACGCCGTTTCCAGCCGGTTCGGGTGGAACAGCCCACGGTTGAAGAGACGGAATTGATCTTGAAGGGGCTGCGCGACCGGTACGAAGCGCACCACCGCGTCATCATCACCGACGAGGCCATCAAGGCAGCGGCAACACTTTCCGACCGCTACATTTCTGACCGGTTCCTGCCGGACAAGGCGATCGACTTGATCGACGAGGCCGGTGCCCGCCTGCGCATTCGCCGCATGACCGCGCCGCCGGAACTTCGCGAGATTGACGAGAAGATTGCCGACGTGCGCCGCAAGAAGGAATCGGCGATCGACGATCAGGACTTCGAAGCCGCTGCATCCCTGCGCGACCAGGAAAAGAAGCTGTCCGAGGAGCGGGCGTCGAAGGAATCCGAGTGGAAGTCCGGCGACATGGACCGCATCGCCGAGGTGACGGAGGAATCCATCGCCGAGGTGCTGGCAATGTCTACCGGCATCCCGGTGTTCAAGCTAACCGAGACCGAATCTGCCAAGCTGCTGCACATGGAGGACGCGCTGCACAAGCGCATCATTGGCCAGGATGAGGCCGTGAAGGCCCTGTCCAAGTCGATCCGCCGTACCAGGGCTGGCCTGAAGGATCCGAAGCGTCCTGGCGGCTCGTTCATCTTTGCTGGCCCTACTGGCGTCGGCAAGACCGAGCTGGCAAAGGCTCTGGCCGAATTCCTGTTCGGCGACGAGGACGCCCTGATCCAACTGGATATGTCCGAGTTCGGCGAGAAGCACACCTCTTCCCGCCTGTTCGGTGCCCCTCCGGGATACGTCGGCTTTGACGAGGGCGGCGAGCTAACCGAGAAGGTCCGTCGCAGGCCCTTCAGCGTCGTCCTCTTCGACGAGGTAGAGAAGGCCCACCCGGACATCTTCAACACCCTGTTGCAGATCCTGGAAGACGGCCGCCTGACCGATTCGCAGGGGCGCCTGGTCGACTTCAAGAACACGGTCATCATCATGACCACCAACTTGGGTACGCGCGACATCAATAAGGGAGTCATGACCGGTTTCCAGGCCGCTGGGGAACTGTCTACCGACTACGACCGCATGCGCTCGAAGGTCTCGGAAGAGCTGAAGCAGCACTTCCGCCCCGAGTTCCTAAACCGTGTGGACGAGGTTGTAGTGTTCCCGCCGCTGAAGCGCAACGAGATCGTGCGCATCGTGGACCTGATGATGGGCCAGCTTTCCGAGCGCATGGCCGATCGCAACATGAAGATCGAACTGACCGCCGATGCTCGCGAACTGCTAGCGGACAAGGGCTACGATCCGGTGCTCGGTGCCCGTCCGTTGCGCAGGGCTATTCAACGCGAGATCGAGGATCCGCTGTCCGAGAAGATCCTGTTTGGCGATTTCAAGGATGGCGAGTCCGTGCAGGTTGACGTCGATCCAGACAATCCGCTGGAATTCGTGTTCAACCACCTGGGCGAAACCGTCCTAGAAGGTCAGCAAGAGGGCCAGCAGGAAGAACAGGTAGAGGCCGAATAGGCATTACAAGCACATAAGAATGTGGGCGGGGCGAAGGCCCCGCCCACACGTGTTTTCTGACGAGTAAAATGCGCCTGTCAAAAACCCGAATTTAGGAGTGAGCGATGGCTCCCCACCCACATGCCCTCTCAACTGGAAAAACGCGTAAGCACCCGGTGGTTCGCCAGATTAGACACGACTTAACGAAAAAGCCATTTATTGCAATTTGGGAAGTGACGCGAGCCTGCGCCCTCGTCTGCAAACACTGCCGTGCCGAGGCGCAGCCGCACGCTGCCCCCGGACAGCTGAGCACTGAGCAGGGGAAGAACCTCCTGGAACAGCTGGCGGCATATGACAAGCCGCGGCCGCTAGTGGTGTTCACCGGCGGGGATTGCTTTGAACGCAAAGACCTGGTGGAACTTGTCCAATACGGCACTGATTTGGGCCTGTCCGTATCGATTTCGCCCTCGGTGACCCCGCTGTTCACCCGCGAACGGCTGCAGGCTCTGCGCGACGCGGGCGGCAAGGCCATGTCGGTATCGATGGACGGAGCCACCCCAGAAACCCACGACGCCTTTCGGGGCATTACGGGTACTTTCGAGAAGACGGTCGAAGCCACCCGCAGGATCAACGAGGTAGGTTTCCGCCTGCAAATAAACTCCACGCTTACCCGCGGCAACATTCACGAGGCACCGGCAATGCTGGCGAAGGCCATAGAGCTGGAAGCCTTCATGTGGTACGTGTTCTTCCTGGTGCCTACCGGGCGCGGATCCCAGCTGAACATGCTCAGTCCTGCCGAACGCGAGGACGTGCTGCACTGGTTGCATGACGTGTCGGACCGAATCGCCATCAAAACCACGGAGGCGCCCCAATACCGCCGCGTTGCCTTCCAGCGCGATGAAGCACAGCAAAAGGGCGAGGCTTTGCCCGAGCGCGGCGAGCTCTACCACTGGCTGAGCGAGGAGACGACGCGGCTGATAGGGGCGCACGCCCGCAAGCCGCGGCTGCCACGCACGCCCTTGGCTATCAATTCCGGCTCTGGCTTCGTATTCATTGACCACGTTGGGGGCGTCTACCCGTCAGGGTTCCTGCCCATTCACGTGGGCTCGGTAAAAGACACCCCCTTGGCTGACCTGTACGCCAACAGCCAGGTTATGCGCGACCTGCGCACGCCCTCGGCATTCCACGGCAAGTGCGGGGTGTGCAAGTACAACCACTTCTGTGGCGGTTCCAGGTCAACGGCATACGCACTTACCGGCGACCCCTTGGCTAGCGATCCCACCTGCGTCTATGTGCCAGACGGGTACGACGGGCCCATGCCTAAGGGGTGGTCTGCCGACTCGCGGCCGTTGCCCCCAGGCTGCAACTAAGAGCTGCCTGAGGGCGGAGGGCCGCTAGGCCAGACGGTTTAGCAGGTCGGTGTGGAAGGTGGCGTCCCCGGTTAGTTCCGGGTGGAAGGACAGGGCCACAATGTTGTTCCCACGGACGGCAACAATGTCGCCATCTTCTTCAAGGCCCCCCTGCTCGGGCATGCGCCTGGCGAGCACCTGCACGTCCTCACCCACGCGCACAATCTTCGGCGCCCTGATGAAGGCGCCTCGAACGGGCCCCAAGGTGGTATCCAAGGTTACTTCTGCCGAGGCAGTCTGCGAGCCGTAGACATTCCTAGAGACGGTCGTATCCAATACCCCCAGGCTGGTCTGGCCAGGGGCGGCATCTAGCACCTTCCTGGACACCAAAATCATGCCGGCACACGTAGCCAGGCAGGGCAGGCCGTCTGCCAACAGGTCGGCCAGCAGCTGCTTCATATTGAAGATCTTCAGCAGCCGGTCAATGGTAGAAGATTCCCCGCCGGGCAACACGATGCCATCCAGGTGGGATTCCAGGTCTGCTTCTTTCCGCACCAGGCGCACCGTGGCGCCCAGGTCAGAAAGCATCTGAGCGTGCTCGGCAACCCCGCCTTGCAGGGCCAAAACTCCAATAGTAGGCCCGGAACCCGACTGGCGGGTTCCGGGCAATACCTGTGCCTTCATTACCAGCCGCGCTCCGCTAGGCGGTGCGGGGCAGGAAGGTCGGCAACGTTGATGCCAACCATGGCCTCGCCCAGGCCACGAGAGACGTCGGCAACTACTGCCGGATCGTCGTACTGGGCAACGGCCTTCACGATCGCCTTTGCGCGTGCCTCGGGGTTGCCGGACTTGAAGATGCCGGAACCGACGAACACGCCCTCGGCGCCCAGCTGCATCATCATGGCCGCGTCTGCCGGGGTGGCTACACCGCCCGCAACGAAGAGGACGACGGGCAGCTTGCCCTCGCGTGCCACTTCCTCGACGATCTCGTAAGGAGCCTGCAGTTCCTTAGCGGCAACGTACAGTTCCTCGGGGTTGGCCTGGTAGGTGGCCTGCAGCTTCGCGATCTGCGCGCGAATGGTGCGAATATGGGTGGTTGCCTCCGACACGTCGCCGGTGCCGGCCTCGCCCTTGGAACGGATCATGGCCGCGCCCTCGGCAATACGACGGATCGCCTCACCCAGGTTGGTAGCACCGCAGACGAAGGGGACCTTGAAATCGTGCTTGTCGATGTGGTGGGCGTAGTCGGCGGGGGAGAGTACTTCGGACTCGTCAATGTAGTCGACGCCCAGGTGCTCCAGGACCTGTGCTTCAACAAAGTGGCCGATGCGGGCCTTTGCCATGACCGGAATGGACACTTCGTCGATGATGGAGTCAATCAGATCCGGATCGGACATGCGGGCCACGCCGCCCTGGGCGCGAATGTCGGCAGGAACGCGTTCCAGAGCCATTACGGCAACTGCGCCTGCGTCCTCGGCAATACGAGCCTGTTCGGGAGTGACCACGTCCATGATCACCCCGCCCTTCAGCATGTCAGCCAAGCCGCGCTTGACTAGAGGGGAACCGGTACGAACTTCTTTTTCTGCGTCGCCCTTAGCGACATTGTTTTTCGTCATGACTCAATCTTGGCGGTAATTCTGGTCTAGCGCAAGATCCAGAAAAAGCGAAAACCAATAGACCAGTATTCTAGGCTGAGGTAGTCCGCAGATGCGGGATAGGGGTAGCTAATTTGCCATTTATGATTGAATTTATGAAGAACCGCACTGGATTTGCGGAATGTTTATAGAAAGTAGATATACCAATGCGAACCTCTAGAATCCTGGCTGCACTGCTGCCGCTAGCGCTCGTGCCGGCATTGGCCGGCTGTGGAGAACAGGCCAAAAATACCGATGCGAAGACGTCTGCTTCCCAAAGTCAGCAGGCCTCTAAGGAACTGAAATTTACAGACCAGGCCGACCACCAGGTGTCGGTCAAAGTCCCCGTGAAGCGTATGGTTGTGCTGCAACACCACAGCGCGGACATCCTTGCCCAGCTGGGAGCCCAAAAACAGGTAGTGGGCATCGAACAGAAGTGGAAACGCAACCTTGGAGACTACATGGTCGATGTGTTCCCGGGAATCGAGAAGCTGCCCACTCCGGGGCAACTCGACTCCATGAACGTCGAGCAGGTTGCAGCGCTGAAACCTGACATCGTCATCGTCGCCTCCCAAGCCAATCCCGCAGACCTGAAGAAGCTCGACGGCCTAAAGATCCCCTACGCCACGGTGTCCCTGCGTGCCGAGGGCAAGCAGGAAGAAGCCCAGAACCCGCGGCTGGCAGATTCAGACAAGGCCTACACCGACGGGCTGGAATGGTCCGTAAAGACCTTGGGGAAGCTGACCGGTAAGGAAGAAAAGGCCAAGAAACTGTGGGACTTCACCACGCAGTCCCGCAAATATGTAGAAGACAAAGTTGGCAAGGTTGCCGAACCCAAGACGGTGCTAGTTGCTAACGAGGGCGAACAAACCTACGGCAACGACAAGTACGTGGGCGCCCAGATGGTGCGCGCAGGCGCAAAGAACGTGGCTGCCGACGACATCCAGGGGTACAAGCAGTACAACTTCGAACAGGCCCTTGCCTGGGACCCCGACTATGTAGTGGTGCAGGACCGCTACCCGGAGGTGTACAAGGAAGTGACCACCGCGCCGAAGTGGCAGGCGATGCGCGCGGTCAAGGAGGGCAACGTCATCAAGGCCCCATACTGGACCAAGCCGTGGGGTAACCCCGATACCGATTCGATGGCCCTGGGCGAACCCTACTTCGCCCACAAGTTCTACCCGAACCTGGTAAGCGCCGACTACGTCCAGAAGAGGGTGGAAGACTTCTACAAGACCTTCTACGGCGTCCTCTTCAAGGGCAAAGTCAGTGAGTAAAACTACCCGCCTGGCCAGCGCAATCGGATTCGTAGTAGTGCCGGTCGCGCTGGCCTTGGCAGCTGCGGCAATCGGGGCTTTCCCCATCCCGCTGTCGCAGGTATTAGCGGCATTGGTAGGCAAAGCCGACCCCCAGATGGCAACTGTGCTGTACACGGTTCGCCTGCCCCGCATCGGCGCTGCCATCCTAGTGGGGGCGGCGCTCGCGGGGGCCGGTGCCGTATACCAGGCCATCTTTCACAACCCGCTGTCTTCGCCCTACACGCTCGGGGTAGCTAACGGAGCCGGCTTTGGGGCTGGCTTGGCCATCATCTTCGGAGCCTCCTCCATCCTGATCCAGGCCAGTGCCGTGGGGTGGGCAATCGTATCGGTTGGGCTCACCTTCTTACTGGCTAATGCCTCCCGGTCTGGACCGGTCACGTTGATCCTGTCGGGCATGCTGGTAGGTGCCTTCTTCGCCTCCCTTGTGTCATTCCTGAAATTCGTTGCTGACCCGTACGAAAAACTGCCCCAGATTGTCTTTTGGCTGATGGGTTCCATCTCGGCCATCTCAACTGCGCAGCTGCTGTCTATCCTGCCCGCCCTCGCCGTGGCCGGGGTAGTGATAGCGGCGTTCCTGTGGCGGCTGAACGCTATCAGTTTTGACGACAGATTTGCCCGGTCAATCGGCATCAACGTGACTACAGAACGCGCCGTCGTTCTTTTTGCCGCATCCGTACTAGCGGCCGTCGTAATTTCGGTGGCCGGCATCGTCGGCTGGGTAGGGGTAGTGGTGCCCCACTTCGCTCGCATGATAGTAGGTAACGACATGCGCAAAGTATTTGCCGCCTCCCTGTCCATGGGAGCCACGATGCTGCTAGGAATCGATCTGTTGGCTCGGACTCTAACCTCTGGGGAACTGCCACTAGGGGTGCTTACCGGCATCGTGGGGGTACCCATTTTCCTATTCCTGATAGTGCGAGGGCGGGTGAGCTTCGAATGATCGAGGTTGCCCACCTAGATTTCTCCTACGGGTCCCACCAGGTGTTACACGATGTTTCTTTCCGCATCGAGGCGGGGCAAATATTGAGCCTGCTAGGCCCAAACGGCATCGGCAAATCCACCCTCTTGGAACTGTTAGTAGGGTCCCTGAAACCGGGTCGCGGCAAGGTCTTATTGCAGGGCAAGGAAGCAAGTGCGCTCACCCCCAAGCAGATTGCCCACCAGGTGGCATATGTGCCCCAGCAGCTGCGCGCCGCATTCAACTTCTCGGTGCTCGAGGTGGTCACTATGGCCCGCACTGGAAGGCAGGGGTACTTCGCTTCGCCCTCGAAAGCCGACCGCGAGGTGGCCCAGCAGTGTCTGCAAACAATGGGGATCACCCACCTGGCAGACAAAGGCTACTCCCAGATTTCGGGAGGCGAACGCCAACTTTGTTCCCTAGCAGGTGCGCTAGCCCAGGACACCAAGGTAATAGTGCTAGACGAACCGACCTCGCATCTAGATCCCGCCCGCGCCCATATGCTGCTAAAACAATTGCGCGAACTGAACCAGCAACTGGGCAAAACCATTGTTCTTACCACCCACGACCCAAACCACGCCTTCTACTTGGGCGGATCGGTGCTGGCCTTGGCACGCGGTCGAGTAGCCGCATTCGGGCCGGTAGCTGAAGTAGCCACTGAGAAGTGTCTTGCCAGCCTATACGGTTGCCCCTTCACCCTGGGGCGTGTTGCTGGATGCACTGTGGCCGTGATTGCTGACTAGGAACGGGCCACTACGGTTACGCCCTCGAATAGAGCAGGAGGCATCTTGCCCACCAGCGCTGCCGTGGAACAGACCTCGGCCCGCATCCCGTCCGCGCAAGTAACGCTAACCTGGCGGGTGCCACTCGCGGCGGGACGCCCGGTGGCCGGATCGATGATGTGGTGCACCACCTGCCCCGATACCAGCTCGGGCAAGCACTGCAAGTAGTCTCCGGAGGTCGACAGCGAAGTGTGGGAGGAAAGCTCTACCACCTGCGAAATGGAGTCGACCCCTGCACGGATCCCCACAGTCCAGGGGCCTCCCAGCGTGGCTATAGAGGAGGTGCCGATGTCTACCAGGGCCCGCTCTATTCCCTCCTGTTCGCACAGGTCCCTGACCCGATCTGCCGCGTACCCTTTTGCTACCCCGCCGAGGTCGAGCATGCTACCTTCGCGAAGCCGGAAACGGAGTCCGCCGCCGTGTTCTAGAAGGTCTGTGGAGCAACTTGCACGGGCCGCAGCGATGGCGTCCTCTGAGGGGAGAGTAGGCGTCGTTCCGGCAGCTAACGCGGCCAGGTAGGCTTTGACGTCCCATAACTGGGCCAGCCGACCGATCAGGGGAGAGAAGGCCCCCTGCGAGAGCGCAGCGAGGTCCATGGTGGCAACCAGTACCCGGCCGGTCATCGGGTGGACTTGTACCCACCCGCCCCGGTTCAACTTCGAGATGTCAGAATCGGGTAAAAACTTAGACAGCAGCTGTTCCAGGCGAAACAATTCGCCCGCCACCTTCTGCTTTACCGAGTCAGGTAGCGGGGTAGCGGTGGTAATTGTAGCTACCGTCCCCATGGTGGGGACGGCAAAACGGCTGCGGTCTGAAAGAGCTGCCTTAGTAGTCTTCGTCATCCAACTTCAACGACGGGACGTCGATGCTGTCTACCGCTCCGTCATCCTTGACTCCCTGCGACTTGTAAATGGCTCGAACCGCGGCCTGCAAGAACTGACTGTGGGCTACCGTTGCTCCCGAGATGACGTCTACCTTCGTGGGGTCGCCCACCTCGGTCAGCTTCTTCGAATACTGGTCGTAGGAATGGACCACCGCCTGGGCGCGTTCGTAGTATTCCTGGTTACCTACCTCGCCGCCCTTGGTCTTGCCGTATTCCTTGTCCTTGACCTGCCCGTCTGCGGTCTTGGTCTGGTATTTCGTGTCGGTGATCTTCCCGTCCTTGACGGTGATCTGCACGGTACCAACCGCGCCCTGTTCGTCGGGGTTAGAGGCGCCCTCGAAAGTGCCGTCCTTTAGCGGCTTGGACATGTCCACCAACTGTGGCGGGGTGCAGGCACTTAGTACTACGGTCCCCAACATGCCAAACGCTGCCAGTTGCAGCGACTTCTTTGCGCTCACTTTGCCTCCTTGAGGATTGACCCAATGCCGGTGCGGTCGAAGCCTTCGCCCAACTTGTGGTTAGCTTCGCCCACCACCTTGCCGTGGTCCAAGCGAATTTCGCGGGTACCCTGGCTGGCCACCGTGGTGTCGTGTGTCACCACGATCAGCGTGGTGCCGTCCTTGTGCAGCTGCTTGAAAATGTCGAGCACAATGCGCTCATTCTTTTCGTCGAGGTTGCCGGTTGGTTCATCCGCAAGCACCAGCTTGGGGTAGTTTATCAGCGCTCTAGCAACGCAAACACGCTGCTGCTCCCCACCGGACAGCTGCGAGGGCAGGTGGCCGGCACGCTCCGCCAGCCCCACCCGATCAAGGGCGGCTAGCGCCTCCTTCTCGTCGGGCAGCGAATGGTAGTACTGGGCCACCATCACATTTTCGAGGGCGGTCAGGTGCCCAATCAGGTGGAACTGCTGGAAAATTAGGCCGATGGTTTCGCGCCGCAATTGCGTCAGATCGTGTTTGCTGGCCTTGGAAATGTCGTGGCCATCCAGCGTAACCTGGCCCTTCGAGGCCGTGTCCATGCACCCAATAATGTTCATCATGGTGGTCTTGCCAGACCCGGACGGGCCTACGATCGACAACCAGTCTCCCTGCTTTACAGTCAGGTCGACGTTGTCCAGGGCGTGCAGGTCGCCGTAGATCTTCGATACGCCTTGCAGCTGCAAGAGGGCGTCTTCACTCACTTTGAACTCCTTACTCTCCGCGCAGTACCAGGGCGGGATCGACTTCAACGGCTCGGCGCACAGGAATGGCGCTGGCCAGCGTAGATACGATGATGGACAGGATGATCGTGCCGAAGATGACCGACCAGTGCAGGGCCACAGTGCGGTGGAAAACGTTCAGCGAGATCACCTGTGCCAGGCCGTAGCCTAGGGCCGCCCCGGCGACGCCACCGACCAGGCCTAGGACTACGCCCTCGCCCAAGAATTCGGTGACAATGGACTTATCTTCAGCGCCGAGTGCCTTGCGCAAACCAATTTCGTTGCGCCGCTCAGTCACTACCGCCATCATGGTGGTGGACACGCCGATCATGATCAGTGCCAGCACGATCACCGTGATGATGACCATCAGCGAGCGCAGCATGTCCAGCACGGATGCATCCGAGTGGGCCAGTCGCGCTACCGGGGTGGCGGTGTAGTCGGCGTTCTTGGACACCTTCTCCGACAGGCTTTGCAGCGAATCCGAAGAAGCCGCAATCGAGAATTCGGCTACGGTAAGCGCAAACGGGTGCCCGGTCAACTGTTGCATGTCCTGCGGGAACATGTAGACGAAGCCGTCTTCGGGGCCACCAGTTTCGACGATGCCGGCCACCTCAACTGTTAGCTTTTGCGTCTTCCCGCCAGCTCCCGGGGCAGACTTCGAATAGTCGATGCTGCCGTCCTTCGCGGTGGGGGAGGGCTGCTTGGGCTGCGAGCTTTGCTTTTCAGCCAGCTTGGTCAGTTCGATCTGCGAGCCGCGCTTTGCCTCTGTTGCGTTCGCAATCTGCTTGCCAAGAAGGACGCTACCGGCCTTCTTCGGCCAGGCACCATCTACGTACCAGTACGGGGACATTTTGCGGACCGCGTTCAGGTCTGCGCCCACCGACACGTAGGGGAGGTCGTTGATGGTGATGGGCTGGTATTCGTAGCCCACAGCGCCTACCAGCGAGCCGTCCGGCACCTGCTTGGACACGTCCTGGACGACTTTCTTGTCCAGCGTCTTGCCTTCGCCTTGTGGCAGCACCACCATGTTCGCGCCGTAAGAGCGCATCTCCCGGGCCATCTGCCGGGGCACGTCCACCGCAATCGTGGCGAGGGCGGACAGGGTAGTAGCGCCAATTGCTACAGCCAGCATCGCTACCAGCACGCGCGAGCGGCGGCGCACGATGGAGGCCATGACCATGCGCAGAAACATTTTGCGTTTGTTCACGATTTACCTCCCGTGGAGCACTTCGGTCGGACGCAGCTTCAGCAGGAAGCGCACTGCTGGGATGGACCCGCCTACCACTACCAGTAGGACGAGGGCGGCTACGATGCCTGCCACTGCGGGGATTACCGTGATGGACGAGCCGAAGACCAGGTGGCCGATCAGCTGGGCGAGTCCGATTCCCGCCCCATAGCCGACGAGCCCGCCGACTAAGCCGATCAGAACGATTTCGGTAAGTAGCAGCCCGGCCACGGCGCGGTCGCGTGCGCCCAGGGCCTTTAGGAGCCCAATTTCGCGGGCGCGTTCCATTACGTTAGCGGTCACTAGGTTGGCAATGGCGAGGGCGGATCCTGCCATTGACAGGACCGTCACCAAGACCATCAACAACTGGGTCTTTTCTAGTATTGTGCCTTCCGACTGGGCCACCGCGCGCACCGGCCTGGCTACCGAGTCGGGGATCGCCTCTTCAATCTGGTAGGCGATGGAAGAGACGTAGGCGGTGCAGTACCAGGTTTCCTTCTCGGAAATTGACAGGGACTTGGGGTCCTTCGCTGCCTTGCGGGCCAGTTCGTTGTCAGGGGTAGTAAGCGCCGAAACTTCTACCTGCCCCACGGCGCCGGGCTTCTTCAGCAACTGTTGTGGCACCGAAATGTCGGCGTACACCTGCCGGTCCTCTTCGCCTCCGGTATTTACGATCGCGCGAGCGGTCACGGCAGCGGAAGCGCCTTCCTCGGAAATGGTGAAAGTATCACCCACCTTGATGTTCGCATCCTTGGCCACCTTCGCACCTACGATGGCGCCCCTGGTGTCTCCCTTCACCGGCCAGTTGCCCTGCAGCTTCCACCAGCCCCGCAGATTTTCCAGGCCCGTGTCATACTTTTCGCCCGACGGTAGATCCATGTGCTTGTTGAACCAGGTGCCAACCACGCGCACAGTGTTACCGCCAACCTGCGCGTCAGTGTCCAGCAGGGGAGCGAAATCCAAAATGTTGTAGGTCCAGAAGATCGTCTTGATGTTGCCCAGAGAATCTTCCTTCAAGTAGGACTGCTGGCGTTGACTCTGCTTGAAGTTGTACAAGTCCTGAATCACCGCGGCGCCCTTGGGGCGAACCACAATATTTGCGCCGTAAGCCTTCAGTTCCTGGGAGACCTTGTCGCCAACGCCGAACATGACAGACAGCATTGCGGTAGCCACCGAGGCGCCCAGAGCTACCGTTGCCATGATCATGAGCCTTCGCCCACGTTGGCGGAATAGGGCTCCTTTTATCATTCGCAAAAACATATATTCCGCCTTACTTGAAAATCTTTACCGAACCTTCGAGGGCGGACTTGGGGACGGTAAGTTTGCCCTCAGTCACCGAGTACTCCAGTGGGATGGGGTTACATCCGCCCTTGAACCCGATGGTCGCAATGTTCATTGCTACTTCGCAAAGCTTGCAAATGACATGCCCATCTTTTTCGTAGTAGCCGGAGGCGCCGCAAATGTCGCAGGCATCCAAGCCTACGCCGTAGGCGCTGCCGGCCTTCTTGATGACGATGAAGCGTACCTTGGTGCCATCCTTGGTCGGGTACTCGAAGCGGTGCAGGTGTCCGTCGTCAATCTGCTTTAGCGGGATCACCACGTTGGTGCCCTCTTCCTGGAATGCCTCCGGAGGGGACAGCTGGATCTCGCCGCTAGCAAAGTGAGCGCCCACAGTCAGCACGATCAGCGAGATGACCATGGCAATTACGTTGGTCCAGCCTGCCCTGCGCATCGAGCGCGAGCGGGCCCTCTTGAGCCTCTTCGCAGCCGGGTTCGGCCCGGAAATCTTTAGTGCCCGTCCTCGTACGTATAGGTAGATGGCGGCGCAAACGGTAATAGCCACGGCTGCGAAAGTGAGCATCGGTTCGTGGTTTACCAGGAAAGTCAAAAATGCTACGCCGGCAGGAACCAGGTAGATCGCCCTGATCGAGTACAACAGGCGCAGCAGCAAAAACACGTGCCCGGAGCTAACGAGCAGCATGAACAGGGTAGTAATGATTAGCGCGAAGGTGGGACGCACGCGGCACATGCGGGCGACCCCCAGTCCGGCCACCAGCACCAGCGCTAGTCCCAGGCAGTAGCCCACAATGTTCAAGAAAGTGGGAGTGGAAAAGAAAGTGGCACCCACGGGAACGAAGGTGCGTGCCTGCATGTAAACCTGCTGGCTGGCCCTGAACACTGTTAGGACAACCCACAGGGAACCGCACAGCTGGGCTGCCAGCGCCCACGGGCGGCGGACCGGCCTATCAGAGGGCGAAAGCGGCATCGCCTTCAGCGTTTTCCGCCCATTGATCCAGATGAGCACCAGCGTTACCAGCCCCAAGCCAATAGTCGGCTCCAAGGTAGTCAGCGTTAGGTGCTGCCGGTCAAAACGAATAATGGAATACAGGTGCACAATGACCATCGCCAGCCCCAACAGGGCCCCCAGCACCGTGCCCCACAAGACAGGGCGGGAACCCGGACGAACCGGGTCCCCGCCACTTGCCAGTGCAAGGGTAGGCGACAGTGCTCCCAACGTTAGGGACACGAGTAGCAGTGAAGCGACTACTTGTACCAGTTGTTCGAGCACTATCTTTCCTACCTATCTAGATTGATTTACCACCACGGGGAGGTCGCGGGATCCCAGTGCCAATTCTTGAACTCAGCAACGATCGGCTTGGTCCAGAACCTGCCCGGAACGCCAGTTTCCTTGTCGGTGTGCAGCATCCAGCCGTTGGCCTCAGGCGATTCTACGCTGACGCGCAGGGTGTAGTCGCCGGCCTCCAGCTTAGGCAGGTTTAGGCCGTAGTGCGGGCCGTCGGAGGCGTTCATGGGCATGAAAGTGCCGTCCTGAACCTTGTTGCCGTCCTTGCCGAGGATCTCGTACTTGACGGTCAGGCCAGGAATGAAGTCACCTGCGCCGTAGCCAAGCTTGTTGTCCTTGACTGCTGCGATGTCTGCTTCAAGGTGCATGGAAGCTTCAGCAGCAGAGACACCCATCTTGGGTTCCATTTCGACGGGCTGGAAGTAGACGGCCGAGATCTTGATGGGGCCTTCGTAGACGTCATCGCCGATCGGCTGTTCCTTGAAGCCGCCCTCGTCGCCTCCATCCTTCTCCTCGTCAGCCTTGTCGTCAGCCTTCTGCGAGGTAGAGGAATCCTTAGCGGAGTCGGCACCCTTGTCATGGCCTGCCGAGCAAGCGGTCATCGAGCCCGCCAGAGCAAGCCCCGCCACCAGCGCGGTCAGACGCTTCAGAGAGGTTTTCATTTATATCTCCATGTTGTATTGAGACGGTACTATTTTGTTTCATCTAGCGCGCGTGCACGCCTCTGCTTGAGGTAGGCATACACGAACTGGCCGCCAATGATCACGAGAACTATAGCTTGTGCAAGCAGGTTCTCGACTCTGGGGTAAATTCCCAAGAGGTCTACGGTGGGCCAGCCATCAAGCGGGGTAGCAGGCAAGGCGTCTGCCTCCTGCAGTTCCTTGATGCCCGAGCCGGTGAAGGTGAACGCCATGATCGCAAGGAAAATGGAGGTCACGATGAAGAACGGGCGCAACGGGATGCGCACGCTGAAGATGCGGATGAGGGCGTAGATGATGACTAGGCAGACAACGCCCACTGCCAAGCCGATCCACACCAGGTGCATGTCGTCGCCTGCCATGGCGATAACGGGCTGGTAGAACAGGATGGTTTCTGCGCCCTCGCGGAGCACTGCCAAGAAGGCAACGAATGCCAGCGATATGAGCGAGCCGCGGGTAAGGGAAGTGTCCGTCTTGTCTTTGATGAACTTGTCCCACGCCTTCTGGTTGGATTTGCCCAACATCCAGTTAGAGACCCAGATCAGCATTGCCACGGCAACCAGTGCGGTTAGACCTTCCAGCAGCTCCTGGTTCTTGCCTGCCAGCGAGGCGAGTTCTGAGAAGGCTACTGCTAGGCCAATGGACATCAAAAGCGCGATAGCCGCGCCCATCCACACGTACTTGGTCTTGTTGGCGTGACCGGCCTTCACCAGATAGGCGATGACGGCAGCTACCACCAGGATTGCTTCCATGCCTTCGCGCAGGATCACTAGGAACGAGCCAAGGAAGATGGAAGTTGATCCGCCGGCGGACTTGCCAGAACCATCGAAGCCGTCAAGCTTGTTGGCATCTTCGATCAGCTGGGGCTTCAGCTGATCGATACGCTGGGCTACCTCGTCGGTCTTCTTTTCGGAAATAGCCTTCTTGATCAGCGAGAATTCAAGCTCGATAGAGGAAACGCGGGCGCCGTTGACGCGGGCGCCGGTCATTTTTTCAAAGCCGGTGGTCTCGTAGTGGCCGTAGTAGGCCTCGTTCACCTTGTCTTTAGCGGTGTCGGCATTGCCCTTCTTGGACTCCTTTACCGCCTGATCCAAGATGCCGTTCATGGTGGTGGCCACCTGGCCCCACTTGCCGTTGCTGACGCGCAGGTCCTTGGTCTTGACAGTGCCGCCGTCTAGCACCCTCGCGTTGTCGCTGATGTGGGATTTTAGACCGTCGATAATCCTCTTGGCCTCGGCGGTGTCGCCCTTCTTGATGGCCTGGCTGAGGGCGCCGAACTCCATGTCCGAATGGGACGCGTCTCCACCCGAGATCTTGCCGTTTACGGCAGACTCAAAGCCGGTGCGAACAAATTCGCCGTAGCGGGCCTCCTGCATGGCCTCTTTGGCGCCGTCCTTGTCGCCCTTGTCCAGGGCTTTCTGGGCCTTGTCTAGGTTGGTTCCTATTCGCTCTGCTACCTGGGTCCACTTTCCGCCCTCGTCGGCTAACGAGTTAGGAGCTAATGAGAATACTAGTAAAGCAACAAAAACTAGCAGTAGAAGACCGCGCAGTTGCGTCTTCGATGACCGCGTAGGGCTCACAGGATTTCACCTCTTATTAGATAGGATCAACAGTGCTCCATAAGGTAAGGCAACACTATCTAAGGGTGATCATAGGCATTTCAAATTACAGATCGCAAGAAAGCAAATTAGCGCAGTTTAACGTATTTTTGCGGAAAATAAGCTGTCTGTGCGCCGGCGCCCCTAAATTTTCAGATTAGGTTAGGTGGACCTAGTTTACGGCTTCGCGGTGGGGTTTACCCACCCGTTCGGAGTGCACTGGGTGACCATGCCGCCGGTCTGCTGCATCATCACTTTGGCAAGCCCGTCCTCGCGGCATTCAAAATCGTGCCCATGACCCAAAAAGTGGCCTACTTCATGCGAGACTAGATAGATTCTGTAATCGTCGTCGCTCTTACCCGCATTGCGCCACAGGTCAGCGGAGGCAGTCCACCGTTTCGCGTTGAGGGCGACGAAGTTGCCGTTGTTGCAGCTGTATTCGCCATCTGTATCTAGCGGGGCACAAATGGAATCGATCAGGGTGGGCGAGCCGAGCACAATCCGCATCTGCGGGTTCTTGTCAGTGCGCGTAAACGATACTTGCCCTCCTTGGGACCAACCGCGCGGGTCGTTCAAGATCTGAAAAATCGAGTCGGCCGCCACCTGCTTGTCAATGGGGAGTCCGTCTTCGACCTCGACGCTAAAAGTGATCTGGCGGTCGGCGCTGAGGCCGGCGATAGTACCCGTTACCGCTGGGTGGGCGCCCGTACCCGACGCGGGGATGGCCTTGCCGTTCCAACCCGTGGGGACCTTATTTCCCTGTAAGTGATCCGAGGGCGTGAGGCTCATTTTGGGTCCGTCCTGAGCTTCCTTCTTCACGCTCTTCGAAATAGTGGTCGGAGGGTTGACGGAGGCTGCCCTCTTTTGCGCCGCCCCGGAATGGTTGCCCGCCAGCGCGCCAATGCCAACGCCCGCCACCAGTGTCAGCACGGCCGCAATTGGGAGGAGGCGGGGAATCGAGTGAGCGCGAGGAGCGCGGCCCGGGCGCGGGGGCGCTTTATGGGAAGTCGGCTTAGGCTTCGGCGAAGTGGCGCTACGCCGTAGACCGCTGTAAGGAGCGGGAGGAGTTCGCCGCTGCGGGGAGTGCCTTATTTCTACCTCTTCCGACATGCCCTCAGTATAGGGCTGTTATGTAAACGTGACCTAAATTCGCGACTGCGTAGCATGCCATACTACCGTTCGGTAAGGAATCGAGTGGGACGAACATCACAGAGTGGATGTGTTTGGGATGGGATGTTTATGCAGGTGAGACTGTTTGTTTTCAAAAATAGTGTCTTACGTCCCAAAGTTGCTAGAATCTACCCGGAAGAAGCGAATTGCATTTTTCATCAAAATTGAACCAATGGAGGCCAATTAACGATGGTCAAGTACGTCTACGACTTCTCTGAAGGCGACAAAGACATGAAAGACCTGCTGGGTGGCAAGGGCGCTAACCTGGCAGAAATGACGCGGCTAGGCTTGCCCGTTCCCCCGGGATTCACTATCACCACCGACGCTTGCCGCGCCTACCTGAAGGACGGCGAAGTCCCCGAATCTTTGGGTACTGAAGTAACCCGCTACCTGCGTGCAGTAGAAGACAAGCTGGGGCGCAAGCTGGGCGATGCCAAGGATCCGTTGCTGGTATCGGTCCGTTCCGGCGCAAAATTCTCGATGCCCGGCATGATGGAGACCGTCCTGGACGTTGGCCTAAACGACAAGTCGGTAGAAGGACTCGCCGAGGTAGCAGGGGATGCCCACTTCGCTTGGGATTCCTACCGCCGACTAGTGCAGATGTTCGGCAAGACAGTGCTGGACCTAGACGGGGACCTGTTCTCTGACGCCCTCGAGGCAATGAAGGAAAAGCGCGGCGTCAAGCTGGACATGGACCTCAGCACCGACGATCTGAAGGAACTGACCGAACAGTTTAAGGAGATCGTCAAGGAACAGACTGGCAAGCCCTTCCCGCAGGATCCGCGCGAACAGGTAGATCAGTGTATTGAGGCCGTGTTCCGTTCCTGGAACACCGAGCGCGCCCACATTTACCGCCGCCGCGAGCGCATCCCGCACACGCTGGGCACGGCGGTAAATATTTGCACCATGGTGTTTGGCAACATGGGCGAGACTTCCGGTACTGGTGTTTGCTTTACTCGCGACCCCTCTTCGGGGCACTCGGGCGTGTACGGCGACTACCTGATGAACGCTCAAGGCGAGGACGTGGTTGCCGGTATCCGCAATACGCACCCGCTGTCCGACCTCGAAACGCAGGACAAGAAGTCTTACGACGAGCTGCTGGGCATCATGCGTACGCTGGAGACGCACTACAAGGACATGTGTGACATCGAGTTCACCATCGAGCGCGGCAAGCTGTGGATGCTGCAGACCCGCGTGGGCAAGCGTACTGCTGCGGCGGCATTCCGGATTGCTACCCAGCTGGTAGACGAGAAGCTGATTACTAAGGACGAGGCGCTCGAGCGCGTCACCGGTGCGCAGCTGACTCAGCTGATGTTCCCGCAGTTCGACGTCAGTGCTGATCGCACCATGATCGCTAAGGGCATGGCTGCTTCGCCGGGTGCTGCCGTTGGCGGTGTCGTCTTTGATAATGACGAGGCCGAGGCATTTGCCGCCGAGGGTAAGAAGGCGATTTTGGTGCGCCGCGAGACTAACCCCGACGATCTGCCGGGCATGGTGGCGGCCGAGGGCGTACTCACCGCTCGTGGCGGAAAGACTTCGCACGCGGCAGTGGTTGCGCGCGGCATGGGCAAGACCTGTGTTTGTGGCGCCGAAGCCCTGCACATTGATGCCAAGGCGCGGGAGCTGCGCATTGGCGATAAGGTCTTCCACTCTGGCGACACCATTGCGATCGACGGCACTACCGGCGAAGTGTTTGAAGGGGAAGTGGCAGTCGAGGATTCCCCGGTTACCACTTACCTGACCCACGGTCTTGATGCCGGTCTGGAAGCTTGCAAGGGCAAGAAGGAAGACGAAGACCTGGTGCACGCGGTAGCACGCATCATGGAACATGCTGATTCGCGGCGCGCCCTGGATGTGCGTGCCAACGCGGATACTCCCGAGGACGCGCAGCGAAGCGTAGACTTCGGCGCACAGGGAATCGGCCTGTGCCGTACCGAGCACATGTTCCTTGGCAAGCGGCGCAAGCTGATTGAGCGCGCTATTCTTTCCGAGCCCAATTCGCAGGCACGCCAGGATGCCCTGGACGAACTGGAAAAGTTGCAGACTGGCGACTTTGAGCAGATGCTGCCGATCATGGATGGCAAGGCTATGACCGTGCGTCTGATTGACCCGCCGCTCCATGAATTCCTGCCTGACCTGGTCGACCTCGAAGTGAAGGTGGCCGTGGCAGAAGCGAAGGGTGAACAGTGCGAAGAAGATAAGAAGATGCTGCTGGCAGTGCGGCGCATGCACGAAGCTAACCCGATGCTGGGACTTCGTGGCGTCCGCCTCGGCCTCTACTTCGACGGCCTATTCGAACTGCAGATCCGCGCGCTCATCGGCGCTGCCGCCAGGCTAAAGAAGGAAGGCAAGGATCCGCGTCCAGAAATCATGGTGCCGCTAGTCGGGTCCGTGAACGAACTGCGCTATGTACGCGAGGAAGCCGAGAAGATCATCGCTTCCATCGAGGAGGAATACGATGTGAAACTCGATATTCCAATCGGTGCCATGATCGAGCTGCCGCGCGCCGCCCTCACTGCGGAAGCGCTTGCCGAAGAGGCCGACTTCTTCAGCTTCGGCACTAACGATCTGACCCAGACCACTTGGGGCTTCAGCCGTGACGACGTCGAGGGCGTGTTCTTCCCCGAGTATCTAGAAAAGGGCATTTTGGGTGTCTCCCCGTTCGAAACGATCGACCGCCGCGGTGTTGGCCGCATGGTCGAAATGGGTGCGCAGAACGCCCGCTCTACAAAGCCGAACATCAAGCTTGGGGTTTGTGGCGAGCACGGCGGCGACCCCGAATCGGTGCGCTTCTTCGACGAACTGGGCATGGCTTACGTGTCCTGTTCGCCGTTCCGTGTTCCGGTAGCCCGGCTCGAAGCGGGCCGCGCCACCGCAATGCGTGAACACGCCTAAATAAAAGCGCTAAAGGAGGGCGGTCCTTGCCGGGGCCGCCCTCCTTTTTGCTTTCGGCAGCTTTCGCGAGCCTTGGTCTAGTTTCGTAAACCTTGGTCGACAATGCCATGTTTCGCGTGTTCGACTTGGTTTCGTGAAGAAGCGCCAAGCCTAGCGGCACAACACCAAACATTGCGGCAGGTGCCCCAAATGCAAATAAGTAGTAGCTTAGGCTACCCTAAGTAGGTCTTATTTGTTTCTTGGAAAGGACCTTGCGTGGAATTTGCAAGATTCCGCAGGGGAAGCGCAGGCATCGCTGCCGCACTCCTTTGCGCAACCATTATCCCTGCGGCAAATGCTGCAGAGAAACCTGCAACCGGAGCAGACTCAAACCTGCCTAAGTGGTCAGCCGTAGACGGCACCCGCTTCAACGACGTGGCTCGCCGCACCGATAGGGTTACCTACCCCGACGCTGGTCACGTGCCCGCGGTAGGGTGCGATATTACCGGTGACGACCTGGCAGACATGATTTTCACCAACCCGCAAAAGCGTAAAACCTACGCGGTTCCATATATTCCGTACGGGTCTGACAATGACGAAGTAACTCGTAGTATCGAAGAACAGAATGCGGTGAAGACTGTCTCAGAAGAGGCGGAAGGGTACGGCCTTGCAGCAGCCTGCCTACCAGATTCGACTCGTCTTGCCGTGGCAGCGAAAAATAAAATCTTCATCTACAGTGCCGGACTGAAGAAGGCCGCAGAAGTCGAGGTCGCGGGCATCCGCGCCATGGCCAGCAGTGGAAATAGGTTGGCAGTAGCATCCGGACACAAGCTCTACTTCTACGATGCCACCGGCGAGCGCCAAGGAAAGCCCCTCGATCTGGGCGCAAATATTGAAGTGGTAGTTGCACTAAGTGACGGCACGTTCGCGCTCGGAATGTCTGAGGTGGGAAAAGTACAAATTGTAGAACCGCGCTCAGGCGCGATCACCATGACCGCAACTGGGGACGCAGACGCTCGTTTCGGGGCCGCCATCACCTCTACCGGTGACCTAAATGGGGACGAAGACGACGACTTGGCAATTGGCGCACCCCTGGCCAACAATGAAACCGGGGCGGTAGCACTAATTACTGACCTAAATAACGATGTCAAGGTAGACGTCACCTCGACTGATGACAGCCCGGTCACGGCAGATGGGAAATCAGTAGGGTACCTGCTGCGGGCACCATTGCGCGCTCACCTTGGGGCATCCCTCGCCTGGGTGGACGGCGGCGACAAACCCGGTGCGCTGGTGGTAGGCAAACCGGTGGACGAAGAACACACGGGCGCCCTCGTTATATCTGCGCAAGCCCTAAACAAGAACTACAACAACGGGCTCGGTATCGACGGCATTGGCGAAAAATACAAGCTGTGGCTGGCCGGTGGTGACGAAAAAGATGATGCAGGAGTGGAAGTGGGCGTGATGCCCCGCCGCGGAGAAGACACTCTAAACGGTATCTTCACAGTGAACTCCACTGGCAAAGTGGACGTGTGGACCATCGATCTGACTCATCAGGGCGAACCGAAGAAACAAAAGATAGACCCGCCATATCCGGCGCCGGAGCCCGAAAAGCGCGAATCGGCCGTGCAATCGCTAGATACGCCAGAGAAGAAAATCTGGAAGGGAGAGTTCTCTTCCGGTCTTGGCTCGTCGCTGGTCAAGGGCCAATGCGACGTGACCGGTGACGGCAAGGCAGACATTATCGCTGGCATGCCTACCCGTTCGGAATGGAAATTTGACCCCTTCTATCTGGACTCGACCTCGACCCATGGATGGCTTCCCAATGTAACTGGCGGAGTGCAAATCATTCCCGGTGGCACCAAGGGCAAAGACGTGCCGGCAGCAGACACGATCGCGCTTAACGGTCCGAAAGAGACAACCGACCCCGGCACGGATTCTTCTGTTGGATTGTCGGTAGCCTGCCTTGGCGACACGAATGGTGATGGTATCGCCGACCTGGCGGTCAACTCGCACACGATGGCACGAGCCTGGGTCATCTACGGCGGGCCTCACCTTGCCAAAGTGGACCTGAACAACCTGCATCCGGATCAGGGGTGGTGGATTGATCTGCCCGAATATGGCTCCTCTCCGGTGCAAATATCCAGGGCCGGCGATGTGAACGAGGACGGATTGGCCGACATTGCCGTAACGCTAGGCGACGCCAATCTAGCCAGGGGCGAGAAGGGGCACAAGGGCGCCCTCTACATTTTTGCGGGCAAGAAGCATGCGGCCAATGTGGATATGAAAAAGATGACCCCGCCCGAGGGCGCGGTAGTGAGAACCGTCTTTGCTCCCGAAGGGCATTTCCTTAGCCAGTCCGTTCCCGTCGGCGACGTAAACGGTGACGGTGTGGTCGACTGGGTGTTGACGGACTTCCAAGCTGAGCAAGGCGGTGGCATATATCCGGGCAAAGCTTGGTTGGTCTACGGGTCTACCGAGAAGGAGGTGCAAGTTGCCCCCGGTAATTCCTTTGAGCTGACCATGTCTCCTGATGCGTCGCACCGGCTAGGCGCGGGAGCCTCGGTGGCGCCCGTTGGCGATGTGAACTCCGATGGTTACAACGATTTTGTCATTGGCTACGATGGCGGCCAGATTATGCACCAAAGCGAGGGCGGGCTGCTACTTGTTTACGGGCACAAGGGACAACGCACGAAGGTGAGCGTTTCCGTTGCAGATGGTGCTCGAAATGAGGGCGTACGAGTGGTGCGCGGTCCGGCAAAAAACAGCGGTTTCGGCTGGGCAGTAGATGCCCTCCCGGGGAAGAAGAAGGCGCTCATTGCGGTCGGTGCCCCCACCATGGAAAAGGATGGACGCGTTTTCCTCTTTGACACTTCGGTGTTTAAAGAGACTCCGACCACTCTGCCGGAATCGGTGAGCGTGATTCGCTCCCCCGGCGAGCAGGCACGCTTCGGGCGCGCCCTCGCCTTTGTAGGCAACGTGCTAGAGGGGCCAACCCTTGCCATTGGTGCGGACGGGGTCATTTCGGAAGAGGGCGAAGGCCGCGAAGGGTTTGCCAATTCAGCGCATGTGCTGGCAATGCGCATAAACCCGTGGGAGGAAGAGGAGTCCTCTGACTCTTCGGAAAGCTCGGAGCCGGCAGATGCCGAAAAACCTGCAGAAACCGATCAGGAAGGTAAGGGCCATCTTCCCGCCGGTGCAGAGCAGGCAGACGAAAGTAAGAATGATGCTGCTCCCAAGCAAACCGGCGGCAACAAGCTAGGTGCTGTGAACACTCATGCGCAGGAGAGAAGGCCAGGCGTGGGGAGTACTGTCATAGTAAAACAGGGGCAGCTAGCTCATTCGGGCAGTGTCGCGTTACTGGCTGGTGCGATGGCGCTAACGCTGCTTGCTGTAGGGACGGGAATATACATGCTAAGGCGAGAGCACTGATTTGGCCTGTGTGGGTGTAGTCGAGGGCGGCTTAAGCCGCCCTCGACTACATTCTCGAAGAATACGGGTGATGCAGGTGGAACAAAACTGGTTGGTAGTGCAACATTGGGGCCACAAACAGTGAGAGCATTGAAACATGGGATCATCGGGGACGGCGCAGGCAATGGCACAGCATCTGCCAGTCCAAATGCGCTCGCAATTGGACACTAGTCGGCTTACGCGCGGCATGTACTCGACCGATGCCGGCATCTACCGGGTTATTCCCGCAGCCGTCTATTTTCCCCGCAACAAGCAAGAAGCCATCGCTGGAATAAAAGCCGCCCTGAAAGCAAAACTGCCATTGACCAGCAGGGGAGCGGGCACTTCCTGTGCCGGCAACGCCATAGGGCCCGGAGTGGTAATCGACTTTAACAAGCACATGAACCAGGTGCTGGATATTGATCCGCAACGGTGCACCGCCCGCGTGCAACCAGGATGTGTAGAAGCAACGTTGCAGGCGCGTGCCGCCCAATACGGATTGCGTTTTGGGCCTGATCCCTCTAGCCAGAACCGGTGCACTATCGGCGGAATGGTAGGAAATAACGCCTGCGGGCCGCATGCAACAGCGTGGGGCAGGACGGCGGTAAACATTGTGTCGCTGGAGTGCGTGGACGGGGTTGGCAATATCTTTACTGCCCGAAACGACTCGCTCGCCCCGCGAGAAGACTTGCAAGCGCTGATTGACCAGAACCTGGCCACCATCCGCAAGGAATTCGGTAAATTCTCTAGGCAAGTCTCGGGTTACCAATTGGATATGGCCCTACCAGAATCGGGGCGGAATCTGGCCGGGTTTTTGGCGGGTAGCGAGGGCACTCTGGTGACTGTACTCGAAATAGAAGTAAAACTTGTGCCCATACCTGCTTCTCCGGTGCTCATGGCGTTGGGCTATGCGGACATGATCGAAGCGGCCAGGGACGTTCCCACCGTGTTGGCGTTTCGGCCTCTTTCTGTCGAGGGGCTCGACCGCAACCTGGTAGAGGTAGTCAAACAAAACCGCGGCCAGGTTCCCGCACTGCCCAAGGGCGGCGGCTGGCTAATGTGCGAAGTGTCGGCAGCAGATGAGCCGCAATCTTTAGCACTGGCGAAAAAAATAGCCGGCGCCGCGCACACGGATCAGGTAGCCATCTATCCTCCCGGCGAGGACGCAGCCGCCCTCTGGCGCATCAGGGCCGACGGGGCCGGCTTGGGCGGGCGCACCCCAATTGTCCGAGACGAGCATGGCAACGTAACTGGCGGCGAGCAGGCGTGGGCAGGTTTTGAAGATGCTGCCGTCCCTCCGCAAAAATTAGCCGACTACTTAGAAGACTTCACCACCTGTATGAACAGGCGCGGCATCAACGGCCTCCTCTACGGGCACTTCGGGGACGGCTGCGTGCACGTGCGCCTAGACTTTCCCCTGACCGAGCCGCAAGGCGTCGCCCGTACCCGCGCCTTCTTAGAAGAAGCAGCGGACATCGTTGCCCGACACGGCGGTTCCATCTCGGGCGAGCACGGGGACGGGAGGGCCCGCTCAGAACTGCTCGCCCGCATGTATTCGCCCTCGGCGCTAGCACTATTTAGCCAGGTAAAAGGCATCTTTGACCCGGATGGGTTACTAAATCCCGGCGTGCTGGTAGATCCCGAACCGATAGATGCACACCTACGCCGCCCAGCAGCAAAAGCCATTCCTGCTCGCGGCGGATATGCTTTCGGCGCCGACCACGGCGACTTCACCACCGCAGTGCACCGCTGCACCGGCATTGGCAAATGTCGAGCCCAAAGCAAAGGCGTATTCATGTGCCCGTCCTATGCTGCTACCGGCAACGAAAAGGACTCCACTCGCGGGCGGGCTCGCATCCTAGAAGAAGCGGCAAACGGAAACCTGATTGAATCCTTCGCTTCCCCAGAAGTACTGGAAGTGCTCGACCTGTGTCTGGCCTGCAAAGCCTGCAGCGCCGACTGCCCAGCCGGGGTGGACATGGCAAAATATCGCAGCGAGGCCTACTACCGCATTTACCGAGGGCGACTTCGCCCACCCAGCCACTACCTGCTGGGCGCCCTCCCAAGGTGGGTGGGGCTGGCAACGCGCCTGCCCGGCCTCGCTAAAGTCATAAACGCCGCGATGGCCACCCCGCTACGTAAAATCGCCTTCAAAGTTGCCGGCCTAGATACGCGCCGGCAAGCACCCCGCCTAGTCACTGAACGATTCAGCAAATGGGCAAAGCGGGTAGGAATAGAGCAGGCGCTCGCGGGAGCGCGCCCGCAGGATAGGTACGTCGCACTCTGGGCAGACTCCTTCAGTGAAACACTCGATTCGGTGGGCGCAAAGGCCACTGTGAAGGTTCTGCACGAGGCCGGATACAAGGTGCTGCTCGCGCCCCCTAGCTGCTGCGGGCTGACTTGGATTTCCACGGGGCAGCTTCCCGCTGCAAAGAAGCGCCTCCGCCAGCTGCTAGAAAACCTGGCCCCACTGGCCGCAGCGGGGATCCCGATCGTAGGGGTGGAACCGTCCTGCAGTGCCGTCCTCCGCGACGATCTTCCAGAACTACTGCACCAGGACAGGCGGGCGCACCTGGTGGCGAAGAACGTTTACACATTGGCAGAACTGCTTAGCACTCCCGCGCCCATAGGCCCAACTAACTGGAAGCTACCTGACTTGCACGGCCTAAAGGTGGTTGCTCAGCCACACTGCCACCACTATTCGGTGATGGGGTGGCAGCGGGATCGGCAGCTGCTGCGCCGCGCTGGAGCCCAGGTGATAGAGGTTTCTGGCTGCTGCGGGCTGGCAGGAAACTTCGGCATGGAAAAGGGTCACTACGACGTGTCGGTAAAGGTGGCAGAAAACGACCTGCTGCCCTCGCTGAGGGCGAACCCCGATGCGGTGTTGTTAGCCGACGGATTCTCTTGCCGCACGCAGGCGCTGCAACTGGCGGGACGCAAAGGTATACACCTGGCTACGCTGCTTGCAAACGGAAGCGCACACCCCGAAACAACTGCACTAAACTGAGCTGATCCGTGGAAGAATAGAAGACACGTGTGCCAGCAGCAGGAGGAACGATAATGCCACTTTTTGAACTTGATCAGGGCCGGCTAGTCCCAGCACAGTTCGGTCGTCCCGTGGAACGCGGATTTAGTGCAGATGTTCTGGAGTCCGTGCGGGCACAAGTCCTAGAAGTGATATCCCGTCCCCTGTTTCCCGTTGCCTGGGATCATGACGAGGCCGACGAGGTTTCCGGCCCGCACCGCCTTACCGCCCTGGACGCGTCCGGGCAGGTAGTGGCCGTGGAAGTGCTGGGCCGTCTGGATGCCATTTCTCTTATTGCGGCACTGTCTAGGTTGGGCGACATCTCCTCGATGGGGTGGCTGGACCTTGCCCACATGTATCCCGGTGGGGCCGAACGTTTCCGTTCCGGTTGGACCGAGTTCCGCGAATCCATGCCCCCGGATGCCAAGCCGGGCCCACGCATGATCATTGTTGCTGCGGACATCGACCCCTCTGTGCGCCCCTCCCTGGACGTACTCTTCTCCTCGGGCCTAGAGGTACACGAGATCGCAATGCGCGCCATGGCGAACGGGCGCCGCTTCCTAGACGTGCAACCGGTTGGGCCTAGCTACTGGTCGCCGAACCCGGCACTGATGCGCGCCCGGCATTCGCGCCGCCCTCGACTGTCGCAGTATTCAACAGACGATGGTCGTATCGAAGGCCCATCCGCTCCCGGGTCCACGGCCCCCGAGCCGCAGCAGGACGAATCGGATGTACCCGCGCAGCCGGCCGCCCCCAAGGTGGAAGAACAGCAGATGCGTTCCCCGAAACAGGAGGATCGCATTGTTGGTGGCATCCATTACCCGCAGGTCTACGCGGTGGGTGACACGGTGGTGGCCCAGGGCTTCGACAAGAAGCAAGAAGAGGAACCGCCGGCTACTACCGGCGAACACGAGGCCGTGCAAAAAGAGGTCCCGGCGGTGCTTGGACACGACGCCGAAGGGCTGGCAGCTATTGCTTCCGTGCTGGGTTCTGACACCCCAATCGTGGCGGTGGGAGCCGATTCGTTCAAGGAAGCTACTTTGCTGGCAGGTGGGCAGATCAGCTACAACGGCGGCCAGCAGACCACCGATGCTGATCAGGCAATTGAAGAACTGCTGGGTATCAGCGCCGACGGCTGGGTACACTTCCGCCTAGGCCACGCGGAAGGCCCGTCTTTGGCCGAAGCAATCCTCGAGATAAATGAGGAGATTGACCGCGAATCCAAGGCCCGCTAGGGGCAAATCTGGGTGCAGGCCGCCTCGCCTAATATCGAGGGCGGGTTGGCGGCCTGCGGCAGAGCCATAGGCAGCCAGGCGTGGAAGGAAGCCCACGCGCTCTGGCGCACGTCCGGGTCAGACAAGATTACGTCGTGCAGCGATTCAAACCGGCGCAAGGTTACGTTGGTAGAAAGCTTGTGCGCGGTAGCAGCTACCTTGTCCGCATCCAAGACGGCATCGCGGCGGCGGGCCAGTAGGTTCCATTTGCCGCCAAAAGATCCCACAGATGCCCACACCAGGGTCGGGCAAGTAAGCTGCAATCCCTTAGCTATCTCCGTGTGCCCAGCTAGGATGGCCTGGAGCCAGCCCGGCCTGATGGGGGCAGATTTAGACGTCTTCCACTGCGGGATCAGATTCCAGCCGCGCACGGAAGGATCCTCCCTCCACGGACGCAAGTAGTCCGGAAGAGGCCCGTCCTCGCTGTCCCAACCCGCCAGCGAGCGGGCGTAGATGTTTTCGCCCTCGGGCATGGGCACCACCTGGCGGGGGGCCCGCCAAGACCACGCGCGCACCAGTGGGGTAACCACCGTTTTCGAAGTGTTGTCGTACTGCCAGGTGATCCAAGGCGAATTTAGGAGCAGGGCAGAAACCTGGTCGCGGTGCCGGTTCGCCCACAGCGCCGCCGACAATCCGCCGGTGGAGTGGCCCATCAGGAGTAAAGGCAGGTGGGGGTGTTCCGAGCGAATCAGCCGCAGCGCCGCATCCAAATCCTCGTCGTAAGTGTCTAGCGAATCGACATACCCGAAGGACTGGTACAGCCGCCACGACCTGCCGTACTTGCGCAGGTCGATCGCGTAGAAAGCGCCCCCCGCAGCGGCCACGTGGCGGGCCTGCTCGCGCTGGAAAAAGTAGTCATTCCACCCGTGAATGTAGAGCGCCACGAACCCCGGTTCTTTAGGAGTACCCGCGATGGCCTGGGGATCGGCCTCGGCGCGGTGCGCGACCAGGGTAGCCATGACGGGCCCCTCGGAATCGGCATGCAAAGAGAGCGTTTGCGCCTCGAATCCGGGCCCTAAAATGTCGGGGCCCCACTTGCCTTGCGGCGGTGCCTCATCGGGGACTTCCGTGGGCAGAGGGCGAAAATCGGTCATTCTAGTTCTTCCATAAACTCCGCGAGGATGGCATTGACTTGGGCAAATTCTATCAAGAAGCCGTCGTGGCCAAAGGGGGTGTGAATCTGGGCGAAGCGGCCACCCGGAAGTGCCTTCGCCATCTTTTCGCAGTCGCGGGCGTAGAACAGCCGATCCGAATTTACTCCAACCACTAAGGCTGGTCCGGAAAAACGAGCGAGCGCTTCGGCCACGCCGCCCCGTCCTCGGCCCACGTCGTGGGTGATCATTGCCTTAGAGAGGATCCGGTAGCTGCCCGCATCAAAGCGGGCCGCCAATTTGCGGGCGTGGTAGTCCAAATAGGACTGCACCGCTAATCTACCGCCGGCCAGTGGTTCCTCGTCGCCCTGGCGGTTTCGCCCGAATCGCTCGTCCAGTTCCAGTGGGGTGCGGTAGGTGGTATGGGCGATCTCGCGCGCAAGCCCTAACCCGCGCACCGGTCCTTCGTCGCTGTGGTAGTAGTCGCCACCGTTGAAATGCGGATCCAGCTCGATGGCGGCAATCTGCGCGTGGGCCCATGCCGCCTGCTCGGCGGTGGTGCATGCTGCCGTTGCCACCAAGATCAGCGTGCGGGTCCGTTCCGGGTAGGTGACAGCCCATTCGACTGCCCGATGCCCGCCCGCAGAAGGGCCCACGATAGCTGCGAACTGGTCAATGCCCAGCAGATCTGCCAAGCGGGCCTCCGCCCTGACCATGTCGCGCGTGGACAGCTGCGGGAAACGCGACCCCCACTCGCGCCCATCCGGGGCTAGCGAGGAAGGACCGGTAGAACCCATGCACCCGCCCAGCACGTTTGGTGCCACGATGAAGTACTTGTCGGTATCGAGCGGGAGCTTCGGCCCCACCGCCTGCGCCCACCAGCCGGGAGTGGGTTGACCCGGCCCGGCTGGGCCGGCGACGTGGGAATCCCCAGTCAGAGCGTGAAGGATCAAAATGGCGTTGTTCCTGGCCGGGTTTAACTTGCCCCACGTTTCATAGGCAAGACGAACCGCGGGCAGCTTCCCGCCGCCCTCTAAAGGCAGCGGCCCTAATTCGGCGTACATGCGGGGGCCGCGAGCCTCGTCCTCGCGCCAAGCCCCGGTTACAGGCAGAGCGTCGCCCTTGGCAACGGCGGAAGCATCAGTTGCTGGTGCGCTGGCCCAGTCACCTTTGGGGGGTTTCAGTAAAGAAGCAAAGGGGAGGGGAGTGTTGGTTCTGGAAATGCCGGGAGCTGCCCGGTCGGATGCACCGTGCCGGGCAGCTCTTTGGGCAAGCACCGTAAGGGGTGGAAGGTCATCCCACCCCTTACAACACGCCTCGTTGCTCACAGGCCCACAGCCTTGAACGCGGTTTCGAGGGCGTCGATCAGGTCTTCGACGTTTTCGATGCCAACCGCAAGTCGGATCGTGCCGCCGGTGATGCCGGCCTTCTTCAGCCCTTCCTCTTCCAACTGCGAGTGGGTGGTGGAGGCAGGGTGGGCTACTAGCGAACGCACGTCGCCGATGTTTGCCAGGTTCGAGAAGAGCGGCAGGTTGTCGACGAACTTCTCGCCTACCTCGCGGCCACCGGTGATGTCGAAGCTGACCAGGGCGCCCGCACCGCGCGGGGTGTACTTCTTGGCGAGCTCGTAGTAGGGGCTCGACTCCAGGCCGGAGTAGCTGATCGCGTCCACGCCGCGGCCCTCGTTCTTGCGCTTTTCTAGGTACTGCGCGATCTTGAGGGCGTTGTCCACGTGCCGTTCAATGCGCAGCGAGAGCGTTTCGATGCCCTGTTCAATTAGGAAGGCATTGAACGGGGAGGCGCTGAAGCCTAGATCTCGCAACCCCTGGGCGCGTGCCTTCAGGATGAAGGCCTGATTGCCCAGGTCGGGGCCGTAGGTGAGGCCGTGGTATGACGGGTCGGGCTGGTTGAACTGGACGAAGCGTTCCGGTTCCTTGGTCCAATCGAAGTTGCCCGAATCGACGATGACGCCTAGCACGGAGGTGCCGTGTCCGCCCAGGTACTTCGTGGCCGAGTGCACCACAATGTCTGCACCCCATTCGATCGGACGCAGCAGGTACGGGGTCGGCACGGTGTTGTCGACGATTAGCGGTACGCCAACTTCGTGCGCCGCCTTGGCTAGCGGTTCTAGATCCAGAATGTCTCCGGCCGGGTTGGGAATGGTTTCCCCATAGAAAGCCACGGTGCGTTCGTCAGCGAGGGCCTTCCACGATTCGATGTCGTGGGGATCTTCGACCAGGCGGGTCTCGATACCGTACTTGGGCAGGGTGTGTACGAACAGGTTCGTGGTGCCGCCATATAGCGAGGGCGAAGCCACAATGTTGTCTCCGGCCTGGGCGATCGTCAGAATCGACAGGCTGATTGCGCCCGCGCCAGAAGACGTGAGCAGGGCGCCGACGCCGCCCTCCAGAGTTGCCAGTCGTGCCTCGACCACATCCCAGGTGGGGTTCGTCAGGCGCGAGTAGATGGGGCCTTGATCTTTGAGGGCGAAGCGGTCAGCCGCCTGCTGGGCGGACTCGAACACGTAAGAGGTGGTCTGGTAGATCGGCAACGCCCTCGCCCCGGTGGTGGGGTCGGGCTGCTGGCCGGCGTGGATCTGGTTAGTTTCAAAATTCCAAGACATGAGGGTTCCTTATAGGTTCAGATGGTATTAGGGGCCCCATGAAAATACAGAAAAGCCGTGCAAGGCCCCTTGAGGACTGCACGGCAGACACGATGTATGGCTTCTTGAGCTTTGGCTGACGCGCAGTCAGCTGAACATTCGTGTAAACATGCCAAAACCATACACCGACCGTGATCGGGGATGGCAAGTCCAATTCGGAAAATGTCCGAGCTGTGGGATTTACGCATGAATTTTTGGGGTGATGCTGCGGAAGAGGTGTCTGTGCAAATTAAGGAAGAGTTCCCCCTCCTCGGCGTGTTGAGTGGAAGTTGACTTATAAAAGCTAGCCAAAGCTTGGCCAGCCAGTGTATGTTGTTACTGTGAAAATTGTTGTTGCTGTGTAACGTGTGGCTAGTGTGTCTAATGAGTCGCACCATTCTGGGCTGCAACAACACCCTTTTTCAGGAGACGAAACGTGAGTTCAAAGAAATTCTCTTTGCGCGGGCGCGCACTTGTAAGCAGCCTGATCATAGGCGGAATCGCGCTGTCCGGACTAGGCGGTACCTTCGCCCTGGCTGCGCCCTCGGATGACGACATTGCCCGGGCAAAGCAGGCCGAAAAGGCGGCGGCAGGATCGGTCGCTGACATCGAAGTAAAGCTGGCACAGAACACTGCCAAGTCAGAAGAGGCACTAACTGCGGCTCAGCGTGCAGGCGAACGCTTCGCCCAGGCGTCTGTGAAGGCGGATGCGGCTTCAAGGGCGGCAGATAAGGCCCGCAAGGACGCCGACCAAGCCAAGAAGAAGGTAGAAGAAGCCCGCAAGTCCCTAGGGGATGTGGCCACCACCGTTTACCGGCAGTCCGGTTCACTCTCGTCTGCGGTGCCCTACCTAAATGCCGACGGGCTCGAAACTATTGAAATGCGCCGCGTTGCCATCGAACTATTCGGTGGTAAGGCCGATCAGAAGATGCAGACCTTCTCGGCCATGCAGCAGGTCGCCAACGTCATTGAAGAGCGCGCTACGAAGGCGGAAGCCACCCAGAAGGCCGCCGCCTCCGCAATGGAATCGCGCGCGAGTGCTGCCCAGCAGGCTGCAAGTGCCGCCGAAGCTGCCCAGCGTTCCACCGCGCAGCGCCGCAGTGAGCTCATTGCTCAGCTGGCTGCTGCCCGCGGTACTACCAAGGAACTGGAAACCAAGAGGCAGGAAGAGCTAGAACGCCAGCGGCGCGCCCGCGAGGCAGAAGCCGCCCGCCGCGCCCTGGCCACTCAACGGGCGCAAGAGGAAGCGCGTCGCAAGGCTGCCGAAGCGGCGGCCGCTCAGCAGGCGGAAGCGCAGCGACAGGCAGCAGCCCAGGCGCAGGCCCAAGCTCAGGCGCAGGCTCAGGCGAACGATTCCAGTGCCGAGGACGAAACTCCCGCACCCGCACCCGCTCCCGCACCTGCTCCCGCACCGGCCCCGGCCCCAGCTCCCGCTCCCTCGGGTGGCGGCGGCAATGCCGTGGTAGCTGCAGCAGCTAGCCAGATTGGCGTTCCCTACGTGTGGGGTGGTGCGGCACGGTATGCGGGCCTGGATTGCTCTGGCCTGTCCATGACTTCGTGGGCTCAAGTGGGTGTCGACCTGCCGCGTACTGCCGAGCAGCAGTACCTGTGGGGCGTAAATTCCGGACGCGGTGTCTCAATCAATAACCTTCGCGCTGGTGACTTGGTATTCTGGGGCGATGCAAGCGGCGTCTACCACGTGGCGGTTTATGCCGGGGGCGGGGAAATTATTGAAGCCCCTTATCCCGGAGCTACAGTGAGGCGAACCGGCCTGTACTATGGCAACTTGATGGCGCTTGGGGTTCGCCCAGCGTAGTCGCCACAAATCGTCTTGCCCGCTAAGGAGGAAAAATGACTGCAAGTCCGCGCGTGCTGTGCGTCGGAGAGGCCCTGATGGACCGCATCGAACGCGACGGTTCCGCAAAGGAATACGTGGGCGGATCGCTGCTGAATGTGGCCCGCGGAATCGCCCAGCTGGGCCATGACACGACCTTGGCCTCGTGGTGGGGCGAGGACGAGCGGGGCCAGCAGCTGGCCAAGGCGCTAGCCGAGGGCGACGTGCATGTCTTGCCAGGTACTTCGGGTGCAGATCACACCACCGTGGCCTACGCGCACGTCGATTCTGAGGGGCGCGCTACCTACGAGTTCGATCTGTTGTGGGACCTGCCGGAACAGGCTCGTACCGACACTTACGATCACCTGCACACCGGCTCGTTTGCGGCAACGGTGGAACCGGGTGGCAAGAAGGTGCTGCGGCTGGTGAAGGAAGCGGCTCTTACCGGGACTGTTTCCTACGATCCGAACATTAGGCCGTCCGTGATGGGTAGCCCGGAACAGGTGCGCAGCCGGATTGAAGAGATCATTTCCTTCTGCGACATTGTGAAGGCCTCCGACGAGGATATTTCCTGGCTATACCCTGACCGCGCGGTGGAAGATGTCATGCGCTCCTGGCTGGCCATGGGGCCCGCCATGGTCATTACGACTCGTGGCCCGTGGGGTGCTTACGCACGGCTAGCCGGCGAACGCGACATGCTGGTCATTGACCCGTTGAATGTGGAACTGGGTGACACCGTGGGCGCCGGTGATTCCTTCATGGCCGGGCTGATCTCGGCACTGCTGGATGCCGGTCTTGCCGGTAGTGGGCAGGCTCGCAGGAAGCTGCGCGAGGCAAAGTGGGCGGATGTGCTTTCCGCGCTGCACCGCGCCACCGTCACCTCGGGCCTGACCGTTTCCAAGCTTGGCGCTTTCTCTCCGAACCGCGCCGACGTAGCTCGGGTAACTGACGGGCATCCGGAATTGAAGTAGGACTTTCCCATCTCATGCCCCTTTGGCGGCCACTCGGCCCCAAAGGGGCTCCCCATTTAAGACGCCTCTTCCCTTGACACCAGCTCGAAGACGCCAGCTTGAGGGCGGCCGGTGGGCGGGGAAAAGAAATGGTCCACGCCGGCGGCGTGGACCAAAACTCTTTTTAGGTGAAGCTTACTGCTCGGGCTCGATCACCGGAACCGGATTTACTGCGTGCCCGCCGGCAGCAATGCGATCCTGTTCGCGCTTGATAGAGACGCGAATTTCTTCTTCCGCCTCTTCGCGGCCAACCCAGTGTGCGCCCTCGACCGATTTGCCGGGTTCTAGATCCTTGTACACCTCGAAGAAGTGCTGGATTTCCAGGCGGTGGAACTCAGAGACGTCCTCGAGCTCGGTACGCCATGCCATGCGCTGATCAGCGGTGGGAACTGCAACAACCTTGTCGTCGCCGCCCTTCTCGTCGCGCATGCGGAACATTCCCAAGGCACGGCAGCGGATGACGCAGCCGGGGAAAGTTGGCTCTTCAAGAAGCACCAGAACGTCGAGCGGGTCGCCGTCCTCGCCTAGCGTGCCGTCGATAAACCCGTAATCGTCTGGGTAACGGGTAGAAGTGAACAGCATACGGTCCAAGCGGATGCGACCAGTTTCGTGGTCGACCTCGTACTTGTTCCTATTCCCTTTCGGGATTTCGATGGTTACATCAAACTCCATTTAAGAGCCCTTTCAACAGTTGGGTCGATGCGATAATAACCCAATGGTACCGGTACAGTTAGACTGGTCGTTACACAAAACAGGACTGTGAGGCGGAATAGATGCGAAAGACAGTAGCGGCAGCCACTATTGGCACGCTTCTGCTAGTGGGCGGTTCAATCACCTACGGCGCCCTGGACGCTTACGACGTAGTTCCGGGCGTGTTTACGCTTTCACCAGCGCCGCCATCGCCGCAACCAGTTCCTACCGCTGCCGCCGTGGCTGCCGAACCGACGCCGGCTCAGGCCGATGCGGCCAAGGGGGAGTTACCGAACTCGGAGCAGGTCCAACAGATCGCAGCTTCCCTGTCGGGAAAGATCAAGAAGGCGGCTACCGACGCGCGGGCCGCGGCTAAAGCGCAGGCCGATGCCGAGGACGCCCAAGAGAAGCCGAATGCGGACCAGGACAAGGGCGAGGTCGAGCCCTCCCTGCGCGTGGGCGTGTCTGTTCTGGACGTGGCCACTGGCAAGGAATTGGCAAATGTGGCCGCAGGTACTCCGCTCACCCCTGCTTCTTCAACGAAGGTGCTTTCGGCGGTGGCTGCTCTGCAGACGTTGCCGGCAGACACCACGTTCAAAACTAAGGCGGTCTTTGCCGGGGACACGGTGACCTTGGTAGCGGGCGGCGACGAAATGCTCGCGGCGGGCTCATCGAATCCCGCCGTCGTCAACGGGCGGGCTGGACTGGCAGATTTGGCGGCCCAGACCGCGCAGGCGCTGAATAAACAGGGCATCGGCTCTGTGAAGCTGACCTATGACACTTCTGCTTTCGGTACCGATCAGGTCAACGCGGACTGGGACGGGTACATGCAGTTTGTTACCAAGATCCAAGGTCTTGGCATGAACGCGGGCCAGGATTCCTCCAAGAATGACTTGCAGACTGATCCGGCGCAACGGGCAGCAGCGGCCTTCAAAGAAAAATTAGCCGCCCAGGGCATCAGCGTGAACGGGCCTACCCCTGGCAAGGCCGCCAAAGCGGCCACGGTCGTGGGCCAGGTAAGCAGCGCTCCCGTTACCGATGTGCTGCGCCACACCTTGAAGCCTTCCGACAACACGATGGCTGAAACGGTTTGCCGAGCAGCGCTGGTATACGCGGGCAAGGAACCCAGCTTCGAAAGCGCCGTCACCATGGTGCGCGAGGCGGTGGGCAAGCTGGGAGTGGATCCCTCCGAGGTCCTCCTGCGGGATTGCTCCGGACTGTCAGACAAGGGGAAGATCTCCCCGCACGCCCTGGCCAAGGTGCTCCAGCAGGCGGCCGTATCAAAGAACCCCACCTTGCGGTCACTGCCGTCGATGCTGCCCGTGGCTGGGCTGGACGGCACCCTGCACAATCGGATGGTTTCGGGTGCGGGCACCGGAAATGTGCGCTCCAAGACTGGCACGCTCGATTCGGCCCGCTCCCTTAGCGGCTACGTACACACCGCTTCGGGGCGTCCACTGGCATTTTCGATCATTGTAAACGGCTACGACGACGAGGCAGCCGGCGGGGTAGTTGAGGCCATCGATTCGGTAGCTACCGAATTCGCAGAACTGAAGTGAGGGGAATGAAGAAGGCAAGCGAACTTGTAGGAGCCACTCCGTCCGCCCAGGTGCGGCCTGTGTCATTGGCGCTGCGGCGGGCAGTAGCTACCTTCGACGCGCTCGCCCCCTCGCTACCCATTGTCGTGGGCTGTTCCGGAGGCGCCGACTCGCTAGCGCTTGCCACCTGCCTGATTGACGCCGGTTCACGAGCCGGGCACGACGTGTACACGATCACCGTCGACCACGGTATCCGCCCCGAATCCACCGCCGAGGCCGAAGAAGTAGTACGCAAACTTACCTGGTTGGGAGCCGACAAGGCAGTGCGCGAGCAGGTGCAGGTCGGCTCTGCCGGAGGCCCCGAAGCTGCCGCCCGCGACGCCCGCTACGAAGGACTAGCCCGAGCGGCAGCCGAACTTTCTGCCGCGGGCGCGCCCATCTGGCTCGGCCACACCCTAGACGACCAGGCCGAGGGCGTCCTCCTCTCGTTAGCGCGCGGCTCCGGCACCCATTCGTTGGCGGGCATGCGCCAGGGCTTCGAGGGCGGCCACGTGCACTCGCGGATTCGCCCCCTTCTAGGGTTGCGGCGGGCAGACACGGAAGCCTGCTGCAACGGGCTTGGGCTCCAATACGTCGTGGATCCGTCCAACAAGGCGGACGGGCCGTGGAAAACTGCCGACGGGCAGGCGCTGCGCCGGGCTGCCTTGCGAGAGCGCGCCCTGCCCGCCCTAGCCCAAGCGCTGGGCAAAGACGCCGCGCCCGCACTAGCCAAATCCGCCCTCCTGGCCCGGCAAGACGACGAGGCCCTGGAAGCGATGGCCCAGACCATCCTCGCCGAGGTAGCGACCGACGAGGACGGGCAGATACTTCTACAAGCAAACGCGCTGGCCAGCCACCTACCAGCCCTGCGCAGACGCGTGCTTCGCCTAGCGGGCGCCCGGGTGGGTCTTACGGAACTTACCGCCACGCACCTGCAGGCGCTCGACGCCCTCGTCAGCAACTGGCACGGCCAGGGCCCGGTAGATCTGCCGGCAGGGCAGGCATTGCGCGAGGCAAAGACGGGCCGGATGTGGCTGCGGGCCACTTCAGAAAGGTGATCTTGTTCTAGTCCGGTACTGCTCGGGCCCACTGGTAGGTATTTATGCCTATTATTAGGAGAGTGGATGCAAAAGATATGGGCACGGACCTAGAAGAAATTCTTATCTCCGAAGAACAGATGCAGGCTCGGCTAGCCGAAATGGCAGCGGAAATCGACAAGGATTACCAGGGCAAGCGCCCGATCGTGGTGGGAGTCCTGAAGGGCGCCGTCATGGTGGTAGCTGATCTGCTGCGCAAGATGCACACCGAAACTCTGATGGATTGGATGGCCGTATCCTCTTACGGTTCCGGCACTAAGTCTTCTGGCGTGGTGCGTATTCTGAAGGACCTGGATTCTGACATTCAGGGTAGGGACGTGCTCATTGTCGAGGACATTATCGATTCCGGTCTTACCCTGTCGTGGCTGGTCACGAACCTGAAGGCAAGGGGTGCGGCTACCGTGCAGATCGCGGCTGCGCTGCGCAAGAAGGAAGCCATGAAGGCTGACCTGGACGTGCGCTACGTCGGCTTCGACATTCCAAATAAGTTTGTGGTCGGGTATGGGCTCGATTTTGCGGAGCAGTACCGCAACCTCCCCTTTGTGGCCACTTTGGCCCCGCACGTATACGCTTAGTGTTCACCGCTAGCGCATAACCGGTAGGGGCAGTTCTACTTCCCGCTAGGCTTTTGTTCATAGTCTCAACTTGAAGGGATCCCATTAATGGCGACGGCTAAGAAAAAGGCGCCCAAGCGTAACTATCTCGCATGGTTTTTGCCGTTTTTGATTATTGCGTTGATTATTTGGGCGGCGACGCGTCTTTTTGCTCCTGCCGAGGTCGACACGTCCGAGGGCGTGGACCTGCTGAAGGGGGACACGGTTGCTCGCGCCGTGGTCAATGATGGATCGCATCTGGTTACCCTGAATCTGAAGAAGGAATACAAGCCGAAGGTTCGCACTGAAGAGAAGTCGTTCTTGGCGTCTGCTCCGAAGCCGACTAAGAAGGTGCAGTTCCAGTACACCGATGGGCAGGCCAAGGATTTGGCGAAGCTCATTTCCGATGCGAAGCTCGACAAGGGCTACAACTCGCTGTACCCGGTGCCGTCTTGGTGGCAGGGCATCGTGCAGATGTTGCTGATGATTGCCGTGTTTGTGGGCATTTTCTGGTTCCTCACCTCGCGGATGCAGGGCGGGGCCGGCAAGATCATGAACTTTGGCAAGTCCAAGGCTCGCATGAAGGATGCCGATGCGCCGAAGGTGCGTTTCACTGACGTGGCGGGGGTCGACGAGGCCGTTGAGGAACTGCAAGAGATCCGCGAATTCTTGTCCACTCCGGGCAAGTTCCACCAGCTGGGTGCCAAGATTCCGAAGGGCGTGCTGCTGTATGGCCCTCCGGGCACCGGTAAGACTCTACTTGCTAAGGCTGTTGCTGGCGAGGCCGGGGTGCCCTTCTACACCATGTCCGGTTCCGAGTTCGTAGAAATGTACGTGGGCGTGGGCGCTTCGCGTGTGCGTGACCTGTTTGATCAGGCTAAGCAGAACGCTCCGGCGATTATCTTTGTTGACGAGATCGACGCGGTGGGCCGTCACCGCGGCACCGGTATGGGCGGCGGCAATGACGAACGCGAACAGACTTTGAACCAGCTGCTCGTCGAGATGGATGGTTTTGACGAGAACACGAACGTAATCATGATCGCCGCTACTAACCGTCCGGACGTGCTGGATCCGGCGCTGCTGCGGCCGGGCAGGTTCGACCGGCAGATTTCCGTTGAGGCTCCCGACATCAATGGCCGCTTCGAAATCTTGAAGGTACATGCCAAGAACAAGCCCATGGTGGATTCCGTGGATCTGCGCCAGATTGCTAAGCGCACCCCGGGCTTTGCCGGTGCTGATCTGGCGAACGTTCTGAACGAGGCCGCGCTGCTGACGGCCCGTTCTAATGCGGACCTAATCGACGAGCGCGCCCTCGACGAAGCTATCGACAGGGTGATCGCGGGACCGCAGAAGCGCACGCGCGTAATGCTGGCGCACGACAAGCTGGTCACTGCGTATCACGAGGGCGGGCACGCGGTTGCGGCCGCTGCGTTGCGGTACACCGATCCGGTCACCAAGGTGACTATCTTGCCGCGTGGGCGCGCATTGGGATACACGATGGTGATGCCGAACGAGGACCGCTATTCGAAGACCCGCAACCAGCTGCTCGACGAACTTGTCTACGCGATGGGCGGGCGAGTCGCCGAGGAATTAATCTTCCAGGATCCGTCTACGGGCGCCTCTAACGACATTGATAAGGCCACCCAGACGGCACGCAAGATGGTTACCGACTACGGCATGTCCGACAAAGTGGGCACCATCAAGCTGGGCTCAGAGGACACCCAGCCGTTCCTGGGCCGCGAGATGGCTTCGGGCTCGGGCATGTCCGGCGAGTTCGCCGCCCTCGTCGACCACGAGGTGCAGGCACTGCTAGAACGCGCCAACAGGGAAGCGTGGCAGGTGCTGTCCGCTAACCGGCACGTGCTGGACCGGCTCGCCGAACGGCTGCTGGCAAAGGAAACGGTACTCGAAAACGAGCTAAACGAGATCTTTGCCGACGTGCACAAGCAGCCAGAGCGGGCCGTGTGGGCTTACAACGCGGACGCCGCGGTGGAGGGTACTACCTTTGGTGACCCAATCGGTAACGACGCGGATGCGCAGACTCCGTCCCAACCCGTTCCCCCGCAGATTGATTCCGCTACCGAATAAAATCCATGAGTAACAATTTCGATTACGAGCGCGCCCGCCAGGCCGCTTATGACCTGCTGTGTGCCATTGGCGAGGACCCGTCCCGGCCGGGACTCGAGGAAACCCCTGACAGGGTGGCGCGCGCCTGGCGCGAACTGTCGGTGGGTCTGCACGAAGATCCGGGCGCCCATTTGGAAAAGCAGTTCGAGGTCGGCACTGACGAGATCGTGCTGATCCGCGATATCCCGTTCTATTCAGTGTGCGAACACCACCTGCTGCCGTTCTTTGGCATGGCGAACGTGGCGTATTTGCCCTCGCACGGCAAGGTCACTGGGCTGTCGAAGATCGCCCGTTGCGTCGAGGGCTTTGCCCGCAAGCCGCAGGTGCAGGAACGCCTTACGGCTCAGATTGCAGACGCCATTGCGGACAAACTGCATGCCGCTGGGGTGGCAGTAGTTCTAGAGGGCGAGCACCTGTGCATGACGATGCGGGGCATCAAGAAGCCGGGGGCAAAAACGGTTACCTCGGCACTGCGCGGGCAGATGCGAAGGAATCAGGCTACTCGTGCCGAGGTATTGCGCCTAATTACGCACTAGGCGTCGAGCTAACCGAGTACTTCTTTGCCTTGCGGGCCGAGGATAATTCCGAGGCGATAATCGCCGCTACGATCAGCCCGCCGCCCAGAAGCAGACGCATCGTTACTGATTCGCCGCCGAATATGACTGCGGTGATCGCTGCGAAGACCGGTTCGGTGGTCATGATGATGGCCACCCTGGTCTGACTAATACGTGATTGTGCCCAGGTTTGCAGCAGCATTGCCAGCGAGCCGCCCAGTAGCGCCATGTAGAACAGGGCGAACCAGGAAAAGGCGGTGTGGGGGATAGTGATGCCGCCCGGCGCCGCTAGCCCCAGCGACAGCAGCCCCATCATGATGAGCTGGGTAGATGCCAGTGTCGAGGAGTCGGCCCGCTTCGAAAAACGGCCGAGCATTACGATATGCAGCGAATAGCAGATGGAGCCCGCAAGGGTGTAGATCTCGCCGATGCCAAAAGAGAATCCGCGCAGCGAGAGGATCGCCAGTCCCAGCGTTGCAACCACAGAGGCGTATATGACGGTTGGGCGGGGAGGCTGTCGGTAGATGACCAGCAGCAAAATTGGGGTCATCACCGCGTACATGCCGGTAATAAAGCCCGAAATGGAAGCATCTACGGTAGCTAGACCGATCGATTCAAGGTATTGCGCGCCCACGTATAGGATCGCCAGAATAAAGCCGTAGAACCAGGCTTTTTTGCTCGCCCTCAATACCTGCTTGTGGAAGATGAGCGCCGTGAAGATGGCGGTGAGCCCGAACCGCCACCCCAGAAAGTCCAGTACCGGGATCTCGGTGGTGACTTTCTTGATCATGAAGAACATGGACCCCCAGATAGTCGTAGCCAGTATCAGGCCCAGGCTGGGGAGCAGAGTGCCGACTGACTTGGTGGGGGAGGAAAACATGGCTAAGAGCTTTCGTTGACTGTTAGAAGAGGGGAACTTTAGTAGTTATTTGTGCTGGTCGCACATAGAAGTGTGGCGCAGCAGCCGAAGCTGCCACGCCACACCTTTTTGGTTCAGGAGCATCCTATAGGGCTTCTGCGCCACCTTCTACCTTGGAAGAACCTTCTGTGAGTAGATCGTCCTTCTTGGGGTCGTAGTGGTCAGAGAGCCTGGAGTTCTCGTCTACCTCGTGCTTGTAGCCCTTCAGGTCCATGACCTTGGGAGCTGCAAGACCGAACAGCAAGAAGCTGAAGAAGAAGACGAGGGCGCCGCCCATCATCGCAGATTCGCCTGCAGTGTAGAGCGCGTAGCACGAGTAAATACCAGCAATAATTGCGACGATATTGGTGATGCGCGCTTCGCGACGAGGAACGTTGGAGACCTTCTGCATTACCATCAACGAGCCCATGCAGAGGATGTACGGGACCACGTTGGTGATAACCGCCAGGTTGACCAACACCTCGAACTGCTCGGACAAACTTGGGCTGATTGTCATCAGCGACAGCAGCGTCTGAGCGATGGTAATGATTACCATGCCAACGATAGGTGCGTTTGCCTTGGTGACCTTGGTGAAGGCCTTCGGCATCATGCCTTCCAGAGCCAGCGAACGGGCCACCTGGGCGATGGTGAACTGCCAGCCCAGCAGGGAGCCGAAGCAGGAGATAACCATCATTGCCAGCACGATCTTGCCGATGGTCGGGTTGAACATCTGCGAGAACGCTAGGCCGAACGGGCCGTTGGAGTTAGCAAGGGCCTTGTAATCGACAATACCGAACATGACGTTAGTGGAAACGATGTACATGGCAGCTGCACCCAAGCAGCCACCCATAACCGCTAGCGGTACGTTCTTCTCGGGGTTCTCGACGGAGTCCGAGTTTGCGGACGCCGACTCGATGCCCAGGAAGCCCCACAGGGTCATTGCAATAGATGCGCTGATAGCGGGGAAAGTACCCATGTGGTGCGGGTTCCATGCGTTTACCCACATGTGGCCGCTGAACCAGAACCAGCCGATGATCGAGATACCTGCGACGGGAATGATCACGCCCCAGATAGTGAAGGTCGACAGCTGGCCGGTAATGCGAGCGCCACCGAAGTTGAGCACGGTAGCTAGCCACAGGGTCACAATGGTAAGAACGCCAACCAACAGCGGGCCGTTGCTCATCTTGTCGGTGTCAACCTGGAAAAGGCTGAGGGCGTAGCCAACCGCCGAGATCGCAATTGCGATGTTAGCGATAACCAACGAGATGAAGTAGGCGAAGTTGGTTAGGAAGTTACCGGACTTGCCGAATGTGTATTCTGCATAGCCGCCCATGCCGCCCGGCTTCTTGGTGTAACGTCCGGCTTTTGCGAATGCGTACGCCAACAAAGTCGCGCCACCAGCGGTGATGATCCACGACAGAATCGAGATCGTACCGACTTGGGCTAGCTTGGTGGGGAGCATAATGATGCCCGAGCCCATCATGTTAACCATGGTGAGCACCGTGAGCTGCACTACGCTCATGCGCTTCTTATCAGGAGCGCTCTTAGTGTCTGACATATCTTTCCTTGTATCTGCGAGATGAGATTACTAAGGGGCTACCTTAGTTTTCCTTGAGCGCTTCTTCCTTCAGCACGTAGCCGTAGGCGCGCTGGCGGCCGTCTTCCTCGGTGACCATGTGGACACCCTGGAGCTCGGGAGCGAATCCGGGCAGAACGTTGATGCCTTCCTCAAGTGCCATGAAGTACTTGAGCTGGGAGTCTCCCCAAACCTCGCCCGGAGCAACACAGATGATGCCCGGAGGGTAGGGCAGAGCGCCCTCGGCAGCGACGCGGCCTTCGGCCTCTTCGATCGGAATGAAGTCGATCTGGCCACGCAGGAAGGCGAAGTTTGCCTTCTGCGGGGAGGTAGCTGCCTTCGGGAAGTGCTCCTCGCGGAACATGTCCTTCTGCAGCTGGGCCACGGTGCGGTCCTTGTAGAAGTCGTGCATCTCCTGGCACAGCTGACGGATGGTGTAGCCCTCGTAACGGTCGCGGTTGGCGGCGTAAATGTCGGGCAGAACCTCCGAAAGCGGAGCGTCCTCTTCCACGAGCTTTTCGAAGCGAACCAGAGCAGCAACCAAGTCCTCCATCTTAGAGAGGGTCTCGGCCGGAGTCATCAGGAACAGAATCGAGTTGAGGTCGTTCTTCTCCGGGATGAAGTTCTGGGTGCGCAGGTAGTAGCAGAGGATATTGGCAGGAATGCCGAAGTCCTCGTACTCGAAGCCGCCGGTCTTGTTGATCAGGCCGGGAGTGGTCAGCAGCAGCTTCATCGGGTCAACGAAGTACTGGCCCTCTTCATAGGAATCGAAGCCGTGCCAGGACTCGCCGGGAACGAACTCGAAGTACTTGCGTTCCTTCGCGATCTCCTCGGTATCTGCATCTTCCCAAGCCTTGCCGTCCACAGTCGGCGGCACGAACGGCTTTATCAGGTGGCAGTTCCGCAAAATCATCTTGCGGGTCTCGATACCGACGCGAATAGCGTCTGCCCAGAGCTTCTCGCCGTTGCCGTTGGCGTGCATCTGAGCGTTCACGTCCAAGGAGGCGAAGAGCGGGTAGTAGGGGCTGGTCGAGGCGTGCATCATGTAGGACGCGTTGAACTGGTCGAAGTTGACGTAACGATCCTGGTCCTTGATGTGCGAATCCTTCTTGTGGATCTGCGAGGCCTGCGAGAAGCCGGCCTGCTGCTTGTGCACAGACTGGGTGACGATGATGCCCGGATCCTCCGGTCCAAGCTCCAGTTTCATCGGTGAGCACGGAGCCATCATTGGGATCCACTGCTCGTATCCGACCCATGCGGAGTCGAACAGGATGTAATCGCACAGGTGACCAATGCGGTCAACTACCTGACGTGCGTTGTAGATGGTGCCGTCGTAGGTGCCTAGCTGGATGACAGCGAGGCGGAACGGACGCTTCGCATCCTTCTTTTCGGGGTTAACCTTGGCGATGCGCTCGCGCAGGTAATCCTCTTCGAAGCAGTGCGAATCGATGCCACCGATCAGGCCGAAGGCGTTACGGCCGGTCTCTAGGTAAACGGGGTCTGCGCCAGCCTGGGTCAGTGCACCAAGGTGAACCGACTTGTGGTTGTTGCGGTCGAACAGTACCAGATCACCGGGGGTGAGCAGGGCGTTCAGCACAACCTGGTTAGAAGCAGAAGTACCGTTCAGAATGAACCAAGTATTGTCAGCGTTGAAAATCTTGGCAGCATTCTGGGTTGCAGCAGCCGGCGGGCCATCGTGGATCAGCAGGTCACCCATTGAAACGTCAGCGTTGCAAAGGTCGGTGCGGAACACGTTGTCGCCGTAGAAGTCGAAGAAACGGCGTCCGGCAGGGTGCTTGCGGTAGAACTGGCCGCCCTGGTGGCCGGGGCAGTCAAATGCGGTGAAGCCCTTCTCGTGGTACTTCACTAGGGAGCCGAAGAACGGGGGCAGGATCTTGTCCTCGTACTTACGGGCCGCTTCTTCAACCTTGCGGCCGTAGAAAGCGGACTGGCCGGCGTCGGCAGAGATAGCCCCATAAATGCCTTCGAAAGACTCTGGAGACTTGTTACCGGCGACAGTGAATACGGGAATGCCCCATCCGGTCTCTGTGATCTCTTGTAGAGTCCCGTTGGTTAGGTCTTCACCTTCCAAAATGACTACGGATACATCGGTGTAGTCGGTGTCCTCGACACGTACCACTTCGCGGTCGGTCGGAACGAATTCATTCTCTTTCTCAAACAGTGTCGAGCTAAGCGCTACTTTGCCCTGTTTGGCCAAAGAACTCACCCCTTCTGAAGTAAGTATTCATATTTCTGGCAACGCCTGAGTCACCAGAGCGTGCACGGATAAATCTCCAAGCTACGCCGCATCTAGTTTTACACTTGTGCATCAATCATGAAAGGACTTAAGTCTAGGAGGCGAGATGGCCAATTTCTGGCTAAATTTCGCCTAATTTGATTAAAAAATACGCAAAGGTAGCAGGTGGCACGGGGTTGCCAGTGTCCTGTACGCCACTTTTTTTAAAATCTATTAAAAAAGATGTTGTTATGCATATTCTTGTCATTTTCAACTGTTTTTCAGTGTGAGGTTGTATGTACAGCTGCGTTGTTTCCCGGGAACCGGGTTTGTCTTTGTGGGGAAAAATAGTTGCGCAGAAAAGTAAAAAGTGCGATATCGCATGAAGTGCTGGGGCGGCTATTTGTGAGATAAATTGCCATAAATTGCCAAAACCTTCCGGGTGGAATTCTCGCAGGTCTTCCGCGTCAACACTCGTTAAAGGGTTCCTTTTCGCTAGGATTAAAGGGTGAGCAACTCCAGCATGAAAACCCTGTTGATGGCCGTCTGTAACGTCACCCCCGATTCCTTCTCGGACGGGGGCGATCACCAAGATCCTGCTCAGGCGATCGAATACTCCTTGAATGCCATATCCGCCGGGGCGGATCTGATTGACGTCGGTGGGGAATCGACACGGCCGGGTTCCACCCGCATCCCTGCTTCCGAAGAGATCAGACGGATCGGGCAGGTTGTGCAGGAACTAGTGAACAAGAATATTAAGGTTTCGGTCGACACTATTCACGCTGCCACTGCCGAATATGTGCTTTCGCTGGGGGCTTCCATAATTAATGACGTCTCTGGGGGCGCCTACGACCCGGACATGATGTCAGTCATCGCCGATGCAGATTGCGATTACGTGCTCCAGCACATGCGCGGCACTCCGGACACCATGGATCAGCTCACTGATTACCCAGACGGGCTAGTGTCTACCGTGATCACAGAGCTGACGCGCTCTACTGAAAAGTTTGTTGCCGCTGGGGTTTCGCCCTCGCGCATCATCTGGGACCCGGGGCTTGGCTTTGCGAAGACCTCGGCTCAGTCCTGGGCACTCTTGGGGGCAACTGGCGAATTAGTGAAGGCAAGCCCATCAGGAAAAGTGTTGATCGGTACCTCGCGCAAACGCTTCCTGCAGAGCGCAGTAGCTCAGGGGAGACGCCCTCTTCCTGACTGGGACGGAATCCACGCGCACGAGCGTGACCTGGTTACCGCAGCCACCTCCGCCCTCGCCGCTACCTCCGGCGCTTGGGGAGTGAGGGTGCACGATGTGGCCCGCACTAAGTCAGCTTTAGAAATGGCAAAACGGTGGGAGGAAGACGCATGAGCGACCCCAAGGACTGCATTAGCCTGGTTGGCATCACCGGCTACGGCAAACACGGTGTGTACGACTTTGAACGTGAAGAGGGGCAAACCTTCACCGCCGACGTCGACCTGTACACCGACACCCGTACGGCAGCGAGCACTGACAATCTGGAAAACACCATCGACTACTCCGTGCTAGCAGAAGATATTCGTTCCATCCTGGCAGGCCCGCCCTCCAATCTGATCGAACAGGTAGCCGAGCACGTCGCCCGCGTCGCGTTAGAAACCGGAGCCGTTGCTACCCGCGTATGCATTCATAAGCCCGACGCTCCGATCGAGGCCAAGGCCAAAGACGTAACAGTAACCATTTGGCGGGGTGCAGAGGTCGTTCAGACTGTCTCTGACCTGCTGGCTGCTAATAGTGGGGACCTGCCGAACGGTAGCAAAGCGGCTCCGGTTCCGGACTTGGACGAGGCCGCAGCGCGGCTGCCCGCCTCGGGGCAGACGACCCTGGACATCCCTGCAACGCGTACCGCGGTGTTGGCGTTGGGTGCCAATCTTGCCGATCCCATCGTGACTTTGCGTCGAGCGGTTGCCGACCTGGACAAGGTAGAAGGCATTACCGTCCGGCAGGTTTCCCCCCTGGTGCGTTCGGCAGCGGTACTGGAAAAAGACCAGCAGGGACAACCCGACTACCTCGACGCAGTGCTGCAGGTAGAAACCTCCCTGGCTCCGCTGGAACTGCTGCACGAATGCAACAGGATCGAAGACGCTCATGGGCGCATCCGCACCGAGCATTGGGGCCCGCGGACCCTGGACATCGACATCATCACCATAGAGGGAGTCCACAGCCAAACGGAGGAACTAACCCTGCCTCATCCGCGGGCAAGGGAACGAGCCTTCGTGCTGGTGCCGTGGGCACGCATGGATCCGAGCGCCAAGTTGGGCACCGAAGCTATCAGTGACCTGGCCGAAGTCGCTCCTGACCGGGCGGGCATCAAGCGCACGTGGGAAAACTGGTTGGACGTAGTAGAGGCCGCCCGCGAGGACGGTGAACCGGCACCCTTCACCGGTACGCTGCCGCTACCTTCCTGGGAGGCTGTGGTTCGGGGCAACCAAACCATCCGCGTTGTAGACGACGACGGCGGATTCAGCCCGGTAGGGGCAATCCCGAAGATTCCGCAGCCGGCTCCAAAGAAGCGCGGCGTGTTCGGGCGAATGTGGGATTTCCTGCGGCGGGAGCCCACGCCATCGCCAGAGCCGAAAGATGAGCGCTAGTGGTACACCTGAAGTGGTGGGCGTATGCCCTATTAGTGGTTGCTGGAGCCGGAATTAACCTGGTTCTTTCAGCGGTGCTGTTGGCTCTGGGGGAACTGCCCCCAACCCTGCATCCGATAGTGGGGGGCTTGATCGCAATAATGGCGCTGGCGCTGCTGTGGGCTGGGCGGCGGGTGGTTGCCTACCGCAAAAAGAAGAGTTCGATGAGCCCGATTGCTGCGGCCAACATCGCTTTGCTTGCCCAGAGCGCTTCAATTTTTGGGGCGTTCCTGGCGGGCTTTGCCGCCACCGGAATAGCGGTTGCTTTGACCCAGTTGGGGGCGCATCGTGAAAGCGCCGCCGTATCGGGTGGGGTGGCACTTCTAGCAGCAATATTTTTCCTAATAATCGGGTTGCTAGTACAGCACTGGTGCCGCATCGACGATGACGATGACGAGGGCGAAGATGGCCCGCCCCGCACCGCCCAACCTGCTTAAATAAGTCTTCCCGGCGTGCCAGCTCCCGCCTGCCCGCCCCGGCCGGTACGGTCGGTTATATGAGCCCAACTAATCGCAACCGCCCTAAAGCAAAACAAACAAATCGGTCGCGACCAGGTTCAACGCGCCCAAAAAAGACTAGAAAAAGACCCACTAAGGGCCAGTTCTGGGTGCGGCGGATAGTAGCTCTAGCGATCCTTATCGGACTGGTCTGCTTTGCGGTATATGTAGTCAACTGGGCAAAGGGCAAACTGGCTGAGGATCAACAGGTTGCCGCTCACAAGGCTAAGCAAGAGGCGCAAATTGAAATGCCGAAGGATTGCAAAGCGGGAAACCTAGAAATATCGGTTAGCCCTGAACAAACCGTCTACCCAGTAGGCGGGCAAGTAGGGTTGGTACTTTCCCTGAAAAATACCGGGGGTGCGCCCTGCACTGCGGATGGGTCTTTTGCGCAACTGGGCGTGCACATCAAGAGCGGCGATCAGAACGTTTATTATTCCATCCCTTGTAATAAAGATCTGCCCGCCAAGCCACTCCTGCTAGATAAGAATCAGACCTGGCAGGATACCCTGGAATGGGACACTTCCACTGCGGACAACAAATGTCAAGCCACCGGTAAGGCAGCGGCCGGGACATACAAACTTATCCCGGTACAAAACGGCAAAGAATTCCCAGGCCGGCAGGCCATAGTGAACTTGGAAGGCGAATCGGAAAAGGCCCCGTCCGAGGGCGAGGACAACTAGTCCTTCTTCTGCCTGGGCAACCCAGCCCCGACTGCCTGGGCAACGTTGGATACCGGCAGCAGCTGCATGCCCTCTGGAGCCGTAAGCTCGTCGGCGCCCTGGGAGGGCACGATTGCCACCTTGAAACCAAGGCGGGCTGCTTCCCCTAGGCGTCTTTGCAGGCCAACGCATGCGCGCAATTCGCCGGTAAGGGATACCTCGCCGCAAGCAATCCAATGCGGGTCGGCCACCCGGCCCGTAGCGGCAGAAACCACCGCCAGCGCGGTAGGCAAATCTATAGCCGGCTCAACGGCCTTCGCACCGCCGACCGTGGAAACGTACACATCCTGGTGAGTCAGATCCAGCCCCAGCCGGGCCTGCAACACGGCCAAAGTCATTGCCACCCTAGAGCGGTCTAATCCGACGGCTGCCCGCCGCGGCGAGCCGCCCGAGACCGCGGGAGCCACCAGCGCCTGCACCTCGGTTGGCATGGGGCGCCGCCCCGCCAAACTGACCGTGGCACATGTGCCCGGAACGGCCTGGCGATCTTGCGACAGGAACAATCCGGAAGGATCCTCTAGACCGATGATCCCCTTTTCCCCTAGCTCAAAGCAGCCCACCTCGTCAGTGGGGCCGTAGCGGTTCTTGACCGCCCGCAACAGCCGCAGCCGCGAGTGGCGGTCGCCCTCGAACTGGCACACGACGTCAACTAGATGCTCCAAAATGCGGGGACCGGCGATGCCCCCGTCTTTAGTTACATGCCCTACCAGCAACACCGGGATAGAGCGAGATTTGGCTGCCTGGATAAGTGCGCCCGCTACCTCGCGCACCTGCGCGACGCCGCCTGGGGAGCCTTCTACCTGCGCTGACGCGAAAGTCTGGACGGAGTCGGCCACTACCAGCGAGGGCGAATTGGCCTCGATATGACCTAGCACGGTACCCAGGTCTGTTTCGGAAGCAAGCAACAAAGAAGGATCCAGTGCGCCGATCCGCTGGGCGCGCAGGCGCACCTGCGAAGCCGATTCCTCGCCGGTCAGGTACAGGACTTTACCCATGCCCTCCTTGCGTGCCTCCGCTGCCGCCTTGGCCGCCACATCTAGCAGCAGAGTTGATTTTCCAACGCCCGGTTCCCCGGCTAACAACACTACTGCGCCGGGCACTATGCCGCCGCCGAGTACGCGGTCCAATTCGCTAACCCCGGTGGGGCGGGCGGTAGCAGCATCGCCGTCTACCTGCGCAATTGGCAGCGCCTGCTTTACCGGGGTGGTAGCGGCAGATTTGGTGCCAGCCGGGCCGGCCCCGACCTCGTCAACCGTTCCCCACTGCTGACACTGCCGGCACTGCCCCACCCACTTGGGTGAAGTCCATCCGCATTCACTGCACCTGAAAAGCGTCTTTTGTTTGGCCATATTCCCAACCTAGCCGCTGCCACCGACAGATGGCGCTAGGGGCGTTCGGCGAAGCGCTCAAGTAGTTCGGCGTCGCCAGAAACAATAATGATGTCGTTCTTGTCGATGCGCGTATGGGGGGTGGCGTATTCGAAGGGCTGGCCGGGGCTCATTACCCCTAGGATGACCACGCCAAAACGGGCCCTGATGTCCAATTCATCCAGTGTGAAGCCGTAGCATTCCTGCGGCGGCCTCATCTTCACAATCGAGAAGCCCTTGCGGTCCATCTCGATGTAGTCGAGCATGCGCCCGCTTACCAGGTGAGCGGTACGCTGGCCCGCGTCGAATTCAGGGTAAACCACGTGGTGGGCACCGATGCGCTTCAGGATTCGACCGTGTTCACGGCTAGTGGCTTTTGCCCAGATGGAAGGCATGCCTATGTCCACTAAGTTGGCGGTGATCAGCACGGAAGCTTCTAGCGAGGTGCCAACGCCTACCACGGCGTTTTGGAATTCGCGGGCCCCAAGCTGCTCCAGCGCTTCCATGTTGGAGGCGTCGGCCTCGACCAGGGGAAGGCGTCCCTGCCACCGCTGCACAATCGTGGGGTCCTTCTCTACCGCCAGGATTTCGCGCCCCAGCGAATCGAGTGTTGCCGACACTGCGGAGCCGAAGCGGCCTAGACCGATTACCAAAGTTGCGGATGCCTCGGGGGCGTCTTTCTTAGCCATAGGCCAATCCTAAACCGATTTGCCGCCGGCTTCTTAACCAATCGCTGGCCGCTCTTCGGGCATCCGGATCACGCGGCGACGCTCGCGCAGGGCGAGGGCGGCGGCCACGGTCATGGTGCCCATGCGGCCAGAGAACATTAGCGCGGTAAGCAAGTATTTGCCGGCTGCAGGTAGAAGCGGAGTAATGCCCGTGGATAATCCGACGGTAGCGAAGGCCGAGATTACTTCGAAGCTGATTTCGTCAAGTGAAAACTCAGTGAATACCAGCAGCCCGAAGATGGACACCGCAACAAGTAGTGAGCCGATCGATACTACGGCAACAGACAGGCGCACGGTCTGGGGTGGAATCCGCCGCCCGAAAGCTTCGATGTCGCGATCGCCGCGGGCCTCGGCGATAATCGCCAGCACCATCACTGCCAGCGTGGTGACTTTGATGCCGCCCGCAGTGGATGCGGAGCCGCCGCCGATGAACATCAAAATGTCTTGCAAGAACCAGGTGGCGCTTGTTTCGTCGCCGACGTTAATAGTAGAGATGCCCAGGGAACGGGAATTGACGCCCATCAGTATGGACGTGAGCATTTTCGCGTGGGCGGGCATGGGCGAAAGCGTCTTGGGGTTGTCCCATTCGGAGGCGCCCAGAATGGCTGCGGCGCCGATAGTAAGAAGCACGTAGGTGGTTAGCGTCATCTTCGTGTGCAGCGTCCACAGGCGGGGATTGCGCCACCGCCTGGCTATGTCCAAGGTGACGGGGAAGCCGAGGGCGCCCACGAACATGCCCACGATGATCGGCATCATGATCCACCAGTCAGAGAAATAGGCGGTCATGGAATTGGGGAGGACGACGAAGCCCGCGTTGTTGAACGCCGAGATGGCCATGAAGAAGGCGTGCCACACCGCCGTACCAATGGATTCGCCCAGCATGATGAAGCGGGGCAGCATGATTACGAAGAGCAGTCCTTCCATGGTGAAGGACGTGACGATGACGGCTTTGATCAGGGAGCCTACTGCGCCCAGCGAGTCGGTTTTTGTTTCCGTTGCTGCCAGCATGCGCTGGGTTAGCCCAATGTGGCGCGAGACAGCTAGAGCCAGGATGGATGCCAGCGTCATTACGCCCAGGCCGCCGACCTTGATGGCTGCCAAGATCACTGCCTGCCCGAATACTGACCAATAAGAGGCAGTATTCACAGTAGTCAGCCCTGTCACACACACCGCTGAGGTGCCGGTAAAGAGGGCGTCGACGAAGGGGGCGCGTTGGCCAGATTGCGTGGCAAATGGCATCTCTAGCGCAATTGTGACCAACGCAATAATGGTTAGGAAGGTAAGGATTGCGAGCCGGGCGGGGGACTGCTTTGCCACCTTGTCCGCATACAGTTTTACCCGTCCAAACGGGGTGGTGGCGTCCGCGGAAGTGACGTGGTCGCCACGGGTGAAGTCCAGCGTGGGCGGCTCCGCAATTGCGTCTTTAGGGACTTCAAGTGCACTGATGTGTCCAGCGGGCCTAGAGATTGCGCGACGCGGCATAGGTGCCGGCCTCCTTGAAGTGGGAAGACTGGTAAGTGGCGCCCAGCAGAGCGCAATATCAAGAGTACCTACAATAATGCGTTACTTGCCAACAAAGTATGAAACGGGTGGGCAGAGCGAACAAAATGCCATAGAATAACCCTGTGCCGTCACACCGTCGGTAGTTTTTCCAGTCCAAGGTGGAGTTTAAATGTCGCAGCAGCTACCCCGCTTCGTAACCGTAGCCGAGCTAGCTGACCTTATGCGCGTCTCCAAAATGACCGTCTATCGCATGATTCACAACGGCGATATTCCCGCAGTTAGGGTTGGAAAGTCCTACCGAGTGCCACAGGTGGCTGTGAAACAGCTCATTGATGCCAGCATTGGTGACTGGTCTGATAGTGGCAATGCGGCAATTGGCGGGTAGAATCTTTTAGGTTACGTGCCGAAGGGCATGTGAAGCTGTACGAATCCGATTATTTAGGAGGCACCTATGGGCTCCGTTATTAAGAAGCGCCGTAAGCGCATGGCAAAGAAGAAGCACCGCAAGCTTCTGCGCAAGACTCGTCACCAGCGTCGTAACAAGAAGTAGACGCCTCAGGCCCGGGAATTTCCCCGGGCCTTGCCATTTAACGAGGGCGCTCGGGGCGCGGCATTAGCGGAGGATGCGGCGAAGCTGCCGCACGACCAGGCGCGTAAGCCAGATGGCGGCTGCGACCTTAGCGGATCGTTTGGCCGTCTTCTTGGCACTGTTGGAAAGATCGCCGCGTTTGCGCCAGCGCATGTCGTAGATGCGCCAGCCGGATGCCAGTGCGGCTAGGCGCAACTTCGGATCGGGATTGATGGCTGCTGGGTGGCCCACCGCGCGCAAGAGGGGTAGGTCGTTTGCCGAATCTGAGTAGGCGTAAGACAGAGACAGGTCGATGTTGCGTTTGCGGGCTAGCCAGTGAACTGCCCCGACTTTGCCGGCGCCGTGCATGAGCGGAGAGATGAGACGCGGCAGGCACCTGCCGTTTTCATCTAAGGCGACTCGCGTGCCGATGCCTCCGGTGGCTCCGAGCCGGCGGGCGAGAAGGTCGGTGATTTGCGAGGGGGTAGCAGAGATGAGCCACACGTCGTGGCCGCGGCCTCGGTGGTCTTCCAGTAGTTCTTTTGCTCTGGGGAAGATTCGGGACGCGAAGAACTGGTCGTATATCTCTTCGCCAATGGCAATGATTTCGGCCTCTGAGTGCCCTTCAAGGCATTTGAGCGCGCGCTGTACCAGCGCGTCTATTTCTTCTTTGTCCTCGCCAAACAGGACATATTTCCAGGCTCCTTTAGCCGCTGCCGCGATGTCGGCCCAGCCAACTATGCCGCGGCGCCAAAGTTCTTGGGCGAGGATGAATGAGGATGACCCGCGGATTAGGGTTTCGTCGACATCGAAAAATGCTGCGACACGATTAGGGGACGTGCCCTTGGCCGCCAATGCATCATTTTCGGTGTATGTCACGACTTAACCCTACATGGCCAGTTAGGGTTGTTCCATGACCAAAACTATTGTGCACGTTATGCGACACGGAGAAGTGGATAACCCGCAGGGGATTCTATACGGTCGGCGGCCAGGTTTTTCGCTTACTGACCACGGCAAGAAGATGACTGCCGCGGTGGCTGACCATTTCAAGCAGATCGGTGCTGATATTCGCGCCGTGGTGGCTTCTCCATTGCTGCGGGCACAAGAGTCCGCCGCTCCTACAGCGAAGGCCTACGGCTTACCCGTGCTGAATGACAAACGGTTGGTGGAGGCCGGCAATTCTTTTGAGGGCGTCGCGGTAAACGCCAACCGCAAGTCTCTAGCTCAGCCGAAATACTGGTGGCGCTACCGGAACGTATTCGAGCCGAGCTGGGGTGAGCCGTATACCGAGATTGCCCGCCGCATGGTGGCCGGGGTAGCCCATGCGAAGGCAATGGCCGATGGCGGGGAAGCCCTGGTCGTGTCCCACCAGCTGCCAATATGGACGCTGCGGCGTTTTGTGGAAGGGCACCGGCTGTGGCACGATCCGCGCAAACGGCAGTGCTCTTTGGCCTCACTTACCTCATTTACCTTTGAGGATGACACTCTGGTGGCCCTTACCTATTCAGAGCCAGTGGGCTACATGCTTTCGGAAGCTGCCGACATGGTCCCGGGCGAATCCGAGGCGAAGCTGGCCTAGGCGTCGCCCTCTTCTTCTTGGTCGCGCCGTTTTTGTAGGTCGCGCTTCAGCTTGAACAGGAATTCCGGATCGTCATCGGGGGCCATGGTGCGTGGGCGCGTCCCCGGAGCGTTGTGCCGGAAGTTTAGCGGTTCTGCCGAAGACCACATGGTGGCGTCGATCTTGCCGTCGTTGGCCTCTGCCGCCAGCACCCTAGAAATAACGATCCAAGCTAGTGCCCCTAGTGGTGGAAGCAGGATGATAAGTAACAACCAGATGGCCTTTGGGAGGCGTGCCGGTAGTTTGTCTGAGGGAGTGCGCGCGCAGTCTGCAGCCGCATAAATGGTTACTGCCAGCGTCAAGATTGCCATTACTACCCGTGCCATATAGCCAAGTGTAATGGCCGCCTAGGGGAGTCGGCCGGTACTACGCGCGGGGCGAACTGTACTGTCTGTACTGCTGCCTATGCGAATCTTTTTCCTTGTCGATCTTGTTGGTTCGGAAATACCAGCCGAGTCCTGCTACCAAGGTTGTTAGCAGGACTATTACAAGTGCCCAGATTGCCCAATACATGTGTTCCTTCCGTACCCCGGTCATTGAACCAGGGAGAGGTTTACGGTCGGTTAACAGGTGGTGTCTATAGGGAAAGTGGATCCTGGCCGGGTACGTAGGTGATGTTGTCCATTGGGCCCCAACCGCTGTAGTGGTCGCTGATTTTGCCGTCGCAGAATTGGGCGTGCACTTCCAGATAGTGGGCCAAAGTGAGGACGTAGTGGCGTTGACAGTAGGTCAGGGGCGTGACGTTGCCGCTGCCTTCGCGCGTCAGGATCACGTGGGTGGGGCTTTCCGAGCAGTACCCCTCCTCGTAGCAGCACCTAGAGAGGTTGCCGGAAGAGCCCAATATCTGATCGACGTTTACGTCGTCCATTGTGCGCGTGGCCATTATTTTTCCGCTTCCGCTAGTTTGTCCAGGGCGGCCTGCATTTGTGCCTCTACCTGCACGGTGTGGGCGTGTAGTTCTGCCTCGGTGAGAGGCTGGCGCATGTCATACCAGCGGGCCCACCGTTCGTGGTGGCAGCGATGCTCCCGATTGAAGGGAACCATGGTAGCTTCAGCTTCTGTTTCGATGCCGAGGGAAGCTCCATCTTGATCCCAGTGGGCCAGCACTACCTGGTCTTTTGCGGGTACGACGAGGGCGTATGGCAGTTGGGAGGTGTAGATCGCGTAGGCCGGGGTAGGGCCGAGGTAAGAAAGGTCCGTGAGGGCGGGGGACAGGGGCTGGTATTCGACTCCCGCGTTGAGCGCGTAGTCTTCGACTTTCGCCCCATCCATTAGCAGGTCCACAGAACACGAGGGCGGGATCTCGGAGATCGGTACTGAGCCGGGGCGCAGCGCCCGCACATGGAAGGTGGCGGCAGTCTTAGACAGGGCCTTGCGCAGCCACTCTTGCAAGCCGGCGGCATCGGTGAAATTCGATGTGTTGGTGTAAAAGTTTCCGAAGCCCACGATGTCTAGTTCAACGCGGGCCAGGTCGCCCTCGACGCCCTGTTGGCCCCACGGCTGAGTGGATTCGTAGGCACTTTCGCGGGCAACCGCATTGCCAATTGCGTCACGGCGGATGATTAGTTCGTACCATTTTGGCAGTGGCGCTAGCGTGCCCAAGTCTTTAAAGCTATCGGGATCGGTGTAGTGCACGAGCATGCCATCGACACTAAAAGTGGCGCCCTCTTCCTGCAGGGCAAGGATACCTTCACGGCTAGTGCCATCACTGTCGCAATAGCGTACGCGGAAGCTACTCGGGTCGTCTTTGAGCTGCACAAATGAGGCTGGGCTCAGGTTCGACCCGTGAATAGTGAAGCGCCGAGTAGCACTATCGAGCAGCGCGGTGTCGGCCAGAGTGCAAGTCACGAAACCTCCAAATAGCGTCAACTCGGCCAGCCTAGTACATCAGGCCAGCAAAGGGGAATGCCTGCTCGCCCAGCAGTTGCCGGAAAAGGTCACCTACGGTACTGTTTTTTCCGATTTGGTAGTTCGTGACATGGGGCAATGCTTGCAACGAGGCGGTTTTAGGCATTGAGGCCTATATTTCTAAGGCCGCCCTAAGTATTATCGAACTGGTTTGCCCTGAACTCAACTAGTGATGGGTAGGCAATGGTAAACACCATCTAGAAAAGCGAGAAATTAAATGGCAACATCATCGCAGCTTGAGAAGCCATCATATACCTCTGAAGAGGAAAAACTCGTTCTTAGAAATAAGGACGGGGTCCCTGTTGGGGTTAAACCTCACACCAAGTGGACACCAGCAAAGATTGCCCTTTGGGTTGCTATTGCTCTACTAGGAGCCATCGGCTGGACAATGCTAGCCATTGTCCGTGGCGAAAAAGTCGATGCAATTTGGTTCGTAATCACCGCGATTTGTTCTTACGCAATTGGCTACCGTTACTATGCGCTATACATTCAGCGCAAGATTATGAAGCCATCCGATAGGAACGCGACGCCGGCTGAACGTATTAATAACGGTAAAGACTTCGACCCCACTCACCGCGTGGTCCTGTACGGGCACCACTTTGCGGCTATTGCGGGTGCAGGTCCCCTCGTAGGCCCGGTGTTGGCTGCACAGATGGGATACCTCCCCGGCACCCTGTGGATTATCTTCGGCGTAATCTTCGCCGGCGCAGTCCAGGATATGCTCGTCCTGTTCTTCTCGATGCGCCGTGGCGGCCGCTCCCTAGGACAGATGGCCACCGACGAGATCGGCAAGATCGGCGGCACCGTCGCCACAATCGTGGTCTTCGTAATGCTAATGATTGTGCTGGCAGTGCTCGCAATGGTCTGTGTGAACGCGCTAGCAGCCTCCCCGTGGGGCGTCTTCTCGGTAGGTTCCACCATTCCGATTGCGATCGCAATGGGGCTGTGGCTGCGCTACGTCCAACCCGGCAAGATCACCCAAGTTTCCGTGGTCGGCTGCACCCTGCTGATCGTCGTCATCATCATGGGCCGCTACGTAGCAGAATCCAGCTGGGGGCAGCAGTACCTGCACCTATCCCCGACCACCTTGGTTTGGTGCATGGTTGTCTACGGCTTCCTAGCAGCAGTTCTGCCCGTGTGGGTGCTACTCACCCCGCGCGACTACCTGTCCACCTTCATGAAGGTGGGCACGATCTGTGTACTCGCCCTCGGCATTGTGTTCATCCGCCCGATCGTGCAGATGCCCGCAGTAACCGAATTCGCGCTCTCTACCTCCGGCCCGGTATTCGCCGGCGAGCTTTTCCCGTTCCTGTTCATCACCATCGCCTGTGGCGCCCTCTCGGGCATGCACGCCATGGTTTCCTCGGGCACCAGCCCCAAGATGATCCAGAAAGAATCCCAGTCCCGCATGATCGGCTACGGCGGTATGCTCATGGAATCCTTCGTAGCGATCATGGCGCTGGCTGCAGCAGCTTCGCTGAACCAGGGCATCTACTTCGCGATGAACACCTCCGAAGCAACCTCCGACCAGCTGGCTGGTACTTCCGTCACCCAGGTGACTAAGGACCGCGAGGAAATCTCGAACGCTGCATTGGCCAACCTGGGCGTCACCGACGTCAAGGGACAGCCCATCAAGGCAAAGTGGGAATCCTGGGATGACGCAGGCAACCCCAAGACCTTCCACGGTGCAGACGCACTGAAGCAGGTCGCAAAGGACGTAGGCGAGCCCTCCGTCGTCTCCCGTACCGGCGGCGCTCCCACCCTGGCCGTATCCATGTCTCACATTCTGCATAAGGTCGGTGGCGGCAAGGCCATGATGGGCTTCTGGTACCACTTCGCAATCATGTTCGAGGCACTGTTCATCCTGTCGGCCGTGGACGCGGTAACCCGTGTGGCCCGCTTCCAGCTATCGGATGCACTCGGCAACGTGATCCCGAAGTTTGCCGATCCTTCCTGGCGTACCGGTGCGTGGCTATCTACTGGTGTAGTTGTCGCCGCCTGGGGTTCGCTGCTGCTGATGGGCGTTACCGATCCGCGTGGCGGCATTCAGACGCTGTACCCGCTATTCGGTATCGCAAACCAGCTAATTGCCGCGGTCGCGTTGCTAGTGGCACTGGTGATGGTGGTGCGCAAGGGTTATACCAAGTACGCGTGGATCCCTGCAATCCCCTTCGTCTTCGACACGATCGTTACCTTCACCGCTTCTTGGCAGAAGATCTTCAGCACCGACGCCAAGGTCGGTTACTGGCAGCAGTGGCGCGAAGCCCGCGCAGCCCTGCCGGGGCAGACCGGTGAAGAAGCCGAGATCACTGAGGCGATTATTCGCAACACGTTCATCCAGGGCACTCTGTCCATCGTGTTCGTGGTAGCTGTTGCATTCGTGATCGTCTGCGCTGCAATCCGCATCTGGAAGACCGTGCGCACTGGTGACACCACCACCTCGGAAGACCCGTTCGTAGAATCGAACTTCTACGCTCCCGAGCACTTGATCGCGAACAAGCTCGAGAAGAAGCTGGTGGCCGAATACCGCGTGGTAGGCGACCCGAAGCTGATTCCAGGACTGAAGCAGAGCGAGATCGCAAGTAAGTAGGAAAAATGGCACTGATGGAAAAATTGGCGTACATGCGGCGGCTGTGGCGGGACTTCACGGGCGAAAGCGCGTATGACAAATATGTCGAACGCCACCGCCTGGAACACCCCGATCATGAGCCCATGAGTGCGCGAGCCTTCTGGCGAGCCCGCGCCGATTTTGACGAGGAGAATGTTTCCTCAGGGTGCTGTTAGATGCGCTGATGCCCGCGACCAGCTGGTCGCGGGCATCTTTTTGTCTAGGCAGGGTTGCGCGCCCTCGCTACAGATTAGAACAAGGCGGCTAGGAGAGTAATGAGCCCTGCTCCCAAAGTAAGTTTGCCGGTGCTGGCAAGCACTGCCAAGAGTGCCCTTCCCCGGGCTCCTCGCACCAGCGGCAAGCAGATGATTATGCCCGCAACCTCAAGCCCTACCACCGCAGGGATGACGATGGCGCTTGAATGCAAACCGATGCCAATCAGTACGGGCGCAAACACCAGATAGGCAACGTAGGTACGCCGCGACCGGGCATCCCCCAGTCGCACTGCCAGCGTATTCTTGCCAGCCTCCCGGTCAGTGGGGATATCCCGAATGTTATTTACCATCAGCAGCGCGCAAGAATACAAGCCCATGGCCGCGCCCGCTAGCCAAGCACTCATGGGGGCGTGTTCCAACTGCACATAGACGGTGCCGACGGTAGCCATCAAGCCAAAGAAAACGAATACAAAAAATTCCGCAACCCCCAAGTAACCGTAGGGATGCTTCCCCCCGGTGTAGAACCAGGCGGCGATAATTGCCGCGAGGCCAGCTAGCAGGAGCCACCACTTGCCAGACAGTGCCACCAGAACCAGGCCCAAAACTGCTGCCGCTGCAAAACAACCAAGGGCCACTGCCAGCACAATCTTCGGGCGCACCTTGCCGCCTCCCGTCAGACGGGGCGGCCCAGTCCGGAAATCGTCAGTGCCCCGAATGCCATCGGAATAGTCGTTGGCAAAATTACAGCCTATCTGCAGTAGCAACGCCACCAGCAAGGCAAGGAGGGAGCGTGGAAAAGAAAAACCGCCCGCGCCAGCCGCAATACCAGCACCGCCTAGTACCGGGGCAGCCGCGGCGGGCAAAGTGCGCAGGCGGGCGCCCTCGAGCCAATCATTTACGGTAGTAGACATCTAAAACCTTTCGTCCTAGCAAGCATAGGTAGCAATGGCAGTGCGAAGAAAATTTATTTAGCCCAGGTCGGGTGGGCTAGCAGTGCCGTGGCACGTTTTCTATCCAGCTTGCCAGAGGCCAACATGGGGATCTTACCCTGCACAAATAGGCGGGGCGGGGCGGCCTTGCCCAGCTCAGAGCGCACGTGCTTGCGCATTGCTTCGGCCTGCGTAGCCACTGCAAAATCTGCCTCCACAACGGCGCCCACAGCCTGCCCCCACCGGGGATCGGCCACGGGCAGCACAGCTACATCGCGAACGCCCGGAAACTCGCGCAGCAAATCTTCTACCTGCCTGGCAAAAACTTTCACGCCACCAGAAATGATGGCGTCATCGAGGCGCCCAAACACCTGCAAGTAGTCAGTAAAAGCCCCCGCATCAGAAGTAATGTGCCAGCGTCTGCCCTGCTCAAAAGTAAAAGCGGGCGAGCGGGGATCATCTAAATACCCCTGTGCCAGCATCGGCCCACTAAGACAAATCCGCCCATCGCTGATGCGTATATGCACCCCGTCCAAAGGCAGGCCGTCGTAGACGCAACCACCTGCCGTCTCGGTCATGCCGTAGGTGGTAACCACGGGCAACCCTGCCTGCCGGGCGCGGTCCAGCAAAGCCGGCGAGGAAGCCGCTCCACCTACTAAGATCGCGCGCAACGACCGCAGTGGGGCCAAGTCGTCTTCGCCCTCGAGCAGGTCCGAAAGCTGCGTAGGTACCAGAGAAGCGAAGCCGGCCTCGGGAGCAAAAGAAGCCACCTTGCGCTCGCGGAAAGAGCGCCCGGGCGGCGGCAGGATTGGGAAGGTGCCGCCCGCACAGGAACGTGCCAGCACCTGAAACCCCGCAACGTGATGGGCAGGAAGGGCCAGCAGCCAGCGCCCTCGTCCTCCGAAACGCTTGGCAGTAGCAGCTTCAGAGGACGAAAACGCTCCCGCAGTAAGGCCTACCAAGTGCCCGTGCCCGGTAGTCGATCCGGAAGTTTGCAAAATGAAATCGGCCCCGTCCGCATCGCCAATACGGCGCTCAGCGGCAGCGGTGTCTGCCCCGGCGGAAACCGGCATGAGCGGGCCGTACTTGCCTGGATTTTCAAGACGTAGACAGATTAGGTCGTACAGCTCCCGGACGCCTTGAACCTGCGGGCAACAAAAGGTGAGGTTCACTCTGCCTCGGTTTCGGCCTGAGCCTCTTCAATCTCGGGCAGAATATCGTAGTCCACGTTCTCCTCTTCTAGCTGATCGACTGCAGCAGAGCCTACAGTCGAATGCAGGTCCTCCGCGTCGGCCGGAGAATCTTCAAGAGCGGTCTGCAAGGCGGCCTCGTGCTTCTTCGAGAACCTCTTGTCATTACGCATCTTTAGGCGGAACAAACGCAACATCTTGCCACGCCTTGTCGTCTCTTCTCTTATGTCAGAACGAGTCTTCGCGTAGGAAACCAGCATTACGATTACCAGGGCCAGACCGCCCCACCCGGCAATGGGGTAAACGTAGCTGACGACGTTCTGGAAGCCCATGAACGATATGGCAAAGCCAATGCCAGAGAGGGCCACCAATAAAATAATGAAACGCTTCCTAGAAGAGCCGGCATACCGGGTCGCAAGCGCATAGTAGATGCCAATTGAGGTATTGAAGATCATCAGGAAGATGACTACGGACATGAAAGTGCCCAGCCACGGGTGGATCTGATTTACCAAGGTCAGCATGGGCAGATCGTCGCCAGCAACCACATCGATACGGGTCAGCAGTGTCAGGGTGGCAATGACCATCAAGACGCCGAAGACGGAACCGCCAATGATCCCGCCTAGGCCAGCAACCTTCGGGTTGCCGATGTCGCCGCCGATGACAATCGCCATCGACACGGCCAACGTCAATGCTAGCGGAACGTAGTTCAGAATCGACATGGACCAGTGCGGTACTGCGGTATGCACCGACTTTGCCGCCGCATCCATTTCGGCGAAGGAAAGGTGCATGTGGGTAAAGGCATAGCCGGCAGCAATGATGACGAAAATGATCATTATTGGGGTGATACCGCCAATTACTGCGGTCACCTTGTCAACATCTAGCAGGCCAATACCAATGGTTAGCGCCAGCATGATGGCAGAACCCACCCACACGGGGAGGCCGAATTGTTGTTTCAATGACGAGCCGCCGCCAGCCATCATGGCGATGCCCATGCAGAACAGCGAAAAGGTAATGATTACGTCAAAGAAGACTGCCACGTACTTGTGTGTGACTTCGCTGAAGACATCAGAATGGTCGTTGGCAAGTACATATGAACCGAGTTGAACGAAGGCCAGCCCAGAGACGGCGAAAATGATGGCCGAGATGGCTGCTGCCACCACGCCCCAAATACCGAATCCGGCGAAATATTGGACTACTTCCTGCCCGGAGGCAAAGCCTGCCCCGACAGTAATGCCCACGAAGGCCATAGCTACGGTGAATATTCTTTTGTACATAAACTTCTTTCGTAGAGTGCGGGCCCCAGCTTACCGGCACGAGAAGACTTAGGCATTAGTAGTTGGGAAGACTCACACCCCAATGTTGCAGCATTTCGGCCTCTCAGAGGCCTCTCCCGCATCCAAGCCGGGACCGCCCTCGGCGAAGTAGTTAGTAGTAGTAGGGGTAGTCCTGCCAGTTTGGCGTACGGTGCTCTAAGAAAGCGTCCCTACCTTCCTGTGCCTCTTCCGTCATGTAGGCCATGCGGGTTGCCTCCCCAGCAAACACCTGCTGGCCGGCAATGCCGTCGTCTGCCATGTTGAAGGCGAACTTCAGCATTCGGATAGCTTGTGGGGACTTGGTGGCGATGATGCGCGCATATTCGAGGGCTACGTCCTCTACCTTTTCGTGAGGTACGGCCTCGTTCACCACGCCCCAAGCGGCTGCCTGGGAGGCAGAGTATTCGCGGGCAAGGAAGAAGATCTCGCGGGCACGCTTGTCGCCAGCCTGCCTGGCAAGGAGGGCCGAGCCGTAGCCCGCGTCGAAAGACCCCACATTCGCGTCGGTTTGCATCAGGCGGGCGTGCTCAAGGGACGCTACCGCCAGATCGCACACGACCATCAGCGAATGTCCGCCTCCTGCAGCCCAACCGGTGACCGCTGCGATGACTGGCTTCGGCATTGTGCGGATTAACCGCTGTACTTCCAAGATATGCAGCCGGCCTGCCCTTGCCGGATCAATTTGTTCGCGCCGCTGGGACAATTCGGCATCCGGGTTGGCCCCTTCGACCTCGTACCGGTAGCCATCTTTTCCGCGAATGCGCTGGTCGCCGCCAGAACAAAAGCCGTAGCCTCCATCGCGGGCGGACGGGCCGTTGCCAGTCAAAATAACCGCGGCCACATCGGAAGTCATGCGGGCGTGATCCAGCGCCCGATACAGTTCGTCCACGGTCTGAGGGCGGAACGCGTTGCGCACGTCGGGACGGTCAAAGGCAATTCGCACCACCGGCATGTCATCCCCAGCTGGGCGCCCATCCTGTTCGGGGCCGCGAGAGATCCCGCGGTGGTAGGTGATGTCAGAGAAATCGAAGCCTTCTACCTCGCGCCAGCGGGCAGCGGCGAAAGTGTCGGATACAAATGGAAGCGTGCTCATGGGTCCAGTGTAGCGGCGATGTGTAATTTGGCTTCGCCCGCTAGCATTGGTAGGGCGAAAGGGGAGACATTGATTATTGTCGGGTTGATTTTTGGGCTGGCCGCGCTCGCGGTTTCTGCCTGGTTTCGTGCGGGCAAGTCGCCACGAGCGCGTGCGTGGGCACGCGGAAAAGGCATGTTTGACGCGCACTTTGCGTTGCTGCTGTTCCCGGGGCTGGGGGTGGCTGTGCTGGGCCTGTCTCTGGTGGGGATCTTGCAGATGGTCCATGGCCCGATCGGAACTATTGGGTCTGTCCTGGCGCTCCTTCTTACCCTCGCCGGGGCAGCTTGTGGGGTGTGGGGCCTGTTTTCGTTCCGGATCCCGCCCTCGCTTTACCCGGAGTGGGCGCGCGATGATAACTGAACTAGACAACCCCTTCGATCAGCTGAAACGCGTCTTTGCGTACTCGTTGCCGCTGCGGCGAAAGTTCCGTCGCATCACAGTCCGCGAAGGGCTACTTTTCGAGGGCGAAGCCGGGTGGGGCGAGGCAGCGCCGTTTTGGGATTACGACGCCCAAGAATCCTCCCGGTGGTTGCGGGCAGGGCTGGCCGCAGCTACCACCGCATTCCCGGCGGCTAAGCGCGAGCAGGTACCGGTGAACGTGACAATCCCGGTCACCGCCCCTGAAGTGGCTGCGCAGCTGGTGAAGGAATCGGGCGGGTGTACCACGGCAAAGGTGAAAGTGGCCGACCCGGGCTCGAGCCTCCGCGGCGACTGTGAGCGCGTGGCCGCCGTTGCCAGCGCGCTGGGGCCGCAGGGAAAGGTGCGGGTAGATGCCAACGCCGCCTGGGACACGGACCAGGCCGTCAAGGCCATTGGAGAACTGCAGGCGGCGGTACGTGACGGCGGCATTGATGGCTTGGAATACGTGGAGCAGCCCTGCCCAACCGTGTCGGAATTGGCACAGGTGCGCCGGCAAGTCGAACCCAAGATTGCGGCAGACGAATCTATTCGCCGCGCCGAAGATCCCCTGGCGGTAGCCCGCGCAGGGGCAGCAGATGTGGCGGTAGTGAAGGTGGCCCCGCTCGGCGGGATCGAGCGGGCTGTAGAAGTAGCCCACGAATCCGGATTGGAATTAGTCATTTCCTCGGCTCTAGATTCTTCCGTTGGAATCAGTGCCGGCGTGGCCGCAGCGGCCGCCCTCGACCACCTGGATCACGCCTGCGGACTTGCCACGGTAGCGCTGTTTACGCAGGATGTGACTAAAGAATCCTTGCTCCCCACCGCCGGTACGCTGCCGCTTCGCCGCATCGAGGTCGACACCACTCAGGGCCAGGACGCCCCCGCTCTCGCCGCCCGCTGGCAAAAGCGCTTAAAAGAAATGATGAGGTACTAATGCGTTTTGGTTCTGCCCAACCCGAATATGGCACCGATCCGACCGCGCTGCTAGCCCGCAATATCGTTGGTGCCCTGGTAGGCTCCGGGGTGAAACACATAGTGATAAGCCCCGGCTCCCGCAACGCGCCCCTTACCTATGCGGCGGCAGCAGCCGAACGAGCCGGGCTGGTGAAGACGCACGTGCGCATTGATGAGCGCACCGCCGGATTCTTCGCCCTCGGCCTGGCGCGCGGGGAAGCTCTTGGTGGGGAAGTATCCCCGGTTGCCCTGTGCACTACCTCGGGTACAGCCGTAGCTAACCTGCACCCGGCCATTGCGGAGGCCGACGCCAATGGGATCCCGCTCATTGCGGTGACCGCAGACCGGCCCGCCCGCTTGCGGGGTACCGGCGCGAACCAAACCACCTGGCAGGTAGGCATCTTCGGGCAGAACCTGCGGGCCCAGGCCGATCTGCCTGCCACTGACAGTGCCCCCGCAGCGGTAATCGGCCAAGTATTTCGCCTGAGCGCTGCTGCAACCGGGCAGGACGGCCGGCCCGGCCCGGTGCAACTAAACGTGTGCTTAGACTCGCCGCTGGCCGGTATCGCCGCCGAACCGCAAATCTTTACCGCCCCAACCCGGCCGAAAACTGAAGGGGGCGCCCCCGGGTGGCCCGCCGCCCTCAAGAAAGATGCGGCTACGGTGATCGTTGCCGCCGATGACACCGGGGACGGCGCAAATATTGTGGCCCTGTCACGGGCAATGGGGTGGCCCCTGCTTGCGGAACCCACCTCGCCGGCCTGCTACGGTCCTGCGCTCGCACACTACCTGTACTACCTGGACAAGATGGAGGGCATCGAACAGGTGCTCGTGTGTGGACACCCCACGCTGTCACGCCCGATCACCGCCCTGCTTTCGCGCTCAGACATAAATATTGTGGCGGTCAAAGACGCCACCGGCCGGTACACGGATATTGCCGGCACCGTAAACGCCGTGCTCGAGCGCGTGCCGGAAGCCCCGGCAAGCCAAGTGCCGCTGCCGCGCAAGTGGCTCGCCGCGGATAAGGCGGTAGAAAAAGTACTGGCAGAACGCCTCAGCGTCCGCGCCGAGGCCGGAGAAGCCCTAGACCCGCTGCAGGTCGCATGCGCCATTTGGACGGCCCACGCCACCGATCCGCACACCGCCCCACGGCTCCTATTCGGAGCATCCAACACAATCCGCCTAGTCGATCGGGCAGGCCACACGCCGGATAGTGCTGTCAACGCGCTGGCAAACAGAGGACTAGCAGGCATCGATGGCACCATCAGTTGTGGGCGCGGCATTGCCACCGCCACCGGCGCGCCCGTCCGAGTCGTCGTTGGCGACTTAACCTTCCTGCACGATATAGGCGGGCTTATAAACGGCCGCTACGAACAGGACGCCGACCTGCAAATCGTCGTCCTCAACGACGCCGGCGGGTCCATTTTTGCCGGGCTCGAACACGGCGGCAGCAACCATGTAGAGGATTTCCCCAGATATTTCGCCACGCCCCAAAACTTCTCCTTAGCCGCGCTCGCGGCGGGGCTGGGAGCCGAATATCAGATGGTTGGTGACTTAGGCGATCTGGAACGCCTCCTGGCAATGCCCGTGCGCGGCGTCAGCATCATCGAGGTGGATACGGCAGTGCCCGGCCTAGCCCAACTAGACCGAAATGTTGCGGAAAAAATTAGTGCCGCCCTTCAGCCGCTATTTTCATAGAATGGTCACAGCAGCACTAAAGTGCCTACTTATACATGTCTGTTTGACTTAGAGGCACGCTAAGACATGGAGGAATAGATGAGCCAGGATAACTTTTACACGCCCGATCCGAATCGTCCGTCAGAGGGCGAGCGGGCCAACTATTCGGCGGGCGAACAGCACCAGAACTACTCCGACGGGCAGCAGACGCGCCGGTACAACTTCGGGACAAACGAGACCCCCGGGCAGGCAGACGCTTCGGCGGAGAGGCCGCAAGAACAGCAAGAGCAGCAGGAGCAGGCTAACTACCAGGGCCAAAGCACCTATGGTTACCAGCAGGGCGCGCAGTACCAGAGCCCCTACCAGCAGCGGCCATACCAGCAGGGCTCCCAGCCTCTTCCAGGCGGAGTGAGCGGCCAATACCAGCCTTCCCAACAGTTTGCCCAACCTGGCGCCGCGGCTAAGCGAAGGTCGTCCCGACCCGGCTGGGGAGCCCTGATTACCACCGGCGTCATCGCCGCGATGGTAGGGGGCATCGGAGCCGTGGGCATCACGCAACTTACCTCCAGCTCGCTGGGAAGCTCGGTAGCAACCCAGGCGCCGGTGACCCAGGCGAAGAACACGAAAGCTACCGACTGGGAGACGGTGGCAAAGAAGGTTACGCCCGCGGTTGTTGCAATCCAGGTATCCGATGGCCAGTCCGCTGCGGATGGCTCTGGCGTGATTTTTGATTCCGCCGGCCACATCCTTACTAACCATCATGTGATTGCTAGTGCCGCCAAGGGCGGGCGGATAGCAATAACCACCGCCTCCGGCGAGATCTTTGAGGCCGAAGTCGTAGGCACCGACCCCACCACCGACCTAGCTGTACTTCGGCCTATCGACCCCCCGAAGAACCTGCAAATGGCGAAACTGGGAGATTCTTCATCGTTGACCGTCGGTTCGCCGGTGGCCGCGATCGGCAACCCGCTCGGCTATTCCTCAACGATGACCACGGGTGTTATTTCCGCCCTCGACAGGCCAGTGTCGGTGCAGCAAGAATCTTCGGGATTCCAGCGCGGCGAACAGGTGGTTACGAACGCTATCCAGGTTGATGCTGCGGTAAATCCGGGTAACTCCGGCGGGCCGCTGTTCAATTCTTCCGGTGAAGTAATCGGCATCAACTCCTCGATTGCCTCCCTGTCCGATGGGGCGGGTGAAAGTACCGGTTCAATTGGCCTAGGGTTTGCCATCCCGATCGATTTGGCTAAGCAGGTGGCCAGCCAGCTGCTGGAAAACGGCAAGGTACGCCACGCCTACATCGGTGTAATGGTGACCAATGGCAGTGCCCGGGTCGACGGAACTATCCGCGCCGGCGCGAAGATCGCCGAAGTGATTAAGGGGGAGGCCGCCTCCAAGGCAGATGTGAAGGCAGGCGACGTTGTAGTGGCGGTAGACGGTAAGTCCGTCTCGTCAGGCAATTCCCTAATCGGGTATGTGCGTCGCTACGCTCCCGGCGACAAGGTGAAGCTGACGCTTGTGCGCGATTCCCAAAAGAAGGATGTCGAGGTAACGCTGGGATCGCAGGATGCCACGCAGCGCTAGCTTATAGAGCGCAAAGCTTGCATCATCGGCTGCATCTTTGCTTCTGTTTCGGCAAGCTCAATTTGTGGTACTGAATCGCCCATGATTCCGGCGCCCGCATAGATTCTTATCTGGCGGGCGTCGGCGCTTATCTGGCCGCCGCGAAGGGCAATGCCGAACGCGCCATTTCCGGCCGCGTCAACCCAGCCGACCGGCCCGGCGTAGCGGCCGCGCTCCATACGTTCTGCCTCGGTCAAAATCTGCCGTGCCACCGGCGTTGGGGTACCACACACCGCGGCGGTGGGGTGAAGCGCGCCGGCAGCTGCCAGCGCCGACCTATCAGTGAGACCATGCACGTCGGTGGCCAGGTGGCACACGTTGGGTAGCCGCAAAATACTGGGCGAGTCGGGTATTTCCAATTCGGTGGTGATAGGGGAAAGAGCTGTCCTGACCGATTCCACCGCAACTTGGTGTTCCCGCTGGTCTTTGGCGGAGTTTAGGAGCTGGCGCGTTTCGGTAGGGCCGGCTGTGCCAGCCAGCACTCGACAAAAGAGGCGGCCACCGCTGGCAGAAGCCAGCAGCTCCGGGGTGGCTCCCACCAGATTTTCTACCGCGTACACCCAGCAGGTGGGGTAGGCAGAAAAGAGGGCGGCACATAGTTTGCGCTGGTCGATCGGATTGAGGCTGGCAATGGTCTTGTCCCTGGCAAGGACCACCTTCTTGGCCTCGCCGTGCCTGATTTGCTCACTAACCCTGCCTACCGCCTCGGCCCACTCGGCTGGAGGCAACGCCCCTTCGCCCTCGGCCAAAGTGCCCAATGCGGGCAACTGCGCCAGGCGAGCCGCCCCTTCCTGTCTAAACTCGGCGGGCGTAGCCGTCCACGGCGCAAAGAGAGGGCGCAGATCCTGCCCCGACAGCGAGATCAGCCAGGTAGCAGTTGGGGTTGCTACCAGCAGGTTCTCGGGAACCTCAAGGACTCCGCCCCGAGCAAAGCCGAACGACCCAAAGGCGACGGGCAGATGAACGGGCAGCTCCTCGGTAGCTACCGCCTCAGCGGTGGCCTCCTGCCAAAGCACGTCAGCATGCTTAAGGGCGTCCTCGCCCTCTTCCGTTACGGAAAAATTTTGCCCCCACCCGAGCAGGGCCAGATCGGCTCCCACCCACGCGCTCAGCCGGGCAGTAGGAATGAAACCAAAAATTTCCGGGCAAATTGGCACCTGCTTTGCCAGCCTTTGCACGTTGGGTTTCGTGTCCGGCAATGTTAGGGGCGCCAATGTTACCTCCGCTTGTTACTAATGTGGTCCGCGAACATACTACGCAGTAAACATGACATTGTCCGCAACGGGTGCCAAAATAAAACCCATGACCTACAGCTTCAAGCGCGCATTTTCGTCCTCTGCCACTACGCCCGAAGGCGAGGTAGCGGCAGACCTAGCCAAAGATCCCAAGACTGTGGCTTCCATGTTTGACCAGGTGGCACGCCGCTACGACATTACTAACGATCTGATGTCGGTGGGTCAGGATCGACTGTGGCGGCTGCAGACGCGTAAGAAGCTAAACCCCAGGGAGGGCGAACAGATTCTGGATTTGGCGGCGGGCACCGGCACGTCCACCGTCGAATATGTAAAGAGCGGTGCGGATGTAGTGGCCTGCGACTTTTCAATCGGCATGGTTACCGAGGGCAAACGCCGTCACCCGGACATAGATTTTGTTGCCGGTGACGCGACCGCGCTGCCTTTTGCGGACAATAGTTTTGACGCGGTGACTATTAGCTTCGGGCTGCGCAATGTCAACGACACGGTCAAGGCGCTGTCCGAGATGCGGCGTGTGACTCGCCCTGGTGGGCGCATCGTGATCTGCGAATTCTCTAGGCCCACCCTTGGAGGGTTCCGCCAGCTCTACAACTGGTATCTGCGGCACGTCCTGGTGCGCATTGCGAAGAGGGCGGGATCGAATAACCCGGCCTATGCCTACCTTGCCGATTCGATTATTGATTGGCACGACCAGCCGACGCTGGCGCGGCTGATGCGCGAGGCCGGATGGGAGAACCCGCAGTGGAAGAACCTCACCCTTGGCATCGTGGCCTTGCATTCAGCTGTAAATCCGGCGTAGTTATTGCTGCTATTTCGCAGTATTTCGAAAATCTAAAAACCTCTAATAAACAACATCGCCCTTGCATAAAGTGGGCAAGTGTGCTGGGGGTGGGCACTCTATCAGGGGCCTGTTAACAGGGCATACGCCCACCCGGGGCGGCCAAAGAAGCTTCCGAGTAATCTGACAGCTGATATTTGCGCATTTTCGCAGATATTGGCTAGGAAAGATTAGACAAAGGAAACTACTTTGGGGTTGAACAAGAACCGCGTCCAAGCTGACGCAGTTGTTGTGGGCGCCGGCCCGGCAGGGGCATCGGCAGCGTTTTATCTCTCGCGCGCCGGCCTTAATGTAATTGTTCTGGAACGCGCGGTATTTCCTCGCGACAAGACCTGTGGTGACGGCCTCACCCCGGCCGCCGTGGTGGAGCTTTTGCGCATGGGCATTAATCCGCGCAAGAGCCCTGGCTATCAAACGAACGAAGGCCTGGTAGTTATAGGGGCCGAAAATAGGGTAGAGCTGCCGTGGCCCGAGCAGGCAAGCAGGCCGGGATTTGGTTCATCGCGGCCGCGCATCTCTTTAGACCAGTCCCTTGCAATGCATGCGCGTACCCAGGGGGCCAAGGTTTGGGAAGGGTGCAACGTCACCGGCCCAATTGTCGAGGGCGGACGCGTAGTGGGCGTGCAGGTTGCCCGAAAGGCGGATCCGCTTGCGGGGCCTACCGCAAAAGATCAGGAACTCTTTGAGGCGCTCACTCCTAAAGAAGCTTGGCCTAGCGAGGGCGAGCGCCAAGCTGCCACTGCTGATCGGGAGCAGGTGAGCCAGCTTCCCACCGAGTTTGAGGTGCGGGCGCGCCTGGTTGTAGATTGCGGTGGCGTCGCTGCGAAACTTGCCACCAGGGCAGGGCGAATCAAACTCGAAAACCGGCCAATGGGGGTTGCCGCGCGTACCTACTACCGCAGTGAGCGCGCCAAAGAAGCCAATATGGAATCCCAACTCGAACTCTGGGATGGCAAGCCGGGCGAATCCAACCTGCTGCCCGGCTACGGGTGGATGTTCCCGCTAGCTGGCGGCGTCGTAAACGTGGGCCTCGGATCCGTGTCATCGACCTCGGCCGCCACGAAGCTGCCCTACAAACAGATCTTTAAATCCTGGACGGCTGCTACGCCCTCGCAGTGGGGCTACAACAGCGAAAACCAGATTGGGCAAATGAAGTCTGCGGCCCTGCCCATGGCGTTCAACCGCAAGCCGCAATATCAAGGTGGGCTGGCCCTGATTGGGGACGCGGCCGGAATGGTAAGTCCATTTAATGGCGAGGGCATCGCCCCTGCTCTTGCTGCCGGACGGATGCTCGCCGACGCGGCAACGCAAGCCTTTGCTCGGACCGGCGAAGCGGCCTTCGATTCGGCCATGGAAGCATTTGTGCAACACATGAGTGACGAATGGGGCGGGTACTACCGTCTCGGAACCGTGTTTGTGAGACTAATTGAACGTCCAAAAATTATGCAGGCGTGTACTCGCTATGGACTGCCCGTAGACCGCCTTATGGTCGCAGTTCACAAGCTTTTGTCTGACGGATACGAACGGCATGGCGGCTCAATCGACGATCGAGTAATTGCTTTTTTGGCAAGGCTGGTGCCGAAAGTATGACGTGTATGATTTACCCTCGAATAAAAGACGCATGCGTACGAGTCTGCGAGCTCGCTGTGCATGAACTGTCGCGAATAAAGATGGAGGCAAGATGTCGCAGTTTCTGATCATGGCTGCCGCTGCGCTAGTACTAGCAATCGGTGGTCTGGTGCTGTCGGCTTTCCTGGGAACGAAGAAGTTTTCGCGCACTAAGGAACAAACGTACGAATGCGGCATCGATCCGATCGCTGCAAAATCAGCCCACGAAGGTAGATTCCCGATTAAGTACTACTTCGTGGCAATGACCTACATCGTGTTCGACATCGAAGTCGTCTTCCTTTACCCGTGGGCAGTTTCGCTGAACAAGTTCGGTGCCCTGCCCGATGGGCAACGCCTGGGGCTGATCTCCCTGGCCGCAATGATGATCTTCCTAATACTGCTCGTGGTTCCCTACATTTACGAATGGCGCCGCGGCGGACTTGACTGGGCCTAGGAAAGGGTTGAAAATGGCTGAAATTGGTGGCCGCCGCGAGCAGATGGAAAATGATCTGCCGAACGGTTTCGCAATTACCTCAATGGAGCGCCTGGTAGGCCTAGCCCGGAAAGCATCGGTATGGCCCGTCACTATGGGCCTCGCCTGCTGCGCGATTGAAATGATGTCTGCGGGCACCCCGCGCTACGACATCTCTAGGTTTGGCATGGAGGTCTTCCGTGCTTCGCCCCGCCACGCAGACCTAATGATCGTTTCTGGACGAGTAGCCCACAAGATGGCGCCTATTATTCGCAACGTCTACGATTCGATGCCCGAACCGAAGTGGGTTATCTCTATGGGCGCGTGTGCCTCCACCGGCGGCATGTTCAACAATTACGCGGTAATTCAGGGCTGCGACCACGTGGTTCCCGTGGATGTGTATTTGCCCGGCTGCCCGCCGCGGCCAGAGGCGCTGATCAATGCGATCTTGGTTCTTCACGATCAGATCCACTACCAGGAGCCGCTTACTGAGAAGCGTCGCCGCGAAGTAGCCCGGTTGGCCGAACAGGCCGCCCTCGAAGCTACCCCCACTCACATGCAGAAGGGACTGCTGGCATGAGCGAAAACAATATTGTTCCCTCCTCGGAGCAGGCAGGCGCAGAGCGCGCCAAGCCCGGTCCGGAACTGGTGGGCACCAGGCAGGGGTTATTCCACGTAGCCGACGCCGGCGACACCACCGGCTTTGGGGGCCTGGAACAGAAGATCTTCCTTCCCGGCGAATCTGCTCGGCCCTACGGTGGCTGGTTCGATGCCGCCGTCGACGCCCTTGAAGAAGACATCCGCGAGGCCGGACTGGAAGTTGGCAAGGTTATAGAGCGCGTTGTTGTCGATCGCGACGAACTGACCCTCTTCATCAGCAAGGAACACATCGTCCAGGTGTGCAAGATGTTGCGTGACGACCAGGATCTGCGCTTCGAAATGTGTCTAGGCGTCAACGGAGTGCACTACCCGGCCGATGCTGGCAGGGAACTACACGCCTGCTACATGCTCCTGTCCTTCACCCACGGCAGGCAGCTCCGTCTGGAAGTCACCTGCTCCGAAGAAGATCCGACCATCCCTTCGGTGGTTTCGGTGTACCCCGGCAACGACTGGCACGAGCGCGAAACTTGGGACCTTATGGGCATCGTGTTCACCGGTCACCCGTCTCTTACTCGCACGGCGCTGCCCGATGATTGGGTAGGTCATCCCCAGCGCAAGGATTATCCACTAGGCGGCATCCCGGTTCAGTACAAGGGCGCCACCGTTCCGCCCGCGGACGTACGGAGGTCTTACAACTAATGTCGCATTCAACACCTCTTTACCAGGCTGCTCCTCCCGTCATTGATGACGAGGAACTGCCAGAGTTCACTTCCTCTGGTGGCGACTGGGACGAAGTTACCCAGCAGATTGAACAGCAGTCTTTACACGAGAAGCTGGTAAACGAACGCATCGTTGTGAACCTAGGCCCGGTTCACCCCTCCACCCACGGGGTGCTTCGTCTGATCGTCGAAATTGATGGCGAGATCGTGCGCAAGGTACACGTGGGCACCGGATACCTACACACCGGCATCGAAAAGAACATGGAATACCGCACGTGGGCGCAAGGTTCCACCTTCTGCACGCGTATGGACTATGTGGCGTCGATGCTGAACGAGGCGGCCTATGTGATGGCGGTCGAAAAGCTGATGGGCATCACCGATCAAATTTCGGAGCGCGCCCGGTTAATTCGCGTGCTGATGATGGAGCTCACCCGAGCGGCCTCGCACATCGTGGCCATCGGCACTACCGGTAACGAGCTGGGTGGCACCACGCTAATGACCATCGCTTTCCGTGGCCGCGAAGAGATCTTCCGCATCTTCGAACGCGTCACCGGGTTGCGTATGAACAACGCGTATCTGCGCGTAGGCGGGGTGGCCCAGGACCTGCCCGCTGGTACTACAGAATATGTGCGCGATCAGCTTCCGAAGGTGCGCCGCGATCTTGGCGAGCTGGAAGACTTAATCATGGATAACCCGATTTTCAAGTCGCGTTTCCAGGGCGTTTCTTACATCTCCCCGGAGGCAATCTTCGCTATGGGCCTTACCGGTCCGTCCTTGCGCGCCGCAGGTTTTGCCTATGACGTGCGCAAAATGATGCCTTACAGCGGCTATGAAACGCTCGATTTTGATGTGTGCACGCAGGAAACCTCTGATGCCTACGGTCGTGTGCGCGTGCGTTTCGACGAGTGCTACCAGTCCTTCCGCATCATTGAGCAGGTGCTCGATCGGCTGGATCAGTGCGAGGGCGAGCGCGTGATGGTAGAGGACAAAGCAATTGCTTGGCCGTCGCAGCTCTCGGTGGCAGCCGATGGGCAGGGCAACTCGCTCGAGCACATCCGACACATCATGGGAACCTCCATGGAGGCTCTAATCCATCACTTCAAGCTGGTTACTGAGGGCTTCAAAGTCCCGGCTGGACAGGCCACCCAGATCATTGAACACGCGAAGGGCATCATGGGTTGCCACGTGGTTTCGAATGGCGGCACTCGCCCGTATAGAGTCCACTTCCGCGAACCCTCCTTCTCGAATCTGCAGTCACTTTCGTTGCTTGCCGAGGGCGGCATGATTTCCGACCTCATCGTTTCGCTGGCATCGCTAGATCCGGTATTGGGAGGGGTTGACCGCTAATGAGTAAGTATTCATCCGAGGTCGAAGAAAGGCTGCGGCGTGAGGCCCAGCAGATCATGGACCGTTACCCAAAGGGGCACCAGCAGTCGGCGTTGATCCCGATGCTGCACTTGGTTCAGTCCGAGGACGGGTTTGTTAGTGCCGATGGCATTGCTTTTTGCGCGCAGATGCTAGAGCTCTCGCGCAGCGAGGTTTCGGCGGTTGCCACCTTCTACACGCAGTTCAAGCGTCACCCTGCCGGCAAATATAACGTTGGCATTTGCACTAACGCTCTGTGCGCGGTGCTGGGCGGGGATGCCATTTACGAGGCGGTCTCGTCGCAGCTGGGAATCGGCACTGACGAGACTACTGAAGATGGAAAGATCACGTTGGAAGCAATCGAGTGTAATGCTGCTTGCGATTATGCTCCGGTGGTCATGGTCAATTGGGAGTTCTTCGACAACCAGACACCGCAGTCCGCATTGGACCTGGTTGAAGACATCAAGGCAGATCGACCGCTTCATCCCACTCGCGGCCCGGAGGTGTGCCCGACTTTCAAAGAGAACGAACACCTGTTGGCGGGGTTCTTGGATGGCCACCAGCACGAAGGTCCTTCGGCTGGGGAACCTTCCACGTTGGGCCTTCGCATTGCCCGGCAGAAGGGCTGGAAGGCGCCGGACAATCAGCAGGCAATTGCCGCTGCTGAGGCGGAGCGAGCCAAGGCTGAAAAAGAAGGGGAAGAGGACAAGTGAACGGCATAACCACTGACACTCTGACGCCTATCCTCACCGAACATTGGGGCGAGGACCGGTCGTGGACCCTTGAGCACTACCTGGCTCACGGGGGTTATGAGGGGCTGAAGAAGGCCCGGACAATGAAGCCCGAGGACGTGGTGAGCGCGGTAAAGTCCTCCGGTCTGGCCGGCCGTGGCGGCGCAGGCTTCCCGGCGGGCATGAAGTGGTCCTTCTTGCCTCCTGACGACGGCGGCCCGCGGTACCTAGTAGTAAACGGCGACGAATCGGAGCCGGGCACTTGCAAGGACATGCCGCAGATCATGGCCAATCCGCACTGTCTGGTAGAGGGCATGGCCATTACTTCCCATGCTATTGGGTGTAAGCAGGCCTTCTTGTACTTGCGTGGCGAGGTAGCCCATGTGTACCGGCGCATCCTGTCGGCGATTGCCGAGGCTGAAGCTGCCGGCATTCTTGGGGAGCTGAAGATCGTGGCGCACGCCGGTGCGGGCGCTTACATCTGCGGCGAGGAAACTGCGCTGTTGGATTCTTTGGAAGGAAGACGCGGTCACCCAAGGCTGAAGCCGCCCTTCCCGGCCGTTTCGGGCCTCTACTCGCGCCCGACTGTGGTGAACAATGTCGAGACCATCTCGCAGGTTCCCGGCGTCTTCAAGAACTCGGTTGACTGGTACGCCTGCATGGGCACCGAAAAGTCCCGTGGGCATGGCATCTTCTCGATCTCCGGGCACGTGAAGAACCCGGGCCAGTTTGAGGCTCCGCTGGGTATCACCATGCGCGAGATGCTAGAGATGTGCGGGGGAGTACGCGAGGGCCACGAACTGAAGTTCTGGGCCGTTGGCGGTTCTTCGGCTCCAATTTTCACGCCTGAACAGCTAGACGTGCCGTTGACCTACCAAGATGTGGCGGCTGCTGGTTCGATGCTGGCAACCCGTGCAATTCAGGTCTTTGACGAGACGGTATCTGTGGTTCGCGTAATCGCGCAGTGGATCGATTTCTACCAGCATGAATCTTGCGGTAAGTGCACGCCGTGTCGCGAGGGCACTTACTGGCTGAAGCAGATTATGCACCGCCTGTTGGAAGGCAAGGGGCGCCCCGGCGATATCGAGCTGATGGAAGACATCTGTTCAAACATCGGCGGTAGGTCTTTCTGCGCCCTCGGTGATGCGGCCGCTACCCCAATCCCGAAGTCCCTCAAGTACTTCCGGGAAGAATTCGAGGCCGGCTACCGCACTCCCGCCTGGGAGCTTTTCCCCTACGAAGCATCCACCAAGTTCAGTGAAGGAGGCGCCCGATGAGTGAAGCGAGCGAGTTGATCACTATCCAGATCGACGGGCAGAGCGTCGAAGTCCCCAAGGGGACGCTGATTATCAGGGCTGCTGAAAAACTTGGGATTCACATTCCTCGTTTCTGTGACCATCCGCTGCTAGACCCGGCTGGTGCCTGCCGGCAGTGTCTTGTAGAGGTGGCAATGCCGAACCGGTCTGGCGAAGTTTCAAAGATGCCTAAGCCGCAGCCGGCTTGCACCATGACGGTGGCTCCAAAAATGGAGGTTTTCACCCAGCGCACTTCTGACGTGGCCAAGAAGGCCCAGCACGGAATTATGGAGTTCCTGCTGATCAACCACCCCTTGGACTGTCCAATCTGCGATAAGGGCGGCGAGTGCCCATTGCAGAACCAGGCAATGTCGCATGGGCAAGGAGAATCGCGTTTCGGCGAAGCTAAGCGAACCTTCCCCAAGCCGGTGTCGCTGTCGTCTACTGTGTTGCTAGACCGCGACCGCTGTATTCTGTGCCAGCGCTGCGTCCGGTTCCAGAAGCAGATTGCGGGCGACCCGTTTATTGACTTGCAGGGGCGCGGCGGCGGTTCCTCCCCGCGCGATCACCATGTGTTCATGGGGGAGCAGATCGGCCGCTTTGATACCAAGAGCCTCGGCATCGCTTCCGAGGATTGCTGTGGTTCCACTGCTGCGAATGCTTCCAAGATTTCTGGTCCTAGCGGGCAGGCTGGTGCCGCCCAGGGCTTCCACACGGGTCAGATCGTACCGGCTGACGAAGATCAGTCGGGTCGCCGTTTCTCTAGTTACTTCGCCGGCAACGTCATCCAGATTTGCCCGGTGGGTGCGCTGACTTCTGCCACCTACCGGTTCAGGGCTCGCCCCTTCGACCTGGTTTCCACGCCAGCTGTTACCGAGCACGACGCTTCCGGTGCGGTCATCCGCAACGACGTAAGGCGCGGCAACATCGTCCGCCGCTTGGCGGGGCGCGATATGGACGTAAACGAGGAATGGATTTCTGACAAGGACCGTTTTGCCTACCAGTGGCAGTTTGGCGAGAACCGCCTGTCCATGCCGCTAGTGCGCGAGGACGGAAAGCTAGTTCCGACCTCGTGGGCAGATGCTTTCGACAGGGCCGCCCAAGGTTTGGCTAAGGCAAAGAACCCGGCATTGCTGCCAGGTGGCCGCCTGACCTTCGAGGATGCCTTCGCGTGGAGCAAATTCGCCCGCGTCGCACTGCGCACTAACAACGTTGATGCCCGATTCCGCACTACCGGGGCCGAAGAAGAAGCATTCTTGGCTTCCAGCATTGCGGGCAGCGGCCTGGACGTAACTTACGCCGACATCGACAAGTCCGAACAGGTGCTTCTTGTAGGGCTGGAGCCCGAAGATGAGTGCGCCACCTTGTTCCTGCGCTTGCGCAAGGCATCCCGCAAGGGACTGAAGGTCGCAACCGTGGCGCCGATCTTTACCAATGGCTCGGCCAAGATGGGGGCTGTGCACGTTCCTGCCGCTCCTGGCACGGAACCGGAAGTGCTTGCTTCTATACAGAAGGACGCGGAAGGTGACCAGTCGCATATCGCGGAAGGTCTTACTAATGGCGTCATCTTCGTAGGCGAACGCGCCGCCCAGGTTCCCGGATTGCTAACCGAAACCGTCAAATTGGCCGAACGTACCGGCGCAAAGCTTGCGTGGGTACCTCGCCGAGCCGGGGAAAGGGGCGCTTTGGAGGCTGGACTCGTGCCTTCGATGCTTCCCTTCGGACGCGCAGTCGCCGATCCGGCAGCGCGCGCTTCGCTAGAGCAGCTGTGGGATGAGGTACCGGCAGGTGAAGGCCTTGATTTGGCCGGAATCTTGCAGGGCGCATCGACCGGCGAGGTCGACGCCCTCGTAGTGGGCGGGGTAGATACCCGCGACCTGCCCGGCGATGCTTTGGCAGCCATCAAGAATGCCGGCTTCGTCGTAAGCCTCGAGGTGCTGCAGACTCCTGTTACCCAGATTGCCGACGTGGTTTTGCCCGTGGCACCGGTTGCCGAGAAGGCTGGCACGTTCATCAACTGGGAAGGTCGACTGCGGCCGTTCGGACAGGCACTGTCCACCCCTGCGATGAGCGATAGGGAAGTGCTAGACCAGTTGGCCACCGAGCTGGAACGGCCAATTGCTTTTGCTTCCCTGCGCGACGTGCACGCCGAAGCTAACCAGTTGATGAACTGGGAAGGCAAGAGGGCGCTGCGCCCGCATCAGGCGCCAGCGGCGCTGGCGGCTCCCGGTGCTGGTCAGGCCGTGCTGGCAACGCACAAGCCGCTGCTCGACCACGGTGTGCTGCTAACCGGCAACCCTGCCTTGGCAGGAAGCGCCCGCCGCTCTGTGGCATGGGTACCGAAGTCGTTCGGCATTGCCGAGGGCGCACGGGTAGACATCTCTACCGAAGCGGGAACCATCACCCTGCCAGCGCACGTGTGCGACATGGTTGATCGCGTGGTCTGGTTGCCGCAGTGCTCTGACCGCTCCCACGTATACGAAACCTTAGGCGTCGGAAGCGGCGCTGTAGTAAGCGTTACTGCCTCGGAGGTGACCCGGTGAACGCTCTAACAATGTTCTCGACGGCAGGCCATGAGGTCCAGCCGGCAGATTTTAGCCAAGAGACATGGTGGCTGACTCTTATCAAAGCGGTCTTCATCATTGTGTTCTTGCTGATCACAGTCATTATGGCGCTGTGGGTGGAAAGGCGTGGTCTTGCTCGCATGCAGACTCGTCCTGGCCCAAACGTCCACGGTCCGCTGGGCTTGCTCCAGGCAGTGGCAGACGCGGTGAAACTGCTAGTCAAGGAAGACTTCAATAAGCAGGGCGTGGATCGAATCCTGTATCTGGTTGGTCCGTTGGTTGCGGCATTTAGCGCCTTCATGGTGCTAGCGGTAATCCCGTTCGGCCCCAACGTGAATATTCTTGGCCACTCCACTCCGTTGCAGCTGATGGATCCGTCGATCGGCGGCCTTTACATTCTGGCCATTGCCTCATTGGGGGTGTACGGCATTATTCTGGGCGGCTGGTCTTCTAAGGGCACCCTGCCACTGCTAGGCGCAATGCGTTCGTCGGCTCAGGTCATCAGCTACGAACTAGGCATGGGCATGGCGATGGTGACGGTATTCATCGTCTCTGGTTCCATGCGCACCTCGCAGATCGTGGCGGCCCAATCGCCAGTGTGGTGGATCTTCGCCCTCATTCCGGCAGCATGCATCTATTTCATCTCCTCGGTTGCCGAGATCAACCGTCTGCCGTTCGACCTTCCCGAATGTGAGGGCGAGCTGGTAGCCGGCCACGAAACGGAATATTCCTCGATGAAGTTCGCCTGGTACTACCTGGCCGAATACATCAATATGTTCAACGTCTCGTGCGTGTTTACCACCCTGTTCCTGGGCGGTTGGCGATTCCCGTTCGGCGACCACATTCTTGGCGGCGTACTAAACACCGGCTTCTTCCCAATGATCTGGTTCATCACCAAGATGTGGGCCGTGGCCTTCTGCATCATTTGGGTTCGCGCAACTTTGGTGCGTGTGCGCTACGACCAGCTGATGAATCTGGGTTGGAAGGTGCTTCTGCCCATTTCGCTTGGTTGGCTAGTAATCGTGGCGCTGATGCGCGGAATCAGCTTGTACGCGAACGTCACCCTTACCCAGCTGCTCATCGGTATCGCCGTAATATTCCTGATCGCGCTGGTCATCATCGGATTTACCGGGCGCGAAAAGAGGGCGGATACCGGTCCCGAGAAGCCATTTGATCCGATGGCAGGAGGCTATCCGGTGCCGCCGCGCCTAGGCCAACAAATGCCTGTCAGCCCGCGTGCCGGTCGCGCAGAAGTAGCCCTTGCTACCGCAGGGAAGGAAGATGAACCCAGTGAGTAAACGAAATCCAACCCGCGAGGACATGCGTTACGAGCATGATCCTAAGGGCCCACTAGGGAAGCTGTTTTCGCCATGGGCAGGATTCGGAGTAACCATCTCCTCGTTCTTCCGCCCCACGGTAACGGAACAGTACCCATTCGAGGGACCTTATGTGCAACCTCGTTTCCACGGCAGGCACCGCCTAAATAGGTATGCCGACGGCCTAGAAAAGTGCATCGGTTGTGAATTGTGTGCATGGGCATGCCCAGCCGACGCCATCTTGGTCGAAGCCGCGGTAAACCGGCCCGACGCGCAGTATTCGCCCGGGGAACGCTATGGGCGCGTTTACCAGGTGAACTACCTCAGGTGCATTTTCTGCGGCTACTGCATAGAGGCATGCCCCACTCGAGCACTCACCATGAGTAATGACTTCGAGCTGGCAGAACAGCACCGCGATCGGTTGATCTACGAAAAGGATCAGCTGCTGGCTCCGATGCAGGAAGGCATGCTCGCTGCTCCGCACCCGATGGTCGAAGGTACTACCGACTCGGACTACTACAAGGGAGCCGTCTCCGGTCCGACTCAGGCACAGATCCAGTGGGTAGAGCAGAAGCGCCCTGACGATCCCACACTCAAGACTGCTAAGGCGGTAAAGGAGGAAGCACTGTGAACACGCTCTTACCGCTAGCGGCGCAGTCCATCAGCACCGGCGAGACGGTGATGTTTTGGGTTGCTGCACCACTGCTGGTGCTTGCGGCCCTAGGGGTGGCCCTATGTCGCAAGGCAGTCCACTCGGCAATTTGTATGGTGGCAGCAATGCTGATTCTGGCTTTGCTCTACATCGAGCAGGGCGGACTCTTCCTGGGTGTCGTCCAAGTAGTTGTCTACACGGGCGCAATCATGATGATGATCTTGTTCGTGGTCATGATGGTGGGCGTGTCGGCCTCCGATAACTACCGAAAGTCTACGGCTTCATTGAGGTGGTTCGCATACTTGGCCGGTGCAGTCCTAATTGCGCTACTCACTTGCGCGATCGTCGCCTCGAAACTTCCGGCGGTGGGCCATCTTGCCGATGCTAACGGAGCCGATAATCCGGTCGCGGTTGGCATCTCAATCTTTACCCAGCACACTCACACGTTGGTACTCGCCGACGTGCTGCTGATTACCGCGGTGGTTGGTTCGATGTTGCTGAACCACGCAGATCGACTGGCTCCCAAGGCAGACCAGCGGCACACGTTGGCAGCACGCTGGAACGCATGGCGTACCCGCGGCACCCACATCGGTCAGTTGCCCGCGCCTGGCGTTTACGCCTCCACTAACGCGGTGGACGTACCTGCGATCTCCGGTGAAACCGGCGAGCCCATTGAGGCGTCGGTATCGCGCGTGCTGCGTGCCCGTGGGGAAGCTAGGACCCTTTCAACTGTTGAACCTTCCGCCTCGACCGCGCTGCGCGAACAGCGGCACGGCGACAAGGCAAAGGGTCTGCACGGACGCGAAGCCACTCAGGCCGTGGGTCGCTCTGGAGCCTGGGGGATGCCTGGGCAGTCAGCTCCCACAGGTCTTATGCAGCCCGGTAAGCGCGAGGTCGAAAAGGCCCACTCGCAAACCGTCGAGGGAAAGGAAGGTGAAGACAAGTGAGTCTCACCAACTACATCGTCCTGGCGATAGTCCTATTTGCCATTGGCGCTGTCACCGTGCTTACTCGACGCACCGCACTGATCGCCCTCATGGGGGTCGAACTGATGCTCAATTCGGTGAATCTTATGCTCGTCACTTTTGCGCGCATGCACAACAACATCGAAGGCCAGACAATGGCGTTCTTCGTGATGGTTGTTGCTGCTGCCGAAGTAGTGGTCGGGTTGTCCATTGTCGTATCGATCTTCAAGACCAGGCGCACCACTTCCGTTGATGCGCTGAACTTGATGAAGAACTAGGAGGCTAGCTCAAATGAATGCTATGGCACCTGGGGTAGCCACCGGTGCGGCCGCCTACGCGTGGCTGATGATCGCGCTCCCGCTAGTGAGCGCCGGAGTCCTGCTGCTCCTAGGACGGGCAAGCGACCGCTGGGGGCACTGGATTGGCGTAGTTGCCTCCTGGGCTTCTTTCGTCGTCGGATTGCTCGTCATCTTGCAGCTGTACGGCATGGAACCTGGTTCGAGGGCGTTGCGCACGCACCTGTTTGAATGGGCGGGCCTCGGCTCCGACCACGCGATCGATCTGGGACTGCTTCTCGATCCGCTCTCGATGACCTTCGTAATGCTGGTGACTTTCGTCGGCTCGCTTATCCATGTCTACGCAGTGGCGTACATGGAACACGATGCTGACAGGCGCCGGTTCTTCGCCTACTTGAACTTCTTCATCGCGGCCATGCTCACCCTGGTGCTGGCCGATTCCTACCTGCTGCTGTTCTTCGGTTGGGAAGGCGTAGGCCTTGCCTCCTACTTGCTGATCGGCTTCTGGAACCACGTGCCGGAAAACGCCACTGCTGCGAAGAAGGCATTCGTCATGAACCGTGTTGGCGACATGGGCCTGCTGCTGGCAATGATGGCGATGTTCAAGGTAACCAACTCCTTTGCCTACTCCGACGTGCTGGGGGCTGCGGCCGACGGCTCGATGGGGCGGCACTGGGCAACCATTATCGGAATCTTCCTATTGGTAGCTGCCTGTGGTAAATCCGCGCAGTTCCCGTTGCAAGCATGGCTTGGCGACGCAATGGCCGGTCCGACACCGGTGTCTGCACTGATCCACGCCGCCACCATGGTGACCGCGGGCGTCTACCTGATGGTACGCTCGGGCGGTATTTACTCTGCAGCTCCTACAGCGCAGCTGCTGGTGGCAATCGTCGGGGCAATCACGTTGCTGTTCGGCGCCATCGTCGGTTGTGCCAAGGACGACATGAAGAAGGTGCTGGCCGCATCTACCATGTCCCAGATCGGTTACATGATGCTGGCCGCCGGGCTCGGCCCGATTGGCTGGGCCTTCGCAATCTTGCACCTGGTTGGTCACGGCTTCTTCAAGGCGCTGATGTTCCTGGGAGCCGGCTCGATCATGCACGCAATGAACGAACAGGTGAACATGAGGCGCTTTGGTGCCCTGTCTAAGGTCATGAAGGTAACCTGGCTGACCTTCATGATGGGGTGGCTGGCGATCCTCGGCATCCCGCCATTCACCGGTTTCTTCACCAAGGATCCGATTATCGAATCCGCCTTCGTGCCGGAAGCATTCGGCACCACTGGCGCCTGGATCTTCGGCCTCATTGCGTTGATTGGCGCGGGAATCACCGCCTTCTACATGTCCAGGCTGTTCTTCATGACATTCCACGGCAAGGCCCGGTGGACTACCGTCAACGACGGTGGCCAGGTGCACCCGCACGAATCCGGTCCGCTCATGACTGTGCCGATGATCATCCTGGCAATTTTCGCAATCGGATTTGGTATAGCGGTTGCTCCGACCGGATTCTTCGCCAAGTGGCTGGAACCGGTTACCGGGCACCACGCGCACGGTGAACCGGTAATTCCGGCGCTGGCAATTACCATCTGCACACTGGCAGTAGTACTAATCGGAGCTGTTCTGGCCTGGGTCAGGTACGGGCGCAACTCCGTTCCCAAGATTGCTCCGGCCGCCAACCCGATGGTGGTGGCTGCCCGCAACGATCTGTACCAAGACTCGATCAACGAATCGCTGTTCATGCACCCGGGCATCGCCCTCACCAAGGGCGTCACTCTTGCCGACAAGGGTGGCATCGACGGCATCGTGGGCGGACTCGGCAAGGGCTCGCTCGGGCTTGGCAATTTCATCCGCAGAATCCAAAACGGCCACATCCGCTCTTACGCGGCTTACATCGCCTTCGGTGTGCTGCTCGCGCTTGTCGCTGTGTTCGGAACCAGGCTCTGAGGCGGTAGGTAAGATATGCAAGTTATAAACGCAACGTTCCCGCTACTTACTCTGTTAGTAGCAATCCCCGCGCTCGCAGCCCTGCTGCTGTGGCTGGTGCCCTCCTTGCGAAAGAGCGGCAGACTGATTGGTGTGCTCACCTCCGGTGTAGTACTTATCGGTGCCATAGCCGCAGCCGCCAGTTTCGACTTTGGCAAGTCGGGCGCATACCAGTGGGCAGAAACCTACTCCTGGATTCAACAGCTGGGCGTTTCTTGGGCACTGGGCGTAAATGGGCTCGGCCTGGTAATGGTCCTGCTGTCGGCCCTGCTCACCCTGCTGGTGATCCTCGCTTCCGGCAACGAAGGAGGCTTCTACAACTCCTCCGAATCCTCCGAGGGCGGATACATCGCCCTCATCCTGGCTACGGAAGCTTTCATGGTGCTGATATTCAGCGCTCGCGACGTGTTCCTGTTCTACCTGGCATTCGAGGCCATGCTGATCCCGGTCTACTTCATGATTGGTAGGTATGGTCGGGGCGGACGGGCCGCAGCCCTGAAGTTCCTGCTGTACTCGTTGGCAGGCGGATTGGTCATGCTAGCCGGCGTAATCGGCCTGTACGTGGTGGCTCCGAATGGGCGCGGTACCTTCCTTATCGAGAACCTGGCCGGACAGCTGCACACTAGTGCGGGTGTCGAGATGGCACTATTCTTGAGCTTCTTCGCCGCGTTTGCTGTGAAGGCTCCAATGGTTCCCGTCCACACCTGGCTACCCGATGCAGCAGAAGTGGCCCGCCCGGGCACCTCGACACTGCTAGTTGGCGTCCTGGACAAGATCGGTACCTTCGGAATGATCACCATGTGTCTGGCAATCTTCCCGGGAGCTTCTCACAGAGCAGCGCTACCGATCGTAATCGTTGCGGTCATCTCGGTGCTGTGGGGCGGAATTGCCGCGATCGGGCAAAAGGACCTGATGCGACTGATTTCCTTCACCTCGGTGTCCCACTTCGGGCTGATGGTTATGGCCATCTTCATTGGTAACCAGACCGCCTTAATCGGCGCCATGGTGTACATGGTCGCCCACGGCCTATCTATCGCGGGCATGTTCCTGATCTCGGGCTTCATGACCCAGCAGGCACACACCCAGAAGATCGCCGAATTTGGTGGGTTGCAGCGGATCACCCCCGTGCTCGCAGGCACGTGGCTGATCTCGGCCTTGGCCGCCATCGCGTTGCCCGGCCTATCGGGCTTCCCCGCAGAATTCATGGTCTTCGTAGGCACCTACAAGGTGCAGCCGGTGATTGCCTTCTTCGCAGTATTCGGCGTGATCTTGGCAGTGCTTTACGCGCTGATTCCATACCAGCGAATCTTCACCGGCCCGCCGAACCCGGAACGCAAATCCATGGTCGATCTGACCGGATCGCAAAAGTGCGTAGTCGGTGTTTTGATTGCCGCCATGCTCGTACTTGGGTTCTTCCCCAAGGGCGTTACCACCATGGTCGAACCCACTGCCTCCCAGGTTGTGCCTGCTCCAGTGCAGGTAGGCGCCGGGGCAGATACGGAAGGGAAGTAACATGCAAGCAACCCAGTTCAGTCAGTGGCTAATCTTGTCCCCGCTAATGGTGCTGTTGGCAGGGGCCATTGTTGGTGTGCTTATTGAAGCATTCGTTCCCGCCGGCGCAAGGCGCAAGGTGCAGGTGGTGTGGTCCGTGATCTCGGTCCTAGCGGCTGCAGTAGCCCTAACCATCGTCGGCATCGAAACCTACGGCAAGATGCCCCAGACGGTTGGCGCGGGCGAATACAACGCGGACGGGCTCACCTTCGGCGCCCAGGCCATCATGCTGATTATCGGCCTGCTTTCCATCTTGGTGATGGCCGATCAAACAGAGCACGGGGACGGCTCGTTCGCGGGCCAGCCCGCGGATGTACCCGGTTCCAGGGCAGAAGAGATGACCCAGCACCTTGGCTACCAGCGTTCCGAGATGTTCCCGCTAGCACTGTTCAGCCTCATTGGCCTAATGGTGTTCCCGGCAGCGAACTCGCTGCTCACCCTGTTCATTGCTCTTGAGGCATTCTCGCTGCCGTTCTACATCCTTTGTGCCACCGCAAGGCGCAGGAGGCGTATCAGCCAGGAATCGGCTATCAAGTACTTCGTCTTGGGAGCCTTCTCTTCAGGCTTCTTCCTGATGGGCGAAGCAATGCTCTTCGGCTACTCCGGCACCTTGACACTGAGCGACATTGCCAAGGCGGTCTCCTCTAAGGGAGGCAACCTTGACTGGCTACTTCTTGCCGGCGTAGTGCTGATGACGGTAGGCCTCCTATTCAAGGTCGGAGCGGCTCCGTTCCACGCCTGGACCCCAGACGTCTACCAGGGCGCGCCAACCCCAATCTCGGGATTCATGGCTGCCGGAGTGAAGGCAGCGGCGTTCCTGGCAATGGCACGCTTCTACTTCACTGTGGCAGGGCAGCTGGGATGGAACCTCGTGATCTTCATGTGGATTGTGGCAATCCTGACCATGTTCGTCGGCACCTTCTGGGGCCTGGTACAGGAAGACATCAAGCGGATGCTTGCCTTCTCGTCCATCGCTCACGCAGGCTTTATTTTGATCGCCGTGATTGCAATGGATAACCAGTCCACCTCGGCCATCATGTTCTACCTGCTGTCCTACGCGATCGCGACCGTTGGTGCCTTTGCCGCCATCACGCTCGTTCGCCAGACGGATGCCGAGGGCAACATCCTTGGCGAAGCTAACCAGATCGACGCGTGGGCCGGGCTGGGACGCAAGTCTCCGCTACTGGCAGGGTGCATGTTGGTGTTCCTGCTTTCGTTCGCAGGCATCCCGCTAACTGCCGGATTCATCGGTAAGTTCGTCCTGTTTGCAACCGGCTTGAGGGCCGGGCTGTGGCCACTCGTGGTAATCGCAGTTGCAGCATCCGCAATCACCGCCTTCTACTACTTCAACCTGGCCCGCACCATGTTCATGGACGAGCCAGCCAGCACTTCGAAGGCAGTGAAATCGCAGGGTATTACCATGCCAGTAGTGGTCATCTGTGCCATTTTGACCGTGCTACTTGGCGTTCTCCCCGCGCCGGTCCTGAATTTCCTGACAAATGCGACTATCTTCGTTCCGTGAGCCAAACTGCAGTAACACTAAAATCAGCTGACTTGCAGAGCGAATTAGAAGAAGCTCTGGAAGAGGTCGAGCGTCGCCTCCGCGATTCTGTCGTGGGGGCACGCGGCCTAGTTGACGACCTGACCGCACATCTGATGGCAGCCGGGGGCAAGCGCATGCGCCCGATGCTGGTACTCCTCTGCGCCCAACTAGGGTCGCCTTCGCGCCGCAGCGCGAACGACGTGCTAGACGCAGCAGTAGTGGTAGAGCTGACCCACCTGGCAACGCTGTACCACGACGATGTGATGGACTCGGCGCCCTCAAGAAGGGGAGCGCCTGCGGCACAGCGCATCTGGGGCAACAACCGCGCCATCCTGGCCGGAGACGTGCTCTTCTCCAGGGCATCGCGGCGAGTAGCGAAGCTCGGCCCCGAGGCAGTGGCACAACACGCCACTACCTTTGAGAGACTGTGCATGGGCCAGTTGAACGAAACCTTCGGTCCCGCCGAGGACGAGGACGCGGTTGCGTTCTATCTGCAAGTTCTTGCCGATAAGACCGGGTCACTAGTGGCCCAGTCTGCCCGCTACGGTGCGGAAATGAGTGGGGCAGGACCCGAGGTTGCCAACTATGTTGCCGAGTACGGCGAAAAGGTGGGCGTAGCCTTCCAGATAGCCGATGACGTGATTGATTTGGCCTCTGACCCGAAGACCTCTGGAAAGACGCCCGGTACCGATTTGCGCGAGGGCGTGGACACGCTGCCCACTCTGCTGTTGAAGGCCCAGGCTGCCAACGGTGAGATTGACGAGGCCGGAGAGCGCATTCTGCACCTGCTGGAGCAGGATCTGAGCGACGACGCCGCCCTCGCTGAAGTGGTGTCCGCGCTGCGTGAGCACCCCGTGCTGGAACAGACTCGGCAGATGGCCAGGGAATGGGCGGCCGAAGCAAAACAGATCCTGGACGCGCTTCCCAAATCTGATGCGCATGCAGCGCTGTGCGAGTTTGCCGATCTGCTAGTAGATCGCATGTCGTAGCAGGATAGCTAAACCCGTTAGACAGAGGCGCCGGCAACGGTGCCTCTGTCTGTTAAGCCTCAAATAGCTTCCTCGCCTTGGAATTCATATGTGAATCCCTATACTGGGCAGGGTATGAGTAAATCGAATCTTTCCCCCAGACTATTTACCCCATCGTTCATAGCCCTTACCTTTTCGTCATTCTGTGTAATGTCGACCATGTACTTCCTAATGGCTACGATGGTGGGCTACGCTGCCGCCGAATTTGGGGCAGGTTCCTCGGCTGCTGGACTAACGTCCGGCATTTTTATTTTTGGAGGCTGCTTCGGCCGCATCATTGCGGGTCGAGCCCTGGAGAGATTCGGCGAGCGCGGCCCTGCAGCCGTCTCCTTTGCCCTGTTCGTGCTGAGCGCCGGGGCATATTTTTTGGCGTCCTCGCTAATGTCTTTGCTGATAATTAGGCTGATCCACGGTGTTTGCTTCGGCGTCACCGCTACGATACTTGCCGGCGCTGCCATGCGCACTGTCCCGGCAGCAAGACGCGGCGAAGGTTCGGGCTGGTTTTCTACGGGAACCTCCCTTGCCACAGGTGTCGCCCCGTTCGTAGGGATGCTGCTAGCTAGTATGAAGAACGGGTACCAGATCCAATTCGCCGTATCCACGGGGATCGCTGCAGCCGCGACTATCTTGGCGCTGGGCTGCTGGAAACACCTTTCTGTAGCTGAGCCGCGCAACAAGGTTTCTACAGAGCACGGGATCAACAAGTGGGTAGCACCGAAGGCGCTGCCGATCGCACTGGTGATTTCCTGTTGCTCCGCTCCGTACGGTTTCCTGCTTTCCTTCCTGCAGCCGTATTCCGAGCAGCGCGGCCTGGAAGGGCCGGCCCGCTGGTATTTCGTGGTCTATGCGATCGTGATCCTGCTGTCGCGTCCTATAGGCGGAGTAATGCAAGACTGCCGTGGCGACGACGTGGTAATCATCCCCACCCTGGTGTGCTTTACCTGCGGCTACCTGCTATCTGCCAACGCTACCAGCGGGCTGACGTTGCTGATAGGAGCCGGGCTGCTGGGGCTGGGCTACGGCACCGGCATCTCGGCATGCCAAGCCACCGCGGTGGCAAAGACCGCCCAGCGGCGGGCGGGCATGGCAGTGTCTAGCTATTACCTGCTGGTCGACCTGGCTACGGGCGTCGGCCCCTTTATAATCGGTGGCCTGGTTAGCATACTGGGATACCACCTGACTTTCTCAGTTGCTGGCTTCCTCGCCCTCGTTGGCCTTGCCTTGTACCTAACATGGGCGCGAGGCATCCCAGATGCAAAAAACGTTCTCTAACCGGAAGAAAAGGTAAATGTCCGAGCAAGTTCGGCAAATCGACAAAACAGGCTACCTGGTAGGAATAGCCGCCTACATAATTTGGGGAATGTTCCCCTTGTATTTTATCTGGCTGGCGCAGGCCGATGCTGTAGAGGTCGTATTCTACAGGGCGGTCTGGGGCCTGGTTGCGGTGATGGCATTCCTAGCAGTTACCCGCAAGATGGGGGATTTGCGGAGGACCTTGCGAAATAAGAGGACGGTGCTCACCCTTGCAATTGCCGGTCTGCTGGTAGCAGGAAACTGGACCATCTACGTCTACGCGGTGAATTCCGGTAGAACCGTAGATGCCGCCCTCGGCTACTTCATCAACCCCATCATGACCGTGGCTCTGGGAATTATTGTGCTGCAGGAAAAGGTCTCGAAACTGCAGGGTGCGGCTATCGCCTGCGGCATGCTGTCCATCATCGTGATGGTCGTGGGCATGGGCTACCTACCGTGGATCGCCATTGCCCTGCCACTCTGCTTTGCCTTCTATTCGCTGGCCAAGAAACAGGTAGCTACCTCCGCCCCGCCGGTAGCAGGCATGGTTATAGAGACAGCCGCAATAGTGCCGCCACTGGGACTGTACGTGTGGTACCTGGCAGCGCAGAGCAAAGACGTATTCGCAAAGATTCACGCCGCTGGCGGGGGAGCGACCGAAGTGTGGATCATGATCGCCCTCCTGGCCGGTAGCGGCATCGTCACCATCGTGCCGCAAACCATGTTCGCGTGGGTATCTACCCGCCTGCCCTTAGGCGTGCTGGGGATGATCCAATATTTCTCGCCCGTCATGCAGCTGATCATTGGCGTGTTCATCTTCCATGAGCACATGCCGCTGGCCAGGTGGATCGGTACTGGAATCGTCTGGATTGCCCTGATCTTCCTAACTGCAGACATGATGGTGGCTTCCCGCCGCACCAACCGGATGCTGGCAGCAGCCACGCGGGGAACCGCTCCGGACACTAAAGGTGGGAAGGGCAATCTGGCGCACTGACCGGTAGGGTAGAGCGCGGGAGGAAAAATGGGTAGTTTTGGGCGCAGGCCGGCATTCATACTATTTTGCGTAGCGATAGGGCTGTTCCTACTCGCCAAAATCAGCCAGGCTTACATCAATCACACCCTGGCAGTTGTTTGTGGCGTCGCCGCCCTCGTTGCTGCCGTGGCAGGGTTGCTCATGGCGATCTTCTGGAGACCTCCCACCGATCCAGATCAACTGTGGTGGTCACGTCGTGGCTAAGCCCACTATTGGTACATTCGGCCCCATTAGTGCACTAAACTGACGAATTAGTGAAATAAGCAAGACATATCTATCGAAAGGCTCGTATGAGTGAGCGTCCGCTAAGCGTTGCTGTAATTGGCGCCGGCCCGGCCGGCATCTATGCCTCTGACATCCTGGCCAAGTCCGGGTTAGACGTACAGATCGACTTGTTTGAACGCCTTCCCGCCCCCTACGGGCTGGTTCGCTACGGGGTGGCTCCTGACCACCCGCGCATCAAGCAGATCATCCTGGCTCTGTTCCGGATTCTGCAGCGGGGAGACATTCGCATGTTCGCCAACGTCAACATTGGCGAGGACGTAACCGTGCAGGACCTGCAGGAACACTACGACGCGGTGATCATGGCTACCGGTTCTGACCGCGATCGCCCGCTGGATATTCCCGGCGTGGATCTGCCGCAGTCCTATGGTGCCGCAGATTTTGTGTCCTGGTATGACGGCAATCCGGATTACCCGCGCCAGTGGCCGCTTGAGGCCGAAGAGATCGCGGTCATCGGTGTTGGCAACGTCGCCCTCGACGTGGCTCGCGTGCTTGCCAAGCATGCCGAGGACATGCTGGTAACCGAGATCCCCGAAAATGTTTATGAGGGGCTGAAGAAGAACCCGGTCAAGACTGTGCACGTGTTTGGGCGGCGCGGTCCCGCGCAGGTGAAGTTCACTCCTTTGGAGCTGCGCGAGCTGGGCAAGCAGCCTGACGTGGACGTGATTGTTGACGAGAAGGACTTTGACTTCGACGAGGGCTCGCAGCAGCAGTTGAAGGCCTCTAACCAGGCCCGCCAGGTGGTAAAGACCCTTACTAACTACGCGATGACGGATCCATCGGAGCATACCGCTTCCAGGCGCATCCACATTCACCTGTTCGAAGCCCCCTCCGAGATTCTGGCGGACGAGGACGGCAACGTGAAGGCGTTCCGTACCGAACGTACCAAGTTGAACGGCGACGGCACGGTGTCGGGCACTGGCGAATTCACCGACTGGCCGGTCCAGGCCGTATACCGGGCAGTGGGCTACTTCTCTTCCCCGATCGAGGGGCTGCCCTTCGATCAGGTGCGCGGGATTATTCCGAACGTGGAAGGGCGCGTCATTGGAGCCGACGGGCAGGCGCTGCCGGGCATTTACGCTACCGGTTGGGTAAAGCGTGGCCCGGTTGGGCTGATCGGTTCCACCAAGTCGGATGCGCAACAGACCATCTCGCATCTTGTGGAAGATTTCAACGAGGGCAAGCTGCATGCCGGAGACGAGAAGGCGGTTGGCCATGACGCCATGGTGCACCTGCTCGAGGACCGCAATGTCCGCTTCACCACCTGGCAGGGCTGGGAGCTGCTGAACGCTTACGAGGAGCAGCTAGGCAAGGACTTTGGCGAAGTCGAGGGCGGCAGGGGAGCGCGTGAACGCGTCAAGGTCGTCTCTAGGGAAGCTATGACCCGCATTTCGCGCGATGAGCTCTCGAAGGACGAGGTGCTAGATCTGATCGGCGATATCGACAAGTAACACCAGATAGCGTAAAGAACAGGCCTGGGCAGTGACCCGGGCCTGTTCTGTTTTATCGGTAGTTCACGAACTGCAGTGCAACTTCAACGTCGGCTCCTTTTAGGAGCGCGATGGTTGCCTGGAGATCGTCACGAGACTTCGAGGAAACGCGAAGCTCGTCACTTTGGATCTGGGCCTTTACGGATTTGGGGCCCTCGTCGCGGATTAGCTTTGACAGCTTCTTAGCAACGTCCTGGGGGATGCCTTCGCGAAGTGAGCCGGTGAGCCGGTAGATCTTTCCGGACGGTTTTGCTTCCTTGTCGCCAAAGTCGACTGCCTTGAGCGAGACGCCGCGGCGGAACAGCTTCGACTCTAGAATGTCGATGATCGCAGCTACTCGCTCGGCGGTATTTGCTTCCAGGGTGATCGTGTCCCCATTCAGCTTCACGAGGGCGTCCACGCCCCTAAAGTCGTAGCGGTTTGCCACCTCTTTTGCGCACTGGTTGACCGCGTTATCTACTTCCTGTCGGTCTACCTTTGAGACCACATCAAATGAGGACTGACCAGCCATAACTTCCTCCTAATCTAGCTGTAAGATAAGCCTAGTTTTGAACTGCAAATTACCCTTTTATTTCGACAGTGGCAACTGTCACGTCCTGGAGATTAGCGTTTAGGGGTTTAACTTTGCTATTCTTTCGGGGCACCGTTCGTTACGGCGCAAGCGTGAAAATCGCTTCGGCGGGTTACCAAAGCGGCCAAATGGACCTGACTGTAAATCAGATGGCTTTCGCCTTCGGGGGTTCGAATCCCTCACCCGCCACGGTCAGCAGCTAGCTGCTGATTTGTGTGACGAGCCTCGCAAGGCCCGGTCTTGCTCTTGCAAGGTTGGCAGGCTAAGCTTGTTCACTGTTGCCCCGATAGCTCAGGCGGTAGAGCGCATCCTTGGTAAGGATGAGGTCACGAGTTCAAATCTCGTTCGGGGCTCAGGTTCTTTTTAGAACCAGTGGCGAGGTAGCTCAGCCGGTCAGAGCGCACGACTCATAATCGTGAGGTCGGGAGTTCGAGTCTCCCCCTCGCTACTATAAAAGTTAGCCATCCGCTCCGGCGGTCAAGCGAAAAGAGGAATGAATCGTGGCAAGCAAGTCATCGGACGTGCGCCCTAAGATCACTCTGGCCTGCACGGAGTGTAAAGAGCGCAACTACATCACCAAGAAGAACCGTCGTAACACGCCGGATCGCCTAGAACTTTCCAAGTTCTGCCCGCGTTGCCGCAAGGCCACTACGCACCGCGAAACGCGCTAAGTAAAAAGCTTTTCAGAAACTCCTCGCCGATTCGGCGAGGAGTTTTTGCATTGGTGAGCAGGCGCCCATGGGGTGCGATGCTGCCGGTTTATCCCTGTAAGGTTGAAGCATGGAATTTGTTGATTCGTGTGGCCCCATCCCATCTGTTCAAGAAACGGAGCGCCCTGCTCCTGTGCCATGGTGCGCAGCTGGTAGGCAGAAGGCGGTTGAGGCGGGCAGTGCTGCCCTAGCAGACCTAACGACAATGGGCGTTGGCGGGCCTATCGCCGAACTGGTGGTCGCGGACACCGAAGAACAGATAATAGACACTGTGCAGGCGGCTGACGCTGCCGAACAGCCGTTGCTCGTTGTTGGGGGCGGTTCGAATATTGTTGCCGGCGATGAGCCCTTTGAGGGAGTTGTCCTGATTGATGATCGCCGTGGCATTACCGTGCCGGACGAATCTGCTTGCGGTGGTGCCACCGTTTCGGTGGTCGGCGGTCACCCGTGGGACGACTTTGTCTGCGAGGCCGTTTCGCGGGGTTGGGCTGGCGCAGAAGCCATGTCGGGCATCCCCGGCTCAGTAGGAGCAGCTCCAGTGCAAAATATTGGCGCCTACGGGGCAGAGGCAGCGGACATCCTGGCCTTGGTAACCGTGTGGGATCGTGCCCGCAGTGTCCGCCGGGTGCTGCCGCTAGCTGACCTAAAGTTGGGCTACCGTACTTCGGTGCTGAAGCGTTCCCTAACCGATCCTGAGGCCGGAGGAGGGCGCACCTGGGGCCCCACTGGCCGGTACGTGGTCTTAGAGGTGCAATTCCAGATGCAGCATGCCACCCGTTCCGCGCCGATCCGCTATGGCCAGCTTGCTGGACACCTGGGGGTCGAGGTCGGAGACCGGGTGCCGGCGATTCGCTTGCGGGAAGCAGTGCTGGAGTTGCGCCGTTCCAAGGGGATGGTGCTAGATCCTGCGGACCCGGATTCCGTAAGTGCAGGGTCGTTCTTTACCAACCCGATTATGTCTGCCGAGCAGGCGAAGACGCTGCCAGAAGAAGCGCCGCGTTTTGCTGTGCAGGACCATTCTTTGATTAGCCCTGTCAGCGGGCAGGGGCCAACTGTGGAAGGGCTGGTCAAGTCCTCGGCGGCTTGGCTCATTGACCACGCTGGAGTGGCGAAGGGAAGTGTAGCCCCCGGTTCTAATGGCAGGGCAGCTATCTCTAGCAAACACGTATTGGCCCTAACTAACCGCGGGGGCGCGACGGGAGCAGATATTGCCCGTCTCAGCGAGTACGTGCGCGACCAGGTCCGCAAGACCTACGGCGTTAACTTGGTGCCGGAACCGGTTGCTGTTGGAGTAGACCTGTAGTTTCAGCTGCGCGGGGTAGCGATGCCGGTGAGCACTTTCATGAGCATCGCCCTCGAATCCTCGGATGTTAGCAGGCGCATATGTCCCACAGCTTTTGAGACGAGGTTGTGGGCGCCAGCCAGCTTCGTGCGGGGCACGTGTTCGTCCCACCGGGCGCTGATGGTAGTGATGCGTTCATCTACCTGGGGGAGTCGCTGGCTTTGCCATTCTGCTTCGGCAGCGCTTGGCCGCAGGTCGGAGGTGTGGGAAGCCCTCCCAAGTATCCCGTTTGCCAGGGGACTGCCTTCGAAAGGTGTCCCAAGGGTGACCATGGCTTTTACGCGGTGCCCCTGCGGGCCTGCCATGACCCGCCTACCTACCAGGCCACCTTTAGAGTGAGCAACCAGCACCACGTCTTTAGCATCCCGCTCCTCTAACCGGTCCTCGACGATTTTGGCGAGCTCTGGTACGGGCCCCATCATGTTTCCCAGTCTGGGTAGCATCCTCACTCCGCCGCCGCGGGCCACAATGTCTTCCGCAATTGCGGACATGGCCATGGGCTGTTCCCACACGCCCGGAATCGTCCAGCATTCCAGCCCTGACAAGGGTCCGCGCAAAGGGATCTTGGAGGTGGTTTTGGCTACCTCGTCATCATCCGAAAAATCGGCTGCAATGGCCCTTGGCACGGCAATGAAGGCTCCCAGCGTGTAGTCGGTGATCATCTCGATTGCCTGGCGGAGCCGGTGCAGGGGTGGTAGTTCCCCGTCCTCGGTAATCTCGTATTCACCTACGCGCAGCTGGATCCAGGGCGAGGGCGAATCTGTGGCCCACTTGTCCGCCCTCTTCTTGACCTTTCCCAGTTGGGCAAGCTCGTCGGCAACTACGTCCGCATACTTGTAGATGACAGAGTGGGCTCCACCGGAGACCTCTACCAACCGAGTGCGTCCGTCCTGCCCCCGGGAAGTACACAGTTCTGCGAGCCACCTGCGCGGGGCAATGGAATCGTATTCGCCTCTAGAGATGACCAGGTCGCCCCTATATTCTTCGATTCGGTCCTCTATGGCGAAGTGCATCATGGCCGGCAGGGTCTCTAAGAACCAGGCCACCCCGCTGAGCAGGTAGGCGCGGGCAGCAATGAGGCCCAGTTTGATTGGCTCGTGAGCGCTGGACTGAAGGAAGCGCAGTGCCGCCTCGTGCAGAGACCGTTCGCGCGCATTGACCGGAGCCCCCTGAAGCATGACCCCATCGATCAGTGTCGGTTCGATGTGCGCCAGTTCCATAGCCACCTGCGCGCCCATCGAATGGCCCAGCACAATGACCTGCCCGGACAAGCGGCCCTCTTTAGCCAGAGTCGTAAGCGTCCGCGCGACCGTGCGCGCGAACGCCTTGATATTCATAGGTTCGTTCGGCTTGGGCAGACCACCAAATCCGGGAAGATCAAACAGGATCGCGTCCCCATACTTGGACAGCTCATGTGCAAGCGGCACAAAATACCTGGCAGACACGCCAATTCCGTGAATAAGCACGAAGGTAGGCAATCCCACCTTGCGTTCCTTAGCAGCAATTAGGTGGTAGCGGACGAATACTCCGTCGATGCGGCGCACAGAAACCATAGAGGTGCCCGCCTGCTCGTTGGCATGGTCTACTACCCACGAATCAAGTACTACTTTATGGCGACGCTTGCTTATCATTTTTCCAGCCTACCCAACTAATGCAGGCTGTAGCTAACTTCTTAGATAGTCGCGAGTCGGTAGCCCATCCCGCGGACGGTAACAATGCGCTTCGCACCGATCTTGCGGCGCAGATAGCGAACGTAGACGTCAATCACGTTGGAACCCGGGTCAAACCCGTAGCCCCACACCATTTCTAAGAGTTGACTGCGCGAAAGCACCTGGTCGGGGTGTTCCATGAATGCGCGCAGCATGGTGAATTCGCGTGAGGAGAGCTCCACCGGCTTGGAATCGACCACAGCCTGCCGCCGCCTGGTATCCAATTCCAGGTTGCCCACCTGAATAATGTGGGAAGGCTTATCCGAACCGCCCCCGGACTGCTTGATGCGCAGTTTGATGCGGGCCACCAGCTCCTCGAAGCGGAAAGGCTTCGGCATGTAGTCGTCTGCCCCGCCCTCGAGCCCAGCAACCGTATCTTCTACCGAGGAACGGGCGGTCAGAATGATTACGGGCATAGAGGCACCCTGCCCGCGGATCTGTTTGAGTACCTCGAAGCCGTCCATATCGGGCAGGCCGATGTCGAGGATGACCAGGTCGAATTCAGATTCCAGTACCTGCTCCACGGCAGCGCTGCCGGTTGCGGCGACTACGGCCTCCATGCCCTCTTCGGCAAGGCCCTGGGCGATGAAGGAAGAAATGCCTGCTTCATCTTCTACAACGAGTATTTTGCTCACTCGTCCTCGTTCCCTTCAATGTCGGCGGTTGACGTGTCGGTAGGCAATGCGATTGCAAAGACTGACCCGGCCCCTTCCCTGGAGCGAAGCTCAAGGAAGCCCCCGTGTGCAGTAGCAATAGCAGTTACGACGGCTAGCCCGAGCCCAGATCCTGGCCTCGACGAATCGGCTCGCATGTAGCGTTCGAAAACGCGGCTCTGCGAGTCTTCTGGGATGCCGATGCCATTATCACGGACCCAAAGTCGCATTATTCCACAATTTTCGTGCACATGTGTCGGCCAGGTGGGGTTTGCCCCGTTCTTGGAATTCGAACGCCTTATGACCTTAGTGGAGATTTCCTGGCCTGATTCATCCAAAAGTGGGGGGCAAGAGGAAGTGGTGAGACCGATTTCTATGGTGGAGCTGTCTTCGGAGTACTTCACCGCGTTCGATACCAGAGCCATCCATGCCTGCTGGATGCGTTGCCCGTCGCCGATGTAGACCAAGGGGGTGATTTCGCCAAGCTTCCACTTGCGTTTTCCGAGCACTTTGGCGCCCTGATAGACGTTCATAGCCAGGTCGAACATGTCTATTGGTTCGGATTTGAAATAGCCCGTCCGCCCGGCTGCGGCCATGGTGGTCACGTCGTTAGTCAGGCGCTCCATGCGGGATAGTTCTTCGAGGGCGAGCTCCTTCACCCGCTCGATCTGCGCCGGGTCGTGCGAATTCATAACTTGCAGGTGTCCCGAAACAACGGTGATGGGGGTACGCAATTCATGGCCCACGTCGTCCATCAGGTTGCGCTGCGATTCCAGCGAGGTCTCGAGTCGGTCAAGCATCTGGTTGAACGAGGAGGCCACGATGGACAGTTCGGTGGTTGAAGAGACGGGCATGCGCTGGGTCAGGTCGTCCTTGTCTGTTGCCTGCGAGACCTTCACCATCTGTTCCAGCGAACCCAGCATGACCCCGGCCATGATTCTGGTGCCGATATAGAGCAGGATGATCGAAAGAGCTGCGAAGCCACAGTACAACCAGAGGAATTTGAGGGATTCCCACAGGCGAGCGTTGCGGTCTTGGACCAGCACGAGGGCGCCGGGCTGGTCGCCTTTTACCTGCAGCGGCAGCACGGTAACTAGGTACTGGGTGCGAGTGGTCTTTACGACTTGCGTGGTGCCGCGCCGGGCGGGCAGGTAGTCGTGAAGAGCTGCCAGCAACTGTTTGTCGGTGTAGGCGGGGATACCCCATTTGCCTTGGTGAGCGTCCAAGGCGCCGTTGTAAAAGCCCAAGTAGGCAGAGTAGTCGAAGGGGTTTCGCCTAGAGAGGTAGCCGTAGACGGCATTGGAAGTGCCCGGGAATTTGGCGTCGTCTAGGAAGGTGTGGACTGATTCGCTGAAGGTGTCGGCGTTTTGGAATTCCCGCGAGGACGCGGTGGCCATAGCCGAAAGCATCAGGGTTAGCCCAAGAAATGCCACGCACACCGTTGCCACTGACACGGTCAGGGTGGTGATGCGGGAGCGGAAGTTACTTAGAGGGCGGGGAGGGCGCAGCGTGCGGGGCTTGTGGCTCACTTACTATTCCGCCCGGTCGATGACGATGATCTGGCCCTCGTCGCGCGGGTCAGGGTTGCGAATATCTGCGTAGGTGAATCCGAGTACGCACAGCGCGACCGTCACCAGGATGGTGGCGATCGCCGCTGCAGTGCGTACCCTCAAGAGTTTCCTTACTTAGTGCCGATCAGCTTTTGCACTCTAGAAATGCCTTCTACCAGGTCCTCGTCGCCGAGGGCGTAGGAGAAGCGCAGGTAGCCGGAGGGGCCAAAGGCTTCGCCGGGAACGGCGGCTACTTCAGCCTCGTGCAAAATAATCTGGGCGAGTTCGGCGGAGGTGTGGGCCACCTGGCCAGCAATCTCGCGACCCAACACGTCTTTAACGGAGGCGTAGACGTAGAAGGCTCCCTGCGGGGTGGGCACGGTGAAGCCGTCGATCTGGTTCAGCATCTTCACCATGGTGCGCCGGCGCCTATCAAATGCCTCCCGCATCTCTTCGACCGCGGTAAGTGGTCCAGAAACCGCTTCGAGGGCGGCGCGCTGAGCCACGTTGCACACGTTTGAGGTCAGGTGCGACTGCAGGTTGGCTGCGGCGGTGATTACATCCTTGGGGCCAATCATCCAGCCGACGCGCCATCCGGTCATCGCGTAGGTCTTGGCGACGCCGTTGATCACTACCGTTTGGTCGGCGAGCTCGGGCACCTCTTTTACGATGTGTGCCGGTTCGGCGCCGTCGTAGAGCAGGTGTTCGTAGATCTCGTCTGCGATTACCCATACTCCCTTTTCGAGCGCCCACTGGCCGATTTTACGCAGTTCGGCAGGAGTGTAGACAGCGCCGGTCGGGTTGGTTGGGCTACATATCAGTACGGCTTTGGTTTTGTCTGTCCGCTTTTCTTCCAGCTGGGCAACGGTGATCTTGAAGTTCTGCTCAGCATCTGCGAACACGGGAACAGTGACGCCCCCGGAAAGACTGATTACTTCGGGGTAGGTCGTCCAGTAGGGAGTGGGCATTAGCACTTCGTCGCCCGGGTCCAGCAGGGTGGCGAAGGTTTGGGTGACGGCCTGTTTGGCGCCGTTGGTGACTAGAACGTTTGCCGGGTCCACCTCGTATCCAGAGTCGCGCAAGGTCTTTTTCGCAATAGCTTCCCTGAGCTCTGGAAGGCCGCGGCCGGGCGAGTACTTGTGGTTTTCGGGATCCTTAGCGGCAGCCACAGCCGCTTCGACAATGTAGTCGGGGGTGGGGAAATCTGGTTCGCCAGCGCCGAAGCCGATGACGGGCTTGCCCTGGGCCTTTAGTTCTTTCGCCTTGTTAGATACTGCCAAGGTGGCAGAGGTGGCGATGGCGCCAATCCGTTTGGAGACGCGGGAGGTTACGTTTGCCATGTCCCTCATTCTGCCACGAATCTAATCTGTCCACCTGGTGCGCAATATTGGTCTTTGCGTTCTCAGTGAGAATATTTTGGGCAAAATTTACTTTTGCGCTGCCGCCTGGTAGGGGAAAGGTCACAGTTTACCGTAGGGATTTTGAATAGAGGCTACCACTCAGCTAGAGTAAACGAGCTAGTTAGTTACGTAAGGCTGACTAATAGGGCAGTGGCGCAATTGGTAGCGCACCGGTCTCCAAAACCGGCGGTTGTGGGTTCGAGTCCCTCCTGCCCTGCCACTCAGGCAGGTTCCCGGGTAAGCTGGGAGCAGTTGGAAAGTGAAAATCCGGCTCCCACCTGTATAGCGGAGTCGATACCAGTGAGGTGAACGTGGCCGAAACAGCTAAGGGGACCGAGCAGCAGAAGACGGGAATCTTCGCCCGTATTGCGCTGTTCCTTCGCCAGGTTATTGCAGAACTCAAGAAGGTTGTCTACCCCTCTCGCGAGGAGCTGTGGACGTACTTCCTGGTAGTAATCATCTTCGTCGTCTCGATTATGGCGTTCATTGCCCTGGTAGACTTCGGATTTTCCGCCCTCGTAAAGCTTATCTTTTAGCGTCTAGGAGTGTAATTTCGTGTCAGTAGAAAACGAAGTTCCCGAAGAGGAGACCGTTTCGCAGGTAGACCAGGTCGAGCAGGCCCCGGCAGAAGAAGCTCAGGTGGAAGCTCCGGTCCAGGCCGAAGAGGACGCGCCAGCTCCTGCCGCAGAGGGCGAAGAAGAGGCTCCGGTTTCGGAAGAGGTCGAAGAGGCTCCTGCTCAGGCTGAAGAGCAGGCTCCTGCCGACGCCAGCCAGGATGCAGCCGAGGCTGCCAAGCAGCTGCGTGAAGAGCTCGAATTCCTGCCCGGTTACTGGTACGTGCTGCACACCTACTCCGGTTACGAACGCCGCGTGAAGGCAAACCTGGAGCAGCGTATCCAGACTTTCAACATGGAAGATTTCATCTACCAGGTGGAAGTACCCATGGAGAAGGTCATCGAGATCAAGAACACCAACCGCAAGGTGGTTGACCGGGTTCGTATCCCGGGCTACGCCCTCGTGCGTATGGAATTGGTCGAGGAAAACCCCGACGCATGGCGCGTAGTTAAAGACACTCCGGCCGTTACTGGATTCGTGGGGGATCGCCAGGCTCCGGTGCCGCTCATGCTTGACGAGGCCGTGAACCTGCTCGCGCCTACACCCGAGTCCCAGGCTGCCGCCGAATTCGAGGCCGGCCAGGCCAAGCCTAAGAAGGAAGAACCCCTTCCCATCAAGGTCGACTACGAAGTTGGCGAATCCGTCACCGTTATCGACGGGCCATTCGCCACCATGCAGGGCACTATTTCCGAGATCATGCCCGAAAACCAGAAGCTCAAGGTGCTCGTTGTAATCTTCGAACGCGAGACCCCTGTCGAGCTTGGCTTCAACCAGGTAATGAAGTCGGCCTAACCCAAGTCTTTGCGTGAACTCACTCACGCAAGTCGCATTTTGGCGCCCTCGGGCGCTAAGATCGGTGTTTGTGCCCATCGCCAGGGCACGAATTGTAATCACATGAAGCGGGGCAACCCGCTTTACGCAATCAGATTGAGAAGGACCCAAAATGGCACCTAAGAAGAAGGTTGTCGGCCTGATCAAACTGCAGATCCAGGCAGGCGCCGCAAACCCGGCTCCTCCCGTCGGCCCGGCCCTAGGCCAGCACGGCGTGAACATCATGGAATTCTGCAAGGCCTATAACGCCGCTACTGAATCTCTCCGTGGCAACATCGTTCCCGTCGAAATCACCGTTTACGAGGATCGCTCGTTCACGTTCATCACCAAGACCCCGCCGGCTTCCCAGATGATCAAGAAGGCTGCGGGCCTCGACAAGGGTTCGGGCACCCCGAACACTGTCAAGGTGGGCAAGGTCACCATGGATCAGATCCGGGAAATTGCCCAGACCAAGAAGGAAGACCTGAACGCAAACGATCTGGATGCCGCATGCAAGATCATTGCTGGCACCGCTCGTTCCATGGGCATCACCGTCGAAGGTAAGTAGCCCCACTGAAAGATCCCGTAAAGGGGAGTGGAAGAGGTAGAGCACCTCGTTCACCACAACTGCAAGGAGAAGCAGAATGAAACGCTCTAAGAGCTACCGTTCCGCAGCTGAGAAGGTCCACAAGGGAGAGCTGTACGCCCCCCTCGAGGCCATGAAGCTGGCTAAAGAAACGTCCACCACTAAGTTCGATGCGACCGTCGAAGTTGTCATGCGTTTAGGTGTTGACCCGCGCAAGGCTGACCAGGCGGTTCGCGGCACTGTGTCCCTGCCGCACGGCACTGGCAAGACCCAGCGGGTCCTGGTCTTTGCTGCTGGCGAGCGTGCGCAGCAGGCTATCGATGCCGGCGCCGACGAAGTTGGCGCAGAAGAACTTATCGAAAAGGTTCAGAAGGGCTACACCGATTTTGACGTCGCTGTTGCCACTCCCGACATGATGGGCAAGGTCGGCCGCCTAGGCCGCGTGCTTGGTCCGCGTGGGCTCATGCCTAACCCGAAGACCGGCACTGTCACCATGAATGTCGAGAAGGCTGTCAAGGAAATTAAGGCTGGCCGTATCGAATACCGCGTTGACAAGCACTCCAACCTGGCATTCGCAATCGGCAAGGTCTCCTTCACCGCCGAGCAGCTGACCGAGAACTACGCGACCGTGCTGGATGAAATCCTGCGCGCGAAGCCGGCCTCCTCCAAGGGCCGTTACATCATCAAGGCCACCGTGTCCACCACCATGGGCCCCGGTATCCCGCTTGATGCTTCGCTAACTCGCGACCTGCTAGGCGACGCTCACTGAGCCTAACTAGCTGAAGAATGCCCCGGAGCTAGCCTCCGGGGCATTCGTATATCTATGGGTTCTTCTATCTATCGAATCTGCCGAGAGCTCTTACCGGGTAGGGTTTCCCCTAAGTTAGGTACTGCCGTATGATGTGTGGCCGTGAGTATTTCGCTGTGGGCCCTTATGTTGGCAGGATCGGCTGTAGCCGGTTGGATAGACGCGCTAATCGGTGGCGGTGGGCTGGTGCTGATACCGCTGATCATGTCTGCCATGCCGCAGCTGGCACCGGCGGTGGCATTGGCGTCGAATAAGCTGGCGGCCGTGTGCGGCACCGCCTCGGCGGCGGTGTCCCTGACGCGCAACGTGGGGGTTTCCAGGCAGCAGTTGATCAAATACGTGCCGATTGCCCTGATTTGCTCTGGGATTGGGGCGGCCGCAGCTTCCGCTATCAACTCCGACTACATGCGGCCCATAGTTATTGTGCTATTGCTGGCTTCAGGCACTTTCGTGGCACTGAAGCCCTCCTTCGGAAAAGAGATAGAAGGCGCTAGGAAGGCGAGCAAGAAAGGTCGCGTCCTCGCCCTAGTGCTGGTAGGCGTAGTAGGCGCCTACGACGGGCTTTTTGGTCCCGGAACCGGCATGTTCCTAATCATGGGTTTCACCGCTCTGCTCAGCCAGAGCTTCCTGAAGTCTGCCGCGCTAGCTAAGGTTGTAAACACCTGCACCAACATCGGGGGACTAATCGTTTTTGCCCTCGCCGGGCACATCTGGTGGACGCTGGGGCTCACCTTGGCCGTGGCCAACGTCATCGGCGCCCAAATTGGCGCGCGCACGGTAGTGAAAGGCGGCACCAGGCTGATCCGTTTTGCGCTGCTAACCATGGTCATAGTCATGTCCTGCTATCTCGGCTACCAACAGTGGCTAATGTAGCCTTGCGCACAAAGAAGCCCTACTCCTTGGAAGAGGTAGGTCAAGCTGCTACCCTAATAACTGCCCAAGACCGCAGGTGTCCGCAAAGCGTGGACTCAAATCCGGATGGAGCCGGCGTAGGTGACCTAGAAGCAACATAGCTTACTGCAGTTATTTGCCCCCGGCGCCTATGCCCGGGGTTTTTCTTTTACCCCCGAACTCCGGCCTGTGGCACGATCGGAAGGAGGGCCTATGGCAAGGCCTGAAAAGTCTGCGGCAATCGCCGAACTAGAGGAACTGTTCCGTTCCTCTAACGCGGTGCTGCTGACGGAATACCGTGGGCTTTCCGTGGAGCAGCTCAAGACGCTGCGCCGCTCGCTTACTGGTATTGCTACCTACTCCGTCGTGAAGAACACGCTTGCCCGTATCGCAGCCAAGAATGCTGGCGTGGAAGGCCTTAGCGAGGATCTGGTTGGTCCGACCGCTATTGCTTTCGTCAGCGGTGAAGCCGTAGATGCGGCAAAGGCACTGCGTGACTTCGCGAAGGAAAACGAAGCACTCGTAATCAAGAACGGTGTCATGGATGGCGCTGCTCTTACTGTTGAAGACGTCAAGAAGCTCGCTGACCTCGAGTCTCGCGAGGTTCTGCTGGCCAAGGCTGCCGGGGTCCTCAAGGCTCCTATCGCCAAGGCTGCGCAAGTCTTCAACGCGCCCGCCCTCAAGACGGTGCGCACCATCGATGCCCTGCGCGAGAAGCAGGAAAAGGCAGCCTAGTCTGCTACACCCCGACCTGAATAGGTCAAAAAAGAAAACCTCTGCTCGCGAAGCAGGACAAACCGAAAGGATGCCAAAATGGCTAAGCTCACTACCGACGAGCTACTCGATGCTTTCAAGGAAATGACCCTCATCGAAATCTCCGAATTCGTCAAGAAGTTCGAAGAAGAATTCGATGTTGAAGCTGCTGCTCCGGCCGCCGTTGCCGTTGCTGCTCCGGGTGCAGGCGATGCCCCCGCAGCCGAAGAGAAGACCGAATTCGACGTCGTCCTCGAATCCGCTGGCGACAAGAAGATCGCCGTCATCAAGGCTGTTCGCGCCGCTACTTCGCTCGGCCTGAAGGAAGCCAAGGACCTGGTTGACTCCGCTCCTAAGGCCATCCTGGAAGGCGCCCCGAAGGACAAGGCTGAAGAGCTCAAGGCTGCTCTGGAAGAGGCTGGCGGCACCGTCACCCTGAAGTAGTTTTCCTAAAAACTGCAAGCGTTCTGGTTGGCACCCTGCTTTGGCAGGGTGCCGCCTTGCGTTAACCGTGACTTTTCTTTGCTGGTAAGGCGGCGTGTAACCTTATGCATGTGAACAACTCTTCCCTAGAAGCCGGCCTGCTGGGGCCCGCAGAAGTACGTGACATCTGTGCCGCCTTGGGCGTGCAACCAACCAAAGTGTTGGGACAAAATTTTGTTCACGATGCCTCCACCGTACGTAAGATCGTGCGTGCGGCAGGTGACGTAGCTGGGATGCACGTGCTCGAGGTTGGTCCGGGCCTGGGCTCCTTGACACTGGCGCTGCTCGAGGCCGGAGCCGCGGTTACAGCAGTGGAAATCGATGCCCGCCTTGCTACCGCGTTGCCGCAGACGGTCTTGGCCCGGCAAAAGGAGGCGGCTGACAGGCTGCGCATCCTGCGCTCGGATGCCATGGAAGTAACCGAGCCACAGAAACTGTCGGCGGCTGTGCCGGTGGGGGATGCGCCCTCGGAAATATTTGATGAGCCGCCCACGTACATCGTGGCGAACCTGCCCTATAACGTGGCGGTGCCTGTACTGCTCACGCTGCTTGAAGCGTTGCCGACGGTGCAGACCGTGTTGGTAATGGTCCAGGCAGAGGTTGCAGATAGACTCGCTGCCGGGCCGGGAAGCCGCACCTACGGGGTGCCCTCGGTGAAGGCTGCCTGGTATGGGGACGTGGAGCGTGCCGGAACAGTCGGCCGCGGCGTATTTTGGCCCGTGCCGAACGTGGATTCTGCCCTTGTGCGGATCAGCCGCAAGCCCAGTCCAAAGGCGGATCGCTCGGCAGTGTTTGCACTGGTAGATGCCGCCTTCAACCAGCGGCGCAAGACACTGCGCCAAGCGCTCAAAAACTACTTCGGATCGGCAGCTAAGGCGGCAGAGGTATTAGAGAAGACGGGCATAGACCCGTCCCGGCGCGGAGAGACCCTGACCGTTGCCGATTTTGTGAAGATCTCGCAAGAGGCGGATTCGTGAAGGCTTCCGCACCCGGAAAACTAAACGTCACCCTTGCCTGCTCCAGCCCCGACGAGCGGGGCTACCATCCGCTGCGCACAGTGTTCATGGCAGTGGGCCTTCGCGAGGAAGTTGAGGTTATTCCTGCAGATAGGTGGAGCCTGCAGACCACCATGGTGGACAGTGCTGGAAATGAAATGCCGCTGCCCGCGGAACTATCCGCCCTCGCCCCGCAGGAAAACCTTGCTGTCAGGGCTGCTTCGGCCCTCTTGCAAAAAGCGGGCATCCGTGGGGCGGCACAGCTGCGGATCACCAAACGAGTGCCAGTCGCCGGGGGAATGGCCGGCGGTTCAGCCGATGCTGCCGCCGCGCTCGTGGCAACGGCAGCTACCTTTGCCATTGACCAGGATTACTCGGACCTAGCCCGGCAGCTGGGAGCCGATGTGCCCTTTGCGCTGGCTGGGAATGTCGCCCTCGGCACCGGCTATGGGGATCGGCTACAACCGATTGGGCAGGCGGCCGCGCGACATTGGGTGTTTGCGTCCGCGGCGGGGCAGGGGCTGTCCACGCCCACGGTGTTCCGCCGTTTTGACATGATGGGCCAGCCGCACACCCCGCCGTGGGCGCTGCCGGGAACCGCGGCAGGTCCCCTCGAAGAACAGTTGGCGAGCGCGCTAGCGGATCCGGATCCCCGCCCACTCGGGCAGCTGATGTTCAACGATCTACAGCCGGCCGCATTGGCGGAACGGCCCGCGCTGGCTCAGGTGATTGAGGTAGCCCGCGATAGCGGCGCACTGGGGGCGCAGGTATCCGGTTCCGGCCCAACAGTAGTGGCCCTGGCAGAAAATGGGGAGCAAGCCCGCAAGATTGGTTCAGCTTTAGAATCTTTGCCCCAGGTGGGACGCGTGGTCGTGATTACTGGTCCGGCTGGCGGCGCAAGGATTGAAAGGGAGTAGATGGCTCACTTATTAGGAGTGCAAGACGCAGGAACGCTAGCGGGGTCCCGCAAGATCCTCGCCGATTTTACGGCTGGAATTGCCGATGGGGACCGCATCGGCGTGCTGGGCCCGAACGGCGCTGGAAAATCTACGCTGCTGCGCTTGCTTGCCGGAACCCAGGAACTGGAGCAGGGGCTGCGCACCGTTACCGAGGGCGTCGACTTGCGCCTAGTAGGCCAGGTCGACCAGCCCGACCCGCAGGCGAGCGTTCGTGAGGTATTGCATGGCGATAGCCCGGAATATAAGTGGGCTTCTGATCCCGATGTGCGCTCGATCCATGAGGGGCTACTTTCTGGGATTTCGCTGCAGGCCCGCACCGGGGAGCTTTCTGGCGGGCAAAGGCGCCGGGTATGCCTAGCGGCCGCCCTCGTAGCGAAGCCTACGATTTTGCTGCTGGACGAGCCGACCAACCATTTGGATGTCGAGGGCGTAGCTTGGCTGGCCCAGTACTTGCGCAACCATCGTTCCAATACCGGAGCACTGGTGGTAGTCACCCACGATAGGTGGTTCCTAGACGCTGTCTGCTCCTACATTTGGGAGGTCGTTCCCGGCGTCGATCCGGGCTACGGTAAACCGCAGATCCCCGGGCACGTAGAAATCTACGAGGGCTCCTATGCCGCCTACATTTTGGCCAGGGAGGAACGTGCTCACTCGGCGCAGGTTGCCGCTGAAAAGAGGCAGAACGCCTTGCGCAAGGAGCTGGCATGGTTGCGCCGAGGAGCCCCGGCCCGCACTTCCAAACCGAAATTTCGCATTGAGGCTGCCGAGGCACTGATCGCGAACGTCCCGCCGCCCCGCGACAAGGTGGAGCTGGTATCCATGGCCACCTCCCGCCTGGGCAAGCGGGTCATCGATCTAGAGGACGTGTCGTTCGCCTACCCGGATTCCGAACCGATCATCAAAGATGTCACCTGGCGGCTGGCTCCAGGGGAGCGCGTAGGGATCGTTGGCGTGAACGGCGCCGGGAAGACCACTTTGCTGCGGCTACTTAGAGGCGAATTGGAACCTACCAGTGGGCACATTCGCCGCGGGAAAACAGTCCAGCTTGCCACGTTGTCGCAGGCCACCCACGAACTGGATGCGTTGGCGGAGCGGCGCGTGGTCGAAGCAGTAGCGGATGTAAAACAGTCCATTCAAGTGGCAGGCAAGGAAGTAACCGCCACCCAGCTAGTAGAGCGACTGGGCTTTACCAGGGAACGGGCTTGGACGCGCATCGCAGAAATTTCAGGTGGGGAGCGCCGCCGCCTGCAGCTGATGCGACTACTGATGGCCGAACCGAATGTGCTGCTACTGGACGAGCCCACTAACGACTTGGATACTGACACGCTCGCCCAGATGGAGGACCTGCTGGACTCCTTCCCGGGCACCCTAGTAGTGGTTTCCCACGATCGCTACCTGCTCGAGCGAGCCACCGACCACCAGATGGCACTCCTACCTTCGGGAGCGCTCGCGGATCTGCCAGGGGGAGTGGAACAGTATTTGGCGATGCGCGAGGGGCAGGTGGAAAAGCAGGCGCCCGCGCCGAAGAAGCAGAATACGGATGCGGCAGCCCAGTACGCGGCACGCAAACAGGCGCGTTCGCTAGAGCGAAAACTGGATAAGTCCCGCGCACAAATAGCCAAGGTGGAGCAGGAAATGGCTGCCTTGTCGGCCTCTCTGTCCCCGCAGGACGTGGCAAAGCTAGCCGAGCTCAACAAGAAGTTGCAGCAGATGCAGGCGGGCCAGGATCAGCTGGAAGAAGAGTGGTTGGAGGCTGCCGAGAAGGCCGAAGGTAACTAGTCCGTTTCAGTTACCGTCACCAGCTTCGGGTCGGGGCGCATCCCGCGCAACCCATACCAGGCCAGGTTGATGACGTGCGCGGCGACGGTCTGTTTGTCGGCGCTGCGCTCTTCTAACCACCACTGGCCGACCTGCGAGACGATTCCGACCAGCATTTGCGCGTACATTGGCGAGGGTGTGGGGTCTAGTCCCACCGCCTCTAGGGTTTGCGCCAGCAGGTACTCGGCCTTTACCGCAACGTCTCCCATGATCGAAGAATAGGGTCCGGTCGACTGCGACACTGGTGAGTCGCGCATCAGCAGGCGGAATCCGTCCTCGTTGTCTTCAATGTAGGTGAGTAGGGCGATGGTGGAAGATTCGACCATGGCCCGCGGCGAGGTAGCAGACTCTAGCGCCCCAATGATTGCTTTGGTTAAAGAGGAGACCTCGCGGTCAACGATCACCGCGTACAGCCCTTCTTTGCCGCCGAAGTGCTCGTAGATAACTGGTTTGGAGACCTTAGCCGCGGCAGCGACCTCTTCTACCGAGGTGGCCTGAAAGCCGCGCGAGGCGAAAATGGGGCGGGCGATAGAGATAAGTTGTTCGCGCCTTTCCAGACCGGTCATGCGCGCCTTCGACACCAAAATTCCGCCCTCCCAAGAGTGTGACTTTAGTCCAGCAGTTTTTACTATAGAGAAAAACATGGCATGCTTGAACCATTCCGCCCTAGTGTAATGGCAGCACGCGGGTTTTTGGTACCTACAGTCCGGGTTCGAGTCCTGGGGGCGGAGCTGCCAGCAAATGCTGGTGCTGCAAAGCAAAAAATCGGGGGACAACGTGGAACGCACGGTAATCATTTTGGCCGCCGGCCAGGGCAAACGAATGCGCTCAGCCCTACCAAAAGTTCTCCACGAAATGGGTGACAAAACACTGCTGGGACATGCCGTAGCCGCAGCCCAGGGAATCAATCCAGATCGACTTTGTGTGGTGGTACGCCACGAGCGCGACCAGGTAGTCGCACACATCAACCAGATTGCACCCGAGGCCGTAGTAGCCGACCAAGACGAAATCCCAGGCACCGGTCGAGCCGTGGCCTGCGCCCTCGAAAAACTTGCTGAAACCAAACCTGTCACCGGTACCTGCGTGGTCACCTCGGGGGACGTGCCCCTCTTAGAATCGCAGACGCTTTCCGCTTTGGTTGCCGCCCATGAAGAGGCCGGCGCAGCGGTTACCCTGCTTTCCACAAAAGTCGCAGACCCCACCGGATACGGACGCATCCTGCGCGATGCAGACGGCAATGTGAAGGGAATCGTAGAACACCGCGATGCCAGCTCCGCGCAGCTGGTAATAAACGAGATAAATGCGGGAATATACGCTTTTGATGCCGAATTCCTTCAGGCCGCATTACAGAACTTGGACACGGATAACGACCAGGGCGAGGTTTACTTGACGGATACCGTCGCAATCGCCGTGAAAGACGGATTGGGGGCGGCGGCCCACATCCTTGCAGATTCGGTCCAAGCAGAAGGCGTCAATACACCCGAACAGCTGGGTGCTTTGGCTAAGATTTATGCGGAGCGGCGTTCGCGCCGCTAGGCAGGGCAAGGCAACAAAACTTTAGAAGGGACCAGTCGATGACAGGCATCATCTCCTCCGGCGAGAAACGACTAGTAGTTGTTTCAGGACGGGCTTACCCGGAATTGGCGGAGGCAGTGGCAAAGGAGCTGAAAACTGAACTGCTTCCCACCACGGCATACGACTTCGCGAACGGGGAAATTTACGTTCGTTTCAACGAATCGGTGCGCGGTGCGGACGCGTTCGTAATTCAGTCCTACACCCAGGATTTGAACAAGTGGCTGGTTGAGCAGCTGATCATGGTTGACGCCCTTAAGCGTGCTTCCGCGAAGCGCATTACCGTGGTGGCGCCCTCTTACCCCTATGCCCGCCAGGACAAGAAGCATCAGGGCCGCGAACCTATTTCCGCCCGCCTGGTCGCTGACCTGTTCAAGACGGCAGGCGCCGACCGCATCATGTCGGTGGATCTGCACGCCTCGCAGTCGCAGGGCTTCTTCAACGGCCCGCTGGACCACCTCTATGCCATGCCCGTACTGGTCGACTACGTGAAGACTCGCGTTGGCGCCGACAAGGATAAGATCACCGTTGTGTCCCCGGATGCCGGCCGCGTTCGCGTTGCCGAGAAGTGGGCAAATCGCCTGGGCGGTTGCTCGTTGGCGTTCGTGCACAAGACTCGCGACACCACCAAGCCGAATCATGCAGTAGCTAACCGAGTTGTAGGCGAGGTCGAAGGCAAGCACTGCGTGCTGGTCGACGACATGATCGATACCGGCGGCACCATCGCCGAGGCGGTCAAGGTGCTGCTGGCCTCCGGTGCAGCAGATGTGATCGTTGCTGCTACGCACGGCATCCTGTCGGATCCGGCTACGCAGCGGCTATCTGAGTGCGGCGCCCGCGAAGTGGTAGTTACCAACACCCTGCCGATCGAGGGCTCCAAGCGTTTCGACAAGCTCACTGTCCTGTCGATTGCCCCGTTGCTGGCGCGTGCGATCAAGGAAGTTTTCGACGACGGTTCGGTCACCTCGTTGTTCGACGGCCCCGTAGCTTAGTTTTAGGTTGCTGCCCTCCCCGCCAAGGGGAGGGCAGCGGCGTTTAATGTGAGACTGCCCGCGCTCGTTGCTTCGGTGGCCACCAGCAAGTTAGACTATGTGAGTTGCCTCGGCGAGGGAGGTCAGTTGACACTCCGTTATCGACGCGGCCGCAGGAAACCCTGCGTCCTCCGGGGCCACTACTACCCGAAAGGACATCATGGCTGAAAACAAGCTTGAAGCTACCGTTCGCTCTGACTTTGGTAAGGGCTACGCCCGCCGCGCCCGTGCAGCCGGCCGTATTCCCGCCGTCATCTACGGTGGCAAGGATAAGAAGACCACTCACGTGAGCCTGCCGGCACACGAGACCTTCCTGATCGTGAAGGACAACGCCAACGCTCTGGTCGAACTCGATATCGATGGCACCGAGCAGCTGGCACTGGTTAAGGACATTCAGCGTCACCCGGTTCGCTGGGATATCCTTCACCTGGATCTGCTCGCCGTTACCCGCGACGAGAAGGTTAACGTTGAGGTTCCGCTCGAAGTCGAGGGCGAGCCGGCTCCCGGCCTCACCCACGTGCAGGAAACCTTCGAACTGCCCGTCATTGCTCCGGCTATCGCAATTCCGGAGTACTTGGTTGTCAACATCGAGGGCCTGGAAGCCGACGTCACTGTTCGCGCAGAAGACATCAAGCTGCCCGAGGGCGTCGAGCTTGACATTGAACCTGATGCCGAGATCCTGACCGTTCGCGAGCCCGAGGAAGTTGACATTCCCGAGCCCGAGGCCGGCGAGGAGTCCGAAGGCGAAGCTGAGGGCGAGTCCGAAGGCGAAGCTGAGGGCGAATCCGAAGAATAAGAATCGCGATAGAATCCGGGGCGGGGGACTGCCCCGGATTTTTGTTGCCCTGGGAGGGAAAGAATTATGACTTGGTTGGTTGTTGGGCTTGGCAATCCCGGGCAAAAGTATGAGCGGACGCGCCATTCTGTTGGCCACATGGTGATAAATGCGGCAGCTGAAAAGTTTGGCGGCACTTTGAAGAAGCATCGCGCCGGCGCATTCTTGGCTGAGCCGCGCGTGGGCACTATGCCCGGGGGCGCGCCCGGTCCGAAGACGATGCTGGCTACCCTTACCTGTTTCATGAACGTGTCGGGCGGGCCGGTGGCTCAGCTATGCAAGTACTACGATGTGCCGGCGGACAAGCTGCTTGTGGTACATGACGATCTGGACTTGCCGGATGGGCAGTTGCGTCTGAAGGTTGGCGGTGGCGAGGGCGGCCACAACGGCCTGCGTTCTATTTCGAAATCTTTGGGAACGAAGCACTATGCCAGGTTGCGCGTTGGTATTGGCCGGCCGCAGGGCAGGCAAGATCCTGCCGACTACGTGTTGGCTCCCGTAGCGGGGAAGGCTCTTACGGAGCTCGAGGTGACGGTCGCTCGGGCTGTTGATGTAATAGAAGATATTGTGACCACTGATTTTTTGGGGGCGCAGATGCGTCTTCACTCTAATGGCTAGGTTTTATGAGTATTTCTAAGTCGCGTCTTGCAGGGGTTCGTCAGCAGGTAGCCGGGCTTGTTCCGGAGTTGGATACTAACTACCCGCATTTTGTGCTAACCGCGCCTAAGGGGGTCCGTCCTCCGTTGGTGGATTTGTTAGCGCGGCGCAATGAGTCTTTGACCGTGGTGGTTACCGCTTCGGGCAGGGATGCCGAGGTACTTGAGGCACAGCTGGGCAACTACACCGATGGGGTGGCGGTGTTTCCATCCTGGGAGACTTTGCCACACGAACAGCTCTCTCCTAGATCTGACACTATGGCCAAGAGGGCGCAGGTGTTGCGGCGGCTGCTGCACCCGATCCAGGGCGACCCGCACACCCCGCCGGTGAAGATTTTGTTGCTGCCGGTGCGGGCGCTGCTGCAGCCGCTCACTAAGAGCCTTGCCGAGGTGGAACCGGTTGTGGTGCACGAGGGCGATAGCGTTTCCCCGGCAGCTTTGGTGGCACGGCTGCTGGAGCTGGGCTATACCCGCACTGATCTGGTGGAACGTCGCGGCGAGGTGGCCGTGCGCGGCGGTTTGGTAGACGTTTTTCCTCCTACCGAATCACATCCGCTGCGACTGGAGTTTTTTGGCGACGACGTAGACGAGATCCGCACTTTCGCGGTGTCGGATCAGCGCACTATCGAGAAGGCTGCATCAGGGTTATGGGCACCGCCGTGCCGCGAATTGCTGTTGACTGAATCGGTACGGGAGCGGGCGGCATCGCTGCAGAATTCGCTGCCGGGTTTCGCCGAGATGTTGGAGCGGCTGAGCCAGGGCACCGCAACTGAGGGCATGGAAGTACTTATGCCCGTGTTGAAGGATGACATGACGCCGCTGGCCAAGTTGTTGCCAGAAGATGCACTATTTATTGCGGACGATCCGGAGCGCATTGAGGCGCGTAGTACGGACCTGCTGAAGATGACTGCCGAATTCATGGAGGCAGCCTGGTCCTCGGCGGCGGCGGGCGGCAAGGTGCCGTTTTCGGTTCGCGAGCTTCCATTCGAAAATATCGAGGACACGAAGGAATTGATCCTGCAGCGAGGCATGCGCTGGTGGGAGCTCACTTCGCTGCGCGCTTCCGGAGACGATGGGATCCCTACCGCCGAGGTCGCAGCTACAGAACCAGCTGCGTATCGGGGCGATGCGCGCAAGCTGGGTAAGGATTTGAAGGAATGGATCTCTAGTGGGTGGCAGGTAGTGTGTGCCACTCCGGGCGCTGGCGGTGCCGCTAGGTTGCAGGCGCGCCTTGCCGAGATCCAGATCCCGGCGCGCATGGTAGAGCAGATTGATGCCGAGCCGTTTACCGAACCTGTGGTTCGGGTGATCCCCGCCGCGGTGCAAAATGGTTTCGTTTCGGAAAAAGCCCATTTCGTGCTGCTTTCCGAGGCCGACATCACGGGTAAGTCCCGGGCGAATGTAGGGGTAAAGAACAAGGTTCCGGCCCGCCGAAAGAAGGGTGTGGATCCGCTTGCGCTGCAGGCAGGCGACTACATTGTGCACGAGCAGCACGGAGTGGGCCGCTTCATCGAATTGGCAACGCGCACAATGGGCCGGGGCAAGGATCAGGTTACGCGCGAATACCTGGTAGTCGAGTATGCGCCCTCGAAAAAGGGAAGGCCCACAGACCGCCTGTGGGTGCCTACTGATTCGCTGGATCTGGTTAGTAAGTACACCGGAGGCGAGACCCCGCAGCTGTCCAAGATGGGCGGCTCTGATTGGGCCAAGACCAAGGCGAAGGCGCGGAAGGCAACGCGCAAGATTGCTGCGGAGCTGATTCGTCTCTACGCTGCTAGGCAGGCTACGAAGGGGCACGCATTTGCTCCGGATACGCCGTGGCAGCATCAGCTCGAAGATTCTTTCGAATATGTTGAAACCCCTGATCAGCTGACGGTGATTGACGAGATAAAGGCCGACATGGAAAAGCCTGCGCCGATGGACAGGTTGCTGTCCGGAGACGTGGGCTACGGCAAAACTGAGATTGCTATTAGGGCGGCTTTCAAGGCGGTACAGGATTCGAAGCAGGTGGCGGTGCTGGTGCCCACCACCTTACTGGTGCAGCAGCATTTCGAGACTTTTTCAGAACGCTATGCGGGCTTCCCGGTGAAGGTGGCTGCGCTGTCGCGGTTTACGTCGAAGAAAGAGGCCGAACATATTAAGGATGACCTGCTTGCGGGCAAGATTGACGTGGTGATCGGCACGCATTCGCTGGTTACCGGCCAGGTGCGTTTCAAGGACCTGGGGCTGGTGATCATCGACGAGGAACAGCGCTTTGGTGTCGAACACAAAGAGACTCTGAAGCAGCTGCGCACTAACGTGGATGTGCTGTCTATGTCGGCAACTCCGATTCCGCGCACGCTAGAAATGGCGGTCACCGGGATCCGCGAGATGTCTACCCTTGCTACTCCTCCCGAGGAACGCCACCCGGTGCTTACCTATGTTGGGCGGTATACCAATAGCCAGGTGAAGGCCGCGATTAGACGCGAGATGTTGCGTGACGGGCAGACTTTCTTTGTGCATAATCGAGTGGATTCCATTTCTAAGGTGGCTGCCGATATTGCCGAGTTGGTGCCTGAGGCACGGGTTGGCATTGCCCACGGCAAGATGTCAGAGAGCCAGCTGGAATCGGTCATCATGGACTTTTGGAATCGCGATTTGGATGTGCTGGTTTGCACTACGATTGTCGAAACCGGGCTGGATATTTCTAACGCCAACACGCTGATTGTGGACCGTGCTGACCGGATGGGACTGTCGCAATTGCACCAGCTGCGCGGCCGCGTAGGACGAGGGCGGGAACGCGCTTACGCCTACTTCTTGTATCCGGGGGATAAGCCGCTTACAGAGACGGCGCATCAGCGGCTTTCTACTATTGCGGCTAACACGGACCTGGGTGCCGGTACGGCAGTGGCAATGAAGGATTTGGAGATCCGAGGTGCGGGCAACCTGTTGGGTGGGGAGCAGTCTGGCCATATTGCCGGCATTGGTTTTGACCTGTACGTGCGGATGGTTTCCGAGGCTGTTGCGGAATTCCGCGGAGAGGAGAGCGCTCCGAAGGAAGAGGTCAAGATCGAGGTGCCGATCGACGCTCACGTGCCCGAGGATTACGTGCAGGGCGAGCGGCTGCGCATGGAGATCTATGCCAAGCTTGCCTCTGCGCAGAACGCGGAGGAGCGGCAGAGCGTGCGGGCCGAATTGGAAGACCGCTATGGTCCGCTGCCGGCTCCCGTACTTCGGCTGTTTGCCGTGGCGCAGCTTCGCGAGAAGGCACGCCAGGCGGGCGTCAGCGATATTGCCATGCAGGGCAAGTACGTGCGGTTCGCCCCGGTAGAGCTGGCAGATTCGCAGATGATGCGGCTTCGCCGAATCCATCCGGGGACGGTCATGAAGCCCGCTGTCCGGCAGGTGTTAGTGCCCGCTCCGACCGACGGCAAGATTGGCGGTTCCAAGATCGTGGGCTTGCAGTTGCTCGAATGGATTGAGCAGGTGCTGGTGTTGGTATCGACCAAGGTCTCGACGCTGAATGCTGACCCGAACACGGGAGCAAAAGACTGACGGAAATTAGGTACACGATCCTTTTGTGATTAGGGCGTGCATCTATGCTGTTTTGGTTCTTTTGCGAAATTACGAGGGCGAATTTTTCGGGTTCACTATGCCCGAAACACAATTTTTGTGACAATATGTCTCAAAAAAATTGCCCGCTCTGAAGAAGCTGAAAGTGTAGGGCATAAATCCCGGTTCTACTGTGTGGTCGGGCAGACACTTGGCTCGTAACCATGTATTCGAGCAATGGATTCGTTGGTGACTTTGATTCACGGTATGGAGAAGTTGAAGGCAGAGGATCCGGAGTCGCCTCAGCTGGCCCTTGCTGGAAAGTATCAGCGCAAAGCCAGCATCTACTTGTACTACATCTATTCCGAGAACTCGCACGGTGCTCACGCTCCTTACTATGCCCAAGAAATCTTGAATAAGTCCTTGGATGCATCCGGGAAGGGGCAGCTGGCACTGAATAGGGCAAGCGAATCCCACCTAGCAGCTTCCGAGGTTGCTCAACGCCATAGCAAGGAAATAGCTAATCGTAAATGAACAGTCAGGACGACGCGTCGCGAGCATCTTTGAAACTCGATCCTGAACAAAGACAGGATTTACAGGAACTGATGGAGTAGGCCCCGCCCTCGTTGGAAGGGTGGGTACGCCAGCAGAGGAGGCAGTATCTGAACCCGGCCCCTAGGAAGGTTGAGCAAGCTCCCGAGGATTTTGCGGCCGCGGAGCTTGGCGAAGATATAGATAAGCCGGTGCTGCGGCGGAAGAACAAGCCCAAGAGCGCTACCCGCAAGGTGGGTGCTGTACCCAAGGTGCTTCTTTCCCTGATCCTTGTAGCAGGGATAGTAACGGGAGTGTACTGGATAGGCCATCCAGGCTCTTCCACGCAGACCCCGCACGCCGGCATGTCGAATGTTCATGCGCAAAGCCAAGGCAAGAGCGAAGCGCAAAAGAAGGCCGACCTGGATCGAGTACAGCAGCTAAAGGTGGGCCTACTCGACAAGCCGAATGACGCGGACGCACTGCTGGAACTCGGAGTGCTGCAGCTCGGATTGAACGACCCCGATGGGGCCCGAGAAGCATGGAAGAAGGTGTTGAAGATAGACCCGAACCGGGTCGAGGCTTTCTATAATTTGGGCTTCTATTACATGTTGCAAACTCCGCCGCAGACTATCAAGGCAGAGCAGATGTGGCAAAAGGTAATCCAGAAGGCGCCGGATTTTGACATGGCGGCTACCATCAAGATGCACAGGAAATACCTGGGGCAAAATGGTTCGCAATCTATTAAAGAAAACTAAGCCTTACATGGACGTATCAATTCCCGCCGCATTGCTAGCTGGCATGCTCGCCTTTGTATCCCCTTGTTTTTTGCCGATAGTGCCGGTGTTCGCCGCTTACATGACTGGCATGGAAGTAGAACGAGGCCGCCGCCAACGGATTAGGGCCGCCTCTCATGCAGTGGTGTTCGTAAGCTGCTTTTCAGCGGTATTCATTTTGGTGTGGGTGCTCATAGGAACCCTGGGGTATGTAGTTGCTGACTACCGCAACATTGTCCGGATTGCCGGAGGGGCAATCCTGATCTTCTTGGGGCTGCAGGTAGCGGGGCTAATTAGAATCCCGGTCCTGGAACGGACCATCCGCATGCGGGTAGACGCAGATGTTTCGCAGGCCCCCTCTTATCGCCGGTCAGCTGTATTGGGACTGGCCTTTGGAGCTGGGTGGACCCCCTGCATTGGGCCGATCCTAGGGGCAGTTATAGGGCTGGCTTCATTTTCTGGAACCCTCGCCAGGGGAATCTTACTGATGGTCATCTTCTGTATCGGACTGGGCACGCCAATCGTGCTGGTAGCCGTTGGCTCCGCCATGATCAGTCGGCAGATCGACTGGTTTAAGAATCATTACCGCCTTACCACCGGGGTAGCAGGCGGGGGCCTGGTCATTGTCGGATTCTTGATGATCATGAATCTTTTTGCACGCATAGGTGGATTATTTCCTGAGTTAGTTGGTGGATTATGACGCAGTCGGGCTCAACGGCATCCCAAGAAGAACCGGTAGAGGTGGGGCTGAAAGATTTCCTCGCCAGGATCTACCGCCTGTTCTACAACAAGTCCTTTGGGCTGGTCCCCATCATGGTGATGGCAGCGCTCACCATGATGGGAACACTGATTGAGTAGGCTCCTCCGGGAGCAATGGCGGACCCTGCCAGCAAAGAACAGTTTCTTGCCAGCGCGCGGCAAACCTATGGCGGCTGGGTCTCAGTATTCTCGGCGCTGGGCGTGTTCAATATGTTCTCCTCGCCGCTTCGAAATGACTACCTATGCCGGAGTCGAAGAGGCGCACAAGTCCGCGAAAGGCGTGTTTGTTCGGCGCCGCTATCGCGTACTCAATGATGAGGCCGCTCCGCACAGTTTTTATGCGGGCCATTTCGCATGGGGCCCCTTCGGCACCGTGATTGCCCACCTCGCATTTGTGCTCATATTGATGGCGTTAGTAGTGAGCACTTACACCTCTTTCGAGCAAAACGTGAACATTGGGGTAGGGGACAAAGCGGGCGCGTCAACGAACTGCTGCGGTATGACGGCTATCGCTTCCACCAAATGTCATTCGGAATCGCCGCGCGGATCAAAGTCACTTACCAGAGCGGAAAAGCACTCTTTGCCGGGGCAGTACCACTGCGGTGGAAATCTGCCGACGAAACCAACAGTATTGGTAAAATTACCCCGCCAAAGACAGGCAAAGAAAACTTGATCGTGGCTCCCGCCTCGGGCGCGCAATCAGAAATTCCCGCCGGCAGCGTGCAGGTGGAAGTCTATGCCAACGGGTAGGACCAACCTTCCCAAGTCTTCATGCTCGATCCCGGCAAGAGCGGTAAGGCAGAAGGGCTCACCGTACTTTTTGGTCGCGAGATGCAATACGCCGGCGTGAGCGTTCGCAAAGACCCGGGGGCCGTGCTCATCTGGATCGGGACCGCTCTAATCATGGTGGGACTAATCATGACCTTTGCCTACATACATCGGCGGATGTGGGGGCGAGTGGATGAAACCGAAGAGGGCACCAGGAATCGCGTTGCCTTCGCCGATAAAACTTCCAGCTTGTCCACTGCGCCCTTCGCGAAGATGGCTAGGGCGCTGTACAACGACCCCAACAATGACGTTAGAAAGGCAGACTGATGCTGCAAACGCTTGAATACATTCTGATTGGTGCCATTGTGGTGCTCGCACTGGCACTTATCTGCTACGTTGTGGTTGTGACTGCGCGAAAGCGGGGTGTGCCCGTAAACGAGCGTGCCAGGAAGCACGAAGCTGACCACTCTGCGGTGAAGGTGTCGACCGTGGCATTGGAATCCAAAGGACCATAGCAGAAGCGGATGGCCCTCTACGGAACCGCCCTCACCCTAACTGCCTTCGTTCTTACTACCTTGTACTTGGCAATGCGCTGATACCTGTCCGGGCACGGTCCCTTCGAAAACCAACATGAGATCGCAGTCTCGTTCGTGTGGGGAGCCCTGCTGGCTTACCTAGTCTTCGAATGGCGCTTCTCGGTACGCATGCTTACCCTGGTCGTGCTGCTTTTTTCGCTGACAATGCTGCTGTACGCCATGAGCCAGCAATCGGGTATTGAACCACTTATCCCGGCGTTGCAGAACAATCTGCTACTGCCTCTTCACGTCACCTTCGCAATTCTTGTCTACGGCGCCGCCTGCGTCTCTTTTGCTGTCGCCGTGCTGTACCTGCTTCGCCCTCTGCTAGGCGACCGCATCCGCGCCTACCCGTCGGCACGCGTGCTGGACGAACTGGGCTACAAGGCTGGCGTCATCCCACTACTAACCCTGATGATTTTGCTGGGCGCAATGTGGGCGAACGTGGCCTGGGGCAGGTACTGGAGCTGGGATCCGAAGGAAACCGCAGCCCTGGTAACTTGGTTGGCCTACGGAGCAAACCTACACGCGCGAGTCGTAGCTAAGTGGCGCGGAAAGCGCGCCGCCTGGCTGCTGGTTATATGATTCATTACGATCCTTATTGCCTACTTCGGCAACCACTTCTTTGGGGGGCTACATTCCTATGGCGTCTGAACATCCAATTGATCGGATTCGCAACTCTTCCATGGGCAACCTTGTGGTTATTGCAATAGCGGCCGTTGCCATTGTGGGGGCGGTAGTGTTCTTCGCTACCGGATTCGGCAGCGACAAGGCCCAGGAAAATAAGGCAGGCTCCAACATGGCCCAGGTGCAGGCAAAGAAAAAGCCTCTCGGTCCCGCACCCAAGCTGAACGAACAAGCTCCGAAGTTCCAAGCTAAAGATCTGGACGGCAAGGACATTTCCTTGGCTGAACTGCGTGGCAAACCCGTATGGCTGGTATTTGGTGCCAGCTGGTGTGCTGCCTGCAGGGCGGAAGCTCCCGATATAAACGAGGCCGCCAAACGCTACGGCAATAAAGTCAATTTCGTTTCCATCAATGCTGAAAGCGCAAAAGATGCCAGTGACTACGCGAAGAAGCTGGGCCTGGCCTACCCGGTGATTGCGGACGAGGATACACAGCTATCGGCCAGCTACAGGGTCTCGGGAATCCCCGCGCATTTCGTTATTGATGCGCAGGGGAAACTGGTTGCCACCCCAATCGGCGCGGTGGGGCCGGAACAGATTGCCCGAAACGTCGCCCTCGCCCAGGGAGCCCGGTGAAGGCACATTTAGATACACTGAAGTAGATTACGCGAGGAAGGTAGAAACTAGCAGTGAAGTTATCGAAGTTTTTAGCCCTGGGAGCCGGTGCCGCCCTGGCACTGTCCGCCTGCTCGGCTCACCCAGGAGCAGCCCTAACCATTGATGGCAAGCAGTACTCTGACGCGCAGATCTCGCAGACTGCGCAGCAGCTGTCAGAGCTGACCGGGCAGAAGCTGAACAATCTTTACGTAGCTCAGTTCCTGTCCATCTCGCCCGGCGTGCAAGATGTAGTCAAGCAGCAGAAGCTGCCCGCTACGGATTCGCAGATTCGCTCGCAGATCGCTAAACAGCAGCAGGCTGGCCAGCTGAAGAAGATGGATGTTTCTGACCTGTCCGTGCGGTTCTTGCAAACCATGACGGTGATGAATGGGCTGGGGCAGAAGTCGGGGCTGGTTTTTGACAGCAATGCCAAGCACGATGTCTCGCTCAGCCCCCGCTACGGGAAGATGCGCTCTGACGGCAGGCCGGGAAATGCCCTGCCGGCCAACGTGGTTACCGCGCCTAACATGGGGGCGGCTCAGTAGCGTAGACCACAATTTCGCTGGGACTTATGTCAGCGCCTTCTACCATGTTAGCGCCCTGTAAGCTCCCAGCGATCTTTTTTGTGGGATCGTTAATGCAACTTGGCTCACTTCCAGACTAGGCTAGAGGTGTATTAGCGGCCAACAGAATGATTGGAGTATCACGTGGCAAGCATCATTAACGTAAGCGCACGCGAGATCTTGGATTCGCGCGGCAATCCCACCGTCGAGGTAGACGTTCTTCTCGAGGACGGGGTTTCTGCCCGTGCAGCGGTTCCATCCGGAGCTTCTACCGGCGCTTTCGAAGCCGTGGAGCGTCGCGATGACGACGAGAAGCGCTACCAGGGCAAGGGCGTGCAGGATGCCGTCGAGGCCGTTGTAGATGTGATTGGCCCCGAGATCCGTGGCGAGGATGCTGAGGACCAGCGCCGTATTGACCAGATCATGCTGGATCTGGACGGCACTGACAACAAGGGTAAGCTGGGCGCCAACGCCATCCTGGGTGTTTCCCTAGCCGTTGCGAAGGCTGCTGCCGAATCCGCAATGTTGCCCCTGTACCGTTACATTGGTGGGCCGAACGCGCACGTTCTGCCCGTCCCCATGATGAACATCCTGAACGGTGGTTCCCACGCGGATTCCAACGTCGACATTCAGGAATTCATGATTGCTCCTATTGGGGCTTCTTCCTTCGCTGAAGCACTGCGTTGGGGCGCCGAGACTTACCACACCCTGAAGAAGGTCATCAAGGACCGCGGTCTTTCCACCGGTCTTGGTGACGAGGGCGGCTTCGCACCGAACCTGGAATCCAACGCTGCTGCGCTGGATCTAATTGTCGAGGCAATCGAGAAGGCTGGCTTCAAGCCCGGCCAGGATATTGCTCTGGCACTGGACGTTGCTTCCTCTGAGTTCTTCGAGAACGGCAAGTACAACTTCGAAGGCGAAGCACGCGACACCGAGTACATGGTCAACTACTACGATCAGCTGATCGACAAGTACCCGCTCGTGTCCATCGAGGATCCACTTTCCGAGGACGAATGGGAAGACTGGGCGAAGCTGACCAAGCATGTCGGTGACAAGGTGCAGCTGGTTGGCGATGACCTGTTCGTCACCAACCCCGAGCGTCTGGCCAGGGGCATCAAGCAGGGCGTTGCTAACGCACTGCTGGTGAAGGTAAACCAGATCGGTACTCTAACCGAGACCCTGGATGCTGTAGAGAACGCTCACCGCAGCGGCTACGCCACCATGACTTCGCACCGCAGTGGCGAGACGGAAGACACCACTATTGCTGATCTGGCAGTTGCTACCAACTCCGGTCAGATCAAGACTGGTGCACCGGCTCGTTCTGAGCGCGTTGCCAAGTACAATCAGCTGCTGCGCATCGAGTCGCAGCTGGGCGACGCAGCCGTATATGCAGGCCGCAACGCTTTCCCGCGTTTCCAGGCCTAAGGGCTAACTGAAGACTGGGCTTACCCGAAATAGGTAAGCCCAGTTTTATTTTTGTCTCAACTGGGCGGCAGGCCCGCAGTGAAGAACGAAAGTTTGTCACTTTGCTGGCATGATTGAACCATGGGAACTAGACGGCCGCCGCAACGAGCGCAAAGGCGCTCTTCAGCTGCGCCTACCCGCGAACCGCATAGCCCAACTGCTGCGGCAGCATCTTCTAAAACTGTGCGTAGCGGAAAACCACAGCCGAGGCCGCCAAAGTTCGTGCGCAGGAGCGCTGCGGCAGCGAAACCGGCAAAGAGCGGGCGCGCTGGCAGGTCGACCTCCCGGCAGGCTGAAAGCGGTAGGGGAAGCAAGGTTGCTGCTAAGCCGTCAGCAGTTAAACGCCCGGGAAAGTCGCCCTCAAGATTTCGGCGGACCTCGTCCTCGGCGGTAGAAGAAGCGAAGCAGACAGGGGCAAAAAAGGCAAGGAACGCCCACGTCCTCTCGCTAGGATTCAAGCGCGGACCGCGTCTGCGCGTGTCGGTGGTGGCCCTCCTTGGAATCATTGCACTGGTGGGGGCTTTTATTGTCCCGCCCGTGTTTAACCTGTTGGATCAGATTGGGCAGGCTCGGGCGTTGCATTCGAAACTAGAGCAGGCAAAGGATGAAAATGTAGACCTGCGGCGGCAGGTGAAAAGGTGGTCTGATCCGGCTTTTATGGCTTCGCAGGCCCGCGAACGCCTGGGTTATGTGAAGAAGGGCGAAACCCAGTACGTGGTAATGGATCCGGGCAAGAAGTACCAGCAGAAGGCACAGATCGAGTCCCATAAGGGGCCGAAGGAACCGTGGTTTATGATCATGTCTCAGACCACGAAAACTGCAGGGAAGGCCTCTAAAGCTAAGGCCGGAAAGCAAAGCAGTAAGGGAAGTCCGCAAGAGGGCGCCACGCAAGTGCCAAAGGAAAAAGAGGAACAGGACAATTGAACATTACCAAGGCAACTGAGGCAGATCTGGAAGAACTGGAACGGCAGCTAGGGCGCATTCCCCGAGGCGTGGTGGGAATTGCGGCACGTTGTGTGTGCTCGAAGCCGCTGGTGGTTGCTACCGCGCCAGTACTAGAGAACGGGGAACCGTTTCCCACTGTCTTCTACCTGTCCCACCCGGCAATTGTGAAAGCTGCTTCCAGGCTCGAGGCAGACAAGCAGATGGAAACCTACCAGGACATGCTGGCTGATCTAGACTTCGCTGCCCGCTACAAGAAGGCTTATGAAACTTACTTGCGCCAGCGCGAACAGGTGGCGCTTCAAGCTGGCGTCGAGGTGCCAGAGGCCATCGCGAAAGTGGCCGCTGGGGGACTACCTACCAGGGTCAAGTGCTTGCATGCCTTGATCGGGCATTCCTTGGCTTCCGGGCCGGGCGTGAATCCGGTGGGGGATTTGGCATTGGAGCAGATAGCCCAGAGCGGCGAGTGGGACGCTAAGAAGTGCTACTGCAATGCGTAAAGTTGCGGGAATTGATTGTGGGACCAATTCCATCCGCCTGATATTAGCCGAGGGCGAGGACGGCAAGATCTTCCGTTCTACGAAGACCATGAAGGTGATCCGGCTAGGCGAGAATCTGGATGCGACTGGCCAAATCAGTGAGGCTGCCCTGCAACGGGCCTTCGCGGCAACACAAGAATATGCGAAAAAAATAGCGGATTTCGGAGCCGAGAAAGTTCGTTTTGTGGCCACGTCGGCCTCGCGCGATGCAAAGAACGCGGAAGTTTTTGTGGGCGGCATTAAGCAGATTCTGGGCCAGAGCCCGCAGGTGATTCCGGGAAGTGTAGAGGCGAGCCTGTCCTTCCAGGGCGCCCTCAGTGGCAATGTGCCACCTTTGCCCGCGCTGATCGTCGACATTGGCGGTGGCTCCACCGAATTTATTTTGGGTGATGAACAAGAGCAGAAATGCCTCTCGACCCCTATGGGCTCGGTACGTTTTACTGAAAGGTATTTTCCGGGCGAGGACGGGATCGACCTTGCATCGCCGGCGAACGCGCGCGCTAGCGAACAGGCGCGGAAGCTGATTGCTCAGGCTGATGCCGCCGTCAGCTTGAAGAATACAAAGGCTCTGGTGGGGGTTGCCGGCACCTCGAACACGGTAATGGCTATGGCCTTGGGACTCAGCTATGACAACCAGCAGGCCTTAGACAGCGCCGTCCTTAGCTGCGAGGAGATGATCGCAGCATGCGAAAAGATGGCCACCATGACGGTCGCGGAGCGGGCCCGATTGCCCTACATGCCCAGTGGGCGCGAGGACGTAATTGGTGCGGGCGCCCTCATCTGGAAAGAAATTGTCGCGGCCGTAGCGGACGCTTCAGGCATTAGCCAGGTGCGTTGCTCCAGCCGCGACATTTTGGATGGGATCGCGCTAAGCCTTCTGTGAGCCGCGGGTCGGATTAGAAACCCGGCGCCGCAGTAACAGGGCCCCGATCAGCGCGGATATGGCAGTGCCCAGTACTACGCCCAACCGGCCGGCCTCGGTGAATTCCCCGCTGGCGGAGAATGCTAGCGACGCAATCAGTAGAGCCACGGTGAAGCCGATGCCCGCCACAAAGGCGATGGGCAGTATGTCCGCATAATCCACGCCGCCTCCCAGGCGCAGCGGCGTCAGCTTCGTAAGGGCAAGCACGGACCCGAAAATTCCGAGGCATTTGCCCAGCGGGAGCGCAATCATCACGGCGACTGCTACAGGGTGGGTAAGCATGGCTGCAGCCCCGCCCTCAGTATCCACAATGTTTACCCCCGCGGCGAAGAACGCAAAGATGGGTACGGCCACTCCAGCTGAATAAGGAGTGACCTTCTTTTCCATGCTGTGCGTGAGCGATTCTTCCTCACCTGCCCGACGTTTTGCGGGCACTACCATGCCCAGGCCAACCCCAGCGATGGTGGCGTGGATGCCGGAGCGATACATGAAATACCAGGCTAAGACTGCGAGCGGAAGCAGCAAATACCATCTGCCGAGCCGCAGCTGGGCCAAGGCCCCGAAGGCCGCGATTGCCAGCAAACACAGACCGAGGTCGACAAAGCTTAGGGCGCCCTGCGGATAGAAAATGGCAATGACTAGTATTCCCAGCAGATCGTCAACGACTGCCAAAGTCAGTAGAAAGGTGCGGGCGGCAGGCGGTAGCCCCTTCCCGAATATCGCCAGAATAGCCATGGCGAAAGCGATATCAGTAGCTGCCGGTATTGCCCACCCACTGGCAGCGGTGGGGGCTCCCTGCAGGAATACCAGCGTAGTGTAAAGCGCAGCAGGCCCAACCATCCCAAAGATGGCAGCCAGCATTGGCAGCGCGGCCTGTTTAGGCTCACGCAGTGAACCTGTTACAAATTCCTGCTTTAGTTCCAGGCCAACCACAAAGAAGAAAACAGTTAGCAGACCATCTTGGGCCCAATGCGTCACCGACATGTTTAGCCCGAGGTTAGCTGGCCCCAGATGGGCCTCACTTATCGCCTCATATAGGTGCCGAAGAGGGGAATTAGCCCAGGCCAGTGCCAATGCGGCAGCAGCCATCAAGAGTAACCCAGCTGCGGAATCATTTTGCAGTTTGTGGGCGATTGTTCGTAGTCGGGAAAGATTAGCGTTCGTCTTTTGCACGGACATCCTGTCCTTTGGTAAATCGTTGCGCTCGCGGTTTGCCATGTGCCACTTTGTAGGTGGCGCGAACATTCCTAGTTGTCTGTCCCGGTCAGTGTAACCATAAGAACGGGAAACATCCACGTTGGAACTTTGTGACAATGCGCGGATGATTTAGAGAATGCGCCCAGATAGGCTAATCTGTACTAGCTGCCCCCATAGCCCAATTGGCAGAGGCAATCGACTTAAAATCGATGTGTTGTGGGTTCGAGTCCCACTGGGGGCACCACTCGCGGCAGCGCCCAGACCTTTCTATTTTTGGGTTACTACCTCGCCCTCTTTCATGATCAGTTCCATGTTGGCAACGTTCAAGTTGCGAATGTCTTGCAGTGGATCGGCAGTAAGTACTAGCAGATCGGCACTCTTGCCGGCCTCGAGTGTGCCGGTCACATCGTCAACTCCCAGCATTTGGGCGCCATTTTTCGTGGCGCAGGTGAGGGCGAAGAGCGGATCGAATCCCACTTTCTCTACAAAGGAATAGACCTCGCCGATCAGCGTAGTGCCGTACGGGGTAAGGGAAGAGCAAAATGAGTCCGAACCAGTGGTAAGCACGATGCCCTTGTCGCGGGCCTTTCGAAGATTGTCGTAGACGCGGGCTAGTTCCCGTTCGGTACGGGTCTGCCCCGGATAGTTGTCCTGCTGCGGATTGTATTCCGGCGGGTAGGTCTTAAACCACTGCTCTAGGAACTGAATAGTGGGGCAGAAGTAGATGCCTTTTTCTGCCATTATGTCCAAAGTTTCCTCGTTCAAAGTCTGCCCATGGATGATCAGGTGTACCCCGGCTTTAGCAGCGGCTAGTGCCCCTTCGTATCCCTCGCAGTGAGCCCATACCGGCACGTGCACCATGTTGCCTTCATCCACTACGGCCTGGATTTCCTCGTCCGTGTAGTGCTGCAGCAGCTTGTCGTCGTGACGCCAGATGCCGCCCCCAGTGGCCCAGATCTTGATTGCATCGACGTCTTCACGCAACCTAGTTCGAACAGCCTTTCGGAGCGGCCACGGCCCGTCGACGCGCTGTGCCCAGGGATGGGAACAGTTGTTGTATTCCAGCGGCAGCTTGTGGGAATCGCCATGGCCGCCAGTGCGGCAAAAGCCCATGCCGGTGCACACCATGCGCGGCCCCTGCATAATGCCCGCATTGATAGCGTTGCGAATCTGCACCCCCGCACGCGATATTTCTGCAACGGTCGTTAGCCCTGATTCGAGTGCGTCGCGAGCTTGCTGAACTGCTACCACCGTCTTGTAGATGGGATCGTCTAGAACCCACTGTGTATCGTCATCAGATTCGTTGCCGGTGAAGTGGAGGTGCGAATCTACCAATCCGGGCATGACGGTCTTCCCGGAGCAATCGACCACCGGATAGCCGTCGGGGATATCTGTGGCGGGGCCGGCGTAGGTGATTTTGCCTTCGGAAATAAGAAGGGTGGCATCATCCAGTACGGATCCGGTGCCGTCAATTAGGTGGCTACCTGTCAGGGCGAGGGTACTCATGTGAGCTCTGTTCTTCCTTGGTAATAGAAGGGGGACTGCTTTGTCTTAGCTCATGCTAACGCGTATGGGCTAAGAGTGTGCCTTATTTCTTGGTTTGTTCCCAGTTAGCAACAGGGCCGGAGACTGCAGCAAATAGTGGGTGGCAGGGAGCAATCGGAGGAGTCAAGCTAAGCCTGTACATCTCTTCGGGAGCGCGGGCGGCAACCTTGGCGCGCAAGTGTTCTAACTCGAAGGTTAGCTGCCCGACGCGAGTGGGATGGTTTCTTCGGTTGGGGGAGCCAGAATGAGTGTGGTGTTGAAGGTGTAACCGCGCTTAGTTGCCTCTTCCGCTAGTCCGTTAAGAAAAGCAGCAATTGCGCTAGGTGGGGCGGAGCGGTTGCGGAATCGCTGTAATTGTGGGTGGTTTCTATATCCCTTTGTTCTTACCGCAAGCACTTTTGCGCTAATAATGCTTCTCTCCAGCAGGCTACCAGTGCCCTCCGGTCCAGTAGAGAGGGCGAGAGCGACCAGAGTCTCATAAACACCACCTTTTCTACTGCGAATAGCTTGCAATCTACCAGTGATGATGCGCGGACGCAGGAGCAGCGCTGCCTGGGAAAACAAGATGTGAGGCGCAGTAAATACCGGCGAGTAGCTAATAAATTCTTTCTATAAAAAAATCCTTGCCGTATTTAATGTGCTTAAATAGCAAAAAATTAACATTGCTCCTCTATTGCTTTTATGTGCGAGCTTTAGTTGCGTGAAACAGAAATTGCTGACTCCTAGAACTAAGACATGCTGGAGAGTTGGAGCGTGCTGGGGAGGTTGGAGGGGAAAATGTGGGTAAAACTGCGCCATATTGTGGGTTTTGGGGCAACGAAGCTGTTGAATTGTGAACGTAGATGACAATAAATGGCAAATTACGTATTTAGTAAAAATAATTTGACGAAAAATTATTGACGGTGGGCGCTAGTAAATAATTTTTCGCAGTTACTGGAGTTTGGAAAATGTGCTAAATTAAATCCAACGCGCGTGAGTTCTCAACAATATAAATCTCGAAAAGAGGATAAAATGCGGAAAACTACTAAAGTGTGCGCAACTGGTGTTCTAGCGCTGATGCTAGGCGGCATGGTGCAGCTGCCAGCTATGGCAGCAGATGCTCCGGCCACCGACGCCGCCCACAATCACACTGCGCCTGCGCCGGCTACTCACAATGCTGGTACCGGACACGAAGGTGACCACGCCAATCACGCTGCCACTCCGACCCCTGCCGAGACTAAGCCTGCCGAGAAGGCTGAGGAAAACGACTACGGCCACACTGGCAATGTAGATAAGAAGATGCGGGAAACTCGTGAGAAGCTGGAAAACTACAAGAACGCGCTTACTGATAAGGTTCCGGCTGGTTATGAGGAGTGGGCAAAGAGCAAGGATGTTCAGGATGCTCGTGCCAAGGCTAAGAAGGAATACAGCGACGCGCTAAGTCCAGAAAAGTTGTCTCGTGACGACATGAAGCTTGTTGTCGCCTACAACGAGGGTAAGGTTAAGTACCTGCCTAAGAAGCTGTGGAAGTACTCCCAGAAGGCTCAGCTGGAGAAGCCTGCTGAGGCTCCCGCAAAGCCGGCACCTGCTAAGAAGGCTGAGAAGCAGAAGTCTCCAGCAGCTCATCTGACTGCAGCTAACAAGGCGGGCGCTAAGAAGACTGCCAAGACCGACGGCAAGAAGGTCGTCGTCAAGAAGGTCGTCGTGAAGAAGACCGCCAAGACTGGTGTGGCTGATAAGGCCACCAAGAAGGGTGCTTCTGGTGCGACTGTTTCGGCCAAGAGCGATACCGCATTGGCTCACACCGGTACCACCGCTGGAGTGGTCGGGGGAGTTTCCCTTGCCCTGCTGCTAGCGGGCGGCGGCGTATGCCTCGCTACGCGTAAGCGCGCCTAGTTTTAGGCAATAAACAAGTTGGGGGGATGGCTCTTCGGAGCCTCCCCCCAATTGTTTAAGCGGCCTGTGGGGCGGACCGGCCGTGCCTATAAAAAACTGGCACCTTCTTAGAAGGTGCCAGCAAACGGTGTGAAGCTAGTCGTCCTGTCTGTTCTGCCGAACTAGATCGGAAGCCTTCTGGGGATCTTCTTCAAAAGCTCGCACTAAATTTATGGCATCCACTTTGGGGGCTGTGAGCCGATGCTCTTCTTTTAAGGATTTATTCAGATAGTCGATCACATCGGCTAAATATAGCTTACGGTATTTATTTACGACATGGTAGGGCAATTCGCCTTTTTTGCAAAGCTCTGCCACCGTGTAGCGTGATACGCCAAGTAAATCAGCAGCGTCCTGAAAAGAGATCAATTTTTCGTGAGGGCAGATTGTCACTGGTTGCCATGTAGCTAGTATTGTCGCCGCATTTATGAGGATTTCTCCAAGAGGGGAAGGGAGGTCTACCACTTCGGAGTTTACTACCAGCTCAGCTTTGCATCTGCCAGTAAAATTCTCGACAGTGCGGGCAACATGTCGATAGCTATTCTCCATTTCTTCCCGGTTGTGATTGTCGTCGGGGAAAAACGTCTTGTTCTGTGCTTGTAAACTCATGTCCCTTCTTTCGCTGCAAAAGTTGCGTCAAGTGGAGAATGTAATTCCCGGAGCCTCTCCATGTAGTGAGGAGCGCGCTATTGCTGTTGGAGCATGCTTTCCTACGATGACGTCGTTGTTCGTTTTTCTCTGCTACTAGATAATAATATTTTTTGAAGAAGTAAAACTAATTTACAAAAGAATGATTTTAGATTTATATAGCTTATAGTTATCGTAGGCGAACGCTACTTCAGGGAGCGGAGTAGATATTGCTTTGCGTGAAAACCTTGGTATCCACAGTGCATTCTTAGACTCAGGCAATACAATGGCGGTGAAACGCAACTCATACGTTAAGGAAGAAACTGATGGCAAACCCTGTAATCAACGGCGTTGAACAGGACCTGAGCAAGGGGCGCGTCGCTCAACAAGGCTACGTTCCGCCTCAGCAGGGCCAGTTCACGCAGCACTCTGGCTACGGCACACAATCGGGCCATTTTTCTCAGCAGGCTCCCTATGGCACTGGCCAGGGCCAGTACGTTGGTGCACCCGATCGCGCTATCACTTACGAGGACGTCATAAACAAGTCGGGCATCATGCTGGGGCTGCTGTTCCTGGCAGGATTGGGTACGGCCGTGGCCAGCCAGTACATCCCGCAACTAGGGGGAATGGCAGCCTCCATTGGTGCCATTGGCGCCTTAATTGTGTCCATGTTCTGCATCTTCAAGCGCACGGTTAGCCCCGGGCTCTTCGTCGCCTACTCTCTGCTAGAGGGCGCGGCCCTAGGTGGAATCTCATATTCCTTTGAGTATTCGTTCCCCGGTGTTGTAATGCAGGCCCTAGTGGGTACCGCCGCCATCTTTGGGGTCACCTTGGTCCTGTTCCGTTCGGGCTACGTGCGCGGCAGCTCCAAGATGATGAAGTTCGCCCTCATTTCGCTGATCGGCATCCTGGTGTATTCGATCGCCTCCTGGCTGCTCACAATGTTCGGGGTCATTTCGAACCCGGTGGGCCTTGACTCCGTAAGGGTCATGGGCATTCCGTTGGGCGTCCTGGTAGGGCTGTTCGCGGTGATCGTCGGCGCTATTTGCCTAATTCTGGACTTTGAGGTTGCCCGTCAGGCAGTAGAAACTGGCGCGCAGCGCTCCCTAGCCTGGAGGATTGCTTTCGGTATCGTCCTCGACACTGTGTACATATACATTCACCTGCTCCGCGTTTTAGCATCCATGCGAAATGACTAGCAGGACAGCATAAACGCTAATAGAAAACGCGCCCTCGGGCGCGTTTTCTATTACCCTAAGACCATGAGTGAACAAGAACTGCCACAGGTGCAAGGTAGCTTTGGCCAGAAGCCGAAGCTAGTCTTTTCCGGCCAGCAGGCTCCTGCCGAGCTGGAAGTTTCCGTAATCAAGGAAGGCGATGGGCAAGTCGTTGAAGAAGGCGACTACATCGCCTGTAACTATCTAGGTCAGGTTTGGGACGGCAACGTCTTCGACAATTCCTACGACCGGGGCCAGGCGCTCAGCTTCCAAGTGGGCGTCGGCCAGGTTATTGCGGGATGGGATAGTGCACTGGTGGGGCTGAAGGTCGGTACCCGCGTGCTGCTGTCCATCCCGCCGGAACTGGGATACGGCGAGCGAGGCGTACCGCAGGCAGGAATTAAGGGTGGCGACACCCTAGTCTTCGTAACTGACGTACTTGGAATTCTTTAGCCCAAACTAAAAGTGGCCCGGCGCTGCCGGGCCACTTTTACATTTACAGGACTCCCGTCGGACACGAGAAGCCGTTAGGTCCGTGCATGCAATATCCATCCGGATTCTTGAATAGGTACGCCTGATGTTCTTCCTCGGCAGGGTAGAACACCAGGTCCTCGCTGGGCTCGTGAATCTCGGTTACAATCTGGCCTTTTCCGGCTTCGGCAAGTACTTTCCCGAAGGCTTCTTTGGTAGCGACAGCTGCGCTGTACTGCCCGTCTGTAGTAGTAAAAATCGCGCTTCGGTATTGCCTACCGCGATCGTTACCCTGGCGGTTTAACGTGGTCGGGTCATGGTTTTCCCAGAAAACCTTTAGTACGCCCTCGTCAGAGATGGCGGTAGGATCGTAGATCACCTTGACTGTTTCGGCGTGGCCAGTGGTGTTAGTGCAAACCAGTTTGTAAGACGGGTTGGCAACCGTGCCTCCCTGAAAACCAACGGAGGTGTTGAGCACTCCGGGAGTATTCCAGAAGATCCTTTCGGCGCCCCAGAAACATCCCATCGCTAGATAGATCGTGCGGACGTTCTTGTCGAATGGCCCGTCTGGCGAGGTACCTAGTACAGGGTGACGTCCGGCCACAGTGGGAACTGTGTTAGCGGTAGGGAAGAAAACCATAATACCTCCAGTAATGAAAGAGTATTCAGGCACTATTTTAGGGTAGATGTTCTATAGCCGATAAGGTTGATCCAGAACTCGAACAAGGAAGAATGATGGCTACAGAGGAAAGTAAACGTGTCCCGGATTTTGCCGGTGCGGTTAGACGAGCATTAGACAAGATCAAGGATGCTCGCCAGGATAAGCAGACAACAAGGTGGAAGCCGCGCAAGCATGTGGCGGAGGCGCCCGTCGAACTCGAGGACGCAGCCCAGGCTGTGTCGCCAACGTTGCGGGTGGTAGCCGCATGGTCTTGGCGGTTGCTGCTGGTTGGCATCGCTACTGCAGCTGTGCTTTGGCTGCTATCGAAACTGACTGTGGTGGTTATTCCGCTGTTGATTGCGCTGCTGCTAACGGTACTGCTCGAACCGATTGTGAGGCTGTTCCCGGCGACGCCGCTATGGCGCACGGTGGGTACGGTAGTAGCCCTCTTAGTTGGACTGGGCCTGGTAGGTGGTCTGCTTTATCTATCTTCTAGCCAAATTGTGGCCAATATCGGTCCTCTCGCCGCTAAAGCTAGAGGTGGCCTGGATGACGCAGTAGATTGGATTGCGAATGGCCCGCTGAAACTGGATCAGGGGCAGATAGAAGAATATGTGCGCAAGATGCAAAACGAGATCGGTTCGTTTGTGCAGTCTAATGGTTCGCGTATTGCCTCCGGGGCGCTCGCTATCACCTCTTCCATTACCAATATTGTTACCTCGGCTTTAATGGTGCTGTTCTGCGTGTTCTTCTTCCTAAAGGACGGCCGGAAGATCTGGCAGTTCTTTGTTCGGTGCATGCCGAAGGCTGCTCGTAACCCCGCGAACGAGGCCGCGATCCGCGGTTGGGTGACTATTTCTTCTTACGCTCGTGCCCAGATGGAAGTTGCTGCGATCGACGCGGTTGGCATCGGAATCTCGGCGGCGGTGCTTGGGGTTCCGCTTGCTCTGCCCATTGCCGTGCTGGTGTTCTTGGGCGCGTTCATTCCGATTGTTGGTGCTATTGCCACGGGCGCCATTGCCGTGCTGGTTGCGCTAGTGGATCAGGGCCTAACAGTTGCATTGCTTATGTTGATCGCCATTTTGGTAGTGCAGCAGATCGAATCGAACTTGTTGCAGCCCCTGCTTATGTCGAACGCGGTTTCGCTGCACCCACTGGCGGTGTTGTTGGCTGTTGCTGCAGGCGGATTTACCATGGGGATCGCTGGCGCCATGTTCTCGGTTCCGCTCATGGCGTTTGTCAACACCGTGGTCATGTACCTGCACGGCTACGATCCGTTCCTGCGGTTGGTCTACGACCCGAAGCGGCCTGGGGGAGCTCCCGGCACGCTGGATGAGGAGATTGCCAAGTCGCTAGAGCCGAAGGCTAATAACTTGAAGCAGGCGGCTGAAGCGCGCAAGAAGTACGAAGGCGGCCCAGGTGCGCCCAAGGACGTAGATATAGAGGTCGTCGCCGCTGCGGAAACCCAGAAGGCAGTTGGCGAGGACGATGAGGCTAGCATCGCCCAGCGCGCTCAGGTTGAGCAGGCTGTGCGCAGTCAGTTAGACGAGTAGCTTTAAAAAATTTGTGGGGGCAGCGGTCGCTGCCCCCACAAATTTATATACGCCTTAGGCGGTGTACGGCTTTACTTCGCCGATCTGGACTTTGATGTCCTTGCCGTTAGGAGCCGTGTAGGTTACGGTCTCGCCGCTCTTGTGCCCCATGAGGGCCTTGCCGATGGGGGCGTCAGGAGAGAAGACTTCGACCCCGAGGCCTTCAGAGGCTTCGCGGGTACCTAGCAGGAATTTGATTTCGCGTCCTGCCATCTTCACGTTCACGATCATGCCGGGTTCTACGATCCCGTCGTCGGCGGGGGTTTCTCCGACTTCAGCGTTCTCGAGCAGTTCTTCAAGCTGGGCGATGCGCGTTTCGTTCATTGATTGCGCCTCGCGGGCTGCGTGGTATCCGCCGTTTTCCTTCAGGTCGCCCTCTTGGCGAGCCAGGTCAATGCGCTTGACGATATCGGGACGCTGCACGTCGCGGCGATCGTTCAGCTCCTCGACGAGCTTGTCATAAGCTTCCTTCGTAAGCCAGGTAGTGTCTGCCATAGCATCCTCCATTACTAAAACATGGTGCCCGGGACGGCCCGGGCACATATGCCGCCTAGAATACCAGCTTCGCCACCCCAGCTACAGTTAGGGCCGGCAAAATCACTAACCTAATAGCGCAAAATAGGCGGCAATGCAGTGGCATACCCAACCGGCCAAGGTGAAGGCATGGAATAGTTCGTGGAAGCCGAAGTAGCGGGGCGAGAAGTCGGGCCACTTGAAGCCGTAGACGATCGCGCCGACCGTGTAACAGATGCCTCCGGCTGTTAGCAGCCAGGTGAATGCTAGTCCGCCGAAGTGAGCTAGTTCGGGTAGATACCAGACGGCCACCCACCCCAGCACTACGTAGATTGGGGTGTAAACCCAGCGAGGGGCAGAGGGCCACAGCCATTGCAGTGCAATACCTGCGCCAGCGCCAATCCATACGACTAGCAGCAGCACTAGGATGTCGTGGGTTGGTAGCACCCCAACCGCCATTGGAGTGTAGGTGCCTGCTATCAGCAGGAAGATATTTGAGTGATCCCAGTTCCGCAAGAACTTATCTGCCAGGCGTCCCCAGTAGTGGCGGTGGTAGAACCCCGAGATGCCGAAAAGCATGAGTGAGGTAAGCAGGAATACCGAGGCTGCGGCGCGCCCTACCACCGTGGGTGTGAGGACGATGAGTACCAGTAGCGCGGCCATTGAAACTGGGGTGGCTACCGTATGAAACCAACCTCGTAGCAGAGGCTTTTTCACCACGGATTCCAGATTCCGCGGGTCTAAGCGGTGCCATGAAGAACGTTCACTCGTGTGCAAGGGGCCCCCTAAACTTACGTGTCCGTAACCTACGTTAGCGTAGGTTTATTGCTTTGGCCAGAATGAAAAGGCTCGTGCCAGTAACAATATTTGTTACCAATCGCAAAATGTTCGCCAGATAAGTTTTATTGCAGACAAGGCCCGGCGTGTGCACTACATTATTTAAAGGAGGTGCCATGGCCTACAACGTTTTATATGAGGTATACGAACGGCGACTAGTCGGCGAGATCGATACCGCCAACATGCCCCGTCACATAGGGGTCATTCTTGATGGCAATCGGCGTTGGGCAAAATCTGTTGGTATCGAAGCCAGCGCTGGCCATAGGAAGGGCGCCTCGAAGATTGAAGAATTCCTTGGCTGGGCGGACGAAGTGGGCACCGAGGTCGTCACTTTGTGGATGCTCTCCACTGACAACCTAAAACGTGATCCGGAAGAACTGTCAGCTCTTTTCGAGATCATTGCTGACGCGGTGGAACACATTGCCCAGGTTGGCAAATGGCAGATCCGCGTAGTGGGAGCGAAAGACGTGCTCCCAGAGAAATTTGCCGCCCGCCTGCGCGCCACCGAAGCGCAGACCGCCAGCTGCAAGGGCATGCAGGTAAATGTCGCCATAGGTTACGGCGGCCGCGAAGAAATAGCCGATGCTGTGCGGGCAATCCTTCGAGAACAGGCCCAGGCAGGCAAGAGCCTAGAAGAAGTGGCCGACGCCCTCACTGTACGCGACATTACCGAGCACCTGTACACCAAGGGACAACCGGATCCTGACCTGGTTATCCGCACCTCAGGCGAACAGCGGCTGTCGGGCTTTCTGCTGTGGCAAAGTGCCCACTCAGAATTCTATTTCTGCGAAGCTTACTGGCCCGATTTCCGCCGCGTCGACTTCCTGCGTGCCCTACGCGATTACTCCCAACGCGAGCGGCGCCTGGGACGCTAATCCTGTACCTGTTGCGGAGCAGCCGCGTCTAGGCGCTGCATAGCCGAATCCAAGAATGCCTGGCAGTGCTTTGCCAGCTCCTCGCCTCGTTCCCACATCTTGAGGGCGTCCTCTAGCGGCACCTGCCCGCCCTCGAGCTGACGAACGGTGGCCACCAGCTGATCGCGAGCCTGCTCGTAGCTTAGTTCCTGAACCGGGGGTAGATTGTCAGTCATTTTCTTCCTTCTTTGTTGGCAAAGTGGCGCCCACAACCTGGGTTACCATCCGGCCTTCTGCTAACAGGCCTTCAAGTAGATCGCCCTTCTTAATCTGGCTGGCGGAGGTAATAATTTGCCCGCTGGGACCCCGCAACACGCTGAAGCCGCGTTCCAAGATTCCCTGCGGTGAAAGTGCCCTAAGAGTTTGGCGGGCGCTATCTACCTGCCCTTGCGCCATATCCACTAGGGAGCGGGTGCGCAGCCGCAGGCGCTCGCGGGCCCCACTGAGCCTTTCGGCCTCGACATCGAACATGGCCGAGGGGCGAGACATGACGGGGCGGGCGCGCAGATTCGAAAGGCCGGTGAGCTCAGTGTCGATGCGCTGGCGCAGCAGGTGCTGCATCCGCGTGCGCGCATCGGTGAGCAAGACTTCCTGCTCGGCCACATCGGGCACAATCTTGCGGGCAGCATCTGTGGGGGTGGAGGCGCGGTAATCCGAAACCAGATCCAGTAGGGGAGCATCGGTTTCGTGGCCGATAGCTGAAACCAAGGGGGTAGTAGCATCCGCTGCTGCTCGCACTATTGCCTCGTCGCTGAACGGCAATAGGTCTTCTACCGACCCGCCGCCGCGTGCAATCACTATCACGTCTACTTGGGCAAGCTGATCCAATTCTGCGAGGGCGGCAGCCACCTCGGGAACGCAGCGTTTGCCCTGGACTGCTACCTCGCGGATCTCGAAACGCGTGGAAGGCCAGCGGGCCTGCGCATTTACTATCACGTCGTGTTTTGCTTTTGCATTGCGCCCGCAAATCAACCCCACGACGCGGGGGAGGAATGGCAGTGGCTTTTTGCGTTCGGATGCAAATAATCCCTCTGCCGCTAGTCGTTTGCGCAGCATTTCAATCTGCGCCAGTAGATCGCCCAAGCCGGAAGTGTGAATGTCGTGGGCGAATAGTGACAGCGAGCCATTGACCTCGTAGTAATCCGGCTTCGCGTTGACTACAACGCGGGCGCCCTCGTCAAAACCGGGACCTGCCTTGTCTACTACTCCGGCGAACGCCTTCACTGTCATCGACACGTTCTGGTGAAGATCGCGGATGGTGAAGAACGCCATGCGGGTGCCGGGGCGGCGCTTGTATTCGACTACCTGCCCCTCGACCCAAAGGGCGGACATGCGGTCGACATATTTCTTGATGTTGGTCGACAGTAACGCCAGCGGCCACGGGTTATCGCGGGTAGTAAGAGAGGCTCGCGGAGCCAAGTTCGAATTCGCGTTCACCCCCTAAGCTTTACATATTTTGCGCGAAGGCTGTTTTATATCCACAGCTTTGCCGCCGGCTTGGGGCGCAAGGCTAGCCCAAAGCGAAATATTTCTCACGAACGGGGCGGGAACAATAAAGAGTAGGTACATTAGGGGCGTGAGCGAAAAGAAGAAGATCCTGCTGGCCGCACCTCGCGGCTACTGCGCCGGGGTAGACCGGGCGGTAGACGCTGTCGAAAAAGCTCTGGAACTTTATGGGGCTCCCATATACGTTCGCAAAGAGATCGTGCACAACAAGTATGTCGTCGAAACCCTAAGCAAGCGGGGAGCAATCTTCGTTTCAGAAACAGACGAGGTACCTGCCGGCGCTCGCGTGGTCTTTTCTGCTCACGGGGTGTCCCCTGCAGTACACGCATCGGCCGAGGCACGGCAGTTGCAAACCATCGATGCCACCTGTCCGCTAGTTACCAAGGTGCACCGGCAGGCGGTCCGCTTCGCGAAGGACGATTACGACATTGTGCTCGTAGGCCACGAAGGCCACGAAGAGGTCGAAGGTACCCAGGGGGAGGCCCCCGACCACATCCAGGTCATCGACGGGCCAGACGAGATTGACCAGTTGCAAGTGCGCGACCCCGACAAGGTCGTGTGGCTATCTCAGACCACCCTGTCGGTAGACGAAACTAAAGCGACCGTAGAAAAACTGAGGGAAAAGTTCCCGAATCTAATCGACCCGCCCTCGGGCGACATTTGCTATGCCACCCAGAACCGCCAGGGCGCGGTAAAACAGATTGGCAAGCAGGCTGACGTCATGATCGTGGTGGGGTCTGCCAACTCCTCAAACTCAGTGCGCTTAGTAGAGGTCGCCCTCGAAGCGGGCGCCGGGGCTGCCCATCGCATCGACAAGGCGGATGAACTGCAAGAAGAATGGTTCGAGGGCGCCACCACAGTGGGGCTTACCTCCGGGGCATCTGTGCCGGACATCCTGGTTCGAGACGTAATTACGTGGCTAGGCCAGCGCGGCTTCGACACGGTAGAAAAGGTGCGCACGGTAGAAGAATCCGTTACCTTCTCGCTGCCGAAGAACCTTCGGGCCGACCTGATGCAGGCGGGCAAGCTAGACCCGAAAGACCGCAAACGCAGGCCGGGCCCAGATCACACCTGCTAACAGAACATCCCTACAGATTTGGTTAGTACTGCCAAGCAGCTAGACTGTATGCGTGGCTTTGACAATTGGTATCGCAGGACTGCCCAACGTAGGCAAATCGACTCTGTTCAACGCACTTACCCGCGCGACCGTACTGGCAGCGAACTACCCGTTCGCCACCATTGAACCGAACGTGGGGGTCGTGCCCCTACCAGATTCGCGGCTAAACGAGCTGGCCAAGCTGTACGATTCTCAGAAGATCGTGCCCGCCACCGTATCTTTCGTGGACATTGCGGGGATTGTGCGTGGCGCTTCCGAGGGAGAAGGGCTGGGCAACCAGTTCCTTGCGAACATTCGCGAAGCCGATGCTATCTGCCAGGTGACCCGCGCATTCGAAGACCCTGACGTGGTGCACGTGGACGGCAAGGTCGATCCGGCCTCGGACATCGATACGATCACCACCGAATTGGTGTTGGCAGACTTGCAGACGCTGGAAAAGATGATTCCGCGTCTGGAAAAGGAAGTGCGCGGCAAGAAGACCGAGCAGGTAGTGCTCGACACCGCGCTGGAAGCACAGAAGATCCTCGAGGACGGCAAGACCATCTCTTCCGTGTCGGGCGATCGCGACCTGGATCCGGACGTGCTGAAGTCCTTCCAGCTGATGACTTCCAAGCCGTTCATCTATGTGTTCAACATGGACAGCGCCGGCATGGAGGATAAAGACAAGCAGGCCGAGCTAGCCAAGATTGTGGCCCCCGCTGAAGCAGTGTTCCTTGACGCTGGGTTCGAGGCCGAATTGGTTGAGCTTGACGAGGACGAGGCCCGCGAGATGCTGCAGGAAGCAGGCCAGGAGGAATCCGGCCTGGACAAGCTGGCCCGCGTTGGCTTTGACACTCTTGGGCTGCAGACCTTCCTTACTGCCGGAGAGAAGGAGTCGCGGGCGTGGACTATCCACAAGGGTGATACTGCCCCGCAGGCGGCAGGCGTAATTCACACCGACTTTGAACGCGGGTTCATTAAGGCAGAGATCATCAGCTACGACGAACTGATGGAATACGGTTCCATGCACGAGGCGCGCGAACACGGCAAGGTGCGCATGGAAGGCAAGGACTACGTCATGCAGGATGGCGACATCGTGGAGTTTCGTTTCAATGTAACCTGAGGCGCGCTAGTGTTAGCGGCATGACAACACGTGCTGCTATTTACCTCCGTATCTCGCTCGATGCTGCCATGGACGGCCTCGCCATCGACCGGCAGCGCCAGGACTGCGAAGCCCTTGCCGAGCAACGCGGCTGGGACGTCGTGCATACCTACGTCGATCAGTCGATCTCCGCGTCGAAGAAGGACGTGGACCGCCCCGACTACGACGCGATGGTGGCGTCCTTTGAGCGCGGCGAGATCGACGCGATCATTTGCTGGGACCTCGACCGCCTCACACGGCAGCCCTGGCAGCTCGAAGAGTGGATCGACAGGGCAGAGGAGCAGGGGCTGAAACTCGTCACTGCGAACGGTGATGCTGACCTTGCCACCGACGGCGGCAGAATGTACGCGCGCATCAAAGCAGCCGTGGCACGCGGCGAGATCGAGCGAAAGAGCATGCGCCAGTCTCGTGCGCAACAGCAACGCGCCGAGCAGGGCCGCTGGTACTCCGGCGGTGTGCGCCCTATCGGCTACACCTCCACCGGCGAGATCATTCCATCCGAAGCCGCCGCCGTGCTCGGTATGTTCCGCGCTGTCGAGAGGGGCAACTCCATGCGCGACATTGCGCGCGCCTTATCTGGGGTCGATCAACCGGGCTTGCCGGATATCCCGACCACGCCGCGCCATATGTACACCGTGGTCACAGAGCGCAACGCTCGACGCCGCGCTGAAGGCCAGGAAGAAAAGCCGGTTCCCGACGCGCAGCCGTGGGCCTACACGTCGTTGCACTCGATCCTGCGCAACCCCGTGTATGCGGGTTACTCCACTTATAAGAAGGCCAAGCGCAAAGGCGTGAAGAACAAATACCGCCGTGTCACGCATATCGTCCGCGACCCCGATACCGGCGAGCCGGTGAAAGGGCAGTGGGAGCCGATCGTCACACCAGATCTGTGGTGGCGCGTGCAGAACGTGCTCGACGATCCCGACCGGCTGACCAACAAGGAGCGCCGGAACACTCGCCGCCATCTCGGCTCGGGTCTGTATGTCTGCGACGAGTGTGGCAACCCCGTGCGCACACATGCCGACCGCTACCGCTGCGCCGCCTGTGGATTAGTGCGCACACATAGCGTCGATGATTTTGTGCTCGCCGTGATCCGCGCCCGCCTTGGCCGTGACGACCTGGCGGACCTGCTGCCGACTGTGGACGACGACGAGGTCAACGCCATCGACGACGAACTCGCTGAGCTTCGCGCAAAGCTCGCCCGCGTCCAGGCTGACTACGATGAGGAGCTTATCGAGGCCCGTGACCTCAAGCGCGCGCGAAACCGTTATGAGCCGCAGATCGAGAAACTCGAAACGCGCCGTGCCCGTCTTGCTGGCGCATCGGCGCTGCTCGACACAACCGGCTACGCCTCGCCCGTGGATGCCTTCGACAACGCAGAGCTTGCCGTGCAGCGCCGAGTCATCAATACCCTGTGCCAGGTGCGCCTGCGCCGTGGCGTGCGCGGCACCAAGACCTTTAACCCTGAATCGGTGCAGATCGTGTGGAACTAGGTTGCAGTGTGTGACACGTCAACAATCGCGCGCATGCGCTGCGGCGCGCAAAGCTCTTACGAAGGAACGCCACGGGAGCCGGCAGTTCGGGGGAGATCTGCCTTCGTGTATCGGGGGCTGTTAGGACCACGGATTTAGTAACGCTGTGGTGAGTATCCAGTAACGCCCGGGTG